>Ga0335082_10001647_pt1 | contig 23841 bp, 21 predicted proteins | sample Lox_Sample_41_FD_206718 | JGI IMG/M metagenome (GOLD analysis project Ga0335082, IMG submission 206718) | Soil microbial communities from Loxahatchee National Wildlife Refuge, Florida, United States - Lox_Sample_4.1 | ecosystem: Environmental > Terrestrial > Soil > Wetlands | place: USA...
CGAGCATGCGCACATTCGGATCGAGTTCCTTGTACTGGTCCTGAGCGAAATAATCGACCTCGGCGTTGTGGCCCAAGCGGTACTCGCCGGTTGTGAGCGGCTCGCTGGCCGCAAGCAATTTGATTAAGGTCGACTTCCCTGCCCCGTTGTGACCCACAAGGGCGATGCGATCGCCGCGCTCGATGATAAAGTTCACGCCACCGAACACGAACTTGTCGCCATAACTCTTGGACACATTTTGAAACTCGGCGACGATACGGCCGCTGGGCTTGGGCTGCGGAAATGAAAAATGGATGGTCTTCTCTTCGGCAGGCAGCTCGATACGTTCGATCTTGTCGAGCTCTTTGATGCGACTCTGAACCTGCTTGGCTTTGGTGGCCTGGTAACGGAAGCGATTGATAAAAGTCTCGAGCTGTTCGATACGCTCGCGCTGATTGCGGTACGCGGCTTCGAGCTGCTCGGTGCGCTCTTGCTTCTGCGCCAGGTACTTTTCGTAGTTGCCGCTGTAGAAGTGGACGCCGCGGTTCCAGATTTCGACGATTTTGTTGACTGTGACGTCGAGGAAGTAACGGTCATGAGAGATGAGGACGTAAGCGAAGGGGTAATCGGTGAGATACTGTTCGAGCCAGTTGCGGGCTTCCAGGTCGAGGTGGTTGGTCGGCTCGTCGAGCAGCAGCAAATTCGGTTTTTGAAGCAGGAGCTTGGCTAGCGCGATGCGCATTTGCCAGCCGCCGGAAAACTCCTCGGTGCGGCGGTGCCAGTCGGAATGCGGGAAGCCGAGGCCTGCGAGCACGGTGCCGACTTGAGCTTCGATGGCATAACCGTCACGCGTGCGAAATTCGCTGTCGAGCTGATTGAAACGATCGGCGACCTGCGCGTAGTCGGCGCTCGCGGGATCGAGCTCGGACATTTTGCGCGTGAGCTCCTGCATCTCCTCCTCCATCTTGTGCAGGGAGGAGAACACGGACATGCATTCGGCGAAAACGCTGCGGCCGGAGAGCGAGAGACCATCCTGCGGAAGGTATCCGGCGCTAATGCCGCGGGTCGAGCTGAGGCTGCCGTAATCGAGCGATTCGATACCGGCGAGGACCTTCAGGAGCGTTGTTTTTCCAGTGCCGTTCGCGCCGACAAGCCCCGATCGGTCCTTGGTCGTGATGAGCCAGTTGAGATTTTCGAAGAGGAGCTTTTGACCGAAGCGCTTGCCAGCGCCGGAGAGTTGGATCATGGGTTTTAGCTACTGGCTGTTGGCTATTAGCTGTTGGCCTTCAGCTATCGGCGATTGGCTTTCAGCGTATCTACTACTAGTTTACTCGGCCTCATGGCTTGCCTAACGTGCACAGCGGATCGCCTACTACGATGTTCATCCAGCTTAGCGATGGGATTGCCAGGTAGTAACTTTCGGCTAGGTTGCGGCCGTGATAATACGCGGGCAGCAGCAAGTTCGGGCGCGGGGTGTTGTGCAAATACGGTTCGTCGACGTGGCCAGATGCGCCGGTGACACCGTCGTGGATGTAGTCGGCCGTCAAGGTCTGCGGAGCCCCGGCGAACCATCCATTCTTATCCGCCCAGGTGCCGATGGTCCAGTTGTCGGGCGGGCGCGTGAATGTTCGGGCGTTGGTTGAGACATATTCCGTCATGATTGCGCCCGGCAGCCAGTGGAATCCGAGGTGGCGTTGCTTGCGATCCGGGTCGTTCGAGCCCCAGGCTGCGTAGCCGATAACATCAGTTTCGTTGTACAGCACGGTCTTTGACTCGTCGAGAACCAGTCGGTCTTTGGGTAGCGCGCGCGCGGCATCCAACAGCCATCGGTTGCCCTGTGAATTGTCGTCGGCTTTGAGGTCGATTACGAACTTTCCACGGTTCTGCGCAACCAAGGCGCGATCGATGATGCCTTTCACATCGGAGAAATCGTAGCCGGTAAGGCGCGTCACCAAATAGATGGGGAAATCAGGGTGGCGGAATTGTGCTTCACTCTTGCCGAAGAAGGGATTTGGAACCACGGCTTGGACCGGGTGTGGGCGACCCCCCAAGTCGGAGTAAAGCAAAGTGATTTCAGAGTCGACCGACGCTTCGTCACCCGACAGACCGTTGCTTCCCTGGATCTTCAACGGCAATCCGGAGGTGGTCACGATGTACAGAATTTTTTCTTGAAGGCGCTTCGCGCGAAGGAATGCGCCAAGCGGAGCGGCAATTTGTGCTTGGAAGTCGCTACGCGAGATCGGTTCGTCGACCTTTGTGGTCAAACGGCAGACATTCGCCAGCGGAATGTGCCGCTGCAAGACGTAGTATTCGCCAATGCTGCGCGAGAGCGGCGAGACGCGGTTGATTACAACCAAGACACTCTCGGCTTTCTGGCCGAAAACAAGGACCGCTGCCGCAAACAGCAGGGCGACTTTGTGCACTGCTCCTATTTTAGAGTTTTGAAGTAGGCGACGATCGCTTCGGCATCCGCGGGCTTAAGTTTGTAGGTTGGCATTGGTGCATCGGCGGGGTGTCCGGTTGGACCGGTACCGGTTTCGAGGAACTTAACCAGTCCCGCTTCGCCCCAGCGGGCAAAGAGCCTGCCGGCGGAGGTCAGATCCGGCGATGTTTTGTGCCAACCCTTCACGTCATGGGTAGGGGCAAAATCCAGCGTCGCGCCCTTCAGCCATTTGGTGGCGTCGAGTTCACCGCTTTCGGCGCGTGGCGTGTGGCACTCCTGACACTTGCCTACCTCTTCGACCAGATACTTTCCGTAGGCGGCTTGGTCCGAGTCGGCCGCAAGACTTACGAAAGTCAGAGCGCAAAACAAACCAAGGAACTTGACCATGGGCTTATTATAGCTATCCAACTGCTCTTTACTTCGCAGGTACGAACGTAATGCACACTGGCGACGGCGCGTCCAACACCTGGTTCGTCGGCGTCAAACGACCCGTGGATTTGTCGATGCGAAATACGACTATGGTGTCGGAATTCTGGTTGGCAGCGAAGAGATAGGATCCAGTAGGATCGATGGCGAAGTTTCGCGGAACTTTGCCTTGTGTCGATACGCGCTCGACTGGAGTGAGCTCGCCAGACGTCGGGTCGACCGCGAAAACAGCGATGCTATCGTCTCCGCGATTGGACCCGAAAACGAATTTGCCGGAAGGGTGGACGACAATCTCGGCGGTGTTGTTAGTTCCATGGAAATCACCCAATAGTGTGGAGACCGTTTGAAGTTCCCGCAAAACAGCGGTTGCGCCGACATAGGAGAAAGTAGTGATGGTCGATTTGATTTCGTTGATCAAGTAGACCAGGCGGCCATTGGGGTGGAACGCAAGGTGTCTCGGCCCAGAACCTGGAGTGACCGTCACAAACAGAGGCGTGTTGGGCGTGAGTTGCGCCTTGGCGGCGATGAGACGATAGATAACGACTTGGTCAAGGCCGAGATCAGCTACGAACGCAAACCCACCATCGGGTGAGACGAGAACGGAGTGCGCGTGAGGGCCTCCTTGACGTTCGGCAAGAGCCACCTTCCCGCTGTGTTGGAAGAATGACGTCGCTTCTCTCAATCGCCCATCGGAGCCGACTGGAAAGGCTGCGACGCTGCCGCCACCGTAGTTCGCGACGATCAGACATTTTCCCCGACGGTCGAGGGCGAGGTGGCAGGGTCCGGGTCCTCCGGAGGACACGGTGTTGAGCAAAGTGAGTTTGCCGCTCTTACGATCAATGGCAAAGGCGCTTACCGAACCCGCACGCTGTCCCTGGTAATTGGATATTTCATTCACCGCGTATAAAAACCGCCGATCGGGATGGATCGCGAGAAATGACGGACTGGGTGTTTCCGCGACGAGTCCGAGTGCCTTCAATTGGCCGGAGGCAGGGTCGAAACGCCAGGCATAAATGCCTTTGCTCCTTTGATTCGTGTACGTACCGACGTAAAGCAAATAATCACCAGCGAAGGCCGCTTGCGTCATGAGCAGAATGAAGGCGGCAACGCAGCGTAGGGAAATTATCATGTAGCTCAGGAACGCTGACGCTTGCGCCATTCCTTCCAATCATCCAAAGTTGCTTTCACCATATTGGCGGCGGCGATGTGCAGCCAGTGCTGGAGACGTTGGTCCAGGTCGCGAAGGATCGCCCGAGCAGCCCGCGGCGTTCCCAAGTGCACGTTCGCTGTTTCGAAGCCCATGGCGTGGAGCAGCTTGCTCTCGTCGCGCGCTTTTGGCATGGAGGAGAGCTCCACCCGAGAACAATCCGGCGCCAGACGGCGAACGATCCAACGTCCTTTGAGGCGTACGAATGGATCGACCGCGCGAACAGAATGATCGAGCACTTCCTGATACTGAATGCGCGCGGAAGTCTTCTCCTTTTTCGCCCAGACACACGCGGAGGGAGCCAGTGCCTTGGCCTCACGCGCGATCCTGGCGCCACGGTATTGGGCGATGGCGACATAACGCTCACGGCCCAGGCTTCCGAGCCCGGCCAAGCGATGCGCAATGCGGTACTTCAGGCCTGGCTCCGGAAGCATTCGTTCCAGAGCTTTTCGAGCGCTTTTAGGAATGCGCCTCTTCCAGTCGGGCAACGCATCGAATTTCGCCCAGTACGTGACCGGGTCGCGGAGGACGCTCGTGACCATGGCTCGGAGCCAGGGGTGATGCTCCGCAAGCACGATGGGACCGCCGCCCGATTCAAGACCCTTTTTGTAGCCCACTAGAATGGCATCGCACGCGTCTTTCGGGCCGATCTCGAGATGCGCCTCACGAATCGCAATATGGGCGCTGGCAGCGAGGCGCACCAGATCGATTGTATAGGGCAGGTTGCAGGCTTCGTCGAAATCGTTAATTCCCCAAACCAAGCGACCTTCGATATCTCGCCACGTTCCAAAGTTCTCGACGTGCAGGTCTCCGACACCTAAGACGGATGGCGCAGCGCTCTCTCCCGGGCAAATCTCCGGCCAAATCTGCATCCAGCGATAAAAGGTCGCGCGAAGGAACGGGAATACATCGGTCGCCATAGCCTGGTGCTTATGCTCGAGATCGCTCGTGATCAACGTGATGGACTTAGCAAGCCAGGCTTCGTAGCTTTGAGTAGCCTTTGCGATGTTCATGGCGCTATCCGCGAGCTTTCTAGCAATTCGGCAAGATACTGTTTCCAGATGGCAGGAAGCGAATGCGTTCCGTGCCCGCGTGTTTGATCGGTGATCGGAAGGAGAATAAAGCGGCCGTGCGGAACACGTTTGATCTCCCGCTCGAGAATGCCAAGCTCGGGCGGATTCACCTGGTCGTCGGCAGAGTTGATTGCGGACAGCGGCGCGCGAATCTTTTCCAGATGCGGAGCTGGATCGTAATTCCGCGAGGAGTCGAACTGATAAAGCATGTCTGCCGAGTTCAGCGTCGCTTGCCGGCGTTCAATTGTGCGGTCGAAAAGCTTGTCGGCTTCGTCCCGCGTCGGGGCCTCCTTGTGCAACTGTAGGGGGCTGCCGGTCATGATCGTCAGGATGTAAGTAGCGGTGCGCAGTCCGTTCACCGGATCAGATCGCAAGGCATCGATAATCATCCGGCGAAAGTATCGGTTCCGGCCCGCGATGGCCACGGGCGCGCTGGCAAGCGGCATGAGCGAGTCCATGAAATCGGGATAGGTTTCACCCCACACCCAGGTCTGCATGCCGCCCATCGAGGTACCCATCACCAAGCGCAAATGCTTCACGCCGAGGCCTTCGGTGATGGTCCGGTAGTCGGCGGCTACCATGTCGTCATAGTCGTAATGCGGGAAGCGCAACGCAAGGCCATCGCTCGGTTTCGTGGATTTTCCGTGGCCGATCTGATCCGGCAGGATGATGAAGTACCGCCTGGCATCGAGTAGTTGGCCTGGTCCAAAGAGGACGCCGGCAAACTGCTCGGAAAGGAACTGCTTCCCGGTGCCGCCGGTGCCATGCAATATCAGTACAGCGTTGTTTCCTTCGAGCGTGCCAACGGTGGTGTAGTGGAGTTTCAGTTCGGGCAGAGCTTCGCCGTTCTTGAAGTGAAAATCGTGAATGGTAAAGTCGGCTTCCCTTGGCTCGGGAAAGTTGGCAGCCACCGCAGAGATCGCGAATAACAGCAGCGAGAGTCGGCGCACTGGCCGATTATAGCCAGTCTGCGGGGTGGCGGAGGCAATAAGATAACGCTACAGGTTCGCGCCTACTTGTGATATATTCAACGCAAGCAGTTAAACAGGCAGAGTGCCAGGCGAATAGACTTGGCACCGAAAGGGTACGGGGATTTGTGCGGCATTGCCGGATTTACACACTACCATCATAGAGTGGAAGCGGCTCGCATCCGGCGGGCAACGCTTGCACTCACGCATCGCGGACCGGACCAACAAGGGTTCTTCCAGTCCGATTTGGTCTCGCTCGGCGCTGTTCGCCTTCGCATAATTGACCTCGAAGGCGGCGACCAGCCGATGAAGAGCGAGGGCGAAGACGTCATTCTTGTCTTCAACGGCGAAATCTACAATCACAACGAGCTTCGCAATCAGCTGCGGGAGCACGGCCACACGTTTCGCACGCTGTGTGACACCGAGACCGTTCTGCACGCATTCCTCGAATGGGATACCGATTGTTTTGCAAGGCTGCGAGGCATGTTCGCGTTGGCCATCTGGACGGAATCGGAACAACGGCTAATCCTGGCGCGCGATCGCGTTGGCATTAAGCCGCTGTATGTTTACCGGAGTGGAGCCGACATTTACTTCGGCTCTGAACTGAAGTCGCTTTTCGTGCACCCCGAAGTGGGACGCAGGATTGATCCGCTTGGCCTGCATTACTATACGTCGTTGAATTACGTGCCATCGCCGCATACGCTAGTCGAAGGAATCGAGAAGCTTCAGCCCGGCCACTTCCTGGAATGGCGTTCGGGCCGCGTCGAAACCTCTGCGTATTGGAAGCTGACCTTCCAGCCGCAAAAACACTACAGCTTGGATTCTGCCGCTGAGGAATTGGATGGCCTGATCGATGCCTCAGTACGGGAGCACTTAGTCTCCGATGTTCCGCTGGGTGTCTGGGCGAGTGGCGGTTTGGATTCCTCGACGATCCTGCATTACGCCGCGGCGCATTCATCGAGCCGAATTAAGACTTTCTCGGTATCTTTCCGAGGCAGGAGTTTTGACGAAGCCGCGCACGCCCAGAGAATTGCCTGGCACTACGGGACTGACCATCACGAGTTCGATCTAAATCCAACCGTGGATTTGCAAAGCGCTATCGAGAACTTGGCTTACTATTCCGACGAGCCGGGCGCCGATGCGGGCGCATTGCCGGTGTGGTTTTTGTCCAGGTTAACCCGCGAGCATGTCACAGTAGCGCTTAGCGGGGAGGGTGCCGACGAACTGTTCGGCGGCTACAATACCTATCTTGGCGATCGACTCGCGCGAACTCTGCGCCGAGTGCCTGCTCTAGCGCGCCGTGTAGCTCTGCGGCTCGCCCGGCAAATGCCTGTCTCCGACGAGAAGATCGGCTTTGACTACAAAGTACAGCGGATGTTGCAAGGCTCGTTCCTGGATCCCGGGGAGGCGCACCTGTTCTGGAACGGCACCTTCTCTGAAGTAGAGAAGAAGAAGCTGCATCTACGGAACGGGCATCCCTCCGTGGGAAAACTGCTCGATTGTCTGCCAGGACAATCCCGGGAGGTCGGATATCTGAATCGCTATCTCTGGCTCGATCAGCGCTACTATCTGCCCGACGACATCCTGTATAAATGTGACCGCATGAGCATGGCGCATTCGGTTGAAGTGCGGCCTCCTTTTCTCGATCATAGAATCGTAGAGTTCGCGGCGCGTCTGCCGGAACATCTCAAGATTCACAGATCGTCGTTAAAGGTAGTGCTACGGCATCTGATGCGTGACAAACTGCCCACGCCAGTAGTGCAGCGCAAGAAGGAAGGTTTTGACATCCCTGCGCACGACTGGCTCCGCACGGTGTTGCGTCCGCTGCTGCTCGATACGCTGACGCGCGATGCAGTGGAAAGATCGAACCTTTTCGATTGGAATTTGGTCGAAAGCCTTATTCGCAATCACCTCAATCGCCGTGCTAACCTCGGGTATCACCTATGGGGTCTGTTAACGCTCTTCCTTTGGATGAAGCGATGGGGGATACAGGCCGATCCCAACGAGGAGGACAGCCCGCAGTTTCTCAGCACCGTTTCCGCGTAGAACTGATCGTAATTCTCGTCGCAGTGGCGGTCTTCGCAGGCTGCGCTATCAGTCCACCGTCGCTCATGGACGACGTAGACGCCGTGCAAGCGCAAATCGCCCGCAATATGCTCGATTCCGGCGATTGGGTTACAGCGCGCCTCGATGGTGTTGCCTACCTGGAAAAGTCTCCGCTGAAGTACTGGATGATAGCCGTGTCGTACATGATCTTCGGCGTGCACGACTGGGCCGCGCGTGTTCCTATGGCGTTGTTCGCCATTCTGCTGTGCTGGCTGACCTCTCGAATCGGCTCGTGGGCGTTCTCGCCAGAGGCCGGGCTGTATGCGGGGCTAACACTGGCGACGTGCGTCGGCATGTTCCTCTTTACGCGCATTCTGATCCCCGACGTCATTCTTACGTTCACGATTGCGCTCGCCATGTGGTCGTTCGCACGCGCTTTGGATACGGACGAGCGGAACCCGCGTCTCTGGGCGTGGATCATGGCTGCGAGTATCGGCACGGGGTTGCTGCTGAAGGGACTGATAGCGGCATTATTTCCCGCAGGCGCTGCGGTCGTGTATTTGCTGCTAACCAGGCAGTTTCTCGTTCGTCGAACTTGGGAGCGGCTCCGACCATTCTCGGGCACGCTAATTATCCTTTTCATCGCGGCTCCATGGCACATTCAGGCGACCCTTCACAATCCTCCGTACTTTGCTTTCACGATGCATAGCGGTCCGGGAGAGTATCACGGCTTTTTCTGGTTTTATTTCATCAACGAGCATCTGCTGCGCTTCCTCAACTTACGATATCCGCGCGATTACAACACCGTCCCGCGGCTCTACTTTTGGCTCTTCCATCTGCTGTGGCTGTTTCCGTGGAGTGTCTATCTCCCGGCCGCACTGCGGCTAAGCTACCGGCCCGTGGACCGCTCAGGGAAAATGCGTCTGTTGGCGCTATGCTGGACCGGATTCCTCCTGGTCTTCTTCACGTTCTCGTCGACGCAGGAGTATTATTCGATGCCGTGCTATCCGGCCTTGGCCCTTCTGATCGGCTGCGCCGTCGCCGAGGGTGTGTGGATACGCGCGGGACTCAAAGTAATATTCGCGATCAGCTTTGTGGCGATGATCACGATCGCGCTCATTCTCTTCCGTGTCTGGAATCTTCCGCATCCTGGCGACATCTCAAATGCTTTGACGCAACATCCCGAGGCCTACACCCTCTCGCTCGGCCATATGGGAGACTTGACACTCCAGTCGTTCGCGTATCTTCGTGCTCCGCTTGTGGTCGCCGGAATTGCCTTTCTGATTGGCGCAACGGCGATTTGGTGGCGCCGTCCTAATGTAGCCGTAGTACTAATGATGTTGCTCTTCTTGCATGCGGCGCGGCTTGCGATGGTAGTGTTCGATCCGTATTTATCATCGCGTGTGCTCGCAGATGCGCTAATGAAATCGCCGCCAGGCGAGTTGATCGAAGATAACGCCTACTATACGTTTTCGTCAGTTTTCTTTTACGCCCATCGCGATGGATTGCTCTTAAATGGCCGCCAGACAAATCTCGAGTATGGATCCTATGCGCCCGATGCCCGGCACGTGTTCATCGACGATCACGAATTCGCAAAGCTATGGCAGGAACCCCAGCGTTATTATCTGCTGGTGGAGCGCCCTTCGCTCCCGCGCATCCAAAACCTGGTACCAAGCTCCAGCGTTCACACGATCTCCGAAAGCGGAGGCAAATTCCTGTTGAGCAATCATGCGAATTCTGATTGATGCCACGTCGGTGCTCCTGCGCAGCGCGGGCATCAAGACTTACACGTACCACTGGATTCAGCACCTCTGGCAATACGCGGGCAACGAGCAGATTCTGACTTTTCCGCGGCTCGGGAAGCTCGCGGCGCTAAACCATGAAGCTTCGATGATGAGTCCTGCTCAGACTTATTCACGTCTCGGGCTTTTGTACCTGATGAACCACGGCATGCCCGTGATGAACTGGATGACCTCGAAAGTGGACGTGTTTCATGTCTCGAATCAAGTGAGGAATCCTCCTAGGAAGGTCAAGATCACCGCGACCATTCACGATCTGACTTGCCGGATCATGCCGGAATTGCACACCGAAGCGAACGTGCGCGCGGATGAGAGCTTTGCGCAAAACGTTCTGCGTCGTGCGACGCGTTTGATCGCCGTTTCGGAGAACACACGGCAGGACGCTGCTCGTCTGGCAGGCGTCGATCCGGAGCGAATCGAGGTAATCTATTCGGGCGTGCCCGAGGTCTATTTCGGCGCGCAGCCAAGGCCGTCCGAGCGTCCCTACATTTTGTTTTTGGGAACGATCGAGCCGCGCAAGAACATCGATACGCTGCTCGATGCCTGGCAGGGTATGCGTTTGAACAGCGATTTCGACTTGGTGATCGCCGGAGCAAGCGGTTGGTCGTCGGGCAAGACTCTGGCTCGTTTGGCATCGAGACACTCAGGCGTTCGGTATCTCGGTTACGTGCCGGAAGACGAACTGCCTGGGCTCACGGCCGGCGCGACGGCGTTTATTTATCCATCTCTGTACGAAGGATTTGGTTTTCCTGTCGCGCAGGCGATGGCGGCCGGTGTGCCCGTGATCACTTCGAACACGTCGTGCTTGCCGGAAATCACCGCAGGTGGCGCACTGCTGGTGGATCCGCGCAGTCCGGCGGAGATTCAGGCGGCGATCCAGAAGCTTCTCACATCCCCATCATTGCAGGCTCAGCTTCGCGCGGCAGCAATCGAGCGTGCCCAGCTCTATCGCTGGGAGGTTTGCGCTCGCAAGAGCCTGGATTTCTTCCGGCGTCTCAAGTAGCGTAGCGCAGCTTCCTCAAAATCTTGGAACGGTAAAATATACTTTGACTTCGGGCAACGTGGAAACATTCGCGGTTGATCATTCTGGCGACTGCCCCTAAGAGCATACGCAGGTCGCTGCGAATGCTCCATTGCAACGCCATCAGCTCAAGCTCGTAATAGGCCCAATTCCTCCCAGCCGATCGAGCGGAGTTTGCGATATGGGACCAGGTCATGCGCTCCGGCATGATGACGTGCTCCACCCGGGCGTGCGGCGTGTAGTAGATTCCGTAACCCGCGCGAGCGAGGCGATATTCGAGGTCCAGCTCTTCGCCGCCGGAAGTATCTTTACCAACACGGCCCAGCTTTGTGTTGAAGTACCCGACCTGCTCCAGCGCTTCCCGCCGGAAGGAGACGTTCGCACCGAAAGGGAATTCCAATAGTTCCGATAGCTGCTGCACATCCGCATAGGGAAGATGGAAAGCGCTGAAATAGCCCGCAAAATCGTCCGAATACCAAACGGGAAGGTTCGGCGGCAAGGTGGCTTCAATTCGGCCTCCGACGCACCCAGCCTCCGAAAAAGCATCGAAGACGGCCACTACTTGCTCCAGGAGATCTGGCGCGGCAATGGCATCGTCATCAATGTAGGTGACGAGCGGCGCCCTCGCTGCGGCCGCTCCGGCGTTGCGAGCTTGAGAGAGTCCGCGGAACGGGCAGTGTAAGTAACGGATCTCCGGAAAGCGCTCAGCGATGGCGCGGGTGTGGTCCGGCGAGCCGTTGTCGACTAGTATAATTTCATACTCGGATGCCGGAAGTGTCTGGCTGGTCGCGGCGATGAGGCAACGTGGAAGAATGTCCGCGCGCTGATACGTGCAAATGATCAGTGAGACGCGGAGCATTCTTTCCTTTTCCAAAGCGTGCTGTTCGCTAGCGCGAGCAGCGGGTATTCGAGCGTTGCCGCATCCACCGCGGTGATTTCGATCCCGGGCAGCACCAGCCGGTTCTCACGCAGTTCCGCGAAATCGCCCTCTGCAGGCGTGCCGTCGGCAATGACGATCGACTTCGGAAACGCGCGCGTTACTTGATAGCGATATTGCATCTCCGCCGAAGATCCGCGGATTTCCATCACATTATGGCCCGATCGGCGATAGGCGCTCGCCAGATGCCCGAACCATGGATGCCGCCCAACGAACGTGATGTCGAAACCGCCGGTGAAGAACTTGCGGCGCTCTTCTTCGACCATCGTAAAGTAACGAGCGCGGTCCGCAATGAACAGCTCTCTTTCCCGAGCCGTCAAAGATCCCGTATGCAGACGGTAGGAATGCAGGATATCCGGCTTCCCTATGTGGGCCATCCGGAACAACGCGTTCATGCGCATCCAGTAGTCGTAGTCCTCGAAACCGAAACAGCGCTCCGAATACTCGCCCAGGATTCTTGCAGCCCAGGCACGGTATAAGAAACATCCTCCAATGAAATTGTCCTGGACGAAATTCAGCTCGCCGGGATCGCGCGGGCGTCGCAACAGATTCGATCCAGGCGGCGATTGATGATGCGCACAAAAGGCCGCGCCGAGCGCCGGGTTGCCGGCCTCGTCGATCAAGTCCTCATCGGCGAAAACCATCTCGACGCCGGAATGTTCTGCGAGAAATTCAGCCAGTGTTGCAACCATTTCCGGATGCATCCGGTTATCGTCCGAGATCCAGGTGAAGAACTCCCCGCGAGCGGCCGCGAAGCCGGTGTTCAACGCCCCAGGCAACTTCCGGTTTGACTGCTGAATGACACGAACGTTGGGCCGGCCTTCGTACTGGTTGAGGATCTCCGGCGTCCCGTCCGTGGATCCATCATCGACGATGATCAGTTCAAACGAGGAATAGCTCTGAGCAAGAGCGCATTCGATCGCCTCGGCAACAAATCGCTCGCCGTTGTACACAGGAAGAACAATCGATACCATGCCGCGCTCGCACGGGACCGAGATGCCGCGAAAGTCAAGATACAGTTCGCGTGTGAGTTGATGTTTGAATTCAAGCAAAGGCGGATAGCCGGAATAAGCAACGAGCGGATTGATGGGCGAACGCCCCAGGTTCTGGGCGGCGCGTGGCCCGTGTTCGGGGTAGACGCGATAGTAAAAATATTTCAGATAAAAACGCCGCGCAAGCGCACGCAAGAATCCTGGCGTCAGGCCCTGCACGCGATCAAGGAAAGCGTGAAGCCGCTGCTTATTTTCGGATTGCGGCCAACCAGGCTGCAGGGGTCTGGACGCGGGCGGTTCCAGCCGCGCGCGCAGAATACGAGCCTCATTGATCGCGTAGTCCCGCTCCCGCTCGAGCTGTTTCAGACGCGATTCATCCATCGCGGAGCGAGCAGTCTTCGCGGTTGCGGGCGAGGTGCCGGCTGTAATATGGATCGCCTTTCTCGAGCAGCTCTCCCCAGCGCGCCTGAAAGAGCTCTCGTTCCTCCCAGCGGACACCAGGAGCTCGAGTCTTACACTCGCCATGTTCAAGGCGCGCGGCTGGTTCGTATATCACTTCGAACCCGGCCTGTCCGGCACGGAGGCACAGATCTACGTCGTTGTAATTGACCGGGAAGTTGATATCGAAGCCATTCAACTGTTCGAAGACCTCGCGGCGTATGGCTAAGCACGCGCCGGTAACCGCTGATACATTCCGGGCGTGGAAGCTCCAGTTCCAAAAACCACCGCCCGCGGTTTCTCGATGGGGATGCCCTGCCCCGTCCATCATTCCAATGGCAATCCCGGCATGCTGAATGAGTCCTGACGGGTACACCAGCTGCGCTCCAACAACGCCGATCTCCGGCCGCTCCGCCTGCGCGACGAGTGCGTTTAGCCACATCGTGTCGAGCGGCCCAACGTCATCGTTCATAAACACAACGATTTCGCCATTCGAGGACTCGATTCCGGCGTTGTTCATCGCGGCGAAATTGAACGCGCCGGTGTATGTCACGCGCCTAGATTTCGAACGATCGAGGAGACGCGCCATTCGACGATCACCTGCACCTGTCATGCTGTGTTGAACTACAACGATCTCGCGCCTCGCATACGAGGTCTTGCGTTCGATACTGTCGAGGCACTTTTCCAGTAGACGGGCGTTTCGTGAGCAGATGATCAGGCTGACCAGCGGCGTGCCAAGTACCTTCCGATGAATTCGAAACCCGCTTCCATTAGGACCTGGCTCGATAACGGCCTGGCATTTTCTTCGGACCAACGCAGCCTCGACCGCCCGGCTGTCTGGATCGGGAACGTCGTGTTCCGAAACGAGCACTCGTGGAATGTGAAAGACCGTTGACCCCGCTTCCATCAATCTCAGAACCAGATCGTGGAGATGCGCATCGTCGAGTTCGCTCTGAAACTCCCCGGCGCGGATCAAAGCGCTTTTCGACACAATTAGGAAGCGACCCAAGTACATACTTGCATCGAGTAACTCCGGCGACCAGCCGGGCTTAAAGCACGGGCGTTCACGCGAGCCGGTAACGCCGATATAATCGTGATCCGTGTACAGCAAATCGAAGCGCTCAACCTGAAGCGCTTCCGCGGCGTAGCAGAAGGCATGCGGCGATAGCAAACCATGCTGGGACAGCGTTGCGATGTAGCCGCCCGAAGTTAGGATCATCGCCCGGTTCAATGACGAGGACGGACCCATCGACTGCTTCGATCGCACAAAGTGAATGCGCGGATCGCGACTAACCAGTTGTTCCACATAACTGCTCACCCACGGCTCGGCGCAAGCATCGTCCGAAATGCAGAGCTCCCATTCCGGATAGGACTGGCGCAGCACGGACTCGATGGTCGCCTCCAACCATTCTCGGCGCGGATTGTCCAGGTGAAGGAGGATGCTGAATCTGGGCTGATATTGCATCTGGGCCCCGGCATTCCGGAACCACTGCTCTGGCGGCGCCGCATGCTCCTGCCGTTCCAACCAAAGCTGGTAAGCGCGAGCATTAGACTCTGATAACCGGGGGGTGCCGCGTCGACTCCGCCACGCCCGTAGCGTATGGCTGGCCTTGTGCAGTACCCGGAACACCCGGCTGTTTTCGACTGTCAGAATGCGGTTATCTAGTTCTCGCAGATTCTCCGTGAGACGCTCGAACTTTCGCGACGTCTCTTCGTGTTGACGCTCGAGCTGATCGATCAGGCTGTCGAGAAGACGGACCACCTCCGGATCGTCGACTTGCGGCCGCAAGCGATCCAGTTCATTCCGAAAGTGCTGGAAGTCCTTCGCCAAGTGACTATGTTACATCCGGGAGCCGACTCTATTTGCCGGTTCCGGGGGCAATGAAAAAATCCCACACTTGCAAATTGAGCTTGCCCTCCGTATATTCGGCGACAGCATACTCGCCGGGTTCAAGCGGTTTGCTGGGCCAAATCTTGTACACCATATCGCCGACCTGTTTGCGGAAGGTTTCAACCAAGACAGGTTCCTCCACCGTATCTTTGGTGACTGGGATGATCGTGAGATTTTCCACCAGTCGATTCCCTTTGTGATCGGCGAGCCGGAAGATTCCAAACCTCTCGTCGTTTGCAAGACGGATGTAGAATTCGGGCTCACGATTCGCGGTGCCGATCTTGGCATGAGGACCGTCGAGTTCCACCGTCGCTTTGCCCGTAACTACCGGTAGAGGGCTCAGAACCTTGAGCAGAGAGCGGCGCTTATTATTGACGACCTTTTGCTCGGCAAGCGCTAGCGGAATCATCTTCTCGTTTTCCAACAGGTAAGCCCCTTGCTCTACGGGAACCCGCTCCACTTCCTTGCGCGCCTCACGCTCGGCCTTGTCCTCGGCATCGAGAGCAGCGGCTTCCTCGTGCGCCGCCTCTTCCCGCATCTTAACAGCCGACCTCGTTTTCTCCAGATCGACCAGTGCTACCGGCATCTCTTCCCATTCGCCCCGGTCGGTACTGAAGTAACTTATGCGGTCGCCCTCGACCTTGTACTCACGTACCAACTGATAGCTTCCATCCTTGAGGTAAAGCTTGATAGTAGCGGCTGAAAGAACCCAGAGTGCACAAACCAACAAACCTAGCGCGGCGGCAAGCGGACGCGGTGGTTTAGTGAACACCATCAAACCTCATCCTCCCACGGGTTGCAACCCGACACTGCGCAGCAGAAGGAACTGCGAGAGGTTTTCGGACGTCAGCAACCCCAACAACCGGCCATCCTCGATCACCAGCGTGCAGGCGCCGGCATGGGCCATCAGCGGCAACACCTCCGCTAGATCCTTGTCCGGCGCGACACTCGCGAAATCACGATCCATGTAAGTGGACACGTACGAGTCCGGGCCTTCAAGCGCCATTCCGCGCAGGAGTGCATTTCGGCCGAGCAACCCCAGCACCTGGTCTCCGTGCACCACGGGGAAGTCTTGCTGGGACGTAGCAAGTAACAGATTCGCAGCGTCGCGAATCGTGCTTCCATGCGGGAGGGCGCGGTATTCGGTGACCATCGCCGCGCGGACAGGAATGCCTTGTGTGAGCGATCTGCCACGAGACGCCGCGCCTTCGTTTGCCGCTCCGAGATAGATGAAGAAAGCCACGAACGCGAGCGGGGGCATATAAATGAACCCGTACAAACCCATGCCGATGGCCAGCATTCGGCCCGACCAAGTGGCGATTCGCGTAGCTTCATATTCGGAACGGATCCGCGAAAGAAGCGCTCGAAACATGCGGCCCCCGTCCATGGGAAATGCGGGCAGCAGATTGAATCCGGCGAGAATAAGATTCCCGAGCGCGATCCGGTCCGGCAGATTCGAATCGGTTGGTTGATCGAGAGCAAACAGATTAACGGCTTTATGTTGTGAATAGAAAATTGCAAAAATAGTGCACGCAATCGCCAGATTGACCACTGGGCCGGTGAGCGCAATCCAGAATTCCTCCCTGGGCTTCGCTGGACGCGCCAGCCGCGCCACGCCACCGATTGGGAACATGACGATCTCCAGCGTTCGGATGCCGTACAGTGAGCTGATGAACGCGTGGCCGAACTCGTGCAGCAGCACAGATACAATCAGCGCCAGGATAAAGAGGGAATAGTTCACCGGTGATTGGTTGCTCCCCAGCCCGATCACCACCAGAAAGATAAGCAATAGAACGAAAGTAAAATGGAGGCGAATCGGTACGCCGAGCAACCGGAAAGACCCAACTGAACCCGGGCTGGCCGCCCGTGGCGTACTACGCTCCTCTACCAAAAGCAAACCTCTGGACCTAATTTACCGCAACCGCTATGGGGTTGCCGGTTTCGTAGAACGGGCCATGATGTCGTAGACGGGCTTGTTGTCGGCATATACGCGCCACTCTTTCACCAGGCCACCATTCACAATCGCCAACCACGCCGCCGGCGTGCGCCACTGATTGGCAGCGGGGAGTTCGCCTTTCGAGGCGATGGTTCCTCCCGCGGCTCCGAAAACTGCGACAGTGTTTCCATTTTGGAGGATTTCTTCGTGCGAGACCCAGTAGTCCGGGCAGAACGCGTAGTAGCCTCGCCAACCGGTGCGCATTTTCTCGCGCCCTTTCGTCGACTGGCCTAATGAATCTATGAACACGTGATCTTCAGACATCAAATCAGCCAGTTTGTCGGCGTCGTGCTGGTTGATGCGCTCCAGGAATTCAAGGACAGTTTCGATTGGGGTCATGAGCTTTAGGCAAACCTCCAGTGTGTTTGGACAAGTCGGAGACTTGTCCTACAGAGACATTAGCTTTTTTACGCCCTCGACGCAAAGCGCCGCGGCATGCTTTGACTCTGGGATCAGGCCGCCAACCGCTGATTCGATCTCGGCTGGAGTGACCGCGGCCAGCTCAGCGCGGGTTTTGCCTTGCATCCACTCCGTGAGGGCGGAACCGCTGGCGATGGACGCGGTGCACCCCCGAACTTTGTATCGCACCTCCACCACACGATCCTCGACGAACCGAGCGGACAGGCGCAAGATATCGCCGCATGCCGGATTCGATATCTCAACCGTTACGGCCGGCGGTTCGAGTTCTCCCACATTGCGAGGATTTTTGAAATGATCGAGAAAGGCTTCGCTATACACGGCGCGGTTCCTCTCCAATTATGAACACGGTTGTTGCGGCGGTAATCGAGCGCGATGGGATGATCCTCATCGGACAGCGGCGAAACAAAGGCCCACATGCGTTGAAGTGGGAATTCCCCGGCGGTAAAGTGGAACCGCCGGAAACGCCTGAAGCCGCCTTGGTACGCGAGCTCGAAGAGGAACTGGCTATCCGGGCTCGACTCTCAAATGAGATCATGCGCTACCAATATCAATACGCTGGGCGTAATGCTTTCTTATTAGTCTTCTTTCGTGTCGCAGAATTTGACGGTGAACCCCAGAACATGGCTTTCGAGCAGATTCAATGGGTAAGAGGCGATGAACTGGAGAAATATGATTTTCTTGAGGGCGATACCCCTTTCATCCAAAGACTTTGCGCGGGTTAAGGCGGAGGTACTAGTATCTTCGGGGCGAAACCGCCCAGGGTGGGTGGGAATCTAAATCTCAGAAGCCAAGAATCGGCAACCTGGCGTCTGGAGGTACTCAAATGACTCTCACACCCTATCGGTTCAAGCGTTCCATCACGGCCGTAATCGGAAGTGCGCGCGGTTATAAATTGAGAGTACTCCCCGAGGGATCGGTATTCAGCCCGGTTGGAGCTCAATCCGACCCTGACGGCATGATCGGCGGAACTTGCAAAGGTGAAGTTGCGCTCGTTTTCGTACGTGATCTGGAGCTAGCTGCTGAACCTGTTGCCGCGGAAGTGAACGCGGCTTAAGTGCGCGACACCGCAGCGCGCGGTTAGTTGCCGCCCGACCATGGTGGCGCGATTCCGTTCACGCGGGCATACGCTACCAGTTGTCCCATGTGCTCGTTAGCGTGAACGATGATCCTCAGGTACATGCCGTCGACGGTTGCGTCTCTTCCGGAGATTTTGACTTTGCGTCGCAAGTCGGCTGGCGTCACCGTGGCGTGCGCCGTCTTCACGGCCTCAAGGGAACGTTTCAACCAGTCGATCACATCGGCTTTTCCGGTCACGGACTTTTCCAGGTCGGGCGAACTAAGATCCGCCGGCATTTTTGGCCCAGTTACGCTTAACAAAAAGAAGTTCGCTAGAGCGATGTGCATGTAGACTTCGCTCACCGATCGCACTCCGGGTGCAGGACGCCAACCGTACTTTTCCGCCGGTATCGTGTTGGCCAGGTCAATCAGTTGTTGTGAAACGTGCTTCCACTCACCCTCATAACCCTGCCAGAGGCCTTCGGGCTGGGCATGCAAGGCGCTCGCGCCGAGAATGATTGTTGCTAGAAGTGTCTTCACATTTTCTCCGAGACAAGCCTGAGTCTCGTCCTACTTCAGCTCTCTCATCATGCCTGGCAGACTCCATTGCATCTGCAGGCTGGTTGCGGTCCAGTTGAACTCCGCCATCATCGCTTTACCGACCTCTTCCTGGCTCTTACCCTGACGGATCAGTTCCGAAGCGCGGTTGCGTAGTTTCTCGACGTTGTTGCGGTAGGCAAGCAGACCTGCTTTGTCGGTCACCTTGCCGTGGCCGGGAATCACCGTGTCGAAGTCCAACTTCATTGCCTCGTCGAGGGTCTTGGTCCACTCCACCAGGCTGCCGCCGCCCGGATAATCGATCAACGGAGTTGTACCGGCCATCAGGTCACCCGTATGTAGTGTCCGCAACTGAGGAAAATAAATTAGAGCATCGCCATTGGTGTGCCCCCGGCCCAAGTAACGCGCGCGAACTTCCTTACCGCCGAGGAAGATGTCACTCTCGTCAGTAAACACGATGCGGGCGGGAGTCATATTGGCTGGAGCATTCGGCTGTTTGTGTTCGACGATGTTCTTTCGCGCATTGAGCGTGGATATGATCTCAGCCGAAGTGCCAACGAACTTGACATTTCCGCCGCTATGGTCGGAATGGTGATGCGTAGTGAGCACGTACTTCACTGGCGCGTTGGTCACGCTCTTGACCTTGGCCATGATGTTGTCGAAATCCTGCTCAAACTTGTCATCGACCAGGATCACGCCTTCACTGGTAACGTACACGGCAACGTTGCCCCCGTCACCTTCGATCTCAAAGAGATCTTCTTTGACCTTGTTGAGCGTCAGAGGTGGAGGCTGATTGACCTGGCTCTGTGTGTAGGCGATCCAGCAACCCAGAAAAAACAGGGCTCCGGCGGCAAGGCGTGCGATGATGGTCCGGCTCATTTCCGGCTACTATAGCAGATTCGATTCCGCTCGAACTTGTATGGTACTTCCGCTCCAAGTCTGGGATTGCGCGCCATGTAATGTTCAGGTAACATTAAGTCATCTGCAGGTTTCTAGCCGTCGGGGATGTTGAATCAGACAGCGAGCTTGTGGATCGAAGCGAGGAGGGCTTCGGACTCCCAGGGGTGTCCCTTTGCCGGACGGGAGATTCGAGCTAGCTTCGAAAATCGGAGGAGAGATGAGTCTGGCATTTCTGCAAACGGGCCAACCCGTTGCCACACGGTGGCGCTTTTTTTTCATTCTAGGTTGCTTACTCGTATTCTGCCTGGCCTTCACGCCGCGAGCCGAAGCGGGTTTCATTGGATACTACGACATCGGGAATTGGATGCAGCTCAATCTCACTCCCGGCGGGACGCCTTACCTGGCTGGGACCGGTAACGCGATGACGCCCGACTCAGGAACAACGGTCGTCGTCACGGGATCTCAATCCGGCGACGGAAACCCGTCCATGTTTGACTTCTTGATTATGGCGCCCACCGCAGGTACGGTCATGTTCACGTTCTCTTACGCATCGGCGGATACGGCGTTTCCGCTCTGCGGTCCGGGGTTGACGGATCCCTGCGACGACGGCGGAGTCCTCTTGAATGGCACCTACACAAAGCTTGCCGATGCGTTAAATCAAAACTCGGGACCCTTCTCATTCTCTGTGAACGCGGGAGATACCTTCGGCTTCCGTGTGAACGCTGTCGACAATACCGGTGAACCTGGTATGCTCACTCTCACGAATTTCAGCGCTCCTGCGCCATTGTCTGTTCCTGAGCCGGGTACTGCAGGGATGCTCGCGCTTGCAATCGCCGCGTCTCTAAGCCTGCGGCGACGTTGGAATCAGCGCCGCCGGGCTTAGTGGTTAGGAAGCTTGAACTCGACGCTACGTTCGTCGTTCAGCCGCTGCGATAGGTTGCGGTCGATCAGATCCATGCTTGCCTGATTCAGCGTGTGCTCCGCGCTGACATAGTGGAGATTGCCGCCCTCCATCCAATAACCGAGAGCTTGCACAATGCTGTGGTCTTTGAAGGCAATCAGATAGATGGTCGGTTCTTCATCCTTGGCCGTGCGACGCTGAACTGCGGTTGTATTAGCGGAATCGGCGTAGGGGTGCGTCGGCGGAGCCTGGTATAGCCTCATGCCGGGCTGTTGATCCGACGTAGTATCGCCAGGGTTGTATTCACGAACCACTGGGTTCGCCTGCGGGGGAATGAAATTCTGGTTGATCACTACCGAAGGAGCGCTATTGACATCCGGCGCGACCTGCTGGCCGGGTTCATATGGTTGCGGGCTATCGTAGCCTGGATATCCACCGGCATAGCCACCGTAGTAAACCGGGTAGGGAACTATTACGGTCCGGCCGTGCTGCGGATGCTGCGCGGGAATCGGAGCGCCGACAAAATTTCGTCCACCGCCAGTGAATGTTCCCCTCCCGCCGATCGCTGGAGGTGGGGGGGCGTTCGGCGCGTGTCCGGTACCAGGGTAGAGGACGTTCCCGAAACCCCCAACAGACCAATAGGTTCCGTGGTTTTGAGCAAGTGCTCCGCCGGCTAAGCTAATGGAGAGAATCGTAAGGGCCAAGTACCGCATGCGTCCCCCTTGGACTTTGATTGTAACCTACAACACGCCCAAACGTGACGACGTTCTATTAAACGTTCCGGTTTCTCAAAGCGAAAAACTCCGGCTCGATCATCAAGATCGAGCCGGAGTCTAGTTCTACGCTTCGTGTTTGATTACTACCTGGCGTGGACGGTATCGACTGCAAACTCAGCGCCAATTCCATGGCAGGTGAGGCAGCTCTCGCCCAGTGCGGTGGTGTTTGCGAGCGCGTGCGAAGCCGTCGCTTTGTCGTCGTGGCAACCTTGGCATGCCGCCGCGATGGGAGCAGTCTGAGGCAGGAAGCCGCCCGGACTGGCCACCATGGCTTGCGCCCCAACATTGTCCACTTGATAGGAGTTGTTCACGTGGCAGGCACTGCAATCGCGAAGATCGCCCGGGAAGCGGACTTCCTGGTAGTTTGTAGTTCCCAGGATGTATGGATTGGCCAGGTTCTCACCGCGGTGGATGCTGTGGATCTGCGTCGCCAGATTGACGCTCTGCTTGGACGTGCCGTCCGTCAGCATCGGATTGTGGCAGAGCACGCACTCTTGAGTGTTCGCTCTGGCGCCGCCGTGCACAAAGCCCAAGTTCTGGTGGCAAGCACTGCACTTGGCGCTGGAAACGACGGTGCGCCTGGCGACCATTGGGCTGTTGTCGACGGAGAAGTACTTCTGAACGGGAACGGACATGTCGGTAGCCGTTGTTGCTTTCACAGTTCCCGGCAGCAGCGTCACCGAATTCGTTGCTTCCAAGGAAACCGTGTAGGATCCAGTCGCACCGGCTGGAACCTTGTTGGTCATTGCGTAGGTGTATTGACCGTTTGTACCCGGCGTCTTGCTCGGATCTTCGGAAACTCGTACGCCGCCCGCTCCAACTTGATAGTCAACGTTCGGTCCGGCAAGAGTTACCCGAATTCTGGCAAGCTTGCTGATATCCATCGGGTTGCCGGCCTTGTCGGTTACTTTGAACGTCACGACAGGAGCGTTTCCAGGAGTGTTGTTCTCAACCTTAAGAACCTGCGTAACCAGACCAGGAAGCGAAGTGGAATTGCTCGGAACCACGTGCGCGCCAGGAATCGAAGCATCGAAATCCATCGAGGCTTGGGCATTGTGGCAGTTCTTGCACTGGTTGTCATCGATCTGGGGCAGGTTGACGTGATTCAGACCGGTGGCGAAATTCACGTCTTCGTGACAGGAACCGCATGCCGCGCGGGTCGGATTTGTCTTCCAGTTGTCGGCCTGTTTTGGCCCGGCTGCGTGACAGCTGGTGCAATTCCGCGTGTCCTGCGGAAATACGATCGATGAATAGTCCACCACGGCTCCACGATGAACAATGGTGTACGTACCACCAGCTTTCACGCTCGGCAGGCTCGATCCCATGTGCAGCTTGTGAATAAAGACCTTCATATCAACAGTATTGAGCGTGTCCGGGTTGGTGCTCTGCGGAGTGTGGCAAAGTACGCAGTAGGCCATCTTCTGACGTCCACCACCGTGGGCGCTGAGCGGATCGTGACACTGATTGCAACTGGCTTCGGCGACGATGTCGCGAACGTTGGTAACTGCGGAGCCATTGGGAACGAAGGTGAATACATCGTCCGAGGTGAAGCTGGTCGGAAATCCAAAAGCAGCTAAGCTTCGTTCGAACTGTCCTCCAATCGAGTGTGTCGCGGAGGCATCAAAATTGGCCGGCGCCTTGGTGGCAAAGGTGTAGTCGTATGTACCAGTCGCGGCATCCACCAGGACCACCTTCCCGCCCGTATCGGTTCCCGCCTGAGTCTGCGGCGGCTTTGAATTCAGGGCCTTATCGACGGTCGTGGTGTAAGCAACGTATTGGGACGCGCCCTTGGGTATATAGGCAGCGACGAAGCGCAGTGTCGTAGTTCCTGGCGAATAAACGCCGTTGACATCGACTCCAGCACCCTTGGAATCGGTGATCGTAAAGCGAGTCGTGATCGTGCCATCTGTTGCAATACTGGCGCTTTTGAATTTCAGCACGGCTCCCGTGGTGACGAACGGGAACCCGCTGGCCTGAAAGTCAGGGTTGTAGTTCCTGTTGGTTTTCGCCGGAC
>Ga0335082_10001649_pt1 | contig 23823 bp, 18 predicted proteins | sample Lox_Sample_41_FD_206718 | JGI IMG/M metagenome (GOLD analysis project Ga0335082, IMG submission 206718) | Soil microbial communities from Loxahatchee National Wildlife Refuge, Florida, United States - Lox_Sample_4.1 | ecosystem: Environmental > Terrestrial > Soil > Wetlands | place: USA...
CGTCAGCGCCAAGGCTCGCCAGATCCATGACTCGGCGCTGGTGATCGACACCCACGCGGATACGCCTCAGCGCTTCTTGGACGAAAACTATGACATCGGCTCCATCGACCCGAACGATCTCGGCCACATCAGCCTCGACAAAGCCAAAGCCGGGAATCTGGGCGCGGAATTCTTTTCCATCTGGGTGGAACCCACCACGAACCAGGGCCGCTACGCGCACCACACGCTCGATCTCATCGACTCCGTCTACGAACAGGCGGCCCGCCATCCCGACCGCATGATGATGGCCTTCTCGACTGCTGACATCGAGCGCGCGCGTCGTGAGCACAAGCTTGCGGCACTCATGGGCATCGAAGGCGGCCACTCCATCGAAAACGACGTTCGCGTTCTCCGTGACTTCTACCGCCTCGGTGTGCGTTACATGACGCTGAGCTGGTCGAACACCAACGAGTTTGCCGATTCCTCCGGTGATGTCAACGACCCCAAGGTTGAACATCACAACGGCCTGACCGAGGGCGGCCGCCAGATTGTCCTCGAAATGAACCGGCTCGGCATGCTGGTGGACATTTCCCATGTTGCCGATCGCACGTTCTATGACGCCATAGCGACCAGCAAGGCGCCGGTAATCGCTTCACACTCTTCCGCGCGCGCGCTGACGAACCATCCACGCAATATGACTGACGATATGCTTCGCGCGGTGGCGAAGAATGGAGGCGTGGTACAAGTGAATTTCTATAACGCCTTCATCGACGAGGATTACCGCAAAGGCGCAGAGGCTCAAAGTAAAGACCGCGATGCCGCGGTCAAAGCGTACATGGACCAGCTCAAAGCTCAGGGCAAGACTCCGACCTACCTTGACGCCGACAAGATCGAGCGCGAGTGGACTGCGAAGATTCCTCGCCCGCCGCTCAAGTCGCTGATTGACCACATCGACCACATCGCGAAAGTCGCAGGCGTGGATCACGTCGGCCTCGGCTCCGACTTCGACGGTGTCAGCGGCGCCCTGCCGCAAGACATCGATTCCGCCGCCGACTTACCGAAAATCACGCAGGCCCTGCTTGACCGCGGCTACAGCGCAGAGGCGATCCGCAAGATTCTGGGCGGCAATTTAATGCGCGTCTTCCGTGAAGCAGAACAGGTCAGCAAAGAGATGCAAGCGGAGAAGTAGAAACCTTGCTATCGCATTCGGTTTGTCACTGCCTGGAAGCATTGTGTAGTCCTGCTTGGTACAATCAGTGTTCGCCCACTGCATCCTGAGGACTTCCTATGAGAACTTTTGCTTGTATGCTCGTACTGATTGCTCAGTTTGCTACCGCTCAAACCAAGCCTACCCCTGCTGCCAAGCCTCCGGTAAGAACTCCTGTAGCCAGTGTTGCTCCAGAGCCTCTCGCCATCATCCACACCACTGTCGGGGATATGCACTGCCGGTTGTTCGAGAAGCAGGCACCCATCGGCGTCGCGAACTTTATCGGCCTTGCCGATGGGACGAAAGAGTGGGTCAACCCGATTTCTCACGCGAGGAAACACGGCGTTCCTCTCTATGATGGGACAATCTTTCACCGCGTGATCCCGGATTTCATGATCCAGGGTGGCGATCCTGCAGGCAATGGGGCTGGGGATCCCGGCTACAAGTTCAAGAACGAAGTTTCTGCTGACGTGCGCTTTGATCGTCCCGGCAGGCTGGCTTACGCCAACTCGGGGCCCGATACGAACGGTTCGCAGTTCTTCATCACCGAGGATGTGGCCCATAGCGCGCACCTCACCGGTCACTACACCATCTTTGGACAATGTGACGCAGCAGCCATCGAACTGGTAAAAAAGATCGCGCGCATGACACGGGACCCCAGCAATGACCGCCCGTTCCATCCCGTGAAGATCACGCACATCGAAATTCAACGCGGCGCCGCCACCGCTGCGAAGCCGCCGGCCCCAAGGGCGGCAGGAGCCAAGCCGCCGGCCGGAGTGAAGAAGCCCCAACAGTAGCGATTTAATCTCAAGAGCGAGGAGATCTATGGCACGCACACCCGGGACTTATGCTGTCTTCCAGACCAGCGAAGGCGAAATCGTCTGCCGCCTGTTCGAAAAAGACGCTCCCAAGACCGTCGCTAACTTCACCGAATTGGCCGAAGGCAAACGCGAGTGGACTCATCCAAGCACCCGCGCCAAGAGCAAGAATCCGCTCTACAACGGGACGATCTTCCATCGCGTGATTCCCGACTTCATGATCCAGGGTGGAGACCCGCAGGGCAATGGCATGGGCGGCCCCGGCTACCAATTTGAAGACGAAACTAAAGGCTCGCCGCACCGCTTCGACAAGCCGGGAAAGCTGGCTATGGCGAATGCCGGCCCGAACACGAATGGCTCGCAGTTCTTCATCACTGTCGCCAACACGGAATGGCTCACCGGCAAGCACACGATTTTTGGCGAAGTTGTGGAAGGTCACCGCATAGTGGAGAAGATTTCTAAGGTAGCCCGCAACCGCCAGGACCGCCCGAACAAAGATGTGGTACTCACATCGTTGATGATCGAGCGAGCCTAGCTGGCGAGCCTAGGCTCGCGCAGGCGCTTGGTGATTCTCAGGTTTTTTCCCGGTTTCACTCCGCAGTGGTGTGCAGAGTTATCCGTGCACAGCTGTAGGCAGGGGTGGCTTTGCCCTTGACCTCTGCACCAACCAGATGATCAGCGCGACGAGCGCTCCCAGCATCGCTAGCGGAATGAGAATTAGAAGGACCAGCCAGCTGAATCCCAAGGAGTCGACATCACCGCCAATCACCCCCTGCGGAGCACGGCGGACGCTGCCCCCGATCGCCGCGGCGTCGCCGCCAACGGAAGCGCCATTCTCTACCACAATATCGCCGCCCATCGTGGCGACATCGCCGCCGATGGAACCTCCCAGTTCGACGACGATCTTCCCACCCATGGCAAACGCGTCGCCGCTGACCGCGCCGCGTACATGGATGGAGCATCCGAAGCAGGTTGCTTCCCCAGCCTTTTCGTTGGGTTGCACCCAGATATCACGGCCTGTCTGCACTCTCTCGGATCCGCCAGAAGAATCCGGTTGTGCTGCGAGAAAGACGCCTGCGAACGCCACCAGAACCAACAGTTTCGCTAATTTTCGGATGTTCACGTCGTCCCCCGATTGAGTTCAGTGTACAAGGTTGCCGGCTTCCAAAACGGGCACGATGCCGAGTGACCAAGGATTACGCGGTTGTGACATCCTGCACACTGTCAAGTGATGTCTCCCTCGCCAATCCGTGCAAATTCTTTATAATTGATGACTTCATTCACTCATAGCGGAGGCTCGACGCATGGCAGGTTTCAACGGCGTTCCCGTCCCAGCTGATGGACAGCGGATCGAGTACAGCAACGGCAAATACCGCGTTCCCGACCGCCCCATCATTCCGTTCATCGAAGGAGACGGCACTGGACGCGACATCTGGAAGGCTTCCGCACGGGTATTCGACGCTGCCGTCCAAAAAGCCTATGGCGGCAAGCGCGCGGTCGCCTGGTACGAGGTTTTCGCCGGCGAGAAGTCCAAGGCGAAGTTCGACACCTGGCTGCCCGACGACACTGTCAACGCCATCCGCGAATTCCGTGTCGCTATCAAAGGTCCGCTGACAACGCCCGTCGGTGGCGGCATTCGTTCGTTGAACGTCGCTCTCCGCCAGATTCTCGACCTCTACGCCTGTGTGCGTCCGGTGCGCTACTACAAGGGCGTCCCTTCGCCGGTAAAGCATCCCGAGCGCATGGACGTTGTAATCTTCCGCGAGAACACCGAAGACGTATACGCCGGCATTGAGTGGGAGCAAGGTACGGCCGAAGCCGCGAAGCTGATCGAGTTCCTGAACAAGGACATGCTCAAAGGGGGCAAGAAGCAGGTGCGCCTTGATTCGGGTGTCGGCATCAAGCCGATCTCGGTAACGGGTACAAAACGCCTCGTCCGCATGGCAATTCAGTACGCGCTGGAAAATGGCCGCAGAACAGTCACGCTGGTTCACAAGGGCAACATCCAGAAGTTCACCGAAGGCGCGTTCCGCAAGTGGGGATACGAGATCGCCACCCAGGAATTCCGCGACAAGGTCATTACCGAACGCGAGAGCTGGATCATCGACAACAAAGATAAGAATCCAAATCTCTCGGTCGCTCAGAACGCCGAACTGGTCGAACCCGGTATGGAATTTGCTCCACCAGAGTTTCGCCAATCCGTCGAAAAAGAAGTACAGCAGGTTCTGGATTCGATCTACGTGACGCACGGCCAAGGCGCATGGAAGAAGAAGATCATGGTCAACGACCGCATCGCGGACTCGATCTTCCAGCAGGTCGTCACGCGCGCGGATGAATATAGCGTCCTGGCTACTCCGAACCTCAACGGCGACTACATTTCCGACGCCTGCGCAGCCCAGGTCGGCGGTCTGGGTATCGCGCCGGGCGCCAATATCGGCGACGGCTACGCCATTTTCGAAGCCACCCACGGCACCGCTCCGAAGTACGCCGACAAAGACGTCATCAATCCCGGTTCGGTCATGCTGTCGGGCGTCATGATGTTCCGCTTCCTCGGCTGGCACGAAGCTGCGGATCTGATTGAGCAGAGTCTGGAGCGGACGATCGACCAGAAGAAAGTCACGTACGATTTTGAGCGCCTGATGCCGGGCGCCACCAAAGTAAAGACCAGCGAATTCGCCGGCTACATCATCGCCAATATGACGGCAGAAGTATTTAGCACAGCATAAAGGCAGATGTCAGCCCTCGGCTGTCAGCCTGCACCGCTTGCGCTCGACAACACTGCATGCCCCGTATGGGTTGCGCTGAGAACTGACAACTGAGGGCTGACAGCTGCCTTTCCGAAAGGACTCATCATGCGCAAAAAAGTAACGATTGTAGGTTCCGGAAACGTCGGCGCGACGGCTGCTCACTGGATCGCGTCCAAAGAACTGGCCGACGTCGTCCTCATCGACATCATTGAAGGCGTGCCACAGGGCAAAGGGCTCGACCTGCTCGAAGCCATGCCTGTCGAGAAGCGCGATTCCTACGTGATCGGTACCCAGGACTACGCCGACACGGCCAACTCCGACATTGTCGTCATTACGGCAGGTATTCCCCGCAAGCCCGGCATGAGCCGCGACGATCTGCTCAATACGAATCACAACATCATGCGGGATGTTGTCGCGAAAGCGGTGAAGTATTCGCCCAATTGCATTCTGATCATCGTCTCGAACCCGCTCGACGCCATGGCCCAGGCCGCATACAAGATGAGCGGTTTCCCGCGCGAGCGTGTCATCGGTATGGCTGGCGTGCTCGATTCTGCCCGCTTCCGTACTTTTATTGCGCAGGAACTGAAGGTCAGCGTGGAGAACGTTACTGCATTCGTCCTCGGCGGACATGGCGACACGATGGTTCCGCTCGCCCGCTATTCCACTGTCGCGGGCATTCCGATTACCGAATTGATGGACCAAGCCACTCTTGATCGCTTGATTCAACGCACGCGCGACGGTGGCGCCGAAATTGTGAAGTATCTGAAGACAGGCTCCGCCTATTACGCTCCGTCAGCGGCGGTTGCGGAAATGGTGGAGGCCATCCTGAAGGACAAGAAAAAGATCCTTCCCTGCGCCGCTTACCTGAATGGTGAGTACGGCATTCATGGCCTCTACGTCGGTGTTCCAGTAAAGCTTGGTGCGAAGGGAATCGAGCAGATCATCGAGATCAAGCTCACGCCCGAGGAAAGGGCCGCCCTAGACAAGAGTGCTGCGGCGGTGAAGGAACTCGTTGGTGTGATCAACGTCTAGACAATGCAGATGGTGAGGATGGGCGCCCTGCCCGTCCTTACCATTGATGAAGTTCGGCCGGGGGTGGTGCCCAATTACCACTGTCCCGCCATTACTTTGGTTCCTCAGTCAAAGCCAGCCCCAATTTTATAATCCACCTCAATCCCAATGTCTGGTGTGCCCCAATCCGCAACTGCTCGCTGGATTCACAATCCAGCGCTCGACCTCATCGTCGGTTGTGGTGCATGGTCCTTGCCACTCATTGTGCTCAGCTATTCTTCCGCCGCTAATTCCCCATCGTGGGCGATTGCCTTCTACGCGCTGGCCCTGTTCATGAACTACCCCCATTACATGGCGACGCTCTACCGCACCTATCGGAACGAGAACGAATTTCGCAAGTATCGCTTTTTCACCATCCACATCACCGGACTGGTATTGCTCACGGTTGCGCTTTCACATCTGCGCTTCTCGCTGCTGCCGTGGATCTTCACGCTCTACCTGACCATCAGCCCGTGGCACTATTCCGGCCAGAACTACGGGCTGTTCATGATGTTCGTCCGTCGCTCCGGCGCAGAGGTTGACGAGAACACTCGACAGGCGGTTTACAGCGCATTCGTCCTTTCGTATGCAATTCTGTTCCTCAGCCTGCACACTGGCCCCTCCGACCGCCTCTTTCTCTCGATCGGCATTCCGGACAAGGCAGCTTTGCTTATTCGGATCGTCCTGACCGCGGCATTCGTCGCCGCCTCGTCTTTTGGTTTTTACCAACTGATTCGCCAACTCGGCTGGAACGCGATGACACCTTCGCTGGTGCTGTTTTCCACGCAAATCCTGTGGTTCCTGGCGCCAGGAATGCTTGCGTTGATGAAAGGTATCAGCCTGCCGCAGAGCCGCTACAGCACGGGCGTGCTACCGCTCATGCACTCGGCGCAGTATCTTTGGATCACCAGCTACTACGCTCGACGCGAATCGGCAGCTGAAGGTCGGACTTGGCGGCCGTTCATCTACTTCGCGATTCTTGTCGTTGGCGGCATTGCGCTGTTTGTGCCCGGTCCATGGATCGTCAGCTATGTTTTTCACTACGACTTCAGCGCCAGCTTTCTGATCTTCACTGCGCTGGTCAACCTGCACCATTTCATCCTTGACGGGGCCATCTGGAAACTGCGCGATGGCCGGATTGCCGCCCTCCTTCTGAACACACAGCAGCGTGCCGTCGCTGCCGTTTCCCATGCGTCCCAGGGCAGCGGACGCGTTTGGGCATGGATGCGGAGCCAGGCGCCGGTCCCACGTGCTTTTCGCATGGCCACTGCAATCGCTCTGCTCGCGGTCGCCGCTCTCGACCAGACCCGCTACGCGCTGGTAGCGCGCCTCGACAATCTGGCAGCAATGCAGAAAGCTGCCGTTCTCACACCGTTCGATTCCGCTCTGGAATTACGCATCGCGAACACCCACGCTGACAGCGGCAATTCCTCTGCTGCCGTTTCCGCTTACGAACGCGCAATTGCCGCCAACCCGTCTGACCCCGTTCCCCGCAAGACATTCCTGAAATACCTCGTGGCCAGGCAGCTTTACGTCCAAGCGGATGCGGTTGCGGCGGACGCGCTGGAACGATGGCCGCGCGATTCCGAACTGCTTGTCAATCGTGGCATTCTTGCCTCATCGATGGGCCGAACACCGGACGCTCTCGCCAGTTGGGAAAAGGCCCTCGCCGTCGATCCGAGCCAGTCGTACATTCACGTCTACCTCGGTGAACAACTCAAGAACCAGCAGAAATACAGCGAAGCCGCGGCGCATTACGCCACTTTTCTTGACGGGGTGAGAAAAAGCGGGGAATTTCGGCCTGATCCCACAATCATTCTTCCGGTCATGATGAAGCTCGCCGAATGCCAGCTTCGGCTCAACCAGCCTGAGCGAGCGCTGAAACTTTATGAACTGGGCCGCACGATCGCATCTCAGAGCGGTCAGCCCAGGTTAGAGAGCGTAGCTTCGTTGAATCAGGCAATCCTGGAGGCGAAATCAGGGGAGATCAGTGGCGCCCTACCGCTGTACCAGAGAGCGCTCGTGCTCGATCGCGCGGCGAGCGATCCCGTCGCCGAAGCGGCCGACTGGCAAGCCTACGCCGCCTTTCTAAACAGCCAACAGTATGAAAAACGTCTTGTTTACGCGTGCCTGGTCCGCGCCGAAACCCTGCTTCGTGATCACAAGACCGATTTGCTCCCGCCGTCCGCACAACTTCGCACCCAACTAGAGTCCGCCCTCGGGAAAGAAGCAGCAGCCATCCGCAAGAATCCGGCCTCCTTGCTGGAAGAGGCGCTTCGGTTCGGCCGATAGCCGCTTTGCTCGCGGTGCGCCGACACAAATCCTGCTGCCCCCTTCCGTCGCGGCCTAAGGATCGATATAGTGTGTGAGGCAATCCCCGCGATGGACTTCGATCAACTAGAAATCTTCCTGGAAGTGGCGCGTTTGTCCAGCTTCTCGCGTGCGGCGGAAAAGCGTTTCCGCACGCAGCCCGCCATCTCTTCGCAGATCCGCGCCCTGGAAGAAGAAGTCGGCGCTCGCCTGCTCGATCGTTCCGGCGGACGCGTTTCTCTCACCGTGGCAGGCAAGCTGTTTTTCAAGTATTCCGAAGACACGCTTGAAGAAAAGAAGGCGATCCTCACGGCCATCGCTGAGACTGAACACGTGCCGCGCGGCCAAATCGTGGTCGCCGCCAACGAGGGCACGTGTCTCCATATCCTTCCCGAGGTCTTCGCCCAGTTCAAACGCAACTATCCGGACGTCGCCGTCAATATTAAGCGAGCCGATTACGCCAAGATCCTCGAATCCGTCAGCGATCACTCGGTAGATTTCGGCGTTGTCTCGCTGCCAGTCAATGACAACCGCCTGCAATGTGTTCCTATTCACCGCGATGAACTGGTTGTGATCACGCCACCCGGGCACCCGTTGACCGCCAAACAGCAGGTCACCGTGGCAGAGGTGGCGTCGTACCCGCTTGTCGTACCGAAGGCCGGCCACACGCGCGACGCCCTCGATACTTTGTTTTATGACCGCCACTTGAAGCCGCGTTATGCCATGGAACTGGATTCCAGCGAGTTGCTCAAGCGATTCGTTGCGGCCGACGTAGGAGTCGGGTTCATTGCCAGATCGAACATCCAGGAAGACATCCGTGCCAATGCTCTCGGTGCGCTCACGCTTTCCGATGCTCAGGTCCGGCGAGATCTGGCGCTTGTGTTCCGCAAAGATCGTTCCCTCAGCCGGGCGGCCAGAGCCCTCATCGATATCGCGGTCAAGCAGAAAAACTTCACTGCCGCTGCCCCCGCCAAGCGTTCCCGATGAATGTGAGAAGGAAAGCTCTTTTTGGGTTGTGCCTGCTCTTTGCCTCCGCCACGCCTGCCGCGCAGAAGCCGGCGGGCGGCAAATCCGTTCCTACGGCCAGTTACAAGCTCATCTCACTCAAGGTCACCGGGAGCAACCGGTACACAGAAAAGGAAATCCTGCCGGCGAGCGGCCTCGAACTGGGCCAGAACGTGGGTGACGCCGATTTCAAGGAAGCTGTGCGGCGCCTCGGAGATTCCGGCCTGTTCACTGATATCGCCTATTCCTACTCATTCTCGCCGGCGGGGACGAAACTCGAATTCCAGCTTACCGATGCGGGCCCCGAGACGCGCGTTCCCATTCACTTCGAGAACTTCGTCTGGTTCACTGACACAGAACTGGTGCACGAACTCCAACTCCGCGTGCCCCTTTACAAAGACCAGTTGCCCGTCGGAGGCAGCATGCCCGACCGCGTCGAGGCGGCGCTTCAGGCCATCCTCGACGAGAAACGCATTCCCGCCCGCGTGGACTACCTTCGTGAGAGCCCGCCTGAAGGAGAGAAACTGACCGGCATCGCTTATTCCGTCGAAGCGATGGGCATTCGCATTCGCAATGTGGAGTTCCCCGGCGCAACGCCCGATTTGCTGCCGGGGTTGCAGGCTGCGGCTCGTCGGCTTGCCGGAGCGCCCTATCGGCGCTCTCCTCTGTCTCTCGTTGCCAAAGTTGACTTCCTGCCTGTCTGTCTCAAGCGTGGCTACCTGAAGGCGTCATTTGCTGCTGCCGATGCTCGTGTGGCCTCACAATCGGAAGGCGATGTGGAAGTGGATGCGATCTTTCAAGTGGCTCCGGGAAAGATATATTCCACGTCGGCCGTCGATTGGAAAGGAAACTCCGTGGTCAAGACGGATGACCTCCAGACCCTCTTGCACCTGCCGCTTGGCAAGCCTGCAGATGCTGTCCAGTTGATAACCGACCTGGAGAACGCGATCAAGCTCTACCGCGCGCGCGGTTATATGGTCGCTCGCATCACACCCCATCCCACTCTGGATGATGAGAAGAGCGCAGTCCACTATGAGCTTGAAGTCGCCGAGGGCGACCAATTCAAGATGGGTGATCTCGAGATCGTGGGGCTGGATTCCCAAGCCAAAGCGCATCTTCAGGCGGAATGGAAGCTCCAGGAAGGAGATCCCTATAACGGCGAATACGCGAAGCAGTTCCTCGATCGCACCTCTCAGCTGTTGCCGCGGGGAGTGCCGTGGAACATCAGCATTCATGAAGCCGTCAACGAGAAGGACAAGACAGTCGATGTGACGCTGCGGTTCACCGCGAGATGAGCCCCACGGAGCCTGGCAACACCATGCCCTGGCACGCGAATCTAAGAACGCAACCGAAATCCCATATGGAGGAGAACGATAACGATGAAAGCACCCCAAACTGCGACCATAACCATGGTCGTCGTCATGTTGCTCATGGGACTCACCGCAATTCCAGCCCTCGCAGCAGACAAGACCCTGACCGGCACTGTCAGCGATGCCATGTGTGGGGCACAGCATCAGATGGCCGGAAACGAGGCGTCCTGCACCCGCGCCTGCGTGAAGCACGGCTCGAAATACGCGCTCGTCGTCGGTGATAAGGTCTATACCCTGGAAACGTCCGACAAGACCGCTCTTGGCCAACTGGACGAACTCGCGGGTGCCGCTGCTAAGGTCACCGGTGAGATAAAGGGTGACACGATCACCGTGAAGTCTGTAGCCGCAGGATCATAGCGGCACGCGCCGTTGCAGCCTTCAGCGCGATGTCGTCGACTGCTCTTGCCTCACAGAACAAAACCGGCGGCTGCGGCCGCCGGTCTTCAGCTCCCCAGGAATTGCTAGTTCTGCTTTTGATCGTCGCGGCGCTTCAGCGTCGGCCGATCATCATCGTTCTTGTCGTCCTTACCCGACTTGTCGCTGGTAGACGTCCGCCGCAGGCTGGGCTTGTTGCCTTCCTTCTCATCGAGAACCTTGTGACGGTTCTCAATGGCGGCCAGACGGGACTTCACATCGTCGAACTCAGATGTCGATACGATGTACTGCGCTCGGGCAGGAAGAATCTTGCCGATTTCCTCCTGTGACTTTTCGATCCGGTCCGGCGTCTGGGGGTGCGTGGAGAAAGCACGGGCCAATGTACCCGGCTTCTTCTTTTCCTTGGCTTGCAGCTTTTCGAAGAAGCTGATGAACGCCTGCGGATCGTACCCGGTCTTGTACATGTACTGCAGGCCGAGGTAGTCGGCCTGCGCTTCAAATCCACGGGAGAAGCTCAGGAAGGTCATCGGCAACGCCAGACCAGCTGCCGAACGAACCGCATACCCGATGCCGCCGCCCACAAAAATCAATGGAATCGTTCCGATGTTCGCCCACTGTGCCCGTGTCATCTGCCGGGTGGCGTGCCGTGCCGCTACGTGAGCAATTTCGTGCGCCATCACACCGGCCAACTCCGCTTCCTCATCCGCTGCCAGAATCAGGCCGGAATTTACGTAAAAGAAGCCGCCGGGAAGCGCGAACGCATTCACTTCGTCGGAATCGATCACCTTGATGGTGAAAGGCACCTGTGCGTCGGAGTTCCGCACGAGGTTCTGTCCGATGCGATTGACGTATTCGGTGACCACAGGATCCTGCACCAGTTTCACACTGGCCTCGACCTGCTGGGCATATTCCTTGCCCATGCGAATCTCAGTCTCCAGCGAGTACCAGTCCCCTAGGCCACGGCCGCCGATCTTGCGGTTTCCGATGGCATCAACGTCATCCATGCCGCCGTCATGCTTCACCTTACTGGCGTCAGGTTCCTGCACCGGGGGCGAAGTCTGTGCTGTGCTGTCCTTGGGAGAGTCGGTTGAGGATGCTTTGTCCTGCGCCAACACCGAGGCCGGCAGAGCAAGGCCCATAACAAGTAATGCAGTCAATAGTTTACGCAGGATCATCTCAATTCTCCCCAGTCGGGCCCTCGGATGAAACAGATTATAACCCTGTTTTTCGATCCCAACCGACGGATTTCCCTACTAGTTGGACGCACTCGAGGTGCCGAAGGTTACTTGGAGTCGTTGATACCTAGGCATGCCGAAGACCTAACCCGAGGGGCCAGAATTCTGCTCACAACAACCTTCTGCGGTGTACCATGTCGCGTCTCCCAAGAGGCATCCGAATGCTCAACCGTCGCGGATTTCTTTCGTCTTCGCTCGCCCTTGGCGCTGGCCTTACCTTCCCGCGGTCTCTATGGGCCCAGCTCTCCACGGCCCCAACCAACCTCCCCGACCGCGCCCTCTACGAATCCAACGAAGACGCCTACTGGAATGAGATGCGTAAGCAGTTCCTGATTCCGCCCGACGAGGTCTACCTGAATAACGGCACCGTTGGGTCCAGTCCGGCACCGGTTTTGCGTGCCATTTTCGACGGATACGAAGCCTGCGAAAAGCTCAACGAGGCCGATCCGGAAGACTATCCTATCTGGGGATACGCCTCCTGGAACCAGTTCCGCGATCCGCTCGCGGCGTTTGTCGGCTGTACGCGCGACGAAATCGCCCTCCTCCGCAATGCCACCGAGGCCAACAGCTACATCGCTAACGGCATCGATATGAAAGCCGGCGACGAAGTCCTCATGACCGACCAGGAGCACCCCGGCGGTGAGAATCCCTGGCAGCTCAAGGCCAAACGTTACGGGATTGTGGTCAAGAAGGTCACCCTGCCGCGCCCGGTCGAAAACCCTGCCCAGGTACTGAACCTCTTCAACGACGCCATCACTCCTCGCACCCGCGTGATGTTCTTCAGCCACATCAGCACCTTCAGCGGCGTCGTGCTTCCCGTGAAGGAGCTCAGCGCCCTGGCTCGCAGCAAGGGCGTTCTTTCCGCCGCCGACGGCGCTCACGTACCGGGCATGATGCGCCTCAATGTTCACGACCTCGGCTGTGACATGTACTCTTCCAGCCCCCACAAGTGGTTGCAGGCGCCCAAGGGCTCAGGGTTTTTGTACGTGCGTGACGAAATCATCGACCAGCTTTGGAATACCATCGCGACCGAGGGCTGGGACGACCAGAAGATCCGCGCCGAGCGCTTCCAGCGCATTGGCAGTTCCAACGTTCCGGCGCTTTGGGGCCTGCGGGCGTCGATCCAACTGGCCAGCGACATTGGACTAGAGCGCATCGAGCGTCGCCATCGCCAGCTCTGCGACTACATTCTCGATGCCATGCTAAAGCGGGGAGCCGTCTCCTGGACTTCTCCCGACCCCACGATGCGTTGCGCCATCGCCACGGTCAATGTGCCGCCCCTGCCGCGGATGAGACTGGAGGCTTGGCTGTGGAAGGAAAAGAAGATTCGCATTCGCGGCGCCGATCCCCACAAACTGCGTCTCTCGACGCCGTACTACATTTCCAAGCAGGATATCGATCGGTTCCTGGATGCCTTCGACGAATACAAAAAAAAGGCGGCCTAGAGATCACCACGGATTACGTCCACCGGAACCATCGCAGTGCCAGAGCAAACGAGATTCCGCCCCACAAGACGAGCACCAGCAGCCGCCCCGACTGCGACGCCAGCGACGCTCCCTCCAGAATCGTTGCCCGCAACGCGTCGTTCAGCGCGGTCAGCGGCAGAGCCCGGATGAAAGGCAACGTCACCGCGGGGAAATGCTCGTAAGAGAAGAAAACGCCGGAGAAGATCCACATCGGCATCATCACCAGGTTGATCAGTCCGCTAACGCTCTCGATCTTCTGTGCGCGGCTGGCGGTAAGCAGGCCGACCCCGCCAAACGCCACCGCGCCGATCGCCCCCAACAGTAAGACGGCAAACACGGACCCGGCCACGGGCATTTTGAACACTAGCACCCCGAATAGCAGCAGCAACCCTACTTCGATCACCATCATGATCAGCCGACTGCTCATCACCGCCAGCAGGAAATCGCTGCGCCGCATGGGAGTGGCAACGAACCGCTTCATCAGCTTCCGCTGACGCATATCGACCAGCGAAAATCCAATCCCCCACATCCCCGAGTTCATCAGGCCCATGCCGATCAGTCCGGGGATGAGAAAGTCGATGTAGCGCGACCCGGGCTCGCTCGAGGCATGGTTCGTGGTAACGAGCACATCCTTTCGCCCGGCCGCTGCCTGGAGTGTGGCATCGACCTCCGATCTGGACAGCACACTTTCTGGCCGCGCAGGATCGTAATCGTAGGTATACGTGCCATCGGCTTTTGCCTCGACGACCACATCAAACTTGCCAAGGAGAAATCCCTTCATCGCGGCCTCGCGGTCAAGAGTCAATGCATGAAATCCTAGCCGTGGTTGCGCGCCAAGTACGGCCACGGTCTTCGCTGCCTCATCCCCCGCCACCACTGCCACATTGTTCGAAGCGACTGGCTTGTTGCGGAACGCTATCCCTAGCCCGAGGGAGATCAGTAAGGGGAATATGAATACCCAGAACGCAATTTCCGGCTCACGCGTCAGTTCAAGCAACCGGACCCAAAGCAGGTACCGGTATCCTGACCAGCGCCCGGTCGTCCGCGCCGGTGCAGACGGCGGAGTTTGCCCAGACTTCTTGAGCGTCGTTTCGGTCATCGCCATTTCAGCCGTCCCGCAAATGCCGCCCCGTCAAGTTCACAAACACGTCTTCCAGGCTCGCCTGCCGCGTACTCAGATGTTCGAGCTGTTGTCCCTGGCGGTTCACCGCGTCCAGTAGTGCCGGGATGGTCAAATGCGGCTCCCGGACATTCAGGCAGATTGTTCCATCTTCGTGCCGAACCGACTCCACACTGGGCAGCGAGCGCCAGCTTTCCAGTGCGTGGCCATCCGACACACCGTTGACCTCAAACTCGACCAAATGGTGCCCGCCGAGACGGTTGATGAGATCCGGGGGAGTGCCCTCGGCAATGATTACGCCGTGATCGACAATCGCCAGGCGATCGCAGAGGCGCTCGGCCTCGTCCATGTAGTGAGTCGTCAGCAGAACCGTTCCGCCCCTTTCCTGGAAGCCGCGGACAATATCCCAAAGTTGGCGGCGGCTCTGCGGATCGAGCCCGGTCGTCGGCTCGTCGAGAAAAAGAATGCGGGGATTGCCGACCAGGGCCGTCGCCACCGCCAGCCTCTGCCTCTGCCCGCCTGAGAGCTTTCCCACCCAGCTGTCGGACTTCTCCGTAAGCTGCAACTCCTCCAGAACGTCGTCGGACGGGCGAGGCTCGCGGTAAAGGTTGGCGAAGAGTTCGATCGTCTCCCGGACTGTCAGCTTCTCCGATAGCCTCGTCTCCTGCAGCGAGATGCCGATCCACTCCCTCAGCTGACGAGGATCCTCCTTCCAGGTTTGTCCGAAGATGCGCACATCCCCGGAGGTCGGTGACAGCAGGCCCTCGAGAATTTCAATGGTGGTGGTCTTGCCTGCCCCGTTCGGACCGAGCAGCCCGAAGCACTCTCCGGCGTCGATGCGCAGGCTCAAGCCACGCACGGCCTCAACCTTGCCGTCGTAGGTCTTCCGCAGGTTCGTGCATTCGATCGGCGATCCCACTTTCGAATTGTAGCCGACTCCGGCCTACGGGGCTGTCGGGGATGCGTGTCCGTGCCTCGAAATCGGCATGGGTACGTCTCCCCTTTCGTTCTGCCACAAGATTGAGTTCAGCAACGCGGCGTTTACCGCGTCCGGACGCGAGAAATCCATTTCTGACGATTCCTTGGCTCCCGGCGCCGTTTTCGGATTCACCCGATAGATCAACCCGCTGCGCAGATTCTTGTCGTCGGCGACATACGGCGGCTGCGTCGGACCCGAGAACAGCGGCGTCATCAGTGGCGCGTGAGCGTCAAACACATTCATCGGCGGAAGGCCAAGGAGCTCCTCCATGGTGTGAATCATGCTCACTGTCGTGTAGAAGTGCGAATCGACAAACGGCTTTTCGCCACGCGGCGAGTATTTGCTGACTACATACGCTGTCGACCGGTGGGCATCCACGTGATCCGCGCCATCCTGAGCGTCGTCTTCAATGATGAAGATTGCCGTGTCGTCCCAATATGCGCTGTGCGAGACGGCTTCGACTACACGACCGACAGCGAGATCGTTATCGGCGACAGAAGCCTTCGGTGTCGGTCCGCCCGGACGCGTGCCGCCTGTGTGGTCATCGGGCAGATAAAGCAGGATGAACTGTGGCAGTTCTTTCTCTGTTCCGCGTCCTTTCATGAATTCATCAAACTCGCGCAGAAATTCGTCGGCCCGCAGCTGGTCGGGATAATCGGTATTGAAATCCGGAAACAGCGGATCAAAGTGATCGCGCAGTACGGCCTTGGTCGGCCGCATACGCTTGACGATCGGCACGGCCCAGGGCCACGGGCTTGGACTGCCTTTGGGATTGCCCACGTTCGACGGTAGGGCATCCCCTTTCCTGATATCTGCCTTCGGACACGACGCCGAAGTTGGTGAAGGCGTCCCCTGCTTTGGAGACATTGCCTTCTGATCCTTGCACCACACCGCCTGAATGAATTCGCCGTAAATTCGATAGCTCAAGCCGCGTTTGGCGAGGTTGTCCCAGAGAAAACCGGTAGCTGGATCGTCGATGTCCGGGATTCCCTTCTCCACCGGCAACTCGTCAGCCACACTTCCGTCGGCGTCGTACGTGCGCTCGCGGCTGCGGTATCCGATCGGCCAGTTCTTCTCGTTGTAGTCGCTGGTAATGGCTGCGTTCGACCAGATGTGCCCGTCGCCGGACACTTCTCCACTATCGTAGAAGTTATCGAGCACGCCGAATTGCAATGCCAACTTGTGCTGGTTCGGCGTGATCTCCGCGCCGTAGAGCGTGAGGGAAGGATCGCCGTTCCCAACCGGCAGATCGCCCAACACCTGATCGTAAGTGCGGTTCTCTTTCAGGATGTAGATCACGTGCTTGATCGGATTCCTGCCTCTGGCAAACTCGAACTTCCCCGGGTCTCGGTTGATGAGATTGTCTTCTTCGACTTGCTTTGTGTATTCAGCAAGATTCTTGTCGACATCGGCCAGGCTCAGCCGGGCAACTGATCCGCCAATCAGCGTCGGAATGTAGGGATGCTCTTTATGCCGCCGGTCGCGCTTTAGCGTGCTCAATCCGTTATTCGGACCACTGCCTTCCCCTTTGGCGGTGACGATCAACAGATCGTTCCCCGCGACTGCAAGTGCACTTGGGTACCACTCGGTAGGAATGAAACCCGCTGGTCTCTCTGCAATCTCCACATCGGCTTGATCGCGACGCGGTCTCACATCGAAAACAGCAACTGCGTCGAGAGATGCGGCAGCAGCATAGAGTTTCTTCTCATCTGAGGAAAGAGCAATCGCCAGCGGAATCGAACCTAGCCCGGCCCGCGAGCTGAGGTACGTATGGTGGCAGCATATTGCGAACCCAGTTTTAACGACGATCTCGACAACGGCATCCGCATTCGCAAGCGCGACAAACAGAGTGTCTTCCCCTGCGTTCAACAGCATCGCCGTAGGATGGGATCCGGGCGCAACCGGGTCAGTCATCTTCCACAGGTCAATCCATCGGGATACCTTGCCCCCTGCGACATCTAATTCCGCCACCGCAGATGCGTTCCATAGGCTCACCCACGCCTTCGTTCCGGCCTTGTTCGCCACGACCGCGTACGGATACGCGCTCGGCACGTACTGGTTTTGACTCAGATCGAACGCTCTCAAGACTCGGCCGGATTCCACGTCCAGGAGCACTGCGTTGTCGGAAAGGTTGTTCGCGATCAGCAGCTGATCGCCTTGCTCGCCCTTGAGAACCGCAAAACCCGCAGGATAAGGTGGTGCTGTCCCCGGAGGAGTCTTCCGCACGCCATAAGCAACTTGCTTTCCTTCCGCCAGCTTCTGCGGTGGGATCTTGATGAACCGTTCCGGCGTGACCTGCCCCGCCGTGAATTTGTAGAGGGCGATCCCATTCCCCGTGCTCGTCTTCGCTTTTCCCTCTGCATCGGTGATCGACCCCATTGACGCGTACAAATGGCGGCCGTCAATCGAAAACGCCAGCCCGATGAAGTAGCTCTGCCGCGTTGACTCCTCATCGCTCAAGCGGTCGTCAGGAAAATCGCGCAGCTGATTGTTGCTGAGATCCAGGATCGCGATGGACTGCCGCGCGCCTGTCTCCTGCGTGCCATATCCCTGATTGAGAAGCGCTGCATATCGCCCATCAGGACTGAGAGCGATCGTGGCCGGAAAACTGTTCGTGCGCCCCAGATAGCCCGGCACCGGCAAAGTCAGAGTCTTGCTGGAAGGCAGATTGATTCTGCGTGAGCGTTCAGCAGCAATGATTACGGCAACCAGGATTGAGAGCAGGAAGAGAACAAGCGCGATCTTCTTCACGAGCGGAGGCCTCGGAAGGTTTGTACCATCCCCCAACCAAGGGAAGCAAACCGCTTGTGGTTATTTGCTGGACGCTCCCTTCCGCTTCTTCATCTCCTCTTGCATTTGAGCCTGCATCTGTGCCGCAACGTCTGGAAGCTTTTCCGGATTGCGTACCAGATCGAGAAACATAACCCGCATGTCCATGGGAAATCCGACGAACTCACGTTGGGCGGATGCCACTGGAGGTCCGCCCGGCGCTCCCGCCACGGGAATCGGCGAGGGCAACTGAAAGGCGTACATTCCGCCCCCGGCAAGCACTTCCTGCGGATATTGCAGCAACCATCCGCAATTATGGGAGTCGAGAATCATATCGGCGGAAACGATGACCCACTGTCCCGCATCGGCCGCAGTCGGCCTCTGGCAGTTCCACAGCTCCGCCTGTGGAACCGCAGCCTTCGGGTCGTTGAACCCGTACGTATCGATCTCAATCGTCTTCATCCCGTGCTGTTCAGCAAACCGTCGGGCCTCCGGCAGCGCCTGATTCCAATCCACGTTGGAGTCGCTCGCCAGTGCATATGCGGGTTTCCCCATCCCCAGCGGGCTTATGTACGGGAAGTAGTACGGGTAGGCTCTAACCGCCGTGAACAAGCAACTCACAGCCAGAATTGCAGTCACGGCGGACAAGCGGCGTCCAGCCACGGGAGCACGTTGGAGCATCTCCCCCAGCAATCGCGGCAGAGGAGCCAGCAACAAAATCATCAGCACAACCGGGAGCATGAAATGCCGGTAACTGACGTCGAAGTGTCCCAGCACAGATGCAAGCACAAAAAGCACAAGAGCAACCCAGAGCACCCGCCAGTGCACTCTCGTTCCCGCAGGCAGAATCGATTCTTTCTCATCGGCTCCGCGTTTGCGCGTCCACGCCACTCCGATTCCTGTTGCCAACAGGCCCAGAAATCCCAGCGGTGATTTCAGGAGGAACAGAACCGGGAAGTAGAACCACACACCATGCGGATAGCGAATACCCAAAACGTAGGTCGGACGTGCAAAAGTTATCGCCAGCATGAGAATCCCGCGCAGATACAACCAAGGCGGCATCAGCAAGCGCCGGACGGGAACCCAGGCTGAACCGTGTCCGATGAGGTAGAGCACGTCCGTTGTCTGGTTCCAGGACAATATGAAATACACGGCATAAACGAGAATGGCCGCCCAGAACGTGCCCTTCAGGGCAGCGCGCCAGCGTTCGCTACGCCACTTGCGTACTTCGTCCTTCTTTTCTGGCTGTCCCGCGATCGGGCGCCACCGGGTACTCAATCCGAACAATCCGAATGCAAAGAACAACAGTCCGGCGGAAAACTTCGATAGAAGCGCGCCCGCCAGGCACAACGCAAACCGCAACGCATTCGCGCGTGTCGGCTCCTGCCACATCGTCGCGAATGTCCAGAGAGCCAGGAGTGATAACAGGGTGATAGCAACGTCGGTCAACACCAACGGGCCGAACGTCAGAACGACTGGCATGCTCACGTACAGGCTTAAACAAAGCAGCCCGGCCAAGTGACCGCCGATTCGCGAAGCGAGGAGGTAGATCACCCAGCCGAGCACCAGCGTCAACAGCAGCATGGGAAGGCGCGCCCAGGCGAGTGTTGTCACCGGGTCGTTCCATCGTTCCAGAACCCACTCCCCGAACGTCCATTCGCCCAAAAACCCGTGGGGCAAGAACTGCCGGCTCGCCGTCCATGTTACGTGCGAATAATCGGCCTTTGTTCCGTGCGCGGCCAGCGAGATTCCGCTCAGAACCTTAGCCAGTGGGGGGTGCTCTTCGTTCAGGCGCAAATCGAATCTCTCGACGTAGCTCAGACCCGCGCCAATGTGCGCGACCTCATCGATGGTGACTGATTCTCGTCGTGCCGTCCCGCCGGCAAGGACCGCCATCAGCACGAGCAGCATGGCGGCCATAGCATGGCAATAGACAGATTGCTTCTGTGGACTATCCATGACAGTTGGTGATACGAAACAAGTCGGGGCCGGGTTCAAATTGAACGAACTGTATATCAGTTGGTTGCTGACCTGAACTCGAACCTCACTCACGTCGGGAAAGTGCGGATATCCGCATCGCTGGATTCGAGCCTGGTCGTTCTTCGCACCAGCGATGTTTCCCAAAAAAGGAACCAGACCTTCACTTCGTCGTAAGGTGGAGCTCGGAAACCGTGGTGCAGCGTGATTTCTTGATGCCCATTAACTCCACGGCCTTGGCTGCAATGTGTTCCGCAGAAACCTCGAACTCCTTGATCAGTTCCCAAGGGGCGCCCGAGTCGCCAAAGCGATCTTTGACGCCGATCGCACCGCTGATGATCGGCAGGCCGTAGAGCGACGGAGCCTGTGTGATCGCGCTCGTCACCGGCCATGCCAGGGCACCGATTTGGTGTTCCTCAGCGGTGATGACGACGCCAGTATCGCGAGCGGCCCGCACGATCGCCTCAGTGTCAAGCGGTTTCAATGTGTGCACATTCAGAACGCGCGTTTCATACCCAAACTCCGACTTCAGAATCCATGCCGCTCGCATCGCCTCCGGCACCATCGGGCCGCAGGCAATGATCGTCAGATCCTCACTTTCATCGTGGTATTCCGATTCCAGCTTTGTCTCGAACGCCTCGATGAATTTCTCTGCTTCGCGGCGCAGACGAACCACATTGGCCTTGCCAAAAACGAACGGAGTCTTCTCATCCGTAACAATCGGTGTCGCCTCACGCGCAAATCGGATGTACTTCGGCCCTACCTGCTTGAGCAGCAGATAGTCGGTGGCTTTGCGAGTCTCGACGATATCGCATGGCACGACGACGTTCATGTTGGGCAACCCGCACATGGCGAAGCAATCTTCCAGCGCCTGATGTGTCGCACCGTCTGGTCCGACGCTTACACCGCCGTGCGCCCCGGCAATCAGTACATTGAAATTCCCGTAGCAAATGGAAGTACGAATTTGATCTAGGTTGCGTGCTGCGGCGAAGGTTGCATAAGTGCCGAACACCGGCAGGTTCCCTTCTTTCGCCAAGCCTGCCGCCGCAGCCGTCGCCGACTGCTCGGCGATCCCCATGCTGATCCAGCGCGGCTTTCGCTCGGGCTTGTTGGCATAGAACTCACTGATGGTGATCGATCCCGAAATGTCCAGCCCCAGGCACACCACGCGCGGATCGTCGCCATTCGCCGCCAGCGATTGGCCGAAGCCCATGCGCGTCGGCTTCATCTCCACTTTCATTGTGGCGTCGGCGTTCCACCAGTAATTGCGATGGAAGCGAGGCATCTTCGCCTCAAGCCGTTTCTCGACCGCCGCCTGATATTGCTTCGCATGCTCAAGGAGCGGTTCTACCGGAATGTGTCCGTCGAGTCCCAGTTCCTGCAAGCTCTTGGTCAGCTCGTCCTTGTTCGGCGATTTGCCATGCCAGCCCGCCACGTCTTCCATGAAGCTGACGCCCTTGCCCTTCACCGTGTCGGCGATGATCGCTACCGGCTTGCCGCAGCCCTTCTTCGCTTTCTCCAGCGCGTCGACAACCTGCTGCATGTCGTGGCCGTTGATCGTGATCACTTCCCAGCCAAAGCTGCGATATTTCTCTTCCAGCGGCTCGACGTTCATCACGTCCTTGACCCAGCCGTCGATCTGCAGACGATTGCGGTCGATGATGCCAACGATGTTGTCGAGCTTGTGGTGCCCCGCCTCCATGACGGCTTCCCAGACCTGCCCTTCCTGCTGCTCGCCGTCGCCCATGATGCAGAACGTGCAGTAGTTCTTCTGGTTCAACTTGCCCGCCAGCGCAATCCCGACAGCCACGCTCAATCCCTGACCCAGCGATCCCGTCGAGACTTCGACTCCCGGTAGCTTCAGCCAATGCGGATGCCCCTGATACGGCGAATACAGCTTGCGCAGATAGACGACATCTTCTTTCGGGCAGAACCCGGCGAAGGCCAGCCCCAGGTAGAGGCTCGGCGCTTTGTGTCCTGTCGACCAGATGATGCGGTCACGATCCACCCAGTTGGCGTTCTTCGGATCGTGATCGGCCACGCGCAGGTAGAGAGCCGCCGTGATGTCCATGATCGACATCGTGCCGCCGGCGTGCCCGGACCCCGCCGCACACAGCGCGACCAGGTTGTAGCCACGCATCAGGTTGGCTTGCTCCTTCAGGTCATCAATGGTGTATGTGCGCAGAACTTCGCTGGTCTTCGAATTCCGGATGGACATGGGGTAGCTCCTTCAGCGGCGCCGGGCTTTGGGCAGGACGAGAAACGGCGCATAGGCTTGCAGGGTCGAGCGTAGCCCGGGCTTGTCGCAGGCGGCAGTGAGGACGATCACAGGCGGGGGTGACGCGGGTCGCGTAGCAGTCTGTGGTGCACCATCGGACAACAACGGGTGCGTTGTCAAGCTATTCTGTTGTAGAAGACAATTGGGAACTTCTGATGGGGGAACGGTGCCTAAGGGTATAGGGCGAGTCCGGCCCACCGTATTTAGCTGGATATCATGTGGGCATAACCACCCGTCCAGCAAACTCCGGTAGCCACAATGACAGCAACGAGAAGGCACGTCTTCTTGGCGCTCAGTATCGCGGTGATCTTCGCCGGAGCAGCAGCCTTCCTGTATCGCATCGCTTGGGTGCCCGAGTTCAATCTGAGCGAGTTAACACCGCGCCCGCCCGCGTTTTCGCCGCCTGAACCGCCATTCGACATTCTGATCTTATGCGATGGCGGTCCGAGTTCCGGTGAGACATGGTACGGAGGTACCGACATTCCTCAGGGAGCAGTCTTCGTGGGCTGTAGACCAGACGAGGACTTCACCTTCGACGTGTCCTCTACAGCAAAGGAGGTTATGGATTCAAGCAGGCGACCTCAGCTTTCGTTCGTTCTGACCGGATCTGGAGACGTAAGAGATACGATGCTGATTCAGACTTCTGGTAGCAAAACACTGGACCAGAGACTCCTGCGGCTGGTATCTGAGAGGAGATACAAACCTTCAGGATGCGGGACGTGCAGAGTCGCCGTGACTGTTCCCATCGACATGAAGAAGCGCTGATCGCTCTTGGACGACTGTCGCCCTCTACTTCACATTCTTTCCTACCCAGCCCTCAATCCACCCCAATGCCGTGTTCAGGTTTTCCAGCGAGTTGGCCACGCTGAATCGAAGGTAGCCTTCGCCGAAGGCTCCGAATGCCGTTCCCGCCAGACATGCCACGCCCGCCTGTTCGAGCAACGCATCCGCCAGCTTCTTCGACGGCCAGCCTGTCTTGGTGATGTTTGGAAAGACGTAGAACGCGCCCTTCGGCATGCGGCAAGAGAAGCCTTTGATCTTGTTCAGTCCGGCGACAAACGCATCGCGGCGCCGCTTGAACTCGCTGCACATCTTGTCGACAGGCGACTGATCTCCACTGAGCGCGTGAATCCCCGCT
>Ga0335082_10001650_pt1 | contig 23820 bp, 19 predicted proteins | sample Lox_Sample_41_FD_206718 | JGI IMG/M metagenome (GOLD analysis project Ga0335082, IMG submission 206718) | Soil microbial communities from Loxahatchee National Wildlife Refuge, Florida, United States - Lox_Sample_4.1 | ecosystem: Environmental > Terrestrial > Soil > Wetlands | place: USA...
CGCTGCCCGACGCAATCGACGGCATCCGCCGGGGGCCGCCGCTCGAGCATTGACCCGGCGGCGCACCACACCGCCGCTATTTCGATTCGCGTTGATAGTGGAGCCCGACGGCAGCCGGCGGAGTCGGTTTGCCGACCAGCCCGATCAGCGCCAGGATCGAGACCGCGTAGGGCAGGATGACGAAGGCCTGGTAGGGGACCTCGGGATTGGCGAACTGCAGGCGCAGCTGCAGCGCATCGCAGACGCCGAACAACAGGCAGGCGAGCAGGGCGCCGAGCGGGCTCCAGCGGCCCAAGATCACGGCGGCCAGAGCGATGAAGCCCTTGCCTGCGCTCATATGCTCCGAGAAGAGGAAGATCTGCGACAGCACGAGGTAGCAGCCGCCGAGTCCCGCCAGCCCGCCGCTGGCGAGCACGCAGGCATAGCGCAGCCGCGGCACGGAGATGCCGGCCGTATCGGCGGCCCGCGGGTTCTCGCCGACGGCGCGGATGTTGAGGCCCCAGCGGGTGTGGAACATCACCCAATAGGTGAGAGCGACCAGAGCGTACATCACGTAGACCAGCAGGTCCTGCCTGAACAGGACCGGCCCGACCACCGGAATGTCGGCGAGGCCGGGTATGGCGACCGGCATGAAGCCGTCGAGATGCATGGTGTTGCCCTGGCCGTGAAACACGATACGCGACAGGAAGTCCGTCAGCCCGAGCATCAGCACGTTGATGGCGATGCCTGCCACGATCTGGTTGACGCCGAGGGACACGCCGAGCACGGCCAGCAGCAGGGCGCAGAGCAGGCCGAAGCCGATGCCGACGGCGAGGCCGACGAACGGCGTGCCGGCAAAATAGCCGCCGACGGCAGCGCCGAACGCGCCGGCGATGATCATGCCTTCCAGGCCGATGTTGTAGACACCGCTGCGCTCCGACAACACCCCGCCGAGCGCCGCGAAGATCACCGGCACCGAGAGCCGCAGAGAAGTGGCCAGGAAGTCGGCGAGCAGGCCGGGATCGGTCAGGATGTCGATCATGGGCTTCCCTGTTGTCCGCGCCCGGCGAGGGCCGCATCCATCTCCTTGCGGCGCCGCCAGAGCGAGGCCCAGCGGCTCTGCTCGAAGCGGAAGGCGAGGCTGGTGGCCACGAAGATGACCACCAGGCCCTCGATCGTGTCGACGACCGTGGTGGGAACCCCGACCGCCCGCTGCATGATGTTGGCGCCGCTTCGCAGGCCGCCGAGGAAGAGGGCGGCCAGAATCGCATAGAGCGGGTGGCTGCCCGACAGGAACGCCACGACGATGCCGTCATAGCCGTAGCCGGCGCTGAACATATGGAACAGCCGGTACTTCAGGCCCAGCACCTCATAGGTGCCGGCGAGGCCGGCGAGAGCCCCGCCCGCCACCAGGGTCCACACGATGTGCCGGCGGACGGACATGCCGGCATAACGCGCCGCCTCCGGATTGCGGCCGACCGTATTGATGGAGAAGCCGATCGAGGTGCGCTGCAGGACGAAATAGATGAGGACAGCGAGCCCGACCCCGATCACCACGCCGAGATGCGCGTCGGTCCGCGGCAGGATGTGCGGCAGCCAGAGCTCCTCGCGGATCTCGGCGGAGTAGGGGTAGGGCGCGCCCTCCTCCATCATGGGCCCGCTGACGGCGTAGCTGATCAGATTGATCCCGATGTAGTTCATCAGCAGCGTGACGATGACCTCGTTGATGTTGTGCCAGGCCTTGAGATAGGCCGGGATCAGCGCCCAGAGGCCGCCGCCGATGGCGCCGGCGAGCGAGCAGACGAGGATATGCAACCAACCCGGCAGCGGCGGCAGGTAGAGGGCGGCCAGGGTGGCGAAGAGCGCGCCCAGATAGATCTGCCCCTCGGCCCCGATGTTGAACAGGCCGGCGCGCAGCGGCAGCACGACGGAGAGGCCGGCCAGCAGCAGCGGCGACATCTTCACGAGAGTCGTCGCGATGCCGTGATACTCGAAGAAGGCGCCCCGGAAGAGGGCGGCATAGGCCGCGAGCGGATCGGAGCCGCCGGCCCGGATGACGATCGCGCCGACCAGCAGGGCGCAGAGAATCGCCCATACGCTCTTCATCGCATAGAGGAGGCGGATCGCTTCAAGCATGTCAGTGCGCCGCCGCGCTGCCGGCCATGAGCAGCCCGAGCCGCTCGGCCGTGGCTTCGGCCGGCATCAGCATGCCCGTGATGCGGCCGCGCGCGATCACGGCGATGCGGTCGCAGGCCATGAGGATATGCTCCAGCTCGGTCGAGATGTAGAGGATGGCGACGCCCCGCCTGCGCTGCTCGAGCAGGGTCTGCTGCACGAACTCGATGGCGCCGACGTCGAGACCCTTGCAGGGCTGGCACACGACGAGTACGCGGGGGCCGCGCTCGATCTCACGGGCGAGGATGACCTTCTGCTGGTTGCCGCCCGAGAGATAGCGGGCCTGCTGGTCGATGCTCTGCAGGCGCACGTCGTAGGCCTTGACCAGGCGGGCGGCGTAGTCCCGCGCTGCGCGGAAATCGAGCAGCCCGTGCCGCGCGAACGGTGCCCGGCGGTAGTCCCGCAGCATGATGTTGGCGGCGATCGTGTTGTCGAGCACCAGCCCGGTCCGCTGCCGATCCTCCGGGACATAGCCGAGCCCGTGCTCATGCAGGCGCTCGGCGGCGGACGCCTGGGTGACGTCGCGGCCGGCGATGCGGATACGGCCCGCGGCCGGCGCGCGCAAGCCGGCAATGGCCTCGGCCAGCTCGTTCTGGCCGTTGCCGTCGACGCCGGCGACGCCGAGGATCTCGCCCGCTCGCACCGCGAGCGAGACGCGGTCGACGGCGTCGAGGCCGCGCTCGCTGCGCACCACCAAGTCCTCGATCTCCAGCATCGGTGCGCCGAGCACGGCTTCCGTGCGCTCGACCTCGAACACGACGTCGCGTCCGACCATGAGGCGCGCCAGCTCGCGCGGGCTGGTCGCGGCCGTGTCCAGCTCGGCCACGACGCGGCCGGCGCGCATCACCGTCACGCGGTCGGCGACCGCCATGACCTCCTCGAGCTTGTGGGTGATCAGCAGGATCGTCTTGCCGCCGGAACGCAGCCGGCGCAGGAGATCGAGGAACGGCCCGACCTCGCTCGGCGTGAGCACGCTCGTCGGCTCGTCCAGGATGAGGATGTCGGCGTCGCGGTAGAGTAGCTTCAGGATCTCGACGCGCTGCTGGCTGCCCATCGGCAGGCGCCACACCGGCTCGCTTGGATCGACGTCGAATCCGAAGGAGCGGCTGAGATCGCGCAACCGGGCGGTGTGCGCCTTGAGATCGAGCCCGAGCCCGCCGCGAAGGCCGAGGATCACGTTCTCCGTCACCGTCAGCGGGGCCACCAGCATGAAGTGCTGATGGACCATGCCGATGCCGTGGCGCAGGGCCATCCGCGGGCTGTCGATCGCCACCTCGCGGCCGCCGACGAGAATGCGCCCCTCGTCCGGCTGATAGAGGCCGTAGAGGATGTTCATCAACGTCGTCTTGCCGGCGCCGTTCTCGCCCAGCACGGCATGGATGCTGCCGTGCGCCACATGCAGGCTGACGCCGTCGTTGGCCTTCAGCTCGCCGAAGCTGCGAGAGACGCGGTCGACGACGAGATGGGCTGTCGCGGTCGCCATCGGCGGCATCACGGTTGCAGGTCGGCGTCGCGAAGGGCGCGCCGATCGACACGGCGCGCCCGCGCGTCACACCGATCGGTCAGGGCTGCAGCGCTCCGGATTCCATGTCGGCCACGAGCGCCTCGACCTCCTTCACGACGTCGGCCGGGATCGCCGAATGGAAGGTGCCGAGCCGCCCGGCGGCCGGATCGGGCTTGTTGATGCCGAACTTGTAGTTGATGGCCTGCAGCTTGCCCTCCTTGGCGAGCGTCAGCACGCTGACCATCGCGGCCGAGATGTCCATGATGGCGGATTGCAGCATGATCTTCGGCCAGTCGGCGATGGCGTCGTAGTAGAGCCCGAACGCCCAGATGCCCTTCTCCTGCGCCGCCTGCAGGCTGCCGACCGCGGCGTTGTCCATGGTCGGGAAGATCACGTCGGCGCCCTGGCTGATCTGGTTGAGCGCCGCCTCCTTGCCCTTGGCGATGTCGTCCCAGTCGTTGGTGTAGGCGACGAACACCTGGCCGTCCGGACGCGCCTTCAGGAAGCCGGCCTTGTAGCTGGCCTCGAGATCGGTCGAGAACTTGATCTTCTCGGCGCCGATCCAGCCGCCCTTGCCGGTCTTCGACATCTTGCCGGCGATGTAGCCCAGCGCGTAGCCGAACTGCCGGTAGTTGAAGTCGAGCGTCGCGATGTTGCCGCCCGGCTTGGTGCCGTTGTGGACGATGAACATCGTGTCCGGGAAGTCCTTGGCCACGCGGTTGGCGGCGTCCTGGAACTCGCCGCCATGGCCGATGACGACGTTGTAGCCGCGGCGCGCATAGTCGGCCATGGTCTCGGCCTGGTCGGGCTGGGCCACCTTCTCGCTGTAGGCGGTCTCGATGCCGAGCGTCGACTCGGCCTTCTTCAGTCCTTCGTAGCCGGCCTGGTTCCACGATTTGTCCGTGATGTTGCCGGGCAGCGCGATCGCCACCTTGAGCGTGGCCGCCGCCGCCTTGCGCAGGAGCAGCGTCGTTCCGGCGAGCGCGGTGGTCAGGGCGAGGAATGTCCGTCTTGTCAGTCGCATGGTGTGCCTCCCAGGCTGTGCGTTGTTTTGAGACGCAGTCGATCTAGATGATCTGGAAATGCGCCTCCGTCGGCTTGGTGTTGTTGATCGGCAGGATGTCCTGCGGGCAGGCGGAGAAGGCGACGATCAGGTCCATCTCCGCGCGCATCAGCAGGTGGTCGCCGGGCTTGCTCACCGTCGGCAGGAAGTCGATGTCGCCGTTGGCCTTCACCGGGATGTTCATCCAGACATTGAAGGGGCTGGGCACTTCCGGCGGCGTCAGGCCGAGCTCGGCCATCGCCGAGTGCAGGTTGTCCGTGCAGTTGTCGTGGTAGCCCTCGACGCCCAGGAATTTATAGCGGTAGCGGTCGCAGGCCGCGATGATCGTGTCGTGGACGCCGGGCGAGCTGTCCTCGACGATCGTCAGGATCGGCCGCCGCTTGTTCGTATACATGATGTCGCCCGGCTTCGGCATGATGTGGCCGATATGCGGCCGAGTGTGCTCCATCGACATGAACTCGTGGAGATCCTCCGCATTGAAGGCCCAGGTGTCGACCACCTGTGTGCCGTGCGTATTGATCATCTTGACATGCTGGCCCTTCTTAACGTGCGCGGCCTTGCCACGCCGGGCCGGGATTGTCTGGAGCGATGCAGTCATGCGCTGGCTGTCTCCCCGCAAGCGGCGCTGAGTCCTCATGCGCCTTATGATGGTTAACGCGACCGCTCACAAATTCGCGCGAAATTGCTTGTTAAGCAACCTTACCGATTCGTCAGTTTTTTCTCCGACAGGGCACGCAGGATTAACCCGACCTTAAGCGCCGGTCGGTCAATGTTGCCGGTGGCGGCTGAGGAGCAGAGGTCGTCGTTTCCTTTGGGATGTGGGGAGTGAACCAACGTGAGATTGGGTGATATTCTCGTTGCGCGCGGCTTGGTGAGCGAAGCCGACGTCCAGCGCGCGGTCGAGTACCAGACCAAGTCCGGCGGCCGCCTCGGCGACATCCTCGTCGCCATGCGGGCGATCTCGCAGGAGACGATCGAAGCGGTCCTCCACGACGCCCCCGAGGCGCCTAAGAAGATCGAGGCGACCGGCGTCGACGGCGTCGAACTGATGAAGCTCCTGATCAAGGACATGTACGTCGCCAGCCGCGAGCTGCCGACCCAGCTGGCCGACGACCTCGGCCTCAGCGTGCAGGTCGTGCGCGAGCTGACGCAGATGGCGATCGACCGCAAGCTCGTCGAGGCCATGGGCACCAACGGCAAGGCGGTCATGGAGCTGCGCTATGCACTGACCGAGACCGGTCGCCGCTGGGCCACGGAGGCCCTCGAGCAGTGCCGTTATGTCGGCGTGGCGCCGGTTCCGATCGAGGAATTCCAGGACCGCGTCATCAGCCAGAAGATCACCAACGAGCGCATCGGCAAGGAGGAGCTGTCGAAGCAGTTCTCCGACCTCGTCGTGTCCGACGTCTTCCTGCGCCGCATCGGTCCGGCCGTGAACTCCGGCCGTGCCCTGTTGCTCTACGGCCCGCCGGGCAACGGCAAGACCTCGATCGCCGAGCGCATGAGCCGCATCTACGCCGATATCATCTATATTCCCCATGCCATCGAGGTCGACGGCCAGATCATCAAGATCTACGACCCGTCGATCCACAAGGAAGTGAAGTCATCCCATAGCGACGACAACAACAACGCCATCCGCAAGGAGGCGCTCGACCGCCGCTATGTCGCCTGCAAGCGGCCGATCATCATCACCGGCGGCGAACTCACGCTGGAGATGCTGGATCTGCGCTACGACGAGAGCGCCAAGTACTACGAGGCCCCGCTGCACATGAAGGCGCTCGGCGGCACCTTCATCATCGACGACTTCGGCCGCCAGCTGGTGAAGCCCGAGCAGCTGCTGAACCGCTGGATCGTGCCGCTGGAAAGCCGGGTCGACTTCCTCAAGCTGCACACCGGCAAGACCTTCTCGATCCCCTTCGACGAGATCGTCGTGTTCTCCACCAACCTGGAGCCGAACGACCTCATGGATCCGGCCTTCCTGCGCCGTATTCCCTACAAGCTCGAGATCAAGGCGCCGAGCCGCGAAGAGTATCGCCGGATCTTCCGCCTCATCGCAACGCAGCGCAACGTCGAGATGCCCGACGATGTGGCGACCCTCGTGATCGAGGAGTTGCAGACCAACAACGGCTTCCAGCTCGCCTGCTACCAGCCGCGTTTCGTCGTCGACCAGGTCATCGCCGCCTGCAAGTATCTGGACGTTCCCACCACCTTCAGTCCGGAACTCGTGCTCGATGCCCTCGGCAACATGTATGTGAGCGGCACCTGGAGCCAGAAGGTCACGTCGATCGCGGCGTAGCGCGCAGCTCCGATTGCTACGCGTATCGACGGGCGCCCTTGCGGCGCCCGTCGGCTTTTTCCGGCACGATAAGCTTGACGCCGGCGGATATGTCCGTCAGGTTTTCAACACCGAATCGGGATCGAGGGACAGAGTTGAGATATCTGTTCCGATGATCGGCGATTTCGCTGGTTCATCGGTCGTTAACCATATCCGTTCATGATGAGGGCGCAGGCGGCGTCAAGGCTGCCGCAAACGCCGGATCGGCGGAAGGAAGAAGAGGGTGACCATGGAACAGCCAGCGCGACCGACACCCCACCTCGATCGTCGACGCTTCCTGCGCTGGGGCATCGCCGCTGCTGCGGCCGCGTTGCCCGCGCCGGCCTGGGCCACCGCACTCGGCACCGCCAAGCGCCGCCTGTCATTCGTCAACCTGCACACGGATGAGACGCTGACGGCCCTGTATTGGGCCAACGGCTCCTATCAGCGCAACGCGGTCGCGGACATCAACTACCTCCTGCGCGACTTCCGCACCGGCGACGTCCATGCCATCGACCTGCATCTCCTCGATCTGCTCTATACGCTGCAGCACAAGGTCTGCAGCCAGGCGCCGTTCCAGGTCATCTCCGGCTATCGCTCGCCCGCCACCAACGCCAGGCTGGCGTCGCTCAGCGACGGCGTCGCGCGCCGCAGCTATCACATGAAGGGCATGGCCATCGACATCGCCCTCGCCGACAAGACGCTGCCGGCCCTGCATCAGGCCGCGTTGTCGCTGAAGGCGGGCGGTGTCGGCTTCTATCCCAAGCCCGGGTTCGTCCACGTCGACGTGGGCCCCGTCCGCACCTGGTAGCGGCCGTCAGAACCGCGGCTGCAAGACCGCTCCATTCGACTCGATCACCGTTTTGCTCGCCCATAGCGCCGCCCGATAGTCCTCGGCATGGCCGAGGTAGAGCGGCTGGCTGGGCAGGTGGAGAAGGCCGCCGCGGAAGAACGACACCATGGCGCCGTTCGGGTGGGCGGCTGCCCAGGCCAGTGCCGCCGCACGATCGGCGACGACTTGCAGCGGCTCCGTCAGGCGTCCCGTCAGGTCGAACTCTCCAGTGTAATACTCGTAGACAGCGATCGGTCGGCCAGCCGCCTCGAACGCGCTGATCTTCCGCGCCATCGGCTCGAGGTCGAAGAACGGGCGCAGCGACAGCGCGAATTCCAGATTGACGGTCAGCGTCAGCAAGACCGGCAGCAGGGCGAGCTGCACCAGGCGCGCGAAGGCCGCCCGCGGCGTCAGCAGCGCCAACAGATAGCTGCCCGACAGCAGGGTGATGCCGGACGGCAGGCTGATGCCGCCGAGCCAGACCGGCAGATCGCTGTCGAAGACGCGTTGCCACAGCGCGTCCAGGTGGGCGACCGGGATGATGTTCAGCATGAAGAAGAAGAGGCACACGAACAGTGCGATCAGTCCCGGCACCGCGGCATGGAAATCCCGCGCCTTGCCGGCATGGGTGGCCCAGACGCGGGCGATACCGAGGGCCGCGAGCGGAAGCAGCGGCAACAGGTCCGTCGTCTGCCGCCCGCCGGCCAGCGCGACGAGAAACACGACGGCGGCCGCCATGAGGCAGAGGCGCAGCTCGGCGCTGGCCAACTGGGCACGGGCCCGGCCGACTGCGTACCAGAGCGATGTCCACCACAACCAGGGATAGAGCAGCAGGATCGTGAGGAAGACGTACCAGAACCAGGGCTGGTCGACGTCCATCGATGAGAGGGGAGTCCGCGTGAACAGGCTCGCCAGCAAGCCGTCGCTGCCCGCGGTCGGCGCCTGCGTCGAAGCGGCCAGCGTCAGCGCCCCGGCGGTGGCCAGGCCGACCAACGCCGCGATGGCCAAACCGCCGTACCAGGCGTGCCAGCGCGTGTCGCGCGTCGCCCACGGCGCCGCCAGGGCCATCGGCAGCATGAGCCAGGCCGCGGCCGCGCCTACGCTCAGCTCGCCGAGCACGAGCGCGACCGCGAAGGCCGCCCAACCAGCCGCGGGCTGCCGGCGCCACGCGAGCACGAGCCCGTGCAGCGCCAGCAGCACCAGCGACAGCAATGGCCAGGCGAAGATCGTCGTCGCCACGTAGGCGACGAACCCGCCGCTGCCAGCCAGAATGATCGGCGCGTAACGGGCGGTCTCGGTGTCTTCCGGCCACAAGCGCCGGGCCAGCGCCGCCACCTGCCACAGGCTGACGAGCCCCAAGAGTGAAGCGACCAGGCGCGCGGCCGTCTCGCTGACGCCCAGCAGCCGCCAGGTGAGATGGATGCACCACAGCAGCAGCGGGGGCCAGGCGGACCCGGCGCCGGGCACGTAGCCGACATCCGTGCGCCCGATCCATGCCCACCACGCCGCCGCATAGACCGGGAGATCGACATCGCCCATCGGGGGCCGCGCAATCAGCGTGGCGGCGCTGACGGCGAGCCAGATCGCGATCGGCCACGACCAGGACGCTGCCAGTGTCCTGGCGCGCGCCCTTCCCTGGCCGACTGTCACCGTCGTCTGCGCCGCGCCCGGCTCGACGGGATCGACGGGCGGCGTTCGCTCACGCGGCGCCGGTATTGACATCGTCGTTGATCACCCAAGGCTCCGCTCGAGCGGCCGCCGTCCACGCCTGCATAGCGGGCCACGCCTGCACGGCCGCGACATACGCGCTGCAGATGGGATCGAGCGGCACGGAATAGGTGGCGAAGCGCGTCACGACCGGCGCGAACATGGCGTCCGCAATCGTAAAGGCGCCGAACAGGAATTCGCCGGCGCCGCAGCGCGCCCGGCATTCGCGCCAGATCGCCGTGACGCGCTCGATATTCGGCCCGACCTTCGCCATGCGACTCCCCAACGGCCAGCGGCGGTTGATGTCCATGGGCAGAAGGCGGCGCAACTCCGCGAAGCCGGCGTGCATCTCGTTGCTGACGGCGCGGGCATGGGCGCGCGCTTCGCGATCGTCCGGCCACAGCCGCGCCGCGGGAAACTGCTCGGCCAGGTACTCGCAAATGGCAAGCGATTCCCAAATCGTGAGTCCGTCATGCTGCAGGACCGGCACGCGGCCGCTCGGCGAACGCTGCCGGAGATTCGCGGCGGAGTCGGGTTGATCGAGCGGGATCGTCACTTCCTCGAACGCGATGCCCGTCTGCTTGAGAGCCAGCCATGGCCGCAGCGACCAGGACGAGTAGTTCTTGTTGCCGAGGTAGATCGTGCATGCCGGCATGTCGGACCTCCTACCGCTCTGCTTATCCCCGCCGCCGTTGCAGTGCAACATCGTCCGGCGATTTCGCCTTTTCAGGCTGTGTGTTCCGGGTCATGCTGACGGGGGGCGAATCACGAGGTTCGAGTGGCTCTCGATCATCTGACGGGTCGTGCCGGCGGCAAAGCGATTCCCATCACGCCGGTGACCGCTCAGCAATTGAAAGGCTGGCTCAAGGCGCAGCGGGCGGCCGTCCGCAAATGGGTGGAGGGCGTCGGCTTCGATGCCAAGCCTGGCAGTCATGCGCTGGTGCCGGGCGCCGACGGTGCGCCCGGGCGGGTGCTCGCCGGCGTCGAGGCGCGCCCGGACATTTGGTCCTATGGCAGCCTGCCGAAGGCGCTGCCGCGCGGCACCTATCGCATCGATGGCAAACTCGCGCCGGCGGCGGCCACGCGCGCCGCGCTCGGCTGGGCGCTCGGTGGCTACGCGTTCGCGCGCTACAAGAAGCAACCCGCGGTGGCGCGGTTGGTCTGGCCCGAGGGCGCCGATCGCGCGGCCGTGGAGCGCGCGGCCGCTGCGGCTTTCCTGGTGCGCGACCTCGTGAATACGCCGGCCGACGACCTGGGACCGGCCGAGCTGGCGGCCGCCGCAGAGACCGTTGCACGCGCCCATGACGCGAAGCTCAAGGTCACCGTCGGGGACGAGCTGCTCAAAGCCAACTATCCGCTCGTCCACGCCGTCGGCCGTGCCAGCGCGCGGCCGCCGCGTCTCGTCGATCTGCGCTGGGGCAGTCGCGGCCCGCGCGTGACGCTGGTTGGCAAAGGCGTGTGCTTCGACAGCGGCGGCCTCGATCTCAAGCCGGCGCAGGGCATGCTGCTGATGAAGAAGGACATGGGCGGTGCCGCTCACGTGCTGGCGCTGGCGCAGATGATCATGGCCGCGCAGCTCCCCGTGCGCTTGCGCGTGCTGGTCCCCGCCGTCGAGAACAGCGTGTCCGGCAATGCCTTCCATCCGCTCGACGTGATCCGCAGCCGCAAGGGGCTGACGGTGGAGATCGGCAACACCGATGCCGAGGGCCGCCTCATCCTGTGCGACGCGCTGGCCGAGGCCTGCACCGAGGATCCGGACCTGATTGTCGACTGCGCGACGCTTACGGGGGCGGCCCGCGTCGCCCTCGGGCCGGATCTGCCGGTCCTCTTCTGCAACGATGATGGAACGGCCGATGCGCTCCTGCGTTGTGGATTGGAGGAGGATGATCCGCTGTGGCGCTTGCCGCTCCACAAGCCCTATCGTCGGATGCTCGACAGCAAGGTGGCGGACATCAACAACGTCTCGGAGAGCAGCTTTGCTGGCGCCATCACGGCGGCACTTTTTCTCAATGACTTCGTTGACCCCGCCATCCCCTGGGTCCATATCGATATGATGGCGTGGAATCCATCGGCCCGTCCGGGCCGGCCCGAGGGGGGCGAGGCGCAGGGGTTGCGGGCGCTGTACGCGCTGATCGCCGGAAAGGCCGCGCCCGCCGCGTGAGCGATCTGGAATTGGGGAGGCATTGTTGACGATGACCCAACCGTTCTCGGCTGCCATCGAACGCATCAAACGTCTGCCGTCCGGCCGCTGGCTGTTCTTCCGCCGCGCGCTGGCCCACCCGCTGCAGCTGGGAACGCCGATCCCGTCATCGCCCGCGCTGGGGCGCCTGATCGCGTCGCACCTCAAGGGCTGCAAGGACGGTCTGACGGTCGAGATCGGCGGCGGCACCGGCGTCATCACTCGCCAGCTGCTCGCCGCCGGCGTGCCGGCCGACCGCCTGCTGGTGCTCGAGATCGATCCGGAGATGGCCGACTACCTGCGCGCCACCTTGCCCGAGGCCAATGTGATGACGGGCGATGCGCGCCGCCTCGCAACGCTGCTGCCGCCGACCTGGCGCGGCCAGGTCGACACGATCGTCAGCGGCATTCCGATGGCCGTGCTGTCGGCGGCCTACCAGCGAGAACTGGTCGACGCGATGTTCTCCGTCCTCGCGCCCGAGGGCCGCTACCTGCAGTACACCTTCACGCTCGGCGGCTCCCCCGTGCGCGCCCGGCGCCTGGGCCTCACGGGGCGGCGGCTGGGGACGACATTCGGCAACTTCCCGCCGGCGTCGGTGTGGACCTATCGGCCGATCGCCGAAAAGGCCTAATAGCCCTTCGCCAGATCGACGATGTTCGCCGGCTGGCGTCCGGCGCGCATGGCCTTGAGGCCCTCGATCACCACGCGCGAGGCGGTCTCGGAGATGGTGACGCTCGCCACGTGAGGCGTCAGCGTGATGCGCGGGTGACGCCAGAACGGATGCTCGACCGGCAGCGGCTCGATCGTGAAGACGTCGAGCGTGGCGTGGGCGATGTGGCCGCGGTCGAGGGCTGCGATCAGGTCGGCGTCCACCACATGCCCGCCGCGGGCCGCGTTGATCACCGTGGCGCCCTTGGGCAGCGCCGCCAAAGTGCGCGCATTGATGATGCCGGCCGTCGCCGGCGTCAGCGGCAGCAGGCAGACGAGGATCTCGCTGCGGTTGAGGAACGGCGCGAGCTGATCCTCGCCGCGGAACGAGGCCAGGCCGGCCAGCTGCTTCGGCGCCCGGCTCCATCCCGCGACGTCGAAGCCCAGGCCGATGAGCCGGTTCGCCACGTCGGTTCCGAGCACGCCCATGCCCATGATGCCGATGCGCCGGTCCTTGGCGAGCGGATAGACGAGCTTGCGCCACAGGCCTTCGCGCTGCTGCGCCTCCAGCTCGGGCAGGCGCCGGTGATAGCGCAGCGCGTGCAGCAGCACATATTCCGTCATGCCCGCCGTCAGCCCGTCGTCCACGAGGCGGACGATCGGCACCTGACGCGGCAGCGCCGCATCCTTCAGCAGGTGGTCGACGCCGGCGCCGAGCCAGAAGATCGCCTTCAGGTTGGGATAGCGCGCGAGGTCGCCGGGCTTGGGCAGCCAGGCCAGGACGTAGTCGATCTCCTCGACCCGCCCGGTCTCCGGCCAGTTGCGGAAATCGATGGTGGGGTCATAGGCGTTGATGTAGCCGCGCCAGGCCGCCACCTCGGCCTCGTCGTCGCGCGGCGAGTTGAAGAGGACGACAGTGCTCACATCCGCACCACGCCGGTCTCCACTGCTTCCATCTCGAACGCCGCCGCCATCAGCGCCTTCGTGTAGGGATGCTGCGGCCGGTCAAAGATCTGGTCGGCCCGTCCTTGCTCCATCACCTTGCCGTCCTTGAGCACGATGACCTCGTCCGCCAGTGCCCGTACGACGCGCAGATCGTGGCTGATGAACATGTAGGCCAGCTTGTGGCGCTCCTGCAGGTCGCGCAGCAGGTCGACGATCTGCGCCTGCACCGACATGTCGAGCGCCGAGGTCGGCTCGTCCAGCACCACGAACTTCGGCTTCAGGATCATGGCGCGGGCGATGGCGATGCGCTGGCGCTGGCCGCCGGAGAATTCGTGCGGATAGCGGTGGCGCGCGTCCGGATCGATGCCGACCTCCTCAAGCGCCGCAACGATGAGCGCCTCGCGCTCCTCGTCTGACTTGGCCAGGGCATGGACCTTGACTCCCTCGGCCACGATCTGGCCGACGGAGAGCCGGGGCGACAGCGAGCCGTAGGGATCCTGGAACACGATCTGCATCTGCCGGCGCAGCGGGCGCACCTCGCGGCCGCTCATGCCGTCGATGCGCGTGCCGTTGAACTGGATGGCGCCCTGGCTCTGGATGAGCCGCAAGAGCGCGAGCCCCAGCGTGGTCTTGCCGGAGCCGCTCTCGCCGACCACACCGACGGTGTGGCCCTCGCGGATCTCCAGCGTGATGCCGTCGACGGCCTTCACGTGATCGACCACGCGGCGCAGCAGGCCGGCCTTGATCGGGAACCAGACCTTCACGTCGCCGCCGGTCATGACCGTCGGCGCGTTCGGCGCGGCCTGCACGGGGTGGCCCTTGGGCTCGGCCTCAAGCAGGCGGCGGGTATAGGCGTGCTGCGGGTTGTCGAACACCTGCGCGGTCGGGCCCTGCTCGACGATCAGGCCTTCCGTCATCACGTTCACCCGCGCCGCCATCTTGCGGACGATGCCGAGGTCGTGGGTGATCAGCAGCAGCGCCATGCCGAGCTTCGACTGCATCTCCTGCAGCAGCTTCAGCAGCTGCGCCTGGATCGTCACGTCGACCGCCGTCGTCGGCTCGTCCGCGATCAGGAGGTCAGGGTCGTTGGCGAGCGCCATGGCGATCATGACGCGCTGCCGCTGCCCGCCCGACAGCTCGTGCGGATAGGCGGCCAGCCGCTTCTCCGGCTCGGGAATGCCGACCAGCCGCAGCAGCTCGAGCGTGCGGATACGCGCCTTCGTGCGGTCGAGCCCCTTGTGCAGGATCAGCACCTCGTTGACCTGCTTCTCGATCGTGTGCAGCGGATTGAGCGAGGTCATCGGCTCCTGGAACACCATGGAGATGTCGTTGCCGCGGATCTTGCGCAGCACGTTCTCGCCGGCGCTGACCAGCTCCTGGCCTTGGAACTTGATGCTGCCCTTGGGGTGGTGGGCCATGGGATAAGGCAGCAGCTGCAGGATCGAGAGGGCCGTGACCGATTTCCCCGATCCGCTTTCGCCGACCAGCGCCACCGTCTCGCCCTTTTCGATCTCGAACGAAACCCCGCGCACCGCCTGCACCTCGCGGGCGCCGCGCCCGAAGGAGACGTGCAGATCGCGGACGGAGAGCAGGGGCGAGGTCATTGGGCGTAGGTCTTCTTGGGGTCGACAGCGTCGCGCACCGCCTCGCCGATGAAGATCAGAAGCGTCAGCATGATGCTGGTGATGGCAAAGCCGGTAATGCCGAGCCATGGCGACTGCGGATTGGCCTTGCCCTGCAGCAGGACTTCGCCGAGCGAAGGCGAGCCGGGAGGCAACCCGAAGCCGAGGAAATCCAGGCTCGCCAGGGCGCCGACCGAGCCGGCCAACGTGAACGGCAGGAACGTCAGCGTCGCGACCGTGGCGTTCGGCATGACGTGGCGAAACATGATCACCATGTCCGCCACGCCCAGCGCCTTTGCGGCACGGACGTATTCGAGATTGCGCGCGCGCAGGAATTCCGCGCGCACGACGCCGATGGGCCACATCCAGCCGAACAGCAGCATGATGCCGAGCAGCCACCAGAAATTCGGCGTGATGACGCCAGCAAGGATGATCAGGATGTAAAGGACGGGCACGGAATCCCAGATCTCGAGGAACCTCTGGAACAGAAGGTCGGTCCATCCGCCGAAGTAGCCTTGAACGGCCCCCGCCGCGACCCCGATGACCGTGCCGACGGCGGTCAGAATGAAGCCGAACAGGACCGAGATGCGAAAGCCGTAGATGATCCGCGCCAGGAGATCGCGCGCCTGGTCGTCGGTTCCCAGCCAGTTCTTTTCGGACGGCGGCGACGGCGCGGGTTCCGACAGGTCGGTGATCACCGTATCATACCGATAGGGCACGAGCGGCCACACGATCCAGCCCTTTTGCTTGATGAGGTCGGTGACGTAGGGATCCCGATAATCGGCTTCGGTCTCGAACTCCCCGCCGAAGGTCGTCTCCGCATAGGAATTAGTGACCGGGAAATAGAACTGCCCGGCGTAGCGGATCAGAAGCGGGCGGTCGTTCGCAAGGAACTCGGCCGGCAGCGTGATGAGGAAGAGCGTCAGGAAGATCCAGAATGACCAGTAGCCGCGCCGGTTGGCGCGAAAGTTCCGCAGCCGACGCTGCGTCAGCGGTGTGATCCTCAGGCCCAGGAAGCGCGGCTGAAGCGGCTGTTGTTTCACCCCGGCCGCCTTTCGAAGTCGATGCGCGGATCGACCACCGTGTATGTGAGATCGCCCACCAGGCGCATGAGCAGGCCCAGAAGCGTGAAGAAGTACAACGTCGCGAACATGATCGGATAATCGCGCTTGATGACCGATTCCCACCCGAGCAGGCCCAGGCCGTCGAGCGAGAAGATGCTCTCGATCAGCAGCGCGCCGGTGAACAGGATGCCGATGAAGGCGCCGGGAAACCCGGCGATGACGATCAACATCGCATTGCGGAAGACATGGCCGTAGAGGACCCGCCCCTCGGACAGGCCCTTGCTCCGGGCGGTGATCACGTACTGATTGCGGATTTGGTCCAGGAACGAGTTCTTCGTCAGCATGGTCAGGCCGGCGAAGCTGCCGATGACCAGGGCCAGCAGCGGCAGGGTCATGTGCCAGAAGTAATCGACGATGCGGGCCGGCCATGACAGGCTGGCCCAGTCATCCGAGGTCAGGCCGCGGAGCGGGAACCAGTCGAGGTAGCTTCCGCCGGCAAACAGAATGATGAGCAGGATGGCGAACAGGAAGCTGGGAATCGCGCTCGCCCCGATGATGACGGTGCTGGTCCACAGATCGAATCGCGAGCCGTCGCGCACCGCCTTCGCGATTCCGAGCGGTATCGAGATGAGGTAGACGAGCAGCGTGGTCCACAGGCCCAGCGAAATCGAGACCGGCATCTTCTCGATGACGAGATCCACGACGCGACGACCGCTGAACAGGCTCTCGCCGAAATCGAACACGACATAGTTGCGGATCATTTCGAAGAAACGCACGTGCAGCGGTTTGTCGAATCCGAATCGGACCTCGATCTCCTTGATGATCTCGGGATCGAGACCCTGTGCCCCCCTGTACTTGCTGGTGATGTTGCTGCCGCCGCCCTGTTGCGGCCTCTGTTGCTGGCCGCCCTCGATATCGGCGCTGCCGCCCGAGAATCGCGCCGTCGGATCGACGGCGGTGCCGCGCAGCTGCGCGATGATCTGTTCGACCGGTCCGCCCGGCGCCACCTGGATGATGACGAAGTTGATGACCATTATCCCGAACAGCGTGGGGACCATCAGGAGGATGCGCCGGATGATGTAGGCGATCATTGCCGAGGCGCTCGGGAGCAGTCGGGGCCGGTCCGCAGCACGATGAAAACAGCGGTCATTGCGACGACTGTTTTGCCGCGTCCGCGATCCACCATGAGCCCGGGAAACCCACTGCATAGCGCGGCTTGTGCTCGGGATAGGCGAACTTGTTCCAATAGGCGATCCAGGTCTCGTTGTTGTAGTAGCGCGGCACGCAATATTCGTTCCACAGTAACACGCGATCGAGCGCGCGCGTGGTCGCCTTCAGCAACTCCAGATCTTTCGCGGCGATGATCTGTTCGATCAGCGTGTCGACAACGGGGTCCTTGATTCCGATCGAGTTGGCCGAGCCGCGGATATCGGCGGCCTGCGAGCCGTAGTAGGAACGCAACTCCGGCCCGGGGGGCGGGAAGAAGTTGAAGCTCCCGGTCCAGACGTCGAAGTCGAGATCGTCGATCCGCTTCTCCCATTCGACCGGCGTCACGACACGCATGGCAGCATCGAGTCCCGCGCGTTGCAGGTTCTGGATGAACGGCGAACTTTGCCGCTCGGTCTCCGGGTCGGCTGTCATGATCTCGATCTTGAACGTCTCGTCGCTGGCGGTCTTGACCAGCCGTCCGTTCTTGAGCTCCCAGCCGGCATCCTTGAACAGCGCCAACGCTTTGCGCAGGTTGGCGCGGTTGTTGCCGCTGCCGTCGGTCACGGGCGGCTCATACGCCTGCGTCATGGCTTCGGGCGGGATCTTGTCCTTGAAGGGGCCGAGAATCGCCAGCTCTTCCGGCGTCGGCAGCCCGGAGGCGCCGAAGTCGGAGTTCGGGAAATAGCTCTTGATGCGCTTGTACTTGCCGAACAGCAGCGTGCGTTGAATGGTTTCGAAATCGTAGAGGTAGATGATCGCCCGGCGGACGCGCACGTCCTGCAGCTGGGGCCGCCTGATGTTGAAGAAATAGGCACCCATGCCGCGCGGTGTCTCGTTGGGTACTGCGCGCGCGATGACCTTCCCCTCTTTCACCTGCGCGAAGTCATAGCCGGTAACCCACCGCTGCGCGCTGCCTTCGCCGCGATAGTCGACCCGTGCGGCCTTGAAGGCTTCGAACTGCACCGTATCGTCGCGATAAAAGTCGTAGCGGATCTCGTCGAAATTGGCGAGCCCCCGATTGACCGGAAGGTCGGCGGCCCAGTAGTCCTTGACGCGCTCATAAGTGATGGAGCGGCCCGGCTCGACTTTCGTTATCTTGTAGCTGCTGTTGCCGAGCGGAGGATCCAGCGTCGGCTTCGAAATGTCGCGGCTTGCCCAGTAGTGGCGCGGCAGCGGGGCCGTGCCGGACGCGATCATCAGCGGTTTCATGTTGTGGCGCGTCTTGAAGTTGAACTTCACGCGATCCTCGGCCAGCACCTCGCACCTGTCGATATCTTCGTAGAAGGACTTCAGGAACGGCCGCCCATGCTCCTTGATCGTATCGAATCCGAACTTCACGTCGTCGGCAGTGGTTTTGACGCCGTCGTCATAGCGCGCTTCCGGCCGAAGGTTGAAGATGATCCAGCTCTTATCCTCCGGATATTCGGCGGAAAGCGCGACCAGCGGATAGGCGCTCGACAGCTCGTCGTCAGAGCTGATCATCAGCCCGTCCGAGATCAGGCCGATGGATGACGGCCAATCGCCTTGGAGTATGTATGGGTTGAGGCTGTCGAACGACCCGAAATCGGCGAGCACGATCTTGCCGCCCTTGGGCGCGTCCGGGTTCGCGTAGGCCCAATGATCGAAACCGCTCTTGTAGAGGGGCTCGCCGAACTCTGCCATCGCTTCGGTCTTCGTCGTGTTATCGGCGCGCGCGCGGCGCAGCACTGCCGGCGGCACGAGTGCGGTTCCGAGGCCGGCAGCCAGAAATCTCCGGCGAGACAAGAGCCACATCATGTCGATGGTCCCTGGTTGGGGTGAAGACCCGGATCAATGGCCGACGACCCGTCACCTTCGGCTTGATATGCGCGCATCGTGTCAGTTCGTCTGCTTGCCCTTGAGCGCCGCCTCCTTGGCGGGATCGACCCACCAGGTATCGAGACCAAGCGCATATTTCGGAGTGACCGCCGGGTGCGAGAATTTGTTCCAATAGGCGACGCGGAAGAACGGCACGTTGAACTCGGGTACGATGTAGAACCCCCATTGTAGCACGCGGTCGAGGGCGCGCGTGCGCGCGACGAGCGTGTCGCGGTCAGGCGCGGCAACGATGAGATTGACCAGTTCGTCGATGACCGGATCCTTGATGCCGATATAGTTCTGGCTGCCGCGCTGGTCGGCGGACGCTGATCCCCAGTATTCGCGCTGCTCGTTGCCGGGCGATAGCGACGCCGGGAATCGCAGCGACGTCATGTCGAAGTCGAAGTCGTTCAGCAGATTGATGTACTGCGACGGGTCGACAGTCCGCATTTGCGCCTTGACGCCGAGTCGACCGAGGTTCTGCAGGAATGGCTGGGTCGAGCGCTCGGCCTGCGGGTTGTTGAGAAGGATCTGGAACTGCATCACCTTCCCGCTCTGCACGTTCGTGAGCGCCCCGCCCTTGATCTCCCATCCAGCCGATTTCAGCAGGTCCGCCGCCTTGCGCAGGTTCGCCCGGATGTTGCCCGTGCCGTCGCTTTTCGGCGGCTGATACTCGGTCGTAAAGACTTCGTCCGGGATCTTCCCGCGAAACTTCTCGAGGATCTCCAGTTCGCCGTCGGCGGGTACGCCCGTTGCAGTCAGTTCCGAGCCCTGCCAATAGCTCCGCGTCCGCACTAGCTGGCCATCCGACAGCGTCTTGTTCATCCATTCGAAGTCATAGGCGTAGGCCAATGCTTCGCGCACGCGGCGATCTTTGAACACATCGCGGCGCAGATTATAGATGTAGCCCTGCATACCCTGCGGCGACTCGTCGGGAATCTTTTCCAGGATGATGCGGCCGGCCTTCTTGGCGGGCGTCTCGTAGGCGGTCGCCCATTGCCGGCTGCTGCTCTCCTGACGGAGGTCGACGTTGCCGGCCTTGAAGGCCTCGAGGGCGACGGTGGGATCGCGATAGTAGTCGTACCGGATGGCGTCCCAGTTGTTCTGGCCGACGTTGACGGGGAGATCCTTGGCCCAGTAGTCCGGCACCCGCTTCAGCACGACCCAGCGGCCCGCCTCGAATGAATCGACCTTGTACGGTCCGCTGCCGAGCGGCGGCTCGAGCGTCGGCTGTTCGAAATCGCGCCCTTCCCAATAGTGCTTCGGAAGGACGCTCAGCTGCCCCATGATGACCGGCAGTTCGCGGTTGCTGCCGCCGCTGAAGGTGAACTTGACCTTGCGCTCACCGACGGCTTCCGCCTTGGCGACGTTCTGGTAGTACAGCCGATAGTTTGGCGCACCCTTGGTGGTGAGGATGTTGAAGGAGAAGATGACATCCTCCACCGAGATCGGCTTGCCGTCATGCCAGCGTGCTTCCGGCCGAAGATTGAAGGCGACCCAGCTGCGATCGTCTGGCACTTCCACGGATTCCGCGATCAGACCATATTCCGCGGACGCCTCATCGAGACTCCCCGTCAGCAGCTGGTCGATCGATGAAGCCGGACCCGGATCTCCCTTGATGATGTAAGGATTGAAGCTGTCGAACGAGCCGAGGGCGGAGAAACGCACCGTTCCGCCTTTCGGGGCATCCGGGTTCGCATAATCGAAGTGCTTGAAGTCCGGCCCGTATTTCGGCTCGCCGTGGATCGCGATCGCGTGGACCGCCTTCACCTCTTCCGCCCGCATGGACCTCGGCAACAGTCCGGCGATAGGAAGTGCGGCGGCGCCGAGCAGGAGGTTGCGGCGGGGGAGCAGCATGGGAGCACCTCGCAGGTGAGAGACACACGCCGAATCAACATATTAGATCAAACCGGGTCGCCTGACAGCAGGTTGCGACGATTTAATGCGGGCGGCTCAATCCTCCCATCCCCGGCCGGCGGTTGCCTGCCGGCCGCCCGGCCGCTAGCTTCCGGCCGCGCCGTGCGGGAGGGGCGGAACTCGTGGGGACCAGGCTCAAAGCCATCACGTTCGATCTCTGGGATACTATCGTCCATGACGATTCCGACGAGCCCAAGCGCAAGGCCCAGGGCCTGCGCTCCAAGAAGGCCGAGCGCCGCCATCTGCTGTGGGAGGCTCTGAACCGCCAGCAGCCCATCGAGGCCGAGCGCGTGGCCCTCGCCTATGACGTCGGCGACGCGGCCTTCAACCGGGTCTGGCACGACCAGCACGTCACCTGGACCATCGGCGAGCGGCTGCAGGTCATCCTCAAAGGCCTTGGCCGCAGCCTGCCGGAGGCTGAGCTCGCTCGCGTCGTGCGCGAGCACGAGGAGATGGAGGTCAAGATCCGCCCCGACCTGATCCCGGGCATCGCCGAGGCGCTGCGGGCCCTGCATGGCCGCTACAAGACCTGCATCGTCTCCGACGCCATCGTCTCCCCGGGCCGGTGCCTGAAGCAGCTCCTGGAGAGCTACGATCTGGCCCGCCATTTCGACGGCTTCGTCTTCTCCGACGTCGTCGGCCACTCCAAGCCCCACCGCGCCATGTTCGAGGATGCCGCCCGCCAGATGGGCGTGACCCTGCCGGAGATCGTCCATATCGGCGACCGCGACCACAACGACGTGAAAGGCCCGCAGAAGCTCGGCATGCGCGCCATCCTGTTCACCGCCACCCGCCCCGCCGACCGCGACCACACCTCCGCCGACGCCATCTGCGATCGCCACGCCGACCTGCCGGCCATCGTCGATCGGCTGGCGGCCGGCTGACCGGCCGCCGGCCCGCGGTCCGGCATGCCCGCCCTCAGCCTCGCCGCGCTCCGGCATCGCGATTTCGCGCTCTATGCCGGCGCCAATTTTCTGTGGACCATCGGCCTGCAGATCCAGGCGACGGCGCTCGCCTGGCACATGTACGAGATCACGCACGACGCCTTCAAGCTCGGCCTGGTCGGCCTCATGGAGTTCCTGCCGGCCGCCCTGCTGGCGCTGCCGGCGGGTCACCTCGCGGACCGCATCGACCGGCGACGCCTCATTCTCGTCGGCGCCGGCGGCGAGCTGGCCGCCGGCGCCCTCCTGTTCGCGCTGTCGGCAACGGGCCGGCTCTCGGTGCTGGGCATCCTGGCTCTTGCCCTCACCTTCGGCGTCGCGCGCGCCATCGCCACCCCGGCGGCCCGCGCCCTCATGCCCAACCTGATGCCGAAGGAGCACTTCGCCAGCGCCGTCGCCTGGTCGTCCACCTCCTGGCAGGTCGCCACCATCGCCGGCCCCGGTATCAGCGGCCTGCTCTATGCCATCGGCCCCTCGGTGGCCTATGGCGGGGCGGCCATCGCCTTCGCTGCGGCCCTGGTTGCCATCGTCCGCATGCGCGGCCGCGCGGTCGCCGCGGCCTCCGCGAGTCCGGCCGCCAAGGCCGATACGGGCGGCGACTTGGCCGCGCTCCTCGCTGGTCTGGTCCTGATCGTACGCAATCGCCTGCTGCTGGGGGCCATCTCGCTCGACCTGTTCGCCGTCCTGTTCTCCGGCGCCAGCGCGCTTATCCCGGTCTTCGCCCAGGATATCCTGCGGGTCGGTCCGTTCGCCGGCCTGGCGCTGCTGAGCGCGCAGGGCATCGGGGCCGTCGTGACGGCGCTGGTGCTCACGCAGCGTCCCCTGGCGCGTCATGTCGGCCGCCGCCTGTTTATCGCCGTCGGCGTGTTCGGCGTGGCCGCCATCGGCTTCGGCTTGTCGCACACCTATGCACTGTCCTTCGCCGTGCTGCTGGTCCTCGGCGCGGCCGACATGGTGAGCGTCTACGTCCGCGGCACGCTGGTTCCGCTGGCCACGCCGGATGTGCTGCGCGGCCGCGTCGTTGCCGTCGAGTCGGTGTTCATCGGCGCCTCCAACGAGCTCGGTCGCTTCGTCGCCGGCAGCGGCGCGGCGCTGCTCGGCCCGATCACCGCCGTGTTGCTCGGCGGGAGTCTCACCCTCGCCGTCACCTTCACCTGGTCGCGCCTGTTCCCCTCCTTGCGGCGCGTCGATCGCTTCACGGACCTGGCATGAGCGAGGCCGCGGACCGGCCTCATGTCGGCGGCGCCGTGGCCTTCGGCCATGGCGATTTCGCCGCCTACTGGTTCGGCTCGCTGTTCGGCAATCTCGGCTTCCAGATGCAGTCGGCTGCCCTGTTCTGGCAGGTCTACGACCTCACCGGCAGCACCCTCGACCTCGCCTTCATCGGGTTGTGCGAATTCGCGCCCGCGCTGCTGCTGCTGGCCATCACCGGCCCGACTGCCGACCGGGTCGAGCGCCGCCTGATCATGCAGTGCGGCTTTGCCGTCCAGCTTATCGGCGCCCTGCTGCTCGTCGCCTTCACCCTGGCTGCGCCGTCGCAGGCCTGGCCCTTCTTCATCGTCGCCTTCCTGTTCGGCTGCGTGCGCGCCTTCAGCCAACCGGCCGGCCGCGCCATGGTCGCGACCCTTGTTCCGACCGAGCATCTCGCCAACGCCGTCGCCTGGCGCTCGACCGGCTTCCAGATGGCGATCATCGGCGGCCCCGCCCTTGCCGGCCTGATCTATCTGGTCGGCCCGGTGGCGGTCTACGCCACGGTCGCCGGCGTCATGGCGCTCAGCGTCGTGGCCCTGCAGCTGATGACCCGCCGGCCGCCGGCCAGCATCGGCGCTCCGCCGGGCTGGGGCAGGCTGATCGACGGCATCCGCTTCATCTGGGGCCAGCCGCTCGT
>Ga0335082_10001651_pt1 | contig 23810 bp, 24 predicted proteins | sample Lox_Sample_41_FD_206718 | JGI IMG/M metagenome (GOLD analysis project Ga0335082, IMG submission 206718) | Soil microbial communities from Loxahatchee National Wildlife Refuge, Florida, United States - Lox_Sample_4.1 | ecosystem: Environmental > Terrestrial > Soil > Wetlands | place: USA...
TCCGGCGGCAATGGCCATCACATTCTTGATCGCGCCTGCGAGTTCCACACCCAGTACGTCGTCGTTCGTGTAAAGCCGAAAGGTCGGACCGGCGAACTCTTCCTGGAGGTAAGAGGCGAGTGCGCGGTCCGACGAAGCCACAACGACCGCGGTCGGCTCGCCGCGCGCCACTTCCAGTGCGAAAGAAGGGCCGGAGAGCACAGCGATGCGCGGGACCGACCGCAACGAAAAGACCTGCGCGATCACCTCGCTCATGCGCCGGTGCGTGGCGGGCTCGAGGCCTTTCGTGGCACTAACGATCACGCACTCCGCGGAAATGTGCGGCCACAGAAGTGCATACACTTCTCGCGCGTGCGCGGAGGGAACGACACCCACAACAATCTGCGCATCGCGCACAGCATCACTCATCTCCACGAGCGCCTGGACGCAAGCAGGCACAGGACAACCCGCGAGGTACGCGGGATTCTCGCGTGTTTCCTCGATGGCCCGTGCGATGGACGGTTCGCGCACCCAGATTCGAATCTCGTGCTTCCGCCGGCTCCGCCCCAGCACGATCGCGAGACCCGTACCCCAGCTTCCGCCTCCGAGAATCGCGATTCGGCTCACTCGTCTCCGCCTTTCGATTTTTGCAGAGAGTATTTGGGTTCCGTCCCTTGCGACAACCGCTGCAGGTTTCCCCGATGCTTGAAAATTACGAGCAAGGTGGCGAAGAGAGTGCCCAGCGTGACCGCCGTCGGTGGCGCGTGCCCGGGTGCCCATAGGAAATATGTCAGCAGCGGCATGACGGCAGCGGCGGTCACCGACGCCAGCGACACATATCGCCAGAACACGAACGTCGCCCCGAAGAGTATTGCTGCGGATACCGTAGCCGCTGGCGAGAGTATGGCGAAAACTCCCAGTGCTGTCGCCACGCCTTTTCCACCGCGAAGTCTGAGCCACACAGGAAAGCAATGCCCCACGAGCGCGGCGACTCCGGCGAGCACCATCGCCGTGGCACTTTGGTGTGTGAGCCGCGACGCAAGCCATACAGGCGCAGCACCTTTCAGGGCATCAAAAATAAGCGTGAGAATGCCTGCGAACGGGCCCGCCACTCGAGAAACATTCGTCGCTCCGATGTTGCCGCTACCCTGACCTCGGACATCCTCTCCCGCCAGGAATCTGGCGAACAAAAGGCCGAAAGGAATGGAGCCGAGCAGATACGCCCCGGCCGTGATGGACAGAATTGTCGGGGAGAAGATGGTCATTTCGAAGGTCTCTCCGTGACGAACTGGAACGATTGCAGGCTAGTGTACTCCGCCCCGGTCGACCGGAGTTTGCTCTCGATCAGATGAAAATCGTGTGCCACTGTGGAACCGAAGTTCCGGAAAGCATTCTCATCAATCGCTGCGACGAGCCGGGGCGGGATTGTCGGTGCATCGAAACGCGCCAGAGTTAAGTGAGGTGCGAAAGGGCGATCTTCCGATGGAAATCCCACGGCATGAATTGCACGATCGATGCGTGCGGCTACGGCTGCAAGGTTTGTGGAAGCCTCGATACCCACCCAAAACACACGCGGGCGTCTTTCATTCGGAAAGAATCCGAGGCCGCGAAAATTCAGTGTTACCGGCTGGCCGCTTTGAATTTCACTCAAAGCGTTCTTGATTGAGTTCACCTTGAGGGGGTCCGTGTTCCCCAGGAAATTGAGCGTGACATGCAGATTCTCAGCACGGACCCATTTCGCCCTCGGGGCGAGCGAACGCAGTGGTTCCACAAACCTGTTCAGTGCATTTCGAACATCGTCTGGGATCTGAAGGGCAACGAAGAGACGCACGGGAATTCCGTTCACGCATTCTGTGTGCGGCCCGCCGATTGCGGTCCCTGAAACAGAAAATGCATCCGCACCATGTCAAGAGCGATCTGGGAAGCATAGAATCGAATGGCTTCACGGTCTCCGGGCAAGTGCATGAGCCTCTCCTTGGTACCATTCGGTGCAGCCACGGCCACATGCACTGTACCTACGGGCTTTTCTTCACTGCCGCCCGATGGGCCAGCGATGCCTGTGATTCCGACACCCAATGTACTCCGGACGCGCCCGCGAATGCCTTCCGCCAATGCGATCGCAACCTCGGCGCTCACCGCGCCTTTGGCGGCGATCAGCCCAGCCGGCACGTCGGCCCATGCTGTTTTCATTTCGTTGCTGTAGCACACCGCTCCGCCAAGGAAATAGTTGGAACTACCGGGTATGCGCGTCAGTCGCTCCGCCAGCAAGCCGCCCGTGCAGCTTTCAGCAGTAGAGATCGTAGAATGGTTGTCGATCAAGAGTTTCGCGACAACGTCTTCGAGCGAAAGAGCGGCACGCGCAAAAATGCGGTCGCTCAGCACCAACTCCAGGCCCCGCACCAACTCGTCAAGAGTCTTGGCAGCCTGTTCTGTATCTTCGCTCCAGGTGCGCAGGTGAATCTGAACCTCGCCCGGGGCAGCAAGAATCGTCGTGTTCACGTCCTTATGGCGCAAGTAGATATCCCGAATCCGCTCCTCGACGTGAGATTCACCCAGCCCCGTCACACGAAGCTCGCGGTGAATCATGCGCATGCCGGAAACACGCCGCCGCAACCGGGGAAGGACCTGCTCGATAAACAGGGGCTTCAATTCACGGGGTGGACCAGGCAACAGCGCGACCATTCGTCCCTGATCTTCGAGCCACAAGCCCGGCGCCGTTCCTCTGAGGTTTTCCAGAACCTCGGCGCCTTCGGGCACCATCGCCTGCCGCAGGTTGACTGCCGGCATTTCCCGCCGGAAGCTCCGAAATCGTGCCTCAATTGTCTTTACCACATGGTCGTTGCGCAGTAGTCGGCGGCCCAGCAACTCGGCTACGGTCTCCCGGGTGAGATCGTCTTCCGTCGGGCCCAATCCGCCACTGGCGATGACGACGGGCACTCGATTCAGAGCATCCCGAAAGGCGGCTGCCAGCAGTTCACGACGGTCGCCAACGATGGTCTTGCGCAGCACCTCAATCCCAAGCTTGTTCAGTTCTTCCGTGATGAAGAGTGAGTTTGTATCGATGCGGTCGGGGGTGAGCAGTTCCGATCCAACGGCTATGATTTCTGCTTTCATGCGCAGTATTGTAACGCACGCGAGAGCAACGAATCGTTGGCGGGAGCTCAGGTGAGGAGAGGAAGCCCGCGCACGTTCCAATCCAGCGTGAACAGAGCGCTATTGGCAGCCAGGATGGCGCGCCCATTTGCCAGAAGCGCAAGTCCAACGAGACCTGGCCCGCTCAGCACATGCTCAGCGTGTCCTTGCGGCGTGATTTTCACGACACCGCGATGACCGCCGTACGAAGCCGCGATGTACAGGTTGGCCTCATGATCAAAGGCCATGCCTTGAGGACGCCCGAGTCCCCGGTATACGACGTGCACCTCGCCACCCTGGGTGATCCGGTAGACGCGGTCATAGCTCGAAGTCGTAGGTCCGCTGACGTAGAGTTCGCCATTAGGATGGAATGCCAGATGGTATGCCGCGACCGACGGTTCAAGCGTCGCGAAAACGAAAATCTCGCGCGAAGGGCTGATCTTGAAGATCGTCCCGCTACGGTCGCCAACGAAGAGATTGCCGGTATGGTCAAATGCAAGACCAGTGGCAATTCCCATTCCTTCGATCCATTGATCCACGCGTCCGTCGCGATTGACGCGATGAATCGTCCCATCGTTCCGGCAGGATACGAACAGATCGCCGGTCGGCCCGATGGCCAGTCCGGTGGGATTTATCAACGAAGTGACGTAGGGTTTGACCGCATAGCTGGGGCTAATCTTGTAGAGGGAAACCGGAACGCGCTGCCCGCGATTGCCGGAGTAAGTCACATAAATGTTTCCGCTTGAGTCGACTGCTGGATTGGCGACCGGGTTCAAATTGTCGGCAATCGGAAACGCCAGAGCCACCGGGTAAGGTGTGCTTTCCTTCTGACTGCTGACAACCTGCACGGTATTGCTGGCGGCTCCATCCGGAACCCGAGCAATCAGCCGCCGTTCGCTTGACAAGGTCAGTGCTGCAGCGGAATCGCCGAAGCGCACCTCCGGCCGCCCGCCGTGGCGAGACGTGAACCCACTCCCGTAGATGGTGATCTCCCCTCCAGGAATGGCCGCCATCGGGGAAATTCGTTCGATATGAGGGATGCCGTTCTTCTCAGCTGTGGATCCGAAGCCCAATTTCATACAAGTGAAAGTGTAACGCGAGTCGCAAGCAAATGGCAGCGTAGACACCAGCCATCCAATCGTCCGCCATGATTCCCCAACCCCCTGGCAGTTGCTCCAATCGCCGGCAGGGAAACGGCTTCGTGATGTCGAAGATGCGGAAGAGAACGAATCCGCTCAGCAAGTATTTCCAGTTCAGCATGCTCATGCCCGAATACAGAGCAAACATCTGCGCGTCCGTGGAGTTGAGAAATGTGCCGGGCGCCCAGACCGGAGCCAGGCCCAGGATCAGCGCCAGGTGCACACCGGAAACCTCGTCGATTACTACGTGTTGTGGGTCTTTGATTCCCTCGAACCTGGCAACTTGCGCGCCGCATCGCACACCCAACCAAGCCAGCAGGAGCCAGATTGCTACCGACGGTACCAGCAGGGCAAGCAGACCGAGCGCGCTCGAAAGCAGCGGGGCATCCTGGCCGATACCAAGCATCCATCCTCTGTGAAATGCCAGGAACCACGTAAACGGATGAGCGACGACCGCAAGCACCAACCCGACGAGCGAGCCCCACGTTCCGGGGCCCGGATTCAGATAACCCACACCCAGCGCGGTGGCCACCGCGTATGCGACTTTTGGTCTCTGCCCCGAATTCGCCGCGGCGGGTTCAGTGGATGGTTTCATCGTTGTTGCGATTTTTCTCGCGCAGCGCGCGCCGATCGGCTTCGGTAATCTCGTTTTCGTCGAAAATAGGTTCAGAGACCACATACTTCTCGGCGGACCAAGCACCCAGATCGAGCAGACGGCAGCGCTCTGAGCAGAAAGGGAAATCCACGTCCTTCGCCGAATCCGTATCTTTCTTGCAAGTAGGACAACTGTGTTTCATGGTCGAGAGAACGTTTTATCACAGCGCGGCAAGATGGCAAGGGGGAACCGAGAGAATTTACCCGAGCACACGGAGCGCGGCTCCCGTTGAGATTCGCGTCAATTTCTCGGCGGGAGCCGGCGGATCCCTACGCACTGCTGGCAGCGGGGAAATGGCCGCGCGAGGCTGGATCCCAACCACACGTCCGATGACGTCATACGCGTCCGTCTTTTCAATCTCAACTTTGACAACATCTCCGCTGATCGCAATCTCTCCTGACGCCAACTCAATGTCGGTCAGATAAACTTTCCCATCGATGTCAGGAGCCATGCCTTCCAGGCGCGCCTCCCAAACGAGAGGATTGTCTTTGGACGGCCCTTCGACGAGCGCTGTCTCTGTCTGGTTTTTGAGGGATCGCAATCTTTCCCGGGAGATCTTCTTCTGCAGAGCCATCAGCCGGTTACGGCGCTCCTCGATGACTTGGGCATCGACTTTGTCTTCGAGTTCATAACTCGCTGCATTGTCAACGTCGGAGTAGGCGAACACGCCCATCCAGTCCATCTTCGCCGCCGCCACGAATTGAAACAGTTCCTCGAAATCCGCCTCCGTCTCGCCCGGGAATCCCACAATAAAGCTAGTGCGCAGCGAAACACCAGGAATCGTGTTGCGCATGCGTTCGAGTAATTTCAGGAACGCATCGCCGTTTGATCCGCGCTTCATGCGGGCGAGAACGCTACGGCTCGCGTGCTGTAGCGGCATATCAATGTATTTGGCCAGCCGAGCTTGGGCTGCCAAGGTGTCCAGGAGCCCCTGGGTGACACGGTTCGGGTAAGCGTACAGAAACCGGACCCAAAGTAGACCCTCGACGCTGGCGAGTTTTTCAAGCAGCACAGCAAGACCATCTCGCAGGCCCAAGTCTTCACCATACGAAGTCGTGTCTTGCCCGATTAGAGTAACTTCACGGGTCCCCGTTGCCGCCAGATTCTCCGCTTCGCGAATCACCGACTCGAATCGCCGGCTGCGGAACGTTCCGCGGAGTTGCGGAATGATGCAGAACGAGCATGGATGATCGCATCCTTCCGCGATTTTGATGTACGCCTGGTGTTTTGGCGTCGTAATGATACGCGGAGTCAAGTCGTGGTAAAGGAACGAGGGCGGTTCCGCGGGCAGAATCTTCACGTCGCCCTGAACAGCCTCCAGAATGCGTTCGACCTCACCAGTGCCTACCACAGCATCTACTTCCGGGACCTGCTCCAGAATCTCATTGCGATAACGTTCGACCAGGCATCCAGCTACGATCAATTTTCTGGCCGCGCCAAATTTCTTATGCTCGGCCATTTCGAGAATGGCCTCGACCGACTCTTTTTGCGCCGGTTCGATGAAACTGCAGGTGTTTACCACAAGGATTTCGGCCTCATCAGCGCGTGGCGTCAACTCATACCCTTCGCGCGACAGAATGCCCATCATCACCTCGCTGTCGACGAGGTTTTTCGGACAACCCAGAGAGATGAAACCTACCTTTGGCATGGAGCGAATTGCGCCTCAACGCAACCCTGCTATTTTAGCATGTGCAGGGAACTGAGCCGGTGGAGAGCCACTCGCCAGCCGTCATCGTTCTTGTGGGATCGTGCGCACCTGCTCGAGCAACGCTCGCAGCCGAAAAGCGTCGCACGGCACTCCGCCGAACCGTGCTTGCGCATACAGGTCGGTGAATTCACTCACCACGTTACCCAGTGCGGGCTGCGCAAACAGGCTCGCTGCGAATTCCAGCGGAGTTTGGCCGTCGCAACGCCGGAACCCACGCGCCTCCAGCAGACGAAGCAGTTCGGCATAAAGTCGCGAAGCCATCTGAGGGTTCGGTCCGTGCCCGGTTTCACTTCCACCGGTGAGTCGGACACTTAACCATTCGAGCGACCGGCGGAGCCATTCCGCTCGAAGCAGGAACAGTGACGTTACCAGCAGCATCGGAAAGACGAAGCGGAGCATCGGGTGCGTCGCTTGCCATCGCGCTAACCCGCCCATCAAGCCGTCTTGGGCGCGGCGCAGCCTCTTCCGCCCCTCCAGCCGCCAATTCGTAGATATTTGCCCGACATTCCTGGCCAGGGTGTACTGCCGCGAAAAATCGTAATTGATAACCCACTCGTTCCATGTCAACTGCAGCCAATCGATCCATAGTGCCATGCGCGACAGGAAACCAGACTCTCGCTCATTCGAGGGAGGAGTAGGATCGAATGTTAGCCACCCGCTGCCGGGGAAGTATGCTTCTACCCAACTATGAGCATCGCTTGCCCGCACGATGTAATCTCCCGCGATTTCGTTATACTCGCCAGGAAGAAAACCGTTGACTTCGCGGGATGGTATGCCCAGTGTGCGGAGCATCACCGCCATAGCCGAGGCGAAATACTCGCAGTGCCCTGCCTTCGATTTGAAGAGGAATTGCGCCAATGGGTCCGCACCTGAGTTCTGCGTCAAGTCCAGGCTATAGGTGAAATTATCGCGGAGGTAACTCTCCATCTTGAGCGCGCCTTGATATGGGCTTCCGGTACCCGCTGTGATCTGTCGGGCGAAGTCGGGGATTCTGGGATCCAGATGATCCGGCAGGTCCAGGTATGTCTGCCGGATTTCCGCGGAGTAGCTCGTGCCCGCGTTGCGAGCGTCATCGGGCCTTGCCACGGGGAGTATAGAGATCCCTTCATAGCGAATTTGTCCAAAATTGGGGGACGGATTGAAGATCGAACCGGTCGAGTCCATGGCCAGGTAGCTGCGTCGCATCGAACTGGCATACGTTCCTGCGTCGCCCGAGAAATTCCCGCGCACCACGTACAACCGCGACGGAGCGAACAATGCTTCGCTGGCAATCGGCTCAAGCAATACCACGAACTTGACTTGCGTTTGTGGCCGCCCTTCGCCTTCGTTGAATTGGGCTAAGGTGATCCAGCCGTCCTCGGCCGGATGGTACAGGGGCTTACTTATATTGGGCGAAGACCAACGCCGCCCATCGAAATGTGTCAACGCAATCCCGCGCCATCGCAACAGGGGGTATTTCACCGGGCCGCCGGTTTGTATGCGCATCACGACGCTGGTGTTCTGCTTGATTCGTCCGATTTCGCCCAGCACGACATCATCGCTGAAGCCGCTCATCAAATCCGTATGGGTGCTTGGGTGAGCAAAAAATCCGGCGCTGAACCGCGGAAACAGGAAGAACAAGATCGAGCCGGTGATCGTTGCGCCGATTGCAACAGTCAGAGCGGCTAAGGCCAGGGCCCGGTTGAGCCGTCGTTCTTTGGCTCGGTCTGTCTCCACGAGCATGTACACCGCGCCAGTGGCGGCGCGCCGCAGCTCGAGGCCCACGAACACAGCGACAGCGAACAGAAGGAAGATCAGAAAAAATGCCAGGAACGACGTGTCGACTGTAAAAACCGCAGATGCCAGGACGCACGAAAATGCCAGCATCGATAGAAACATTGCGTCGCGATCACTGGCGACACTGTAGAGCCGTATCAGCGTCACGAACAGCAGGAAATGCACAGCCCCCAGCAGCCCCGCAAACAGTGTGGGATTGCTGGTGTCGGCGGCCAGCAACCGGGAGACAAAAAGCACGTCCACCGGCAACACAAACAAATACGCGACGACCAGCCGCGTCGCTACCACTTGCCTCAGTTCCGGGCCGCGCCCCTGCCACCACCGGTACCCCTTATACAGGACCAGAATTGGCGCCACGAAGGTCGTGGCTCTGTCCAGCTTACCCGTTCCGACCAGAGTGGTCACCGCGGTAAAGACCAGAAACCACAGCGCCGTCCGGTAGAATCGGTCGGCGGGCAGGGAACTAGATGGCGTTGGAATCGCGGTGCCCATGTGTGCGGATTCAGAATATCACCGCGCGCCGGCCTGTCGGCGCTGGCCACACCTATCAATAACCGTGTTGTTCAAAAGCGCAGTACAGGCGAGTGATTCGGAAGAACTTGACTCTCCTTCGCGGTGGGTAGAAGCGCTGCTTGCGCGACTTTGCGGGTCAAGTTGGAGATTGGAACCGAGCCGAGATCGCACAAGGGGAGCTTCCTCGCACCGGGTAGGGACGGTAATTTCTTTACTTCCATTCGAAAGGCTTCCACAGTGATGGATCGATAGGTGACCGTGTGGCGCACCTCGCGCACTGCCAGCAGCTTTGGCTGAATAGCGCGACCGCCATAAATCTGCCTTCGGACGAAATGAGATAATTCCCTGGCCGCGTCACGCCGAACGCGAATCGTCGGGAAGTGCCACATTCGCGAAAGCAAACCGGTGACGTCGTAGTTAGTTCTTAGGTCAGCTTTGCTTTTGGGTGGTTGAAGCAACAGTGTGAACTGTCGAGCGTCGACCAGCACGAGCGCTGCGAGCGTAATGTCCACGCGCTGACTCTTTTTCCGCTTCTCCGGGATCGCCTCCGTTGATCCTTCCATGCGCGCGGCACAGAATTCCGCAACCGGACAGACCAGGCATTGCGGCGAGCGTGGTGTGCAAACGGTCGCCCCCAGCTCCATCATCGCCTCATTCCATTCGCCAGGATCGGCAGGATCGAGCAGTTCGTCCGCCCAATGCTGCAACTTCTGCCATCGGCCACCCGCTCGCAGGTCACCTCGCATTCCTGCGATACGAGCCAACACGCGCGCCACATTTCCATCGAGCACCGCCAACGGTTTTCCATACGCGATACTAAGAACGGCCGCGGACGTATAGTCTCCAATGCCGGCCAACTTCAACGTTTCTTCGCGCCCATCGGGGAAGCGGCCACCATGGTCTGCAACGATCTGCCGAGCCGCTTTTTGCAGGTTGCGCGCGCGAGAGTAGTACCCCAGGCCAGCCCACAAACGCAGCACCTCCTGCTCAGGCGCGTCCGCCAGTTCCTGCGCCGTCGGGAATCGCTCGAGAAAGCGCTCGTAAAAGGGAATCACCACTGCCACGCGCGTTTGTTGCAACATGACTTCGGACAGCCAGATTCGGTACGGGTCTTTCGTGCGGCGCCATGGCAGGTCGCGTCGATACTCATGGAACCAGCCGGTCAGGTTCTTGCGGAAACTTGTAAATGCCGCCTCGCAGATCATGGTGCCAATCAGTTTCGCACAGACTGCCCTAGGCATTCAGGAATGCATTTCTTCCGCGAACACGACATAAGAGGAATTCCAAACTTCCGGCGGAATCGATCCCCTGCACTGGGATGTCACGACGATCTTGAACGATTCCACATCGTTGGTGAGCGCGGAGAGTTCGTCGTGCGCCGGGTCCGGCCGCTTGGGTTGGATTACCGCCAGATGGCGCAGAACCTCGAAGATATTCTCTCTCGCCGGTGCTACCGGCACTTCCATTCCAATGGTACGAAACTGCAGCAACGCACCCTGCTCATGGAAGTTCCAAGCGATCGCCGCACATAGGGAGACGGCCAGTTCGAAAAGCTCATTCTTGTTGCCTGAAACGGCCGGATCGGCCCCGCTGGTGAAGGGATCGAAAACCAGCAGGACACGGCAATCGTCCTCGCGCGCAAACTCCCGCACCATCAGCGAACCGAGGCGCGCCGATGCCTTCCAGTGCACGTGTCGCGCACTGTCGGTTGGCAGGTAGCCGCGTAGAGCGTACAAATCCTGGCCGCGACCCTTGGACAAACTCTCGATAGCTCCCTGAATCCCGGGTAGCACATCCACGAACTCCGGAGTTGCCTCGACAGACGGATACACCAGCGCTTCAGACTCAAGGTCCACTCGCCGCGCCTTCTGCAGAAATCCGAACGGGAATCGCGTAACGATCCGGAATGTTTCCTGCCGGTAGATGCCTCGGCGCGCAAATCGCAATGGCACCGACACCTTCGAGGAATCGCGGCGGGGAACGTATGGGAAGTACACTGGAGTCGCCAGGATTGCCGCCTGCACTTGCCCCTTTTTGGCTACGCCTTCGACGCGCAAGGAGAACGACGGCAGGGACTGTTTTTCGTTCTTCAGTTCGATGCCGCCGCGTACCGTCTGTTCCGCAAAAATATGCTCCGGCAACTCGAGGCGGATTTCTACTCCCGCCAACGTGACCGAAGACAGAACTCCAGACATAAGGATGCTGGCGATCAGGCATGCCAGAATGAGGAACAGCAGGTTATTGCCGGTGTTAATGGCCGCCAACGCCACCAGAATGATGCCGGCCAGATAGATCCAGCCCTCGCGGGTGATTCGAAACTCCATGCGATAGCCGATCCAACGAAGTGGGGTGCGTCGGGCTAGGACCGGAACCAATGTCACCGCCACCCATCCGGCCACGACGAGCGACGCCAGAGCCGTGGCGCTCGCGAGTTTGACGTTGCCCAGCCTTGCCGCCCCGCCCGAATAAAGTGCCAATAGAAACGCGACACTGAGCGCCGCCATCGAAAGGAAAAACGCACGCACTCCCGGGCGATCCGCTCTGTCCCAGAAGTTCGCGAGCGATTCCTGCAGTTTCACAGTGGTACGCGTACGGACTCTACGATTTCGCGCAAGACGTTTTCGGTGGTCTCTGCTTTCTTCTGCAGCGATGCGTGCCGAGTACTGGCAACGACACGGTGTGAAAATACGGACACCGCGAGCCGCTTGAAATCATCGGGCAAGCAATAGTCGCGGCCGTCCAGGAACGCCCGCGCCTGCGCTGCACGTTGCAGCATCAGCGTTCCACGCGGGCTTACGCCAAGGGCGAGCTGGTCCGATTTACGCGTCCGGTTCACAATTTCCAGTGCGTAGTCCAGGAGACTCGTATCAACCTTCACCTGAGCAACACGCTCTTGCATCGAGAGGACGTCCGCTACATCGGCTACCGGTTCAATCGACGAAATCGGGTCGTCGCTTGTCCGGTTGCGAAGGATTTGCCGCTCCGTTTCGTGCGAGGGATACCCCATCTTGATACGCATCAGAAACCGGTCTAGTTGCGATTCCGGCAAGGGGTAGGTGCCGTGATGTTCGACCGGATTCTGCGTTGCAATTACAAGAAATGGCTGCGGCAGTGGCAGCGTACGTCCGTCCACCGTTACCTGTGCTTCATTCATTGCTTCAAGCAATGCGGATTGGGTCCGTGGCGTTGTCCGGTTAATCTCATCGGCCAGTACAACGTTGGCGAACACCGGTCCCTGGCGGAACTCGAATTCGCGGTTTTCCGGGTTGTATACGCTAACCCCAAGAACGTCGCTGGGCAGCAGGTCCGATGTGAACTGAATTCTCTGGAACGAACAGTGAAATGATTTCGCGAGAGCTTGCGCGAGCGTCGTCTTTCCAACCCCGGGCACGTCCTCAATCAGCAAGTGGCCGCGCGCGAGAAGCGTAACAAGCGCCAACTGAATAACTTCTTCCTTGCCGTAGATGGCGCGCGCTATCGATCGCTGCAATTGCGTGACCACTTCCGAGGTTATCGTTGCCATTGGTTGAAAACCGAGCCTCTTCCTGTTACAAATAGATCAAGGCACCTTGATTTTAGATTCCTTGGGTGATCCCGTGTTTCCCCGTTTCGACGGGCGATTAGCTCAGCGGTTAGAGCGCTCGCCTCACACGCGAGAGGTCAAAGGTTCAAATCCTTTATCGCCCACCATGCCCCCCTCATTCTCCCACAGTCAACCCATGTCACGTGCCGCAGATTTGCCGTTGTGTTGAATTTGCTATTTCTGCAACGGAGCGATATGACGCAAACGATTCAAACTAAGCGGCTTGGCGGCCTGCGAAGTTGGTTGTGTCCCTTCCGTCCTGTATAGTGAGCTTATGCAGACGCTCCTCCGTGCTCTGGAGTTCCTCGCCCTCGGTCTTTGGTTGGGATCCGATGCGTTCCTGAGTTTCGTCGTCGCTCCGGGCGCCTTTGCTTTGCTCGGTAATCGCGATGCCGCCGGCATGCTGGTGGGTTTTTCCTTGTCGCGCTTGCATTTTGCCGGGATTTTTCTCGGCCTGATCTTCCTGGCTGCCCGGCTGCTTCGTACTCGCGATTTTGCCAGCTTCACAACGCCGGCAGCGTTGGCCGTCGTCCTGATGGTCGTCCTCACTGCGTTTTCCCAGTTCACGGTCAGCAATCGTATGGAAAGGCTCAAGCGCGAGATGGTTTCCGTCCAGAACACGCCCGAAAACGATCCGTTGCGCTTGGAATTCAACCGTTTGCACCACGTCTCCGTCGCGTACGAGACGGCCGTGCTGATCCTTGGATTCACTTCGATGGTTCTACTGGTGCGCGAGTCGGTGCCTCGCCCTTAGCCACACGGTTGTGTCACGAACAGGCCGGGTCGTACTACACTGGCGCATACTTGGAACTTCTCATTAGCTTGCGGAGTTGCGATGCCCTCGCCTACGCCCCGGTTTGACGGTGTTGAGATTCTGTCACCTTTCCTCGAAGGACTTCGACCAGCTGAGATTGACAAGATTTTGGCTGCCGCCACGCAGCGGCACTTTCGCGCGCATACGATCATCACCAGACAAGGGACCCCCGCGAGCCGTTTGTACATGCTTTTGCACGGACGGGCGCGCTATTTCGTTGACACGCACAAAGGCCAAAAAGTGCTGCTCATGTGGGTTGTCCCTGGCGGAATGATCGGCGGAGGAGCACTGACCATGAAGCTGCTGAACCCGCGCGACATCGGCCGCACTCGTCACTCCCGGCCGTGCCTTCGGCGTGACGACAACGCTGGTGTTTGCCGTCCTGCTCCTGCCGCTGGGGCGGCGTCGGCGTCTCAAGACGCTGCTCGGCCTTGCAACTCTCATTGTCGTTGCATTCTGCGGTGTGGGCTGCGGCAGTGCCGGCGGGTCGTCCTCAAGCGCACAGAAAGGCGTTTACGTTCTCAGCATCACTGGCAGCAGCATTGGAGTGAATGCCAAAACTACGCCACTGGTGGTCAACGTTCAGTAACCACATGACGCCGGGACAACAACGAAACAGGGCGCCAAAGTACTGGCGCCCTTACGCATTTTGCTCTTCGCTCGCTCCTATTTCCGCCTTGCGGCTTTCTTCTGTCCAGCAGTCTTTTTCGGCGACCGTGATTTACGCGCTCGGATTTTGTTAGTCACCTTGTAGCCTGCTTGTTCGAAGGCGCGCCACATATACCAGCTCGCAACGGTGCGATACGGTCGCCAGCGTTCGCCAAATTTCAGCAGCTCGTTCGGCTTGGGCATGTGCTTCTTTCCGTAGGCCACCGACCACCCTTTTTTCACGCCGAGATCGTGGATTGGCAGCACGTCCGGGCGGCCAAGCCGGAAAATCAGAAACATCTCGACAGTCCACGCGCCGATGCCTCGCACGGATACCAGCCGTTCTATCAAGTCCTCATCGGAAAGTTTGAGAGCCTCATCGTGCGTCGGCACGATGCCTTCGATAGTCTTCTTCGCGAGGTCCTTCATCGCCAGCACTTTCGCTCCGGAAAGACCCGCCTTCCGGAGCTTCGCGGTCGGAAGTTTCAGCATCTTCTGGGGTGACGGTGGCCGGCCCTTTTCTCCGAATGCCTTGATGCGCCCGAAGATCGTCGCGGCGGCCTTGCCGGAGATCGACTGGTAAGCGATCGCTTCCATCAGGACTTCGTAGGGCGACTGCCCCTGCTCAACGTCGATCTGGAACGAAGCTGTCTCGGCGACCAGCTTCTTGATGCGCGCGTCGCGCTCGCACAGGTGGCTAAGCGCTTCCTCAAGGTTGAACGCCAGATTCGGCGGCGGAGTGTTGATCACCATGGTCAGCCGGACACCATAGCACGAACGCCATTCGTTGGTAAGCGTGCGCCCTCAAGCGATTCGACATGGCTATGCTAAAATCGAGTGTTCGCAACCACTGAAAATGGGCGTCTGTCGCGCGCGCAAACCGTTGAGCTGTGTCGTTCTCAACAAGCAAAGCGACGAGGAATCTCATGCAAACGGGAATTATCGGCTTGCCGCAAGTCGGCAAAACAACCCTGTTCCACATCCTGACCAAGGCGCAAGTCGACGCCAAGGGTGGGCAGCAGGCTACGCGCGTTGGCGTGTCTAAAGTACCCGAACCCCGCCTCGGTGAGCTCGCGAAGCTCTACAACCCGAAGAAAACTACTTACGCCACCGTCCAGTATGTCGACTTGGCCGGCGTACAGAAGGAGCGCATGCGCGAAAGCCTGGCCTCGCTGCGCGATGTGGACGCCATTGCCCACGTCATCCGCGTGTTCGACGACCCTAGCGTGCCTCATTCTGAAGGCACTATTGACCCCTTGCGCGACGCCACAAACCTCGACCTAGAGCTCATCCTTTCCGACCACGAGCAGATCACCAAGCGCCTCGAACGGGTGGAAAAAGACCTGAAAAAGCAAAAGAACCCTCTTTTGGAACTCGAAAAGGGTGTTCTGGAAAAGTGCAAGGCTCATCTCGAAGCGGAAAAACCATTGCGCGAATTGGACCTTACCCTGGAAGAGCGGAAGCCGATCGGCGGGTTTCTGTTTCTCTCGCAGCGGCCCATGCTCTACGTGCTGAACCTTGGTGACGACGAGGCGGGCGAGTTGGGCAAGGCGATTGACAAACACAAACTCTCGGCTCTGCAAGGCCGCCCCAACACCGCCGTCGTGGCTGTTTGCGGCCGGCTGGAGTCGGAACTCGCCGAGATGGACGACAAAGAAGCCGGGGAGCTCCTTGCATCGTACGGCCTGAAAGAGCCCGGCCTGAACCGACTGATTCGTGCGACGTACGACCTTATGGGTCTCATCTCCTTCTTTACGGCCGGTGAGCCGGAAGTTCGCGCATGGACCATCCGCAAGGGCGCAACCGCTGTAAAAGCCGCGGGTGAAATCCACAGTGACATCGAAAAGGGTTTCATTCGAGCGGAAGTCGTTCGTTGTGAAGACCTCTTGGCCGCGGGCAGCATCCACGCCGCCAAAGAGAAGGCGCAAGTCCGCCTGGAGGGAAAGGAATACATCGTCCAGGAAGGGGATGTTATCCTCTTCCGCCATAGCGGCTGATGATCCACGAACTCCCATTTCGCATCGGGCTTGCAGCGCTCCTTGGACTTGTCGCCGCCGGCGGCAATGTCCTCGGCGGCTACTTTGTGGTTCGCGGAGAATGGCCGCGAAAGTACCTGCAGTACTTTGTCGCCCTGGGCGCCGGCTACATGCTTACTGTGGCCTTCGTGGAGGTCATCCCGGAATCGGTCCGGCTCGGCGGCGACCGCGCTTTCCTGTTCGTACTGATCGGCTACTTTCTCATTCATCTTTTTGAGCACACCATAGCGCCGCATTTCCACTTCGGCGAGGAGACGCACACAGACGAAATTCATAGCTTCCACGCCCGCAACACCGTGCTTCTCGGCCTTGCGATTCACACGTTTTTCGACGGCGTCGCGATCGCGGCGGGGTTCCTCGTTTCCACCTGGCTTGGCGCTGTGATCTTCCTCGCCGTATTCCTCCATAAGCTTCCCGAAGGCTTCACAGTCGCCTCCGTGGTGCTCGCTAGCGGCAAGGGAAAGCAAAGCGCCATTCGGGCTGCCTCGCTGTTGGGTGGTGCCACCCTCGCTGGAGTTCTGCTCACGAGCCAACTGCAGTCCCAGCTCAAATACGCACTCCCTCTGGCGGGGGGAGTTACGGTCTACGTCGCCGCCACTGACCTCTTGCCTGAGGTGAACCGTGAACCTAATTGGCGCATGGCGGTGCTGGTGTTCGGTGGTGTCGCTATCCTATTGATTCTGCACTATTTCGTCCGCACCTGACGCTCCCGTATCTTCCTCGCATCTCTTCCAGGAACTGCAACTTTTTCACGGCAAATGTGTTTGCTACAGTGTGGGTGCTATGGCCAGAACCGACGTCCAACTCATGCTGGACGTGAAAGCTGGTGACGAAGCCTCCTTTGAGCTTCTGTTACACCGCTATCGCACGCCACTGGTGAATTTCCTGTATCGGATGGTGCGCAGCCGGGAACAGGCGGAAGATCTCGCCCAGGATGTCTTCCTGAGGGTGTACCGGGCTCGGGCCGACTATGTGCCTAGCGCCAAGTTCACCACTTGGCTCTTCCGCATTGCCACCAATCTTGCCTTAAACTCGGTGCGCGATCACCGATACGAGAAATTAAACGTCTCCATCGACGCGCCGGTTACCACTGACGCGGAAGACGGCGACGAGAGGGCGATGGATGTTCCTGAGAAGCGGCCCAACATCGAACAGCATCTCGTCGAAGACACGCGGCGAAAACTGATTCGCCACGCGATCGAGAAGCTGCCAGAAAAGCAACGCGCCGCTGTCCTGCTTCACAAGTATCAGGAGCTGGACTACGCGGAGATTGCCAAGATTCTCGCTTGCTCGGAGAGCGCGCTAAAATCGCTGCTGTTCCGCGCATATGAAACGCTGCGAGTGGAACTAGCCCCGCTTGTGGCGCAACAGTTGCGAAACCAGGGGTAGGGAAAGAGGGAAGTTATGAGTTGTGAAAAAATCGCGAGCCGCATGCTCGGTTACATCGAAGGACGGCTCAAGGAAAGTGAGCGGACCGAAGTTGAGAAGCATCTCGCTTCCTGCGCACCGTGTGCGCTGCGCGTGGAAGAGTTCCGCGCCGTGTCCGGGCTGCTCGACGAGCTTCCGGTCATTGAACCTTCCCCTGAGTTCGACGCGCGCGTCCGCGCCCTGGTGGCTGCGGAGCCAGTCAAGAAAGATTGGTGGGCTTGGCTGCGCGTTCCCCCGCGTATCACGCTGGTAGCGTCAGCGCTGCTTGTGGCGGCATTGTGGATCGGATTCTACCGTGGGTCGCAGACGCCTTTGCCCTGGAATGGAAATACTCAGGCAGCCGACGAACAAATGATGGAGGATTTGCCGGTGCTCGAGGATCACGATGTATTGGCGAACTTCGAGCCGTTGAAGGAATTGCCGGCGCCGGCGCAGAATCCGGCTGACGACGATTCCGACAATTCCGAGCAGCCGATGTAGCGACGTGTTTAGACCCTTGGGTGCAGCAAAAGAAATGCCGGTCAAATTCAAATTCGGAATGGCGATGCTAGCGCTCACAGGCTGGCTCGCGTGTGGCTCCGGCGCGTTGGCGCAAAAGCCGCACAGCGATGCTCCACCGCCCGCGCAGCACCCCGCCCCTGCGCATCCGCAAAATCACGCCACGAATCGTCCGCCAAATGCCAGCAATGCAAACAGTGCGACGCATCCGAATGTGAATCCAAACAATGCGAACCGGCCGCCTGAGAATTATAGTCAGCCACCGCGAGCGAATCTCAATCAGCAGAATCGCCCCCGCAACGGAAATGCGGGAAATTTGAATCAACGCCAACAACTGGGAGTCGGCGCCGCCCGCCCGTGGGTCGACACCATGCGCGACCTCACGCCGCAGCAGCGCGAGCGCGTCCTGCAGAACAGTCGCGCTTTTCAAGGCCTCTCGCCCGACAAACAGTCCAAGATCCGCCAACAGTTCAATCAGTGGGATCGCATGAGTCCACAGCAGCAGGCCGACCTGCGATCCAAAGAGAACACCTGGCGCAGCATGACTCCCGAGCAGCGCGAGCACATTAAGAGTGACATTCTTCCCAAGTGGCGGCAGATGCCCTGGGATCGCCAGCAGGTCATGAAACAGAAGCTGGGTGTGCTGCAGAATATGCCTGAATCGGCGCGGAACCAGCGGCTGAACGATCCGAGTTTCACGCGTGGCATGTCGGACGAAGAGCGATTGATGCTCCGCGATCTGAGCCACACGCACGTTGGCGGCGTACCGGAAGGGCCTGCCGAATAGCTCTCCTCGTGCCTCTTATTCCACCCGCAGCATCGATGCCGGATCGATGCGCACCGCGCGAATCACCGCAGGGACCGAAGCCAGCAAAGCCACGGCGAAAAGAATTGCCGCAGGCAAGAGCATGATCGTGGGATCCGACGCTTTGACCTCGTAGAAAAGCGTATCCATAAACCGGGTCGAAGCCATTCCCAAAGCGAGTCCAGCCACTGATCCGATAACAAGGACCACCAGCGCATCTATCGTCACGATGCGCGCGATGTGGACCGCATCGGCGCCAACAGCGATGCGAATGCCGATCTCGCGCCGCCGCTGCATGACGTAATAGTGCAAAACGCCGTACAGCCCGATTCCCGCCAGCAACAGCGCTACCAGCGCGAAGAACACGGCGAGCGTGGCGAGCAACCGTTCGCGCACGGTGTGCGACAGATTAATTTCAGACTGTGTGCGAATCCGGCTGACGCGGAACTCGGGCCGTGCGCGCGGAATTTCGTCACGGATGAACTGGCTGAGGAGCACTGGATTCGGATTTGACGTACGCACGATCAGCTCGGCGTTTCCCATGCTCTCCACCTTGCCTTTGTCGCTCAGGATCGGGAAGGGCACGTACACCTGCGGCACGAACGGCTGGCGCAAGTCGCTGTACCGCACATTCCCGACCAGTCCGACGGCTTGAAACTGCTCGTGGTGATTTCCGCTGAACACGATATCGAAAGTTCGTCCGACTGGGCTTTTCCCGTCGAAATGCGCTTCCGCGAAGGCCTGATTCACCAGTGCGCTTTCTGGTTGCGAGTCCTGTGGAAGAAAATCTCTGCCACGGATGAGTGGGATTTCCAGCGCATCAATCCACCCGGGTGAAACGCGCCGCATGTACGCGTGGATGCCGTTCGGAGGATTGCCATCCACCGAAATGAAGTTGCTCCAATTACCCCCGGCAAGCAGAGGAGCGTCGCTCATGCCGACCGCTTTGATGCCTGGTACGTGGCGCAAGTGCTCCAGCAACTGATTCCAATACTCGACCGACTGCGGCTGCTTCGCAACGGTGTCTACCACCAGCACGCCATTTGCGGAGAATCCCGTGGCTACATGGGAAAGTCGTTCAAACGTGGTGACAAACAGGCTCGCTACAAACAGCACCAGAAAGCAAAAAGCCACCTGCACGCCGATCAGGCTGTGCATCAAGCGCCGGCGCGCGTGAGGATCCTCACCGCCTTTCAGCGCGCTCACAGGATTCACTCTGGAAGCGCGCAATGCGGGGAGCAGCCCGAACAAGAGCGTTACCGCCAGCGAGATGCCCAGCCCAAAAGCGAGGACTCGCCAATCCGCGGGCAATAGCAAACGAGCTGGATTGTCTGGCGGATTGATCATGCCGACAACAAAGGGAGCCGCCCACCAGGCGAACAGCGCTCCAAGTGCCGCCGCCAGGAATGCCATGCACCCGCTCTGCACCAGAACCAACTGAACAAGGCGCCACCTGCCGCCTCCAATGGAAACGCGCAGCGCCATTTCTCGGGCTCGCGCAGCTGCTTGCGCGGTCATGAGATTCGCCACATTGGCGCAGGCGATTAGCAGAACGAGCACAACGAGCACACCGAGGATTGCCAGCGGCCGGCGTGTGTTGGTGCGAAGTTCCGAAGCTCCGGAAGCAGCGGGTTCGAGCCAAACCTGCTGGTTCAAAAATGCGTCGCGAACATCCTTCGGCATGCTATCCGTCGCGCCGCCCATCCGTTGCGTTTCGTAGGTTCGGGTGATGACTTCCATCTTGGCGCGGACTGGCTCCGCTGCCATGCCGGGCTTAAGAATCACGAGAGCCCGCAGCCATCCCCAATCATTGGCTGTTACACCCGGGTGCATCATGGCCGGAATAAATATGTCGACCATCTTGCCGGGTTCCGTGCCGGTGAACTTCCCGTCGATCACGCCGACAATTTCGTAAACTCGATTGCCCATTCGGAATGTCCGACCTATGACGGAAGGATCTTCGCCAAACCGGGACTTCCAGTAATTCTGAGAAAGGACGGCATACGGATGACCGCCGGGCTGTACATTGTCATTTTCAGAGAGCAGCCGTCCGAGTTTGGGACGAAGCCCGAAGGTCGGAAACATCCAGCCGCTGACATATTGAGCCTGCGCGCGCTCCACGTCCTGATCGGACTTGTACGCCAAGTCCATTGGCTCGGCGTCGGAAACCGAAATTAGCTCGGCTTTGTCTTTCACCCCGGCGCGCATCTCCTTGAACAAGGGATAGGACCAGGAGTTGAAGGTGAAGGATTCGTTTTTCAATACGGCGTGGCGCGGCGCTTCGTAGAGGCGATCGGCATTGGCCACGGGTAGCGGTCTTAACAGCACGGCGTCGATGAGTCGGAACGCCGCCATGCAAGAGCCGACAGCCAGCCCCAGCGACAAGACCGCCGCGATCGAGGTGATCTTATTTTTGCGCAGTTGCCGCAGGCCGAAGATCGCGTCAGATCGCAGCGAATCGAGCCATGCCCCAATGCGCGCATCACGGCTGGCCTCCCGGTGCCGCAGGGATGAGCCGAATGCCCGTCGCGCTTCCGAGGGATCGCGGCCGTTCGCTACCGCTTCGGCGATGTGTGACTCCAGTTCCTCGTCAATCTCGCGATTCAGTCCATTCCCACGCAACAAGTTCGTGAGTCGCTGCCAGATACGCATCTCAGGCTTCTCTCAATACGCGGTTCACCGCGGCAGCCACCGCTCTCCAGCGCGATTCCTCCGTGCCCAGCTGCTTCCGTCCCGCTGGAGTGACTTCGTAGATCCGCGCGCGCCGGCCGGTCTCCTTGGTGATCCACTCGGCGCGGATCCAGCCGGCCTCTTCCATTCGGTGCAGGGCGGGGTAGAGGGATCCCTCCTCTACCCGCAGCACTTCGTCGGAGATTTCCTGAATGGCGGACATGATGGCGTAGCCGTGCAGTTGGGGGCGCCGGGAGAGAATTTTGAGGACGAGCAGATCGAGCGAGCCCTGCAGGGCGTCGGATTTCGGCGGCATACCTGGACCTCCAAGTATATAGACGTCTGAGTATGGGAAATGTTCCATGGAAACGCAAATTCTTTCGGCGCTATGGGAGGGAAGCAATTGGTGGCGGGTGACGGTTGGGCGGTGGAATCGTCTAAAATACTGGAGTGAGTTCACTCCTCGACCTGACCATCCGTTTTCGCGCCCTGAAGCATCGGAATTTTCAACTATTTGCTATCGGACAGACGGTTTCTCTAATCGGCACCTGGATGCAGAATGCCGCACAGCAATGGCTGGTTTATGACAAAACCAGTTCCGCAGCGCTGCTCGGCGTCTTTGGATTTGCCAGCCAGGTTCCGATGCTCCTGTTGGCTTGGATTGGCGGTTACGTCGGCGACCGGTATAGCCGGCACCTCGGTGTCATCACGACGCAGTCGTTTTCCATGGTATTTGCATTCCTACTGGCCGGGCTGACGCTCGGCCACATCATTCAGACGTGGCACCTGATTGCCGTGGCTTTCCTTGTGGGCATAGTCAATGCGTTCGATGTGCCGATCCGCCAGTCCTTCTTCGTGCAGATGGTCGAAAGGGACGACCTGCCGAACGCCATAGCTCTGAACTCCTCGATCTTCAATGGTGCTCGCATTATCGGTCCACCGCTCGCTGGATTCGCGATCGCTTACATCGGCGCGGGATGGTGCTTCTTCTTGAATGGCGCAAGCTTCATCGCTGTGATCGTCGCGCTGCTGATGATGCGAATCCCTAAGGCCGGCCGCACGCCGCCGGACGAGTCCCCGATTCGCGCGTTCGCCGGAGGGTTCCGGTTCGCCATGAATGATGTGCCGATTCGCTCGGCGCTCTTTCTTCTCAGCACGCTTAGTCTGTTCGGGCTGCAGTACTCGGTGTTTCTGCCGATTTACGCACGCGATATTTTACACGGCGATGCGAAGACGTTCGGTTTGTTGATGAGCGCCGCAGGAGTGGGCGCATTCCTAGGCGCCCTGCAATTCGCCGCGCGCACGCAATACAAAGGGCTGGCACGATGGATTGGGGCGACTTGCACGGTCTGCGCGGTTGGGTTACTGGTCATTTCGCAGGTGACCTCATTCTGGGTCTGCGCGGCGGTGCTCTTCGCCGTCGGTTTTGCAGCAACATCGCAGATGGCTGCGACGAACACCATCATCCAGCAGCGCGTGCCCGACGAAATGCGCAGCCGGTTGATGGCGGTCTATGCCACTTTGTTTATGGGAGTGCAACCCATCGGCGCGCTCTTCGCGGGCTATATGGCTCACCATCTGGGAGCCCCACACGCATTGTTGTTGTTGGGAGTTCTGGTACTGATCGCGTGCGCCATTTTCTTCTTCCGTGTGGTCTTAAGAGTGAAGCCGCAACAACCAACCGTCGCCGACACGGTGCAATTAGGTTAGAAAGGGCATATATCGGCGCGATTAGCTGCTGAAAGGAAGGGTGAACTACAGATCAGTATTCGATCGCGCCCTGCGTCTTCAACAACTCCAGATAGCCCAGCAGATCCTCGGTAACGCGCTGCGGCTCCGCCTTTCCATAAAGGACATGCAACTTCTCAGCAATCTGCTGGACGGTGTGTTTGCCATCGCAGAGTTGGACGATCTCGAGGCTTGGGCCACTGATGCGCCGGCTGCCGCCCGGAAGAAGCAGTTGGCGCGGTTGCTGGTTCTTGTCGTTCAGGCGAACGCCCGAGGCCAGCCTGGGTGCGGCGGTTAGTTCAGGTTTCATCGGAATGCCTCTGTGCTGGGGAAGTGAGATCCCTAGAGCTTGATGTCCATCCCATCGTAGGCGATTTCGAATCCTGCTTCCACCACCGTGCGGCGCTCTTCGCTTTGCTCGTCAAGCAGAGGGCTCTCATGGTCAAGACGTAGCAGAATCTTTCGCGCCTTGGCATCGCGAGGAAACTGCTCGAGCAGTTGTCTCCAAGGCTGCGCGTCAAGCAAAACCACATCCGAACTTTCCGCCAACTTGAACCACTCGGAACTGCCGCCGAAAATCCTTGGCGCGATCAGGCTTTTCCTTTCCCCTTGCTCCAGCAGGAGTGCCATGTGTGCTTCCTCCGGAGGAGAATTGCGGGGGGTGTCGCCCGGGAGGGAATCCGGAGAGCGGGCGGGGA
>Ga0335082_10001652_pt1 | contig 23801 bp, 26 predicted proteins | sample Lox_Sample_41_FD_206718 | JGI IMG/M metagenome (GOLD analysis project Ga0335082, IMG submission 206718) | Soil microbial communities from Loxahatchee National Wildlife Refuge, Florida, United States - Lox_Sample_4.1 | ecosystem: Environmental > Terrestrial > Soil > Wetlands | place: USA...
GCGGGCCGTGCGGATGGCGTTCGAGATGCGAGCTCGCATGACCGATCTGCAGGAGCGGTGGCTCCGCCAGTACCACGAGGCGTTCAAGATCGGGATCGGGATCGCGACCGGATGGGTGACGGTCGGCGACATCGGGTCGGCGGCCCGGAGCGACTACACCGTGCTCGGCAACCAGGTCAACCTCGCGTCGCGGCTGGCGGATCGAGCCGAAGCGGGCCAGATCCTCGCGACCGAACGAACGATGCTTGCGGTCGAGGACTTCGTCGAGGCGTCGGCCATCGACGAGGTCACGCTGAAGGGCATCAACCGCCCGATCAAGATCTACGAGCTCCTGGCGCCGATCGGCTAGACCGTCGCTCGCCTCACCGCGCGAAGAAGTGCAGGCCGAGCCACGCCCAGCCGGCGAGGAGGCCGACCCGTCCCGAGCGCGTGTGCCCGATCCGCCCGACGACGGCGCCGAACGTCGGGATCCTCGAGCCGGGACGCAACGCGACGAACTCGAGGCCGAGCCCCACGAGGAAGAGCGTGCCGTAGAACGCGATCGTCGCGTCGTGCGGCGTCATCGTCAGGCTCCCGGCCCGGGGCCGGCGAAGGCGAGCAGCAGCAACCACCCCAGCGCGAGCCAGGCGAACAGGCCGATCGCCCGTCCGAGGTGCGAGGCGAGCAGGGGGTCCATCAGGAAGCTGATCGTGGGGTGGGCGTACGAATCCGTCCGGAACGATGGCTGCAGGAGCAACGAGGTCAGCTCGAGGAGGCACGCCGACAGGAAGACGGCTCCCCACGCGACGGCGCCGATGGGCCACATCGGCTCCGGTGGCGACGCGCCGGCTTCCGGCCTCGGCCACCCGATGGCGAGGACCGCGGCGGCCGGCAGCACGATCGCCGCCGTCAGGGGCCAGGAGTAGCGGCCGAAGCTCCCGGCGAGCCACACGGAGGAGACCGCGCCGAGCAGCGCGAGCGACGTCCAGCCCCGCCGCGCCTCCGGCGATCGACCGGCGAACGGCCGTCGCCGTGCGATCCGGCCGGCGGGTTCGTCGAGCGGCCGGCCGTGGAGCGCCTCCCAGCCCAGCAACCCCGCGACGAACCACAGCAGCGCGGCGTGCACCCAGTTGTCGGAGATCCCGTCGAACAGTCCGGCCAGGAACAGGATCGCGATGACCGGGTCTCCGACCGCGCTCCAGACGTTGGTGCGGGCCGGCGAGCCGGGCTCCAGTCGTTCTCCCTCCATCCATCGAACCTCGCACGGGTCCCCGGTTGCGTCTACCAACGCGGCCGGTTCAGGGCCTTCCGACGTGGGTCAGCGAGCTCGGGAAATCGGTGTGCAAGGGGATCACGCCTCCCGGGAGCAGCAGGTCGAGTCCGTCGGGCGTGTTCAGGTGCCCGGCGGTCCGGCCCGGCACACCCGTCACGCCGTACTGCCACACGATCCGATCGGTCGCCGGGTCGATGAGCACGACGCGGTGATTCTCGTCGTCGTTCACGGCGATCAGCCCGTTGGGGAGCGGCGCGCCGAGGCTCGGACGATCCAACGCCCCGGCCGCCGATCGAGCGTGGTACGTCCACACGACACGGCCGTCGGGACGGAACCGGACGATGCCGCCGGGGTTGCCGTAGTCGACCGCGAGGATCGAGCCGTCCGGGAGCATCTGGGGATCCGACGGGACCCCGAGGCCGGGGATGCGGTGTTGCCAGACCACCGCGCCGGAAGGGCGGACGCGCGCGACGCCGCCGCCGTACAGCTCGGTCGTGAGCAGGTCGCCGTTGGACAGCGGCGTGCTGGCGTTCGGGTACCCGACCGTGCGGGGCAGTCCGGCGGAGCAGTTCCCCGTGACCCCGATCTGCCGGTCGGCGCGGCCCGACAGGCCGAAGAAGAGCAGGCGGCAGTTCTTCGCGTCGGCGACGACGACGGCGTCGCGTCCGAACGGATACGGGTAGGCGTCGTCTGGTTGATGCAGGTAGCCGGCCGAGGATCCGGCCACGCGCGGATGACCATAGGTCCAGATCGTCCGGCCGCTCGGGTACGCGATCTCCGCGATCACGTCGTTCTCCTCTTCGTTCACCAAGATCGCGTGACCGCCGTGGACCCAGAATGCGTCGTCGGGGAAGTAGAAGGGAACCTTCGGCGCCGGAAGGTTGGGGCTCGGGTATCGCCACACGATCCGCCGGTGCCGGTCCACCACGATCAGGCGGTCGTTCCCCCGATCGGCGATCAGCAGCAGGCCGGCGAAGGGCCGCTGGCTCGAGGCGGACGCGACGCTGGCTGAGGGATCGCCGGTCGGCGCCGCGGCGTCGGCGGCCGCGACCGGCACCGATCGCGAGACCTGGGCGAGCGTCGACGTGTCGGACCCGCCGATCAGGAGATGCCCGGCGCCTGCGGGCGCCACCGCCGCATCGGCCAGCGGGTGTGCGAGCGCCGGCCCGGCGATCGGCGTTCCGCCGGGAAGGACGACCTCCGTCACCGACGACGTGGCGGCGCCTGAGGGATCGAGGCCACCGACGACGTACAGCACACCCCTCTCGACGAACGCCATCGCGTGGCCGACCGGCGCCGGCAGGCTCGCCAGGATCGAGGTGCGTCCAGAGGTCGTGTCGAACCGATAGACGGTTCGGCTCTCCCGGCCGCCGGCGAGGACGCCACCGGCGATCAGGAGATCCGTGCCGTTCGTCGCGACCGCCGGATAGCGGAGCCCGGTCGGGAGCGCGCCCGCCCGCCGGAAGGTGGTGCCGTTCGATGTGGCCCAGATCGTCGGTTGCGGCGTCACGCCGTTCCAGCCGCCGAGGACGTAGACCGTCGAGCCGACGGTAGCGGCCGCGAGATCCGAGAGCGGCGACGGGAGCGTCCCCGCCATCCGGGATCGCCCCGTGGGCAGATCGATCGCCTGCACGGCGGCGCTCGACCGCGCGGTGCCGCCGCCGAACACGAAGAGCGAGTGCCCGATCACCGCCCCCGCGCCGTCGTGGAACGCCTGCGGGAGGCTGCCGATCGAGGTGATCCGGCCGTTCGCCGGGTCCAGGCGGAACACGCCGGCCGCCGAGTTCCCGGTGGCGTCGAGCCCTCCGGCGATGTAGACGGAGCCGCCGAACGAGACGGCGACGGCGCGCTGGACGGGCGCGGGGAGCCGGTAGCCGGCCGGGACGATCCGGAGCTGCGATGCGGACGTGGCCGGGCTCGCTGCGGTGGAAGTCGGCGCCGCGCCGCCCGTCGGCGGGGTCACGGTGCTCGTCGTCGCGGCCCGTCCGGTGCAGCCGAAGAGGAAGAAGAGGAGGAGGCAGGAAGCCGACGCCGTCCGGCGGTGGAGGGCCGTCATCGCGCTCGAGTGTAGGGAGGTCGTGCCGCCCACCGGGCCGTCTCACCGAACCGTCACACGCTCTCCACCGGCCGAGGCCGCAAGCGCGTAGGCTGTTGCTATCGAGCCAGGGAGGTGGCGATGAAGAAGTTCATCGTGGGACTGCTGATCCTGGGTGCCGTCGTCGCGGCGGTCGCCATGATCATGAAGCGCCGGTCGGCCGACGAGATCGACGAGTGGGAGGCCCTGTCGGAGGACGCGGCGTCCACGATCCAGGAGGCCGCCGCCGAGGCGATCGAGGCCGCGGAGGACGCCGCTCCGTAACCCTCGGAGATGGGCGAGTCGGACCGCGTCAGCGTCGACGGCGGATCGATCCACGTCGAGGTCGAAGGTGAGGGTCCTCCGCTCCTGCTGATCCACGGCGGCCTCGGCGATCACCGGATGTGGGACCTCCAGGTTCCGGCGTTCGCCGAGCGGTACCGGGTGATCCGCTACGACACGCGCGGTTTCGGACGCACGGAGACCGACGACGTCGTGTACATCGACGCCACCGATGCGATCGCCGTGCTCGACCACGTCGGAGCGACGTCGGCATACCTGATCGGTCAATCGCGCGGCGGCTCGATCGCGCTCGACGTCGTGGTCGAGCATCCGGAGCGCGTCGACGCGTTCGTGAGCGTCGCCGGCGGTGTCAGCGGGTTCGAGGCGGAGGTCGTCGACGGGCCGCCGGCCGATGAGATGGAACGGCTGTACGAGGCGCACGACCTGGACGCGCTCGCCGAGTTGGAGACGCGGGTCTGGGTGGACGGCTGGGGTCAGCCGTCGACCCGGGTCGATCCCGACGTGCGCCGCCTCGTGCACGGCTGGATCGAGGCCGACCTGAAGGCGGACAAGCCCTGGGGCAAGCCCGGGACGATCGACCCGCCGGCCGCCCAGCGTCTCGGCGATGTGGACGTTCCGGTGCTGGTCATGATCGGCGAGGTCGATGAGGCGGGCAGTGTCGCACGCGGCCGGTACCTCGCCGCATCGGTTCCGGGCGCGCGCCTCGAGACCTTCCCGAACGTGGCGCACATGATCCAGCTGGAGGAGCCGGAGCGCTTCGCGCAGCTGGTGCTCGCGTTCCTCGGCGAGGTAGACCGCGCGAACGGCCGATAGTCCGTCCCGGCCCCGGACGTGCCACGGCCCCGCTTCCGCGGGGCCGTGAGCCGGGGGGATGGGTCTGTCTTGATCTACCGGCTCGTGCCGGGTTCCCGCGTGAAGCCCTCTCCGAAGCCCCGCACGGGAACCGGCACCAGCCGGACGAACGACGCGAGGAACACCGAGCCGAGGGGGATGAGTCCCGCGAGCGGGACGATGGTGGCGATCCTCAGTGCGCCGTTCATGGCAGGGTCATCGGCGCCGCAGGCGATCGCGGCGCAGGCTCCGTCCGAGTCATTTCGCGCTGACGACGACGTGCTAGGTCCTCCGGCTCTGCGGGTGAGCGTAGGCCGAAGGGCTCAGGCGTCGTCGCTCGCCCGATACCCGACGCCGCGCACCGTCTCGATCAAGTGCTCGTGCTCGGGACCGAGCTTGGCGCGCAGCCGCCGGACGTGAACGTCCACCGTCCGGGTGCCGCCGTAGAAGTCGTAGCCCCACACTTCGCGGAGCAGGGCGGGGCGGGTCGAGACGCGGCCCGGGTGAAGCGCCAGGTAGCGCAGCAGCTCGAACTCCTTGAACGTCAGGTCGAGCGCGCGTCCGCCGGCGGTGACGCGGTACGTCTCGGTGTCGATCGCGACGTGGCCGAGGTGCACGACGGCGCCGTCGCGTCCGCCCGAACGGCGCCGCAGCAGGTCCAGCCGGAGCCGGATCTCCGCGGCCGGCGCTCCTGGGAACACGAACTCGTCCACGAGCTCTTCCCAGGGGAACGTGTCCAAGCGGTCCCGCTCCACGACCAGCACGGTCGCGACGCGGTCGCTCCGAGCGCGGAGCTCCGTCAGCACCGACCAGGCCTGGCCGGGGTTCTCGACGGCGTCCACCAGCACGGCGGTCGGCTCCAACCCCAAGACGTGGCCCAGGGCAACCACCGAGAGCGGCTCGTGCTTCAGGTCCAGCCGGAGATCGCCGAGCGCCGGGAGCACGCGGTCGACGGTGCGATCGGAAAGCAAGGCCCAGGCGGTCATCGGGATCTCCTCACGATACCCGGTCGGCATCGGCGCCGGTACGCTTGACCTGCGATGACGTCGATCCAGCAGGTGCTCTCGCACCGGTGGCGCATGCCGGCGTCACCGTTCGAGGTCTCGACGGCGGACGGGGTCGTGATCGCCGGCACGCGTGTGGGCGACCATGATCCGTCGCGTCCGGCGCTCGTGATGGCCCACGGCCTCATGGGCTGGCATCGCAAGCCGCGGTTCGCGCGGTTCGCCGAGCTCCTGACGCCGTGGTTCGACCCGTACCCGTTCGACCTGCGCGGCCACGGCGAGAGCGCCGGGGAGAGCGACTTCGGACGCGACGAGATCTACGACGTCGACGCGGTGATGCGGCTGGCACGCCGGGACGGCCACGAGACCGTGCTGACGTTCGGGGCGTCGCTCGGCGCGATCTCGGTGCTGCGGCACGCGGGCGTGCTGGGCGGCACCGACGGCGTCGCGTCGATCAGCAGCCTCGCGTTCTGGGATTGGCACGAGGGTGCGCGCCCGGTCGCCCGGCGTCGGATGCAGGCGCGGATCGGCACGCGCGCCGGCAGGCGAGCGCTCCGAGCCTGGGGCGTGCGCATCACGTCGTCGTGGGAGCCGCCCGAGTCGCCCGAGGACGTGATCGGCAAGATCGCGCCCTCGCCGGTCGTACTCGTGCACGGGACCGACGATCACCTCTTCCCGTTGGAGCACGCCGAGCGGCTGTACGAGGCCGCGAACGAGCCGAAGCGCCTGCTGATCGGCACCGGGTTCGGCCACGCCGAGGACGGCATGACGTCGGCGTTCGCCGAGCGGCTCGCGCGCGCGCTCTCCCGAGAGCTGGGGGTCCCATGGTCCGGGTGAGGCTGTTCGCGGCGCTCCGCGAGCTGGCCGGCGCGTCCGAGGTGCAGGCGCCCGGCCGGACGGTCGGCGAGGTCGTCGACGCGATCGCCGGCGCCCACGGCGAGCGGTTCGCCGGGATCGTGGCCGTTTCCTCGTTCGTCGTGAACGGGGAGCGGGCGAACCGAGCCACCGCGGTCGCCGACGGCGACGAGGTCGCGATCCTGCCGCCGGTGAGCGGCGGTCGCCGGTCCGGTTCGCCGTGAACGTCCCGGCCTGGGATACTCGAGGCCCCGCATGCGATCACACCGCCTTCTCCTGATCGTCAACCCCGTCGCGCGAACCGTCTCGACGCCCACCCTGGCCGTGATCGAGAAGGCGTTGTCGGCCGACTTCGCGTTGGAGGTCGCCGAGACGAAGGACAAGGGCCACGCGAGCGAGCTCGCGGCGCAGGCGGTCTCCGACGGCATCGACCTCGTGGTGGTCTTCAGCGGCGACGGCACCATCAACGAGGCGGTGAACGCCTTGGCGGGCAGCGACGTCACGCTCGGCGTGCTCCCCGGTGGCGCGACGAACGTGTTGGTCCGGGCGCTCGGCCTGCCGACGGACCCGGTCGAATGCACGGGCACGTTGATCGCGCGGGCGCTCGACGACGAGGCCACGAAGCTGCACCTGGGTCGTGCGAACGATCGGTACTTCGCGGTGAACTGCGGCGCGGGCATCGACGCCTCCGCGATGCGACGGCTCGAGGAGAAGTTCCCCTCCACGAAGGAGAAGTACGAGCGGGCGGCGTTCCGCGCGGTTGCATGGGAGCTGATGGTCGGCTACGCCGGCAAGAAGCCCGACCTCGAGGTGACGATCGACGGCGAGCCGCCGGTCCCGTCGCTCTCGGTCATGGTCGGACGGACCGACCCGTACACGTTCTACAAGGAGCACGGCCTGCGGATGACGCCCGACGCCTCGCTCGATTCCGGCCTCGACGTGCTGTCGGTGCGCAAGCTCAACCGCCGCAACGTGCCCAGGATCGCGTGGCAGGTGTTCGGGTCGGCGCGCCACGTGCACGGGCGCGACATCGACTACCACCACGACGCGTCGCGGGTCGTCGTCAGCTCCGAGCGACCCTTCCCCGTGCAGGTCGACGGCGACCCGCTCGGCGAGCACCACCGCCTCCAGATCGACCTCGCTCGCGAGGCGCTCTGGGTCCTCGCCTGATCCCTCCGATCGGCCGGCGGCCGCGCGGCAGCCCGGGAGCGCACCTCGGCCGCCGGTATGCTGACCGCCCGAACCCCGACGAAAGGCTCGCTCCGCATGTCCGACGCAACCCCGATCGCTCCGCACGGCGGCGCGCTCGTCGACCTCGTGGTGAGCGGCGGCGACGAGCAGGCCCTCGCCGCCGAGGCCGCCAACCTCCCGAAGCTCACCCTCGGTGAGCGCGAGCTCTCCGACCTGGAGATGCTGGCCACCGGCGCCCTCAGCCCGCTCACCGGGTTCCAGGGCGAGGGCGACTACCACTCGGTGTTGGACTCGATGCATCTGCAGGACGGGGTCGCCTGGTCGATCCCGGTCGTGCTGGGGGTCACCGACGACGAGCTCCATCGGATCGGCGGCGCCTCCTCGGTCGCCCTGCTCGCGACCGACGGCGGCGATCCGCTCGCCGTGCTTCGGGTGGCCGAGCGCTTCCCGCGCGACAAGGCGAAGGAGGCCGTCTCGGTCTACCGGACCGACGACCTCGAGCACCCGGGCGTGCGTGCGCTGTTCGACGCGGGCGACCAGTGCGTCGCCGGCACGGTGGAGGTGCTCGCCCTGCCCGCGCACGACGACTTCGTGAACTACCGGCTCACGCCGGCGCAGACGCGCGAGGCGTTCCGCGAGCGCGGGTGGAAGACGGTGGTCGGGTTCCAGACGCGCAACCCGATCCATCGTGCGCACGAGTACCTGCAGAAGTGCGCCCTCGAGATCACCGACGGCCTGCTCGTGCACCCGCTGATGGGCGCGACGAAATCCGACGACGTGCCGCCTGACGTCCGCATGCGCTGCTACGAGGCGCTGTTCGACGGCTACTACCCGAAGGACCGTTCGATGATCGGTATCTTCCCGGCCGCGATGCGCTACGCCGGACCGCGCGAGGCGATCTGGCACGCGATCGCCCGGAAGAACTACGGGTGCACGCACTTCATCGTGGGGCGCGATCACGCGGGCGTCGGCTCGTACTACGGTACGTACGACGCGCAGCGGATCTTCGAGGAGTTCGAACCCGACGAGCTGGGGATCACCCCGCTGATGTTCGAGCACTCGTTCTTCTGCGTGAAGTGCGAGGGCATGGGGTCGCCGAAGACCTGTCCCCACGAAGACGAGGACCGCGTGATCCTGTCGGGGACGAAGGTCCGCGACATGCTGCGCAACGGCGAACGCCCCCCCATCGAGTTCTCGCGTCCGGAGGTGGCCGACATCCTGATCGCGGCCATGCGCGCGGATGGCTGAGCGGCCTGCCCCTCGGTCCCGGGGTGTAGCATCGCCCGCGTGAGCGAGCATCCCGACCACCCCGCGAACCGCCGGATCGACCGGATCAAGGAGCCCGCGTTCGTCGAAGGCCTGCAGGAACTCTCGCTCGAGGACCTGCGGGCGCGCCGGGACGAGTGCATGTCCGAGCGGGAGTACCTCTCGTTGCTGCGGCGGCTGCTGCAAGGTCGTGCGGAGATCCTCCAGGCCGCGTTGGACGCCCGCGGATCCGCGGAGGAGCAGGCTCCGCTGGTGCAGCGACTGGCGACGATCCTGGCCGACGACGACCATCCGAGCACGTCGCGCGGCGAGGCGGTGCGCGTCAGCGTGCCGGAGGACGAGATGCTGCTCGCCCGGCGTCGAGTGGAGCGCCTCGCGACCGACGCCGAGCTGTCCGATCCCTCGGAGCTCAGCGACACCGCGCTCGCGTCGGTGATCGTGTCGCTCTCCACCGAGGAGCACGGCGTCTCGGAGGACCGGCGCGCGGTGATCGACGTGCTGGACGTCCTGCAGGACGAACTGAAGCGCCGCTACAAGGACGACCCGACCCTCGCCTTGCGCTGAGCGGGCGCGATGCGCTCGGCCGAGCCGCTCGTCCGCGTCGTGCGCTCCGGGCTCGAGGAATCCGTCCACCTCGGCCACGTCGCGGTCTGCGACGCGTCCGGCCGGCTCGTGGCCTCGGTCGGCGATCCCGACCGCCTCACGTTCGTCCGGTCCTGCACGAAGCCCATCCAGGCCAGCGTGTCGCTCACCGCGATCGACCGACGCATGCCCGACCGGTTGGTCGCGATCATGTGCGCCTCGCACAACGGTGAGCCGGTGCACATCCGTGCCGTCCGCGACCTCCTGCGTCGCGGCGGGCTGGCCGAGGACGACCTGCGCACGCCGCCGGCGCGCCCGAGCGACCCGGCGAGCGCTTCGCGGGTACGCGAGCCGGCGCCGGTGTTCCACAACTGCTCCGGCAAGCACGCGGGCATGCTGCTCGCCTGCACGAGCCGCGGGTGGGACACGCCGACGTACCGGACGCGCTCCCATCCGCTCCAACGGCGCGTGCTCGCGGCCGTTCGCCGGCTCTCCGGATCCCGTGACGTCGCGCTCGGGATCGACGGCTGCGGCGTTCCCGTGCACGGCATGCCGCTGCGCGCGATCGCCACGATGTACGCGCGACTGGCCGATCCTGATCGGCAGGGCTCGCTCGGGCCGGCGGTGGCGACGGCCGTGGCCGCGATGCGCGCCGAGCCCTACCTGGTCGGCGGCCGTCATCGCCTCGACACCGCGATCATGCGGGCGACCCCGGACATCGTGGCGAAGGAAGGCGCCGAGGCCCTGGACTGCGCGGTGTCGCTGCAGGCCGGTCTCGGGATCGCGGTGAAGGTCGCCGACGGCGGCTCCCGCGGGGCCGGGCCGGCGATGATCCGCGTCCTCGACGAGCTGGGTCTGCTCCGCCCGGCCGCCCGCCGGGCCCTCGCCGGCGCAGCCTCGCCGCCCGTCCTCGGCGGTGGCCGCCCGGTCGGTGCGCTGGAGCCCGTCCTGCGGCTCCGTGGATCCCGCTGAGCCGGACGTTCGCCAGATCCCCCGTACCATCGAAGCGTGAGGGGTGGAAGGGACGAACGCATGGGCGATCCCGTGGAGAGCAGCGTCAGGCGTGAGGGGCCGCGCGTCGCGGTGCTCTCCGTGCACACCTCGCCGGTCGACCAGCCGGGTTCGGGCGATTCCGGCGGCATGAACGTCTACATCCGTGCCGTCGCCGAGCGCCTCGCCGCCCGCGGGGCCGAGGTGGACCTGTTCGTCCGCTGCCGCGGCGGCGACGACCACGAGACGAAGGTGCTCGTCCCGGGTGCGCGCGTCGTCAGCATCAAGGCCGGACCGTGCGCGCCGGTGCCGAAGAGCGATCTGCCACGATTCCTGCCGGAGTTCCTCGGCGGTGTGCTCCGTCAGCACCGGGCCGACGGCCGCGGCTATGACATCGTGCACAGCCACTACTGGCTCTCAGGCTGGGTCGGCCGCGCGGTGAAGGAGGTCTGGGACGTGCCGCTCGTGGCGTCGTTCCACACGCTCGGCAAAGTGAAGAACTACGCGCTCGCGCGCGATGAGCCGCCCGAGCCCGAGGTCCGGCTGCGGGGCGAGGGTTCGATCATCGCCGAGGCCGATCGGATCTTGGCGCCGACGCCCACCGAGGCCGGGCAGCTCGTCGGCCTCTACCGGGCCGACCCGGGACGGATCCGGCTCGTGCCGCCCGGCGTGGACCACCGGCTGTTCGCGCCGCGTCCCCGCGCGGAGGCACGCGAGCGGCTCTATCTGACCGGGCTCCGGCTCGCGCTGTTCGTCGGCCGCCTGCAGCCGCACAAGGGTCCGGATCTGGCGATCCGCACGATCGCGGAAGCGGTCGCACGAGACCCCGTGACGACCCGCGATCTGCAGCTCGCGATCGTCGGCGGCCCCAGCGGCGGGGACGGCGGCGAGGTCGCCCGCTTGATGGAGCTCGCGGTCGCGCTCGGCGTCGCCGATCGCGTCGTGTTCTTCCCGCCGCAGCCGCAGTCGCGCCTGGCCGACTTCTACGCGGCCGCCGATGTGGTCCTCGTGCCCTCCCGGTCGGAGTCGTTCGGGCTCGTCCCGCTCGAGGCGGGCGCCTGTGCGACGCCGGTGGTCGCCGCCGCCGTCGGCGGCCTGCGCTTCGTCGTGGACGACGGATGGAGCGGGTTCCTGGTGGAGGGTCATGACCCCTCCGACCACGCGGAGCGGATGCTGCAGATCCTCCGCGACCCGTCGCTCCAGCGCGCGTTGGGCGAGCACGGCGCCGCGATCGCGCGACGGTTCACTTGGGACGTCACCGCCGAGGAGATGCTGCGGGTCTACCGCGAGGCCGCCGCGAGCCGCTGAGCTGCCTCGACGCCGTGGCCGGCGGATGTGCCATCGATTTGTCACTCTTTCTCCCGGCTTTCTGCCGGGTCCGTGACCTGCACGTATGGGGTCTGACCTGCGAGAACGCCGGCTTGACCCTCTTCGGGGACCGCCGGTAGATTCCGCATCGCTCCGAGCGGCCCAAGGGCCGAGCGGAGAGACCGGACGAAGCGCAGGGGCCCCGATCGGCGGGCGGAAACGTCAGCCGAAAGGATCCGATGCGCCCGGGGGAACCGGAAGGCAGAGAGGCCGAAAGGTCACTCGGCCGGGAAGGAACCCCCCACGCCGGGGAAGGCCGCAAGGTCGGAACCGGCGGCCCGCAGGGAGCGCCGTGAGGCGAACCCAGCGGGGGTCCGTCGCCAGGGATCCACACCGGGCCGCAAGGCCCGAGAGGACCGGTCCCGGAGGCGCCGGGAGCCGAGAGGCTCCACGGAAGCCACCGATGGCGACGAAGGCGGGAGGAGCGCCGCGAGGTGAACCACCCGCCGGCGATCCGGACTCTCCGATCCGGGCCGAGGAAGGCTCGGAGCACCAGAGCCCGAGGGGCTGACCGGAACCGAACGCTTCGGCGGGAGGGGACGGAAGGTCTCTCGGGCTCTGCTATCTCCGCCCGTCCCTCCGATCGTTCCCGAGCAGCGCGTGCGCTACCGTTCGTTCGTGAGCGAGCTGCAGCGAGCCGGCGCCGAGGAGCGACGGGACCGGACCGTCGTCGTAGCGATGCGGCACTTCTCCGAGCACGGCTACCGAGGCGCGCGCGTGGAGGACATCGCGATCGAGGTCGGCGTGGCGAAGGGCACCGTCTTCGGGGACTTCGCGTCGAAGGAAGGACTGTTCCTCGCCGCCTTCCAGCGCGCGGTCCGATCGCTCCCGGCCTGGCTCGATGCGCCACCGAACGTCCTGGCCGACGGGTTCTGGGCGACGCTCGATTGGTGGCTGCAGCGCACGGAGGCGTTCGTCGAGTCCGATCCCGTGCCGAACCGCGTCGCCCTGATCGGCCGTTACGACACGGGCCTGCAGCTCCGAGCTCCGATCGATCGGTTCATGCGGAGCGAGGATCCGTTCGGGACGTTGGAGTTCGTCGAGTCGGGCGTGCGCGCCGGCGAGGTGCGCGACGACGTGGATCCGGAGATGCTGGCCTCGATGCTGGATTGGGTCGCGGAGCGGTTCCAGGACGCCCTGGTGTCGGAGGACCTCGACCCGGGCCTGATCCACCGGCGGCCCGAGCGACGCGGCATGCGGATCAAGGAATTCGTCGAGGTCCTGCGCGACGGGATCGCGTCCCGGGGGCCGTCGTGATGGATCGATCCTGGAGCGTCTACTACGAGGCGAACGACGCACGGACGCCGCGGGACATGCTGCTCGAGACGCTGGACGCCTTCGGGCCTGGCGAGCGTCGGGCCGCCGATCTGGGATGCGGGGCGGGGATCGACACGCTCGCGATGCTGGAGCGCGGGTGGTCGGTGTACGCGACGGATGCGGAGCCGGAGGCGATCGATCGCCTCGAAGCGCGGGTGCCGGCGACGCTGTCACCGCACCTGACCACGGCCGTCGTCCCGATGGAGGCCTTGATGCTCCCGTCGGTCGATCTGCTCTGGGCCGGCTACAGCCTCTTCTTCTGCCGCCCCGGTCGGTTCGCCGACGTGTGGTCGTCGATCCGCAGCGCCGTCCGACCCGGGGGACGTTTCGGCGGACAGCTCCTCGGGGACCGCGATAGCTGGGCGCCGAAGGACGACATCTCGTCGTTCACGTGGGACGCGGCGCGCGCGCTGTTCGATGGGTGGTCGATCGAGCGCTTCGACGAGGAGGACGAGGACGGTGAGGCGTGCTCCGGTCCCAAGCACTGGCACGTCTTCCACGTGGTCGCGCGGGCGCCCCTCGCGCGGGGCGAACCGTAGGGTCTGCCGCCGTGGGGCTCTCGACGGGGGTGGTGCGGGCTTCGATCCTGCGTCTGGCGCATCATCGGTCGGTCCGGTCGCTCGTGACCGGCACGCGACCCGGTCGCGCCGTCGCCACGCGCTTCGTCGCCGGGGAGACGCTGGCCGACGCGATGTCGGTCGCACGCGACCTGTCCGACGTCGGCCTGCTCTCGATGCTGAACCTCCTGGGCGAGGACGTCGAGGAACCCGAGCAGGCGCTCCGCGTTCGCGAGTCGTACCTCTCGGCCCTGGACGCGAGCGCGGCCGCGCCCGACATCGATCCGGCCGTGTCCGTGAAGCTCACGCAGCTCGGGCTGGACGATTCGATCGAGGCCTGCTGGGCGAACCTCCGCCCGATCGTGGTCTCGGCCGAGGACCGAGGGTCGCTGCTGATGATCGACATGGAGAGTCATCGCTACGTCGACGCGACGTTGGAGCTGGCGGCGCGCGCGCACGCCGCGTACCCGAGGGTCGGTGTGGCGATCCAGGCGGCGCTGCGCCGCAGCGAGACGGACGTGTTCGCGCTGGCGCCCGGCACGAGGATCCGGCTGGTGAAGGGCGCCTACCTGGAGCCCGAGGACGTCGCGTTCACCACCAAGCGGGAGGTCGACGCGAACTTCTCGCGCCTGTTCGCCACGGTGTTCGCCCGCGGGCACCCGGTCGACGTCGCCACGCACGATCCGAAGTTGATCGAGGGCGTTCGCGCGCGCGTCGACGGGGTCGAGGGTGGCTGGGGGCGGGTGGAGTTCCAGATGCTGTACGGTGTGCGCCGCGACCTCCAGTCGCAGCTCGCGGGACGCGACCTTCCCGTTCGCGTGTACATCCCGTACGGAACCGAGTGGTATCCGTACCTCACGCGACGGTTGGCCGAGCGGCCGGCGAACGTGTGGTTCTTCGTGTCGAACCTGGTGAGGACATCCCGATGAGCGACGGCACCGACGAGCGGCGGACGGCCTTCCTCGGCGGGGGCAACATGGGGGAGGCGTTGATCGCCGGCCTGATCCGGTCCGGCGGCAGGACGTCGGAGGAGATCGTCGTCACCTGCCGCCGCCCCGAGCGGGCGTCGGAGCTCGCGGACCGGTACGGCATCCGAGCCACGCTCGACAACGGCGAGGCCGCGCGCTGGGCGCACGTCCTCGTCCTGATGGCGAAGCCCCAGGACACCGAGGTGCTGCTGGAGCAGATCCGGGAACACGTCGGCACGGACCACCTCGTGATCAGCTTCGCGGCCGGCATCAGGACGTCGTTCGTCGAGAAGCACCTGCCCGACGACGTGCCCGTCGTCCGCGTGATGTCGAACGTCCCGGTCATGGTCGACGAGGCGATGACGGTGGTGGCCGCCGGCCGCCACGCCGAGGAGCGCCACGTGGCCACCGCCGAGGAACTGCTCGGCTACGTCGGCAAGGTGCTCCGGCTGAAGGAGACGCACCTCGACGCGGTCACGGCAACGAGCGGCAGCGGCCCCGCGTACTTCTTCCTGCTGGCGGAGGCGATGATCGAGGCGTGCATCCTGCTCGGTCTCTCGCGTGACGTCGCGACCGACCTCATCATCCAGACGATGCTCGGCTCCGCGAAGATGTTGCGGGACACGGGCAAGCATCCGGTCGAGCTCCGCGAGATGGTCACCTCGCCGGGCGGAACCACGATCGCGGCCATCCGCCACCTCGAAGAGGCCGGCGTCCGGGCCGCGTTCCTGAACGCGATCGACGCCGCCAAGAAGCGGAGCGAAGAGCTCGCGCGCGGCGGCGACGACGAGGAGGAATGAGACCAGATGGGACGAGGAGATCTGGCGCGGATCCGCAGCGCGAAGGACCGCCAGCGCAAGACGAAGGAGCGTGCGAAGCGGCAGGCGGCCGAGCGGGGCGCCGCGCGGAAGGCGGCGAAGAAGCGCTAGGTCAGCTCCTGGTTCATCTTCGGGCCCCGACGCGGTTCCGGAGCGTGCCGATGCCCTCGGCGGCCAACTCCACCGTGGCGCCGGGCCACAGCTGACGGCCGGGATCGGCTTCCTCGCGCACGAAGGGTCCCAGCGCGAAGGCGTCGCCGCGTTCCAGCCGGCCGAGCTCCGACGCGCCCGCGATCAACCGCGCGAGGTTCCCGGCCGCCCCGTTGAGGTTGCCCTTCGCGACCTCCTCGCCGTTCACCTTGACCTGGAGGAACATCGTCTGCGGCTCGAGCTCGTCCACGGTGACGACGCACGGGCCGATCGAGATCGGCAGGCCGTCGGCGGTCTCCATCGGGGCGCCGCTCGCGTCGCGCGCCCGCCAATCGTTCACGAGCGTGTAGCCGAACACGTGCGCGGCCACGTCCGCCGGCGCGATGCGCCGGGCCTCGAGGCCGAGCACGGCCGCCACCTTCGGCTCGTACTCGAGCCATGCGGCGTCGAGCGGCCACGGGACTTCCTGTTCGGGCCCCACCGTCCGGCGTTCGACGTCCGAGGAACCGGGCGACAACAACGACGCGGGGAACAAGGGGGTCAGGACGCGCGGCCGGCGCACGACGTGCTCCCGGACGTCCTCCCGGGCCAGTGCGACCCGGGCCGAGTCCAGGACCGTGCCTCGGCTGCTCGAGACGAGTCCCTCGAGCGTGGTGGGGAAGGCCGGATGCCCGACGGCGTCGGGCAGATCGACCACCTCACCCTCGAGGATCGCCCCCAATCGCCGCTGCCCCCGGCGGTCGTAGGTGACGAGCCTCATCAGTGGGAGCCGAAGCGTACGCCCGCGCGGGGCTCGAAGCACGCATCGCGCCGGTGCGATTTCGCCGGTGCCGCCCGAGACGCCCTGCGGCTACCATGGCTCGGTTCAGCAGCGTCTCCGCTGCACGGAAAAGGGGGGCGTGCGATGGCCCAGAAGATCCGCATCACCTACGCGACGCTGTCGGCCGACAACGAAGAGCTCCAGCGCAACTACGACGAGGCCGCCGAGCGTGTGCGGGCCGACCTCGGCAAGGAGTACCCGGTCGTCGTCAACGGCGAGGAGCGCTGGCGCGAGGACCACTACGACGAGCCCTCGCCGATCGACAAGGACCTGATCATCGGCCGGTTCTCCCAGGCGACGCCGGAGGACGTCGAAGACGCCGTCGCCGCCGCCAAGGGGTTCCAGCTGGAGTGGGACCGGATGGGCTGGCAGGAGCGCGTCCGGATCCTCCGGAGCGTCGCCGACATCATGGAGGACCGGCTCTACGAGCTGGCCGCGATGATGGCCTTCGAGGTCGGCAAGAACCGCCTCGAGGCGCTCGGCGACGTCCAGGAGACCGCGGAGCTGATCCGTTGGAACTGCGACGAGATGGAGAAGCACGACGGGTTCCACACGCCGATGAGCGGTCTGGGCGCGCCGGGCACGTACTACGACGTGCTGCGCCCCTATGGCGTCTGGGCCGTGATCAGCCCGTTCAACTTCCCGATGGCCCTTGCCGGCGGACCGACGTCGGGCGCGCTCGTGGCCGGCAACGCCGTGGTGCTGAAGCCGTCGAACCAGGGCGCGCTGCTCGGGTACAAGCTGTACGAGTGCCTGCGCGACGGCGGCGTGCCTCCCGGCGCGTTCCACCTCATGCTCGGGCGCGGCGCGGTCGCCGGCGAGGCCCTGTGGAAGCACCCCGACGTGGACGGGATCACGTTCACGGGGTCCTACCAGGTGGGGATGGATATCTACAAGAACTTCACCACCGGCGTGCCGAAGCCGGTGATCTGCGAGATGGGCGGGAAGAACCCGACGATCGTCACGAAGAGCGCGGATCTGGACAAGGCGACGGACGGCGTGATGCGAAGCGCCTTCGGGTTCGGCGGCCAGAAGTGCTCGGCGTGCAGCCGGGTCTTCGTCGAACGGGAGGTGTACGACGACTTCGTGTTCCAGCTGAAGGAGAAGGCCGAGACGCTCAAGGTCGGCGACCCGATCGAGCGCGACGTCTACCTCGGCCCGATCATCAACGAGGCCGCGCTCGACACGTTCGAGGAGGCCGCCGCGGAGGCCGAGAAGAACGGCGTGATCGTCACGGGCGGCCACCGCCTCTCCGAGGGCGACCTGGGCCGCGGCTTGTTCGTGGAGCCGACGATCGCCGAGGTGCCCGCGGACAGCTGGCTGTGGCGGAAGGAGCTGTTCGTGCCGTTCGTCACGGTGGCTCCCTTCGAAGAGCTCGATGACGCGATCGCGCAGGCCAACGACACCGAGTACGGCCTGACCGCGGGGTTCTTCAGCGAGGACCAGACCGAGATCGACGAGTGGCTCGACCGGATCCACGCGGGCGTCGTGTACGTCAACCGACGAGCCGGTTCCACCACCGGCGCGTGGCCGGGCGTGCAGCCGTTCGGTGGCTGGAAGGGGTCGGGGACGACCGGCAAGGCGGGCGGCGGCCCCTACTACGTCCTGCAGTACCTGCGCGAGCAGTCCCGGACGGTGATCGCCGAGTGAGCCTCGACGCGGCCTCCCTGACCGCCGAGGGCCTCGCCGGCCTCACCGGCCCCAAGCTGATCACGGACGTCCCGGGCCCGGAGGCGATGGCGTGGATCGAGCGCGACCAGAGGGTGACGAGCCCCTCGTTGCCGCGCGCCTATCCGTTCGCGCCGAAGCGCGGCGCCGGGTGCATCATCGAAGACGTCGACGGCAACATCTTCCTCGACATGAACGCCGGGATCGCGGTCACGTCGACCGGTCATTGCCATCCGCGCGTCGTCGAGGCGGTGCAGCGGCAGGCCACCGAGTTGCTCCACTACTGCGCGAGCGACTTCTTCCTTCCCATCTACGCCGAGGTGTGCGAGCGCCTGGACGCGATGGCGCCGTTCGGTGGGAGGCCGGCGCGGTCGTTCCTCACGAACTCGGGCACCGAAGCCGTCGAGGCGGCGATCAAGCTGTCGAGGTTCGCCACCGGCCGTCCGTACCTGATCGGCATGTATCAGTCGTTCCACGGGCGTTCGATGGGGAGCATCTCGCTCACCGCGTCGAAGTCCCGCTACCGGACGAACTTCGGTCCGCTGTTGCCGAGCGTCTACCACTCGTTCTACGGCGACTTCGAGTACCTGGATGAGGTGCTCTTCAAGCGGGTGGTGTCCCCGACCGAGGTCGCCGCGATCATCGTGGAGACGTGGCTCGGCGAGGGCGGCTACGTCCTGCCGCCCGACGGGTGGTTCCGCTACCTGCGGGAGCTCTGCGACCGCCACGGGATCCTCCTGGTCTGCGACGAGGTGCAGGCCGGGATGGGACGCAGCGGCGCGATGTGGGCTGTCGAGCACGAGGGGATCGAGCCCGACATCATCCTGTCCGGCAAGGGGATCGCGAGCGGGCTGCCGCTCGGGGCGATGATCGCGCGCGAGGACCTGATGGTCTGGGAGCTCGGGGCGCACGGCTCGACGTACGGCGGCAGCCCGCTGTCGTGCGCGGCTGCGCTCGCGACGTTCGACGTGATCGCCGAGGAGGACCTGCTGGGGAACGCGCGGCGGATCGGCGAGGTGCTGCTCGACGGGTTCCGCCAGCTCCAGGTCGGGCACCCGCTCTTGAAGGACGTCCGCGGGAGCGGGCTGTGGATCGGACTGGGGTTCGAGGACCACGCTATGGCGGCCGCCGTGGAGATCGCGGCGTTCCGGCGAGGATTGTTGGTGCTCACCTGCGGCGACGACTCACTCCGGATCTCGCCGGCGCTCGTGATCCGGGAGGATCAGGCGCGTGAGGCGCTCCGGATCTTCGAGGAGGTCCTGACCGAGGTCGGGTCCTCGGCGTAGGCGTGGGCCTGGAGCCGGACACCCTGACGTTCGACTGCGCGGACCCCGTCCGGGTCGCCACGTTCTGGGCGGCCGCCCTCGGCTACGTTCTCGAAGATCACCCGGAGCCGAACGAGGCGTTCATCACCGATCCGACGGGCCGCACGCGAGGGATGTACTTCCAGGCGGTCCCGGAACCGAAGACCGTGAAGAATCGGGTGCATCTCGATGTGCGTCCGACGGGGACGATGGCCGCTGAGGTCGAGCGACTCCTGGGGCTCGGAGCCACGGAGCGCGGGTTCATCGAGATCCCCGCGAGCGCCGTCGACGGGCAGGCGACGTTCTGGACGGTGATGCGCGACATCGAGGGCAACGAGTTCTGCGTGCTCCGGGGGCCAGGCGACGGCTGGACGCGGGAGACGGCGTGACGGAGCGCAAGGTCACGACGATGCACGACGCGGTGGCGGAGCTCGTCCGCGACGGCGACACCGTGGCGATCGAGGGGTTCACGCATCTGATCTGCTTCGCGGCCGGGCACGAGATCGTCCGGCAGCGCAAGCGCGACCTCACGCTCGCGCGGATGACGCCGGACGTCATCTACGACCAGATGGTGGCGGGCGGCGTGGCGCGCAAGCTGATCTTCTCGTGGCTCGGCAACCCGGGGGTGGGATCGCTGCACGCGATCCGCCGCCGGATCGAGGATCACGATCCCGGCCCGCTCGAGATCGAGGAGTACTCGCACTTCGGCATGGTGTGCCGCTACGTCGCGGGCGCGTCCAACCTGCCGTTCTTCCCGATCCGCAGCTACTACGAGTCCGACATCCCGAAGGTGAATCCGAAGATCGTGCCGATGCGCTCCCCCTACGAGGACGGCACCGAGGTCTACGTGGTTCCTCCGCTCGTGCCCGACGTGGCGATCGTGCACGTGCAGCGCGCCGACGCCGCCGGCGACGCGCAGATCTGGGGCCTCCTCGGGTGTCAGAAGGAGGCGGCGTTCGCCGCGAAGCGCGTGATCGTGGTCTGTGAGGAGTTGGTCGACGGATCGGTGATCCGCCGCGACCCGAACCGGACCGCGATCCCCGGCGTGGTGGTCGACGCCGTCGTGCACGAGCCGTTGGCGTGCCATCCGTCGTTCGCCCAGGGGTACTACGACCGGGACAACGCCTTCTACCTGGAGTGGGACCGGATCGCGCGCGACCCCGAGACCCTCGAGGCATGGATGCGGGAATGGATCTACGACCTCGGCTCGCACCGCGACTACGTCGAGAAGCGCGGCGAGGCGTCGTGGGCGTCCCTCCGCCCGGGCGTCGCCCTGTCCGGCGAGGTCGACTACGGGAGCTACGCGTGAGCGCCGTTCCTGAGCTCGGCTACTCGAAGTCCGAGATCATGATCGCCGCGAGCGCGCGGGGCCTGGCGGAGGCGCGGAACTGCTTCGTGGGCGTCGGGCTGCCGAACATCGTGTGCAACCTTGCGCAGCGGACCGTGTCGCCGAAGCTCCAGCTGGTCTACGAGTCCGGCGTGTTCGGCGCCCGGCCGGCGCGACTGCCGCTGTCGATCGGGGATCCGACGCTCGCGACCGGAGCGACGGCGATCACCAGCATGTTCGAGCTGTTCGCGTTCTACCTCCAGGCCGGCCTGATCGACGTGGCGTTCTTGGGCGGGGCGCAGATCGACCGGTTCGGCAACCTCAACACCACCGTGATCGGCGACTACGAGCGACCGAAGGTCCGGCTGCCCGGCAGCGGCGGCGCCTGCGAGATCGCGATCCATGCCCGCACGATCCTGGTGATCATGCGGCAGGCGCAGCGGTCGTTCGTCGAGCGGCTGGATTTCCGCACGTCGCCGGGTCACAGCGGAGACCCGGCGCACGACGCGGCCCGTGGCTGGTCGGGGAGCGGCCCCACGAGCGTGGTCACTGATCTCGCCACCTACGGCTTCGATCCCGGCACGGGCGAGATGGCGTTGCGGACGCTCCACCCCGGGGTGAAGCTGGAGGAGGTTCGAGCGAACATGGGCTGGGAGCCGCGCGTCTCGCCCGACCTCGGTGAGACGCCGCCGCCCACGGAGGAGGAGTTGCGTCTGATCCGCGAGGAGCTGGACCCGGGTGGCGTCTCCACCAAGTAGCGGCGGTCACGTCTTCCCTCGCGTGCTCGACCGTGCGCTCCCGACGGCGGTCGCCGCCGAGGGCGCCTGGATCGTCGACGCCGACGGTACCCGCTACCTGGACGGCGCCGGCGGGGCGGTCGTGGTCGGCATCGGCCACGGCGACGCGACGGTGATCGAGGCCGCGCGCGAGCAGCTCGGACGGACCCAGTACGTCCACGGAACGATGTTCACGACGGAGGCCGTCGAGTCCTACGCCGAGGCCGTCGCCGGGGTCCTGCCGATCGACGATGCCCGGATCTATCCGGTCTCGGGCGGCTCCGAGGCGGTCGAGACCGCGATCAAGATGGCCCGGGCATACCACCTGGCGCGCGGCGCATCGGGGCGCGTGGCGGTGATCGGGCGCCGGTCGAGCTACCACGGGAACACGCTCGGCGCGTTGGATGCCTCGGGCAAGGAGCCCGTCCGCAAGCCGTACACGCCGTGGCTCGGGCGGTTCCTGCACGCCCCGGCGGCCTACGAATACCGCTGCGAGAACCCGGCGCACCCCGACGGGTGCGGCGCCTGGCACGCCGCCGAGCTGACGCGGATGATCGAGTCCTACGGGCCAGACACGATCGCGGCCTTCATCGGGGAGCCGATCGGCGGCGCGACGCTCGGAGCCGCCGTCCCCTCGGAGGACTACTGGCCGGCGATCGTGGAGGTCTGCCGACGCTACGGCGTGCTCGTCATCGCGGACGAGGTGATGACCGGGTTCGGCAGGACGGGGCGGTGGTTCGGTATGGACGCATGGGACGTTCGTCCGGACATCCTGGTGGCCGGGAAGGGGACGACGAGCGGCTACGTCCCGTTCGGCTTCGCCGCCGCCTCCGGCGAGGTGTTCGCGACGATCGCGGCGAAGGGCTTCGTCCACGGGTTCACCTGGTCGCACCACGCTCTCGGCGCGGCCACGGCCCACGCGGTGCTCCGGCGGCTCCGCGACGACGGGCTCGTCGATCGAGCCCGCGATCTCGGTGCGAAGATCCACGGCGACCTCGCTGCGGCGCTCGACGAGGTCGCGATCGTGGGCGACGTACGGGGCCTCGGCATGCTGATCGGCGTCGAGCTGGTCGCCGATCGCGACACGAAGGAGCCGTTCCCGCGGCAGGAGCGCATGACCGAGCGGATCGTGGCCGCGGCCCGCGACGCCGGCCTCCTCCTGTACTCCTCCTCCGGCCACGTCGACGGCACGAACGGCGATCTCGTGCTGCTCGGGCCGCCGTTCGTGCTGACCGACGACGAGGCGACGCTCCTCGTCGAGCGGACGGCCGTCGCGGTACGTTCCGTCGCGTGAGCGATCGCGTCGGTCTGGTGCTCTGCCCCGAGGCGAGGATCTACGACCACGGCCCGGAGCACCCGCTCCGCCCCGACCGCGTGCTGCTGACCTGGGAGCTGATCCACGCGTACGGGCTGGACGATCTGCCGACCGTCGAGCGGTTGACCTGCGAGCCCGCGGACGAGGCGACGCTCGAACTGGTGCACACCCCCGCGTTCATCGACGCGACGCGGCGCGCGGGCCACGGGGAGGACGGGCCGTGGGAGGTGTTCGGATACGGGCCGGGCGACAACCCGATCTTCCCGAACATGCACGAGGCCGCGTCGATCGTCGCCGGCGCGTCGGTGCGCGCCGCGGACGCGGTGTGGTCTCGATCGTGCGAGCACGCGTTCAACGCGGCGGGCGGGCTGCACCACGCGATGCCCGACCGGGCGTCCGGGTTCTGCGTCTACGACGATCCCGCGGTGGCGATCGCGTGGCTCCTGCGGGCCGGCGCCGAGCGGATCGCCTACGTCGACGTCGACGTCCACCACGGCGACGGCGTGCAGGCCGTGTTCTGGAACGATCCCCGCGTCCTCACGATCTCGATCCATGAGTTCGCCCCGTGGTTCTTCCCCGGGACCGGTCACGCGAGCGAGCGAGGCGGCCCGGCCGCGCCAGGCAGTGCGATCAACATCCCGCTGCCGCCGTTCACCGGCGACGCCGCGTGGCTCGCCGCGTTCCGCGCCGTCGTCGTGCCGAGCGTGACGGCCTTCGCTCCGGACGTCCTGGTGACGCAGTTGGGATGCGACACGCACCACACCGATCCGCTCGCCCAGATGGAGCTCACCACGGCCGCCTACGCCGCCGCCGCCCACGACCTCCACCGGCTGGCGCACGCCGCCGCGGGCGGCCGATGGGTCGCGACCGGCGGCGGCGGCTACCAGTGGGCGCGGGTCGTGCCGCGCGCGTGGACCCTCGCGTTCGCCGAGATGGCGGACGCGGAGATCCCCGACGAGCTCCCGGCGACGTGGGTCGTGGAGGCGGAGCGCCGGCTCGGCGAGCGTGTGCCGGCGACGTTGTCGGAGCTGCCGGTCGGGCCCGGCCGCGGTGACGACGCGGCGC
>Ga0335082_10001653_pt1 | contig 23780 bp, 19 predicted proteins | sample Lox_Sample_41_FD_206718 | JGI IMG/M metagenome (GOLD analysis project Ga0335082, IMG submission 206718) | Soil microbial communities from Loxahatchee National Wildlife Refuge, Florida, United States - Lox_Sample_4.1 | ecosystem: Environmental > Terrestrial > Soil > Wetlands | place: USA...
CAACATTCGCTGGCGATAAGGAAGTTCCTTGCTTGCTTTGCCATCTTGCTTCACCAGCCGGACGATGGTGTGCAGGAGGTAAGTTAGATAGACTCCACGCGTCGTGGCCTGCTCAGGCGGGATTCGAAGGCTGACGCTCGAGCTTTTGAGTAGGCACGCCGTCTGTGTGTAGAAGTGAAGAACGTCCCACCAGACAGGCGCAAGTTCCGCGGTTTCCCAATCAAACACAGTCAGCCGGCCGCGATGAATCTTGGTGTTCCAGGGTGTGAAGTCGCCGTGAGATAGTCCGCAGGGCACCGGAACACCTTGCAGCAAGGCTCCGGCAAGCGTGAGTGCTTCCTCGCCTATATTCCGTAGTTGAGGATCCATCGCAGGACTCGCTTGGCTCCATTCTTCTGCGGCTTTCCTCACAAGTGCGTCACCCGGTTCAATGCGCCGGTCGATGCGATGCAACTTGTGAAGAAACTCGAAGTGCCGGTCGCCGAATTGGGTCGGTCCCTGCGTTCCCTCGACGGGCCCCTGAAAAAGCAGGAACGTGTCTTGCCATTCCCCCGCCCACAAAACGTTCGGCACGCAATCGTCGAGCTGGGGATAAGAGGCCAGCTTCCTTAAGACCTCCGCTTCGTGACGCGCGCGATCCTCGGCGGCGACAGTCATGGGAATCTTCGCGAAGCCGAGCACCTCGCCGCTGGGTCGCATGACTTGAACTGTGATCTTCTGAAGCCTTCCCCGCGCACCTACAGAGATTGCAAAAACGGGCTGCTTTTCCCCAGTGACTCGCCCGACGATATGTTCCAATCCCAGTAAGCGGTCCGAGTTCACCTGCACCGGACGGAGAGTGAGGAGACGAGGCGATGTCCGTGCAGCGAGCGACAGTGCCGAGTGGTATAGTCTGGCGCGAGACTTCCACGGAGTAAATACTCCGAGACCCTTGAGTGCTACCAGTGGGTTATCGAGTGGAATCAACCACTGAGGATTTCCTCGGCCGGGTAATGCGGCGAAGCCATGAACTCTGCTGTGCGACCCGTCTCCCCATTCTCGTGTGCGCAGAAATGCTAGCAGCGTATCAATCGTAACGCGCCGACCGCTCACATGCGCTTCGAGCCATCGCCCATGGATACGCAGAAACCGCGATTCCATATGGTTCAGCACTGCCTCCGCGGCATCGTGCGCAAGCTTCTCTGGATTTTGACCGGTGTCGATCCACTCCGCAGGCTGGTTATCCTTTTTCAGCGCTCGTTGGACGTTCTGCTGGCGCCGTGATTCGTCTTGTGGCCACTGCAGAACTAGCACCAGGTCTGGCTTTGGCGAAATCCAGCGCAGTACGCGCATCAGCCGAGACGTCGATTCTGTGACAATGTTGTCCACCGAGCGGTTTGTCAACACGAGACCGGATCGTGCCCGTCGCCGGTGCACTTGGACGAAACTGACAGTTTCACAAAAAGCCAGAACATCGCTGGATCGGAAGCAAAATCCGAGGGAGTCTTTCAAGCCACTAGTCAGTGTCGCTTGGCTCTCGTCATCTTTGCCGGCAACAGCAGCAAAGATGCCCGTGGGCCGGCAGAAATGGCGCAGTCTTCTCAATGACTCGGCAATCGACGTGCAAATTGGATTCCACGGTTCCCAGAGCCAGATTCGTAACCACACTAGCCGCCGAAATCTCCCCAGATGAGACGTGAGGTCGCCAATGACACAACACCAAACGGCGTAAGGGGCGTACCGAGGTCCAAGCAATCGAGCTGCGATCTTCTGCGCCGTGAATTCTCCAAGTTCTTCGACCAGAACAGCCAGCCGATCCGCTTGAGAAGGGCGGATACGGCCCTTCAGAACCTTCTTGGAGAACAAGTACAGAAACTCCGAACGCGGGTCTGGGATCCAATAGTCCGCTCTGCGACGGCGATTTCGTACTATGTCTTCGCCGCTAAGCAGGGTCAGGTTGCCCTCCCGGTGCTCGCTGATAACGTCAATGCCGATCGACCTGTGGCGCCCCTCTTCGCTCCACGCGAAGACGAAATAATTGGCGTTTACAGAGTGGTTCAAGCACTGTACGGGTCTGTAGCCCAAAGCGCGCAAATCACGAAACGCCTGGGCGACCTTACCGCGGTCTCCTTGGTGAATCGCCAGCTCAAGACGGATTGACTCTTGATCCAGCAGTCCTTCAAAGGAGGACAACACTACGTAGCGGGTTTCGAACTCGTCGAGAAGCCGGAAAAGTGATCGGACGCAGTCTGTCTGGCAGAGGGCGCTTCCGGCTTTTGTTGCGGATAAGTCCCGTACCATGCGAGGCGACGGATTTCCATCGCCTCGATCAAGTTAAGTCATCCCCACCGGAGTAGATAGAGAGACAAGTACTGGAAGGTACTCTATCCGAATGCGGCTCGGGCAGTCAGGCTTTCGGGGAACTCAACCTCCGGACCCTTTCGTTCCAGCAGCGAATGGACACGATTTGGTTCACCGAGGTCGCTCCAACCGAGGTCCTTAGCCAGAAGGACGTCCAGATCATTCGGCCGGACGCAGAGGACTTCACGAGAGAAATCCGAGGGAGGGATCTGAGCGTAAAGATCGCAAAGGGCCGACTTTTCGAGGCCAGTGCAGAGCGCGGGCCGGACCGCGTCGAATGCATGGACCAAACCCGGGAGCGCTCGCCGGAACAGGTTCAGGAAACCCTCCACGCGGCCCACCATGATGAAGCTGTTCCACAAACAACCCCGCTTCATGAGAGCGAGAGCCAGCGAAGGCGAAGGCTTCTCCCAAAACCGGCTGACACGAAAAACGAAGCCATGCTGGCGGCTGGCCCGCAAGTCCGGTTCAATCCAACCATATTCCACTTCGGGCGTTTCCGGAACGATTCCCAGCAGAACGGGCCGCGACCTCGCCGAGGAACAAGCCTTGTCGATTGAAGCAGCTAGCGCATCCTCGTTTTCGAAGTAGTGATCCGAGGGAAATATGACGACTACCGCCTTTGGATCCAATTTCGATACGCGCATTAAGCTATAAAGGATGGCTGGCGCAGTGCCCCGATTGTATGGCTGGACGGCTGTGCATTGGGGCGGAACTGTCCCAATTTGATCGGCATAGAACGGTTCCTGGGTCTCCGTCAAAACCACCAGCGTCTGCTTGGGGTCGATCATCCGCGCCACTCGATCGCGGGTCTGGTCCAGCAGAGTTCCGTGGCTGCCGATAGTGCAGAATTGCTTGGGCCGATCGTCGTTTGAGATCCCGCGAGTGAGCGGCAATAGCCGTTTGCCCTCACCTCCGGAGAGGATCACACCCCATCGGCGGCAATGGGAGTTGTAACCCCTGGTAGCCTGCACTTTCGTTTCGTTTTCGATATCTGTAGGGAAATAAGTATCAAGTGGCATGGAAAAGGGGCTCCTCCATCGCATTCCAGGGCTGGGAAACGGCGCGATCCGCAAGCTCTTGGCAGGAGATGCAGGATCGGGTCCACGGCACGGCGGCAAGGCGAGGCTTACTGATCTTCTCTTCGCAGTCGACGCAGATTCCATAGCTGCCGTCATCCATTCGGTCGAGCGCGGCACGGACGGCGCGGAGTTGACTCGATGCGCGCTCTAACTTATCTACCGCCAATTCGCGCTCTGTGGTGTGGCTGATTTGGTCGATCGAATCGGGATTGATTTCGATCACAATTGCATCGCGATTCCGAATTGCACCCTCCAGCTCAGATTGCTTGGCTTTCAGGATCTTTCGGAATCGATTCAGGTCGGTCTTCGTCATGGTTTTTTTGTCTCTTTTCGTTTTGTTTTGACGCTGTTTTTGACTGGCGTTTCAGTCACTTGGCAATCATGCCACGAGAGAGACCTTAGTCGATCCGGCTCTTATGCGGGGGGAAACGAGTATGATGCGGGTACTAGTACACCCTTTTGGGGGTACTAGGCCAAGTGCTTTTGCTAGCCTAAGGTTACGGCTTGTCAAATCATCCTCAGCCCGAAAACAAGAGACCCGCGAGACCGTGGATCGGGATCTACGCCGCTGCGGCCGTCATGATGGTGATCGCGCTCGGCATGCTGGCCTGGCAAGCGAAACTATCGCGGCGTGAAGCCGGTCCCAAGGAAATTTTGCGACCGACTCAAGTTCCCGCCGAACGCTACGAATTGTTGGCCCGCTTTGAGCCACCTGGATACGTGCCTGGCGAAGGCTCGCTTCAATTACAGAAGGCGATGCGACAGTACGTCCAGCGCGACTACGTCGGCGCAATCGAGGGACTCCGCGCCATTATCGCCGCTCATCCGACGGATGTCGAAGCTCGATTCTACCTCGGAATCTCCTTGCTGCTGGCGAATGACGCACCTGCCGGTGATGCAGAGCTTCGGAACGTGATCGCCACCGGTAAGACACCCTTTCTCGAACAAGCTCGATTCTATTTAGCCAAGGGCCTACTGAGTCGTGGCGATATTGCGGAAGCCCAACAGGGGCTGAAGGATGTTGTCGCGATGCACGGAGATCTCGAAAGACAAGCCGAGGCGTTGCTGCACCAAGTCAAGCCATAGATGTCGAATCCCCACTAATCCTTTTGGATTAGTCCAAATGGGCTAATCCATTCGACTAATGCTTTCGGAGTAAGTCGAACTTACTAATTCTTTGTAACTACTCCCAACTAACTAAGTCTCTTAGGTTAAACCGTCCGGAGAATTGTACTAGCAAGTAAGTAATGGTACTTTTTCGACGTGAGTCTTGATCCGACATAAGAGAAGTCTGTCCGAAAACTCCGACTGTCGGCGTCTCATTCGAGGTTGGATAGCCAGAAGGAGACCAAGAGTGCGAATATCGTCGCTGTTGGGTATCAGCCCGATCCTTCTGATCGGAAGTTTGAGCGCCAGCACCACGTCTATTTCCCCTTTAATCTGTAGCGATCCAGGAAGCACGACCGCCTCTCCCAGCGACTCTACGATCCACGCCAATTCGTGCACGGATTTTTCATACCAGTTTCCAAACTCTCCGCAGCCAGTTAACGGAACAAACAACTGGCTTTACGGATATTACCCGGGGACGACCAATCCGGCGACGTTCCTCCCGATGACACAGCAGGTAACCGACCAGAACGGGAACTTTGTTGGCTGGTGGGCCGTACAATTCAATCGTTACTTCACTTCACTCGACGCTTTCGGAGGGCATCCGAACGGCGATTTCACGGACTTACACACTCCGCCCTTTTGCGACCAGGCGCAGTTTCAGAACTGTAGTCCGAACGGGGGGGAGGACCCGAGAAGTCCGAACTCACCCGACTCCGCCGACCAAGCAGCAGTTCGGAGATACGTGGTGCCGATGGGCGTCGGTTCCACGTTAGTGGATATCACGATTCAAGTTCAGAAAGATCCTCGAACTACCAATCCTAGCGCCCACGGAACCACGGAGCTGGTGATCCTCTATAGCGGTGGAGTAGCGAAAACTCTGATCACGCTGCCAGATCCGGTCAATTTCAATCCGAATCTTCCGGGCGCCCCGCCGACACCCGCGGGTATTCCCCAGCCAGTCCTTACCGCCTCAGCCGACAACGTTCTGGTCAAGGCGGGAGACGTCATCGACTTTGTGATGGCGCCGGCAATCGATCCAAATTTCAACAATCTGTCAGTTGATTTCAGCGCCGGCACGTTCGAGGTCGACACAATTCAGTCAGTTCCAGAGCCCGGTTCTTGGGGACTTGCCCCGACAGGCTTGCTTCTGGCCTGTCTCGTACGTCGACGGGCACACATCGAGCGAGAAAAAACAACACTCTGCAAAATAGAATGCCGCAGTTCAGGTTGGACAAAGCGGCCAGTAAGGAGCGCCAACGAGGAGCGTGGCGCGCGAGATCTTATCTCGAGTTTTCCAAGCTCATCGGAGGGTCACCGTGAATAAATTCGTGTTGTTTCTCGTTTGTCTTGCCTTCAGCGCACCGGCTTTTGCAAGCTCCACGACGTGTCCGTCAGGCACGTTCCAGCTTTACCTGGCGCCAAATTTCAGCTGCCAGTCCGGAAACCTGATCTTCAGTGGATTTACATACTCGGGAACGGGCAATCCTAACGAGATAATTATTCCCGCCAGCTCGATCAATACGCTTCCCCTAACTCAGACCGGGGAAGAAGGATTCCAGTTTGCAAGCGGCTGGAGCGTCGGTACGCAGGTCGGCGGCATGTCGTCGTTTCAGAACTCGCTGATTACATTTGTCGTTACCGATGCTTTAGGAATCGGCGACCTTGTACTCGGATTCAACGGCTCGTTTACAGGTACCGGAACGTCCAGCACAGCCGAGAATTTCTGCATGAATGCAACCTCCGTTGTGGGCTGCCCGTCGGGCCAAGGTGGATCGCTGAACGTGACCAACCCGCCGCCGTTTTTCGACAGTAAGTTGTTGTTTGGGACCGTGACTTCGATCGCGATCTCGGAGAGTATCAACGTCACGTCAGGTACGAACGGCACCGCCGCGGCATCCCAGGTGCTGAACGAGTTCTCGGGTATACCCGAGCCGCTGACGGGGATCCTTCTCGGTTCGGGCTTGATCGGTCTTGGACTGCTACGCAGGAGAATGGTGCGGCGTTAAGGAGTATTCGGACGGGGTCCTGTTATGAACGGCTCGGCAGCTTCGCTCTCGCTAGTCTTTTCGGCTATGCCATCTAGAGAATTGTTTCGCTTACGGGTCAATGTTATCGTTTCCATTCGCCTGCAGTGTCTGCGTAACGCCCAAGCGGTGGCGAGTTCAGTATGAGCGCTTCAGTCACATCCTACCCGGACCGGCGAGTCATCGCGAAAGGGGACCGAACCAAGGTATGTTCGCGATGTGGCTGGAGCAACGTTCGGCCGTCGCCACGCCGGGGGGCGGTAGAATTCGTGCTCGCGTGGTTTTGGCTGGCGCCGTTTCGTTGCCGCAACTGCCGTCACCGGTTCTTCCGTTTTTCGGGCCGTAACGCCGGTCTAGCTGGCCCCGTTTCCGCCGCCCCACTCAAGGTGATTCCTCGCCGGCGACAGCCGCAAGCCGAGGAATCCGCTCGAATCCAACCTAGCCCCGTGAAGGCTGAGTTGCGCGCGTGGGCGCTCGGCGGGCCGGTTGCACCCGAGGAGCACGCACCAAAGCACGTGAAGGCGCCCGTTTATGCGTTCTCCCCACCGCCTCTAGAGGTTCTTGAGGCGCCGGTGGGCCAAACCGCAATCGAGGAGATTCCCAAAGACCAGCCGTCTATTGAGAAGGCCGAGGCTCAGGCACCCGTTGTTGAGGCTCCCATTGTCGAGATCCCTATTGTCGCGACCGATTACATTGAGGCGCCGGCGATTGAGGAGGTCGCGCCTGACGAGGCAATTGAGGAAAGCGCCATAGACGTTGCCGATGTCGAGACTGAAGATCATCACGAGGCCCCCGCGATAGAGACTCGCTGCCCGGAGATGCCACTTGTGGAAGAGACATCGATGACGGTGGCTGTGGATGCAGCGCTCTTCCAGACGCCGTCCAGCTTCGCGGAATTGGCTGCAGAGCCTCCAATTGAAGAGGCGCCCACCGAAGAGACCCACTCCATCCTCATCCTGGACAGGGAAGAACCGATTCGCAAGCTACTACGGCGTATCTTGGAGCGTCAGGGCTATCGAGTCCGAGAGATGGGGAACTCCCGGGAACTGACGTCTGAGTTGCTGCCAGGATCGGTTGATCTTCTCATTACCGATCCGGAAGAACAATTGGAATCGGTCGAAGCGATGCACGACATCTATCCCGACATGAGAATCATCGTGCTCTCCAACAGTTGGGATGGTGAACTGGCAACGTGCGCGGTTATACAAAAACCATTTCGCACCGAAGTGTTGCTGGAGAGTGTGCGGAACGCTTTGGGCTGACGGGCGCGCGATCAGCGAAGGTTGAATTTCTTCATCTTGTAGCGGAGTGTATCGCGCGTGATACCGAGCAACACGGCAGCGCGGGTTTGATTGCCGCCGGCTTTTTCGAGCGCCCTGCTCAATAGACCCTTCTCAGCTTCCTCCAGGCTCACGTCGAAGGGCTTGGCTTCCTCAACGGGCTCCGGCTCGGTTTCCGCGGCAGCAGGCTCGCCGCTCGAAGCGATGTGCAGGCTGGCTCCCTGGACCCAGTCGGATTCCTCCAGCACCATCGCACGCTCAATTACGTTGCGGAGTTCGCGCACGTTACCTGGCCAATCGTGCGCCAAAAGTTTTGAGGCTGCGGCGTGAGAGATGCCCTGGATATCGCGTTTGAACTTGCTGTTATAGTGTCGAACGAAATTCTCGGCCAGCGGAAGCACGTCTTCCTTTCGTTCCCGCAGCGGAGGAAGAACCACCTGGATGACATTTAACCGATAGTAGAGATCAAGCCGAAATCTCCCTTGCTCGATCGCGTCGGTCAGCTTCCGGTTGGTCGCGGCGACAACCCGCACATCCACCTGAATATCCTTCACGCCACCCAAGCGCCGGAAGGTCTGTTCCTCAAGAACACGGAGCAACTTCGCTTGCAGGACGAGCGGCATCTCGCCCACTTCGTCGAGGAAGATGGTCCCACCGGAGGCAATTTCAAGGATGCCCGCCTTCGAAGCGCGAGCGTCCGTAAAAGCGCCCTTCTCGTATCCGAATAATTCACTTTCCAGCAGCGTTTCTGGAATCGCAGCGCAGTTCAAGGCGACGAAAGGGCCATCCCGGCGCCGTCCAAAATGATGGATGAACTGTGCGAAGACGTCTTTTCCGGTCCCGCTCTCGCCTTCAAGCAGAATGGTGGAAACTTCACTTTCCGCCACGCGGCGGGCGAATTTCAGGACCTGTTTCATGGCCGGCGAAGCAGCGATCATCTTGAATCCGCCTAAGCCAACCCCTTCTTCTTCGACCCGATCGACGGCCGGGCGGCGGCGCGAACTTCCGGCATCGCCTCCGGGACGTCCAAAGACGACTACCGCTCCGGAGACCTCGTCGTGATGGTCGCGAGTTGGAGCGAGGCTGACGCTGATGGCATGCTTCTGTCTACCGCGGTCGACCAGGAGAACATCGCCCGACATGTCTTCGACGGTGCCTTCCGCCAATACCCGCCAGAGGGGAGTTTCAATCTCTTCGCCGGAAGCGCCGTCGGCGAGGGGAAATACCTGATGCAACGTTTGACCAACGGCATCAGCCGATTTCCAGCCGGTCCAGGCTTCGGCGGACGGGTTGAATAACGTGACTACCTTATTCCTATCCACAGCAATGACGCCGTCGGCCATGGCTCGCAGCGTTGATGCGAGTACTTCTTCCTGCTTTCGCGCCTTTAGATCTTCGCGATGCTTATGCAGGGCGATTTCGATGCTGGCGTGCAGTTCCGCTTCCTGAAACGGCTTCGTGATGTACCCTAACGGCGCGGCCAGTTTCGCCCGCGAAAGAGTGGCACTATCGGCATGGGCAGTTAGGTAGACCACTGGAATATTGAAGCGCTCGCGCAGAATACGCGCTGTCTCGGTACCGTCCATGTCACCCTTAATGCGAATGTCCATGAGCGCCAGGTCGGGCGAAGTTTCTTCAGCCCGTTCGATTGCTTCGGGACCGCTCGAAACAGAAGCTGTCACCGAGTAGCCGAGATCGGTCAGAATATCGCGCAGATCTTCAGCGGTAATGCGTTCGTCTTCGACGATCAGAATGCGTGCGGACATGGAATTTTAGGGGAACTCAGGCTGCGGCCGCAAATGTAAGCTGCACCTCAGTACCGGCATTCGACTTCACTTCGATCTTAGCGCCTAATTGTTCCGCGAGAGTGCGCACGAGCCTGAGACCCAAAGACCTGGCTGTCTCCCAATCGATGTCGCTCCGCAATCCGATCCCATTGTCGGCGACCACCAGTCTCGCCAATCGATCCGGGTGTTCGTGCAACTCGATGCGAACCTCGCCTTCCCGGCCATCCGGAAATGCGTACTTTAACGAGTTGGAGACCAGTTCGTTGATGATGAGCCCGCAAGGCACGGCGGCATCGAGGTTGAGATACAGCTTGTCGAGGTCGGTCCGGAGGTGTATGCGTTCGGGCCGCACGCCGTAGGAATGGAATAGATGGGAAGCAAGTTGTCGTATGTACTCGGGGAAATCGATGCGCGAAAGATTGTTCGATTGATAGAGGCTCTCGTGCAGCAGCGCCATCGAGTGGATCCGATTTTGGCTTTCCTGAAACATCTTGCGGGTTACTTCGTCGGTGACCACGCGTGATTGCAGGCCGAGGAGACTGGAGACCACCTGCAAATTGTTCTTGACGCGGTGATGAATCTCTTTTAGAAGAGCTTCCTTCTCTCTGAGCGACGTCTTGATTTTGTCATCGGCAATCACCCGCTGCGTGACGTCACGAAGGATGACGGTAAACATCATGCGGCCGTTCGCCGTCACTCTGGATATGGAGGCTTCTGCCGGGAACTCGGTAGAGTCCTTGCGGCGGCCTGAGATTTCTCTTCGCTCGCCCATGCGGCGCGCCGACACTGGTGAATTCTTGAAGTCGCTAATATGCCGGTTATGCTCTTCATGGAGGCGCGGGGGCAGCAGAATGTTGAGAGACTTGCCCATCATCTCTTGAGCCGAATATCCAAAGATCCTTTCGGCGCCTTGATTGAACAGAATGATCCGGTGTTCCTCATCCACCGAGATGATTGCGTCGTCGGCAAGATCGAGGATTTTGGCTAACGGATCCGATGAATTCAACAGGGCATCGCTCAAGAAATGTTCCATTCGCCGAGGGACCTGCTCCTTCGACACACGCGGAGGACTATCAATTGCCATCCCGCTCTCTCCAAACAGGCTCCGGAGCCTCTATGTCTCTTATGGTAAGCGATCCGAAGGACCAACATCGTTGGGTTCGACTAGGGGGTGTTCATTCCTCATCCGTGCTCGCCCGTTGGCAGGGTGCGCCACAGTCGCAATTGGATAGTGACAGTGTATCCCATCATTAAGGTAATAACAATGATCAGGAGATGGAAGACGCTACGGGAGTGCACACAAGGATGCCACGGATGCGGGAGAACAACCGTTTGTAACCTGGGATATGATTTTGTCGCTGTTTACCCCTGGAGCGAGCGTTTTGAACTTTGCAACTAGTTCGTCCCAGGACAACGGGTTCTTCGGGTCGCCTTTTGGGTGGGTGATCGTCTTCTCGTAGATACGGCCATTAGTGAGCGAGATGGTGACCCGAGCAGGCCATTGCTCGGGAAAATTGGTTTCGATGCGCATGTCCTTGGACATGACGATCTTGCCCATCATGTGCTGCACTTCTTTCGACTGGATTTGCTCTTTCGTGAATTGGTCGAGTCCGGCCGCACGGTGGATCACCGCCATAGCTGCTCCGAAGGGCATCGAGAACTGAGCTTCGACGATAGTTTGCGGGTGGTACTTCTGGGCTCGTGGTTCAACCACTAGAGGCCAACCGGCTTCGAGAACGGCCACGTCGATGCTGCGCACCTGATCTGGGAGGATTCTGTGCTGGCAGACAAGTTCGAGGATGGCATCGATCGGGCCTTGCATATAACGGCAGCAGGCGTGCGGCTTGACGCTGGTGCGCAGGATCTCGAAAGATTCGCCGATGCCATCGATGAGGCGCTCGGGGATCGGATGCTTCGAGTACCCGGCAAGGAAGCCGTCGCGCCCTTCGAGTATTGTAGATGGCCCGCGGAAACCCTCGGCCGCCAGCATCGCGGCTTGGATGCCGTTTTGGGCGGCCAGGCCCGGATGTAGACGTTTGGTCCAAGCTCCTTCGGCGAGAAATTCGAGAGATCCGGCGGCCATGCTCCCAGCGATGCCCACAGCCGAGAGCATTTGTTCAGCGTTGAGGCCGAGGAGCTTCGAGGCAGTGACCGCCGCGCCGAAGACGCCGCAAGTCGCCGTCGGATGGAAACCCAGCAGGTAATGCTCCTTCGGTTGCACGGCCGTAGCGGTGCGCGCAGCCATGTCGTATCCGGCAACAACTGCGGTGAAGAACGCTTCGCTCGTGACCGTGGGACGTGACTCGGCGAGGGCTAGAGCTGTCGGGAACATCACCACTCCGAGGTGGATCGAGCCCGCGTTGTGTGTATCGTCTAGCTCGATGGCGTGAGCCGCCGTGCCATTCGCTAGCGCCGCATAGCCTGGTAGCGTGCGAAGCTTCGTTCCTATTACGGTAGAGCATCCGGGCACGCCGAGGCGCTCGATCATCTTGTGCACCGGTGCAGTGGATTCCGCGCGGGCTCCGCGGATGGCTACGCCGAGAAAGTCGAGCAGCAAGTAGCGGGCGCGATCGAAGACTTCGGCGGATAGATCCTGAGGCTCAAGCGCCGCGAGGAAACCAGCGAGCTCCTTTGTATAGGCGGGTGTTGCGTGTTTCATTCCAGGCCTTGTTTGGGCGCGAGGAACCGGCGCCGCAAGACGACGATGCGCTCGCGATTCTGGTTATACCCGCGCGTTTCGATGGCGATGATCCCGCGGTCGGGCTTGCTTGCCGATTCGCGTTTTTCCAGCACCTCAGACTCGGCATACAGCGAATCGCCGGGGAATAATGAACGCTCGAAGATCACGCTCTCGTAGCCGAGGTTCGCGATGGTCTTGCCGCTCGTGTCTGCGACGCTCATCCCTACCAGCAGGCTGAAGATCAGAGTGTCGATCACCGGACGGCGGCGAGTGTCTGTTTGGCTCGCGTAGTGATCGTCAACGTAGAGGGGGTGTTGATTCATCGAGAGCAGCGCAAACCAAGTGTTGTCGTGCTCAGTGATGGTGCGGCCTGGCCAATGGGAGTAGACTGCGCCGATGTCGAACTCTTCGTAATAGCGGCCGAAGGACATAGTTATTGCTCTGGTCCCGAGCGCGGCATTTTCTGGGAAAAGCAGTGGGGCAGACCTCCAGGTCTGCGCGGGACGTGCTCGTCCCGCTGTACGGTTGAAGGAATGAGTTCCTGCACGTGGCCAGAAGCCGGACCTGGAGGTCCGATGCGGACGTGGATGTCCGCCCCACTGGCCGTCGATGAGGTATCGAATGGCATTAGGTAATTTGGTATTTCTTCAGCAGGTTTTTCGCGATGATGAGCCGCTGAAGCTCGTTCGTTCCGCCGCCGATGACCACCAGCGGAGCGTCGCGATAATAACGCTCCACGGCAAAATCCTTGGAGTAGCCGTTGCCGCCCAGGATGCGCATTGCTTCGAACGAGACTTCGGCTGCGGTTTCGGTGGCAAACAGCTTGGCCATGCCGGCTTCAAGGTCACAACGTTCGCCACGGTCCTTTTTTTCGGCTGCTGAGTAAATCAGCAGCCGCGAGGCTTCGATGCGCGTAGCCATATCGGCCAGCTTGATTTGAATGGTCTGATGTTCGGCGATCGGTTTGCCGAAAGTCGTGCGGCGCTGCGCATACCGAATGGCGTCCTCGAAAGCGGCGCGCGCGATCCCAAGTCCGCGGGCGGCTACATTGATTCGCTCCGCTTCAAGGCCGGTCATCACCTGCTTGAATCCCTCGCCTTCGACACCGCCGATGAGATTCTCCGCCGGCACGGGAAAATCCTGGAAGTGCAACTCGCAGGTCTCGACGCTTTTATAGCCCAGCTTATCGATATCGCGACTCACGGTGAGGCCGGGCGGTCCCTTCTCAATGACGAAGGCGCTCATTCCTCTGTGAGGCGGTTCGATGCGGGGCTCCATGCGTGCGAGCAGCAGGAACGTATTGCCATAGCGCCCGTTCGTGACCCACATTTTCGAACCGTTGATCCGATAGCAGCCGCCGTGCCGTGAGGCGACCGTGCTGATGCCTTGCAGGTCGGTGCCCGCGTTCGGCTCCGATAAGCAGATGCCGCCGCGGCGTTCGCCGGTTGCGAGTCCCGGCAGGAATCGCCGCTTCTGATCTTCCGTTCCATAGCGAATCAGAACGTCGCAGAGTACCGAGTGGGTTCCGACGACCCCCGCGAGGCCCAACCATCCACGCGAGAGTTCCTCGAAGATCATTGCAAAGGTGGTGTAGTCGACGTCCGCTCCGCCATAAGCTTCGGGGACATTTAATCCGAACAGACCCATCTTCTTCATCTGGTCGACCAGATCGTGCGGATACTCGTTACGGTGCTCGAGTGCCGAAGCGGCGGGGATTACTTCCTTGTCGACGAACTGGCGGACGGTGCTGACGATGAGTTCCTGCTCTGTGGTTAAGGCTTGCATCAAGCTTCCTCTTCGGGGCGGTTCGGCACTACGATCTTGCGTTGCAAGGTGAGGATTGGCTCCTCACGCTGATTGAGACCTCTGGTCTCGACAATGATCAAGCCGCGATCGTTCGGCAATTCTTCTTTCCCCACGATGGTGGATTCGGCATAGATTGTATCGCCGTGAAAGACCGGGCCGAGGTGGCGGATGTCGGAATAGTCGAGGGTCTCGAGCGCGCGCCCACCGACATCGGCCTGGCTCATGCCGATTACCAAGCTGATTACGAGAGGGCCCACAACGAGCCGCTTTGCGTGCTGTGTTCCGGCTGCGAAGTGTTCATCGATATGCACCGGATGCTGGTTCATGCTCATCAGGCTGAACAGGGTGTCATCGAATTCCGTGATAGTGCGGCCGGGCCAGTGTCGGAATCGCTGCCCGGTTTCCAGATCCTCGAAGTAACGGCCATATGGCATGGGACCATTCCAGGATAGCTTCGCGCGGCCGTCGGCGGTTCGGGGTTAGATGGCGACGACGGCAGCGCTCACTGGTTTCGATCCCACCGGAATCAACATGAACAGTGGGCCCTTCTTCCATCGTCTCTGTTCGTTGACCGCGCGAGTGACATTCGGGATTCGAATCACTGCCATATCGCCGGACGCCTGATTCAAGACCAGCGCATATTGATCGTCGGGCGTCACAGTGATGTAAGACGGCTCTGTCCCAACAGGTGTAACCGCTACGACGTTGGTCGATTCGATATCCAGGATACTTACGTCGCCGGACTTGGGGTTCGCCACAAACAGATACTGCGGCGAATCCTTCAAGTTGCAAGTGGCCATCGCTCCGGGGTGATGGCCCGCCAACACGGTCTCAGCGACTTCGGGCGTATAAGTTGGATAGACAACCACCACGGCATCCATTCCTTCGCCGGTGACGAACAACTGGCCGCCATCCGCTTTGAAGCAGAGGTGATCCGGGCGCACGGCGATCGGGAGATTGACGATCAATTTACGGGTTGGGGCGTGGTAGACGGAAAGCATGCGCTCGCTGAGGTTGGCGGCGATCAATTGCCGCGAATACTGAAAACGGATCAAGCCGATCTCGCCTGACGCTGCCACGGGCACAAACGCCTGATGGCGCGCAAGGTCAACGAACGTAATCAAGCCTGCCTCACCGTGCGAAATGGCGAGCAGGTTTCCATCCGCGGAGATGTCCAGATCCCGAGGCGAGGCGGCGAGGTCGACTTTCCAGTCGATGCGCATCTGATCGAGGGCAACCGCAACGAGCCGCTTAGGTTCGGAGCACAGCACGTACAGCGTGCCACCATCGGGTGAGAGGCGCATGGTGATCGCCGACGCCGCCACTTGCAGTTTCCGGGAGAAGGTTAAATTGTCGGCGCGGATTTCGTGGACCGAGCCGTTCTCGGGAGTCAGGGCGTATACCCGGGCGCGATTGTTTCGCGCGATGATGGCCGTGGGAGAGCCAGCCACCGGAATATGGCGGGCGACGGCGAAAACCTCCAGATCGACCGCTGCTATCGCGCCCCCGGCCTGATTGGCAATGAACGCATAGCCTGCGAATCCCTTGGCCTTGGGGTGGCTACAAGCCGCGAACGCGCCGATACCACCTGCCAGGAAGGAACGCCGGGTCACCATGCAATTCGATTTTCCCACAGCTCGGGCGATTGTAACGTTGTTAAGCCCAAAACTTTCCGCAACATAATTGCTCCCAGATGGTTGATCATGCTACGCTTTGGAGGTACTGTCCGAGCGGCTCCTCCAACATCTTCAACTGACCGAAAATGCGGGGATAATACAGCTTTTCAAATGAATATACGCTCGTTGTTTAGTCTGTTCTCTTCCGATCTCGCGATCGATCTAGGGACCGCCAACACGCTCGTCTACGCCAAGGGCAAGGGCATCGTGGTGAACGAGCCCTCGATCGTGGCTATCAACAAGACCAACGGAGAAGTGGAGGCAGTCGGCAAAGAGGCCAAGGACATGCTTGGCCGTACGCCAGGCAACATTGTCGCCATTCGACCGATGAAGGACGGTGTCATCGCCGACTTCAAAGTGACCGAGCGTATGTTGAATTACTTCATTCAAAAGGCGCACGGTCGTAAGGTGCTGGTCCACCCCCGGATCGTGATTGGCGTGCCCAGCGAAATCACCCAAGTGGAAAAGCGCGCAGTTATCGATTCGGCATATCGCGCCAAGGCCAGCGAAGTGCACCTGGTGGAGCAGGCAATGGTGGCGGCGATCGGCGCGGGGCTACCGGTGACTGAGCCGTCCGGAAACATGGTGGTGGATATCGGTGGCGGCACTACCGACGTCGCCGTGATCTCACTTTCAGGTATAGTCTACTCGCGTTCAGTGCGTGTCGCGGGCAACGAGATGGACAACGCGATCATGCAGTACTTGAAACGTAAGTACAACCTGCTGATCGGAGAGCGCACCGCCGAAGCCGTCAAGATGCAGATCGGCTCGGCCTTTCCGTTGGACAAGCCTCTGACCATGGAGATCAAGGGCCGGAATTTGATCGAGGGCGTGCCGAAAACCCTGACCGTGGACGATAGCGAGATTCGTGAAGCGCTGTCCGAATGCGTGGCCACAATCATGAACGCCATCCGCGTTGCGCTGGAACGGACCCCTCCGGAACTCAGCGCTGACATCAGCGACCGTGGAATCGTTTTGACCGGAGGGGGTGCAATGTTGAAGAATCTAGATAAGAGGATACGCGAAGAGACGGGATTGCCGGTCTCGATTGCCGAGGACCCGCTGGCCAGCGTGGTGCTGGGAACCGGCAAGATGCTGACCGACTTCAAATTGCTCCGAAGAGTCGCCATCGAATAAGTGGCGGGGTGCAGTGAGTTGTAAGGTATGGAATTCTTCCTCAGCCGCTACCGCAATGTGACGGTGCTGCTCGTCGCCATTGTTGCGCAGTTGCTGCTGATCGCCTATCAGGTAAAGAGCAACAAAGATGTTCCGCTGCTGCGTGTTTGGGCCGTTTCCGCGGTAACGCCGACAGAGCAGGCGCTGGAAGTAGTGCGCCGGTACACTTGGGGATTCGTCGAAGATTACTTCGTGCTGCTCGGCGTGCGCAGCGAAAACGAAAAGCTCAAGCAACAAAACGGGCAGTTGAAGCTGGAGAATCATTACCTGCGATCCGAACTCGGGACTGCGGACCGGGCTCGGGCACTTGCAGCATTCCAATCTCAATCGCAATCCAAGATGGTTGCGGCTCGGGTGATTGGGAACGGCACCGGCGCCAATTCGAAGACCGTGTTCGTGGATCGCGGATCGGTAGCAGGCGTTGAGAATGGCATGGCGGTTGTAACGCCGGACGGGATCGTGGGCAAAGTGGTGGATGCCTATCCGATGGCATCGCTCGTCATGCTGATCACCGATGGGAACTTCGCCGCCGGTATCCTCTCGCAAAAGAACCGCGTAAGAGGAACGCTCAAGGGCCTTGGTCACGGGGAATGTCAGGTCGAGTACGTCCAAAACGAGGAGAAGGTGGACGTCGGCGAGTGGTTCTTCACCTCGGGCGACGATCGGATTTTCCCCAAGGGCTTTCCTGTCGGCCAGGTCGCCGTTGTTCGTACTGGCAAGACATTCAAGGAGATTTATCTCACGCCAAGCGGTCTGCAGGGTGGCCCGGAAGAGGTGTTAATCGTTCTGGAGGGCGTGCACCAACAGATTCCCGAAAGTGAATTAAGCGCGTCGGGCTACAAGATTCTTCCGGCGCCAGCCGAGGCAGACTCCGAAGCTCCCCAAGGCACCGGCTCGCCGACCGCTTTATCCACAGATGCCGATCGGCTTCGCGAGCAATACAAACAAGCGGGCGACGCACAGCATCATGTGTTTGGCGAAGGACTCCCCGGCTCAACTCCGCCAGACTTCACCAAGATTCAGGGCGTTCGGGCCACGGTGCAGCAGCCTGGCGCCCAGCAAGGTGCTCCGCCCAAACCACCCGGGACGCAGCCTGCGACATCCAATCCGCCAGGCACAACTGCGGCGAAACCCGCAAGTTCGGACGCGACTGCGGCGAATGGCACAGCGGCTCCCGGCGCAAAGTCGGCCGTGAAGACGCCGGTGGCCAAGACTCCACAAGACGCCGCTGCAGCAGAGCCTCCGCCCAAACCCCGCCCCCGAACTCAAATCCTGGTGACAGACCCGACCGACGCAGATCCCACTGCGGAGGCGACTTCTCCACCCGCCACGAAAGATAAGCCGGCAATCGCTCCGAAGCAGCCTCCGCCCCGTCCTCCGAACCAATGAGCGAGTTCACTGAGCGACTGCTTACGAGCCCGCCCCGTAAGGAATCAACCGAACGTTTCCGGATAGTTTGGTTGATTGTCGTTCCGCTGATCGCGATTCTGTTTCAGGTGTATGTCCCGCGCTTCTTGCAGTTTCTGTCGTACCTGGAATTGCCCCTCCTCATCACTGTGCACTTCGCGCTGGGACGGCGCGGTCCGATTGCTGCGGTCATTTACGGTATGTCGATTGGATTGGTTCAGGACTCGCTATCGCATCAGCCGATTGGCATGTTTGGAATCGTGAAGACGCTGGTGGGATACTTCGCTGCGTCGGTGAGCATGCGCTTCGATGTCGAGAACCCGATTGTAACGTTCATCCTGAGTTTTTTCTTTTATCTGTTCCATCAGTTTTTTTATTGGGTGCTGGCACGGGCCCTGCTGGGGCAAACCATGCTTTTCGATGCCCAACAGACGCTGCTCTTCGGGCTCCTGAATGCGGCCGTCGCCTTACCTTTGTTCCGTGTTTTGGATAAACTAAAGGTAGCAGCCTGAAGCAGGGAGCCGCGCGTAAGCAAGCGGTTAGAACTACTCTTGACCCTCCACACCGAACGCGAAGAAGAGCGACTCTCCTCGAACCGCCTCCTGCGCGACGACACGAAGTTCGCGTCCGGTAAAATCGCTTTCTTTCAGTACCTGATGGTGGCGGTATTCCTGTTCTTGCTCACCGGCTTCTGGGATTTGCAAATCCGCAATCCGGAAGTCTACCAGGAGCGCGCGCTGCAGAATAGCATTAAGTCCATCCCGCTGCTCGCCCCGCGCGGCAAGATTCTCGATCGCGATGGCCGTGTGATTGTGGACAACCATTCCTCCTTCAGTTTGTTTCTCTCCCGCGAAAGCTTGAAGATGGAGCATCTGCGGCCAATCGCCGACGGACTGAATCTGGACTACGACAGTTTGGTCGCACGAGTGCGAAAGTTTCAAAAGCGTGGCGCGCCGCAATACCAGCCGATCGCTATCAAAGAAGAGCTGACACCGGCAGAACTCGCATTTGTCGAATCCCATAAGGACCCGGAGACGTTCCCGGAACTCGAGGTAATTCACGTGCAGCGGCGGCTTTATCCCAAGGATGGACTGGCTGCGCACGTTGTCGGATATGTCGGTGAAGTCAGCGAGGCGGAACTAAACTCACCGGAATTCGCGCGTTTCCATCAAGGTGACGTCATCGGCAAAGAGGGCATCGAACGCCAGTACAACGACATTCTGATGGGCGTCGACGGCCAGCGCCGCGTGGAAGTTGACAGCTTCGGGAATGAACGCCGCGTGGTGGTGGACGATGAGGACAAGGATAAGGAAGCGATTCCTGGTAAGAACCTGCAGCTTACCATCGATCTGGATCTCCAGGCCGTCGCCGAGCTCGCGCTGGAAAACCGAAAAGGAGCTGTGGTCGCCATCAATCCGAGGAACGGAGAAGTATTGGCCATGGCTAGCCGTCCCGCTTTTGATCCCAACCTCTTCGCGGGCCGCATTCGCAGCAGAGATTGGAAGTTCCTGCTCGACAATCCTGACCACCCGCTTTTGAATCGCGCGATTCAGGCGCAGTTTGCTCCCGGTTCGACGTTCAAGCCGACTATGGCGCTGGCAGGTCTCGAGACGGGTGCGATCGATGACAACTTCCATGTCGTTTGTCCTGGTGGAGCTACGTTCTACGGGCACTACTATCATTGCCACGCGACGCACGGCGGGGTGGAGCTGCACAAAGGCATAGTGCAGTCCTGTGACGTATTCTTCTACAATGTCGGCAATCGCCTGGGAATCGATCGCATCGCCCAGTACGCCAATCTGATGGGGTACGGTCACAAGACTGGCGTCGACCTGCCTCAAGAAAAAGACGGTATCGTGCCGTCCACGCAATGGAAGATTCGAAATTTTCGCGAGAAATGGTATGCGGGAGAGGTGATCTCGGTGGCCATCGGTCAGGGCGCAACCACAGTTACGCCGATTCAACTTGCCAGCGCCATCGGAGGGCTCGCCATCGGAGGGACTTGGTACACGCCGCACCTGGTGAGCGACAATCCGCATCTTCCTCCGCCGCGGCAGGGCAACTTAAATCCTGAGAACGTCAAGAAGGTCATTTACGGGATGTATGGTGTGGTCAACGAAGGCGGCACCGGAGTGCGCGCCAGAATTCCCGGAATTAATGTGTGCGGCAAAACGGGAAGCGCCCAGCTAGCATCAAACGCAGTCCTGAAAGGGACTAAGTTAGGACAGATTCTCAAAGACAATGCCTGGTTTGTTGGATTCGCTCCCATGGAAGCGCCCGAGATCGTAGTGGCAGCGCTGTTCGAGGGCGGCGTGCACGGACAATTCGCTGCGCCCATCGTTCGGGATGTACTGAAGGCGTATTTCGACAAGAAGGTCAGGCTCGGACAGCCTCGCCCCCAATTCGCGAGCGTCGTGCCCAAATTAATTCAGGCTCCAACGGTTGTTCCTCCGGCAGCTAATCCAGCAGCGACGCCGGCGAATCCCTAATATGGCATCTTACCGCTCACTTCGTGACTTCGATTGGCCGATGATTGTCCTGGCCTGTGCGATTTGCGCCTTGGGGGTACTGCAGATCTTCAGCGCTACGCACGATACCGACTCCACGGGTGTTTGGTGGAAACAAATCGTATGGGTCCTCGGCGGATTCCTGGTAATGTGGATTGCCACCCTGATCGACTACCACACGCTCCTGGGCCAAGTCCCGATCCTTTACAGCCTCTCGGTGGCGACGCTGATAGCAACCGATGCGGTTGGAATGACGGCGTTCCACTCAAAACGCTGGATCGGCACACAGAGCCTGCATCTCCAGGTTTCCGAATTCGTTAAACTAGTCATAGTTCTGCTCGTTGCCCGGTATGTAACCGAGTTGAAGACGGAGCAGTTGGAGTTGAATGATTTATTGAAGCTGGGAGGGCTGGTAGCGCTGCCGATGGGGCTGGTGATGATCCAGCCGGACTTGGGTACGGCGCTAACCTATCTTCCAGTCCTGGCCGTCGGGATTTTCCTGGCGGGGCTGCGGTGGCAGTATGCCGTCGCCATATTGTTGGTCGCTGGCCTAATGATACCGATCGCTTATCATTTCGTCCTGAAGGACTACCAGAAAGAAAGGTTGACCGGCTTCACGGATCTCAATCAAGATCCGAAAGGCATGGGATACCAAGTAATTCAGTCCAAGATCGCAGTCGGATCGGGCGCACTCTGGGGAAGAGGCGTTACCAAAGGCACCCAGACGCAAGGGCGCTTCCTGCCCGTCGCGTCCAAGGATTTCATCTTGTCGGCCTTCGCGGAAGAACATGGATTCGTGGGGGTCATTGTCGTTCTAGGTTTGTATTTCTTGTTGCTCATGGAGATTGTACAGAATGCACAAACGGCGCCTGACCGGGCCGGAATGTATATCTGTATGGGCATTGCAAGTGTGTTTTTGTTTCACGTGTTGGTAAACGCCGGAATGGTGGTGGGTCGGATGCCGGTAACCGGCATTCCCTTGCCGCTGATGAGTTACGGCGGATCGAATATTTTGGCTGTGTTTTTGATGCTGGGGCTTGTGAATAATGTCCGGCTCCGGCGATTTGTAAATTAGACGGTCGAGAAACGGCCGGTTCAAGAAGATTGAGGGTAACGAGTTTCGACAAGACGGCCGCGGCGGAATAATGCCGTGCCGGTTTTGTCCGTTGAGTGCCTGGGCGGGGTGTTAGAGTATCGCGTCTCCACCTGAACAGGCCAAAAAGATTTGAGGTCTGGCGCTGCCGGGAAAACGGTCCTCTGGATCACCCGGGAGTGGCTGGACTGCAATCCCTCTTTTGCTTGGTCCTCCGTTCTCGCCATGAACGAGGAGTTTTCATGAGCAAAGAACTGGTGATCTCGGCCAATCGGCACGAGACCAAGTTGGGTATTCTTGAAGACGACCAACTGGTCGAAGTCTTCTTTCAACGTTCCAACGAGTATTCGTTGGCAGGCAGTATCCATAAAGGGCGAGTGACCCGCGTGCTACCCGGCATGCAATCGGCCTTCGTGGATCTTGGTCTCGAAAGAGACACGTTCCTGTATGTCTCAGATTTCTTCGAAGAAGGCGAAGAGTTTGACCGGTTGTCGATCAGCAGGGAAGAGCGCAAGAGTTCTGCGCCCGAACCGCGAGAGTCGGAAGAACCCGTTGCGTCCGTCGAAGAAAGAGCCGAAGACGATGGGCAACCAGTGACGGCTGCTCCTGTTGTGACAGCTCCCCCAGAGCGTGGCGGCGAAGGCGAGGGGCGCGACCGGCATGGTCGGCGATCCCGAAGGCGTCGCAGCCGGGGCCGTGGTTTCCCGGACTCGAAGTATGCCTCCGCCGAATCACGCGGGCCTCGTTCCAGCGATGGCCCTTCCGTTGTGGAGGCTGCAAGCTCAGCTCCAGCGGCTGAAACGGTTGTAACGGAGACCAGAGGTAGTGAGTTCTCAGTTCTCCCGGGCGAATCGCTCGCCAAGTACACGCGCGCCGCCATTCATCCCCTCGACGAATCCGAAGAAGAGGAAATTCGGAGTTTGCAAGAACCGGAGGTGGCCGAATCGGCGCCGGTTGCCGAAGCGCTGGCTGGGACGGAAGCCGCCGTAGCGGAGCCGGAGGAAGCGGTCGCGGTGGAAGAGGTAGAAGTTGTCGCGGAAGCCGTCGAAGCGAACCCGCCGGCGAGTGCGTTCAGTGGAACGAGCGCTGCCACTGCCCTGGCGATGGCCGTTGCGGACGACCTCGAATCTGACGTCGACGAAGCTGCCGCCGCAGCCCAGGAAGAAGCGGAATCAGCGGTCGCTGAAGAACCGCCGTCAGAGATTGAGACTGAGATCGAAGCCGCGATGGAAGCCGAGACTGCCGCCGAAGTCGAGGCCGTCGCCGGCGCGTCCATCGAACCGGCTGAAGCGCATGAGACGCCCCCTCCTCAGCTCACCGCGCAAGTGCGCGAACAAGGCGGCCGCTTCATGCATCGTATGCCGCGCCGCATGCGCCGCAAGATGCGGGGAGGCACTGGCCAGCAGGAACCCCGAATCGCCGAAACCAGCGCTCCACAACCCACGGTCCGGCCCGAACAGACACGCACGGTGTCCCGCCCCGACAAAACTCCGCAGCCATCCATCACTGAGCTGCTCAAAGAAGGCCAGGAGATCATCGTCCAGATCGCCAAGGAACCCCTGGGGCAGAAGGGTGCCCGAATCACTTCGCATATCGCTTTGCCCGGCCGCTACGTGGTTTATATGCCGACCGTCGATCATACCGGCGTATCGCGGAAGATCGCGAGCGACGAAGAGCGTCTGCGTCTGAAGCGGATCCTGCAAGTCCATCACGCCGGCGTTCCAGGCGGTTTCATTGTGCGCACGGCCGGCGAAGGCAAGAGCGAAGAGGACATCGCCGCCGACATGAATTTCTTGTTCAACCTTTGGCTGG
>Ga0335082_10001655_pt1 | contig 23764 bp, 22 predicted proteins | sample Lox_Sample_41_FD_206718 | JGI IMG/M metagenome (GOLD analysis project Ga0335082, IMG submission 206718) | Soil microbial communities from Loxahatchee National Wildlife Refuge, Florida, United States - Lox_Sample_4.1 | ecosystem: Environmental > Terrestrial > Soil > Wetlands | place: USA...
CTCGGCATCGTGCTCGCAGGGCAAGGCCTCGACTCTATGAGCCAGGAAGCCGCCGCGGCAAGAAACCAAGCGGCGGAATATGCAGCGGCGAAGCCGAAGTCCATCCTGGAGCTACAGCAGTTTCGACGAACAAATTTGCTCCATATTCGATCGGGCAAGGGCGCCGACGGCACGGCTATGCTGGTCAACCTCAATCCAACCATCAACGCGTGGTATCTGCTTAAGGTTGCCTGGCAGGGCGGTTCCGAATCCTCTTACCATTTGGAAAATCCCGAACCGCACTCTCGAAAGCTGACTCTGGACGCGAATTATCCGTTGGGGATCCAGATTCTGGAGGGGAAAGCCCGATATTCCTGTAACCTCTTTGGAGATGCTTCCCTGGAACAAGCGAGGAACTCGCAACTCTTCTACGCACCCCTGTGTGATGCTCGCCTCTACCTAAGAAACCCGGCCAAGGGACACCAGACTAATTTGGAAGCCGCAGCTGAGGTTTTTCGAGACCGGGTTTGGGGCGGAGAGAAAGTGATCACGGTTCTTCATCATGTTCTGGGGGATACGCACCGCGAAACGGCGGACATTCATGACGGCGGCTCGGCCGTTGTAACGGGAGACATGCAAGGCGCTGCTCCACTCCCTGCCCTCATTGATGCGAAATATGCCGACCGCCTCCTGACACCCAGCGGCCTCGGGATCGCTTTGGAAGCTTCGGCGCACTCCGGCTTGCGCCCGGGGGCATGGTATTCGGCGAGCGGCAGTCCCGGAATTTACGTGAGTCTCATCGCGCCCCAGTTGATCGACAGCACAATCCTGCAGAGTCACAAGACCACGGTGAACAATCTCGATACTGTCGAGGCCTCGGCACTTTGCTACCTGATCGCTTTTGATCTCGATCGCTTTGACCTTGCCTATGCGCTCGGTACGGACCATCCGGCGGTGGACTGGTCCGAGCACATTCAACGTGGCGTCAAGGATGCGAAGCTTCCCGGTCCGGATGGCATCGGAACGATTTCCCCGCTAGTCTCGGCCGGACTCATCAGCCCGGAATATGCCCAGAGGACGGCGGCAACCTTCATCGGTGGATTTAAGCGCTACCATGGCGCCTTCAAGTATGGAGAGCTGGCTTCGAAAAATTACGGCTCCCACTATGGGTTCCTGGAAGACGGCGTGGTTTTCAGCAAGCTTCAACCGGGCCTGGCAACCATCTTTGTTCTGAATGACGGCTCGATACAGATGAAAACATGGGAAGCACAGGATGAGCAGATCCTGGCCAAGGTCAAGTATGCACGGCAAAATGGAGTTCCCATTGTGGAGTTCGATGACCGATCACAGTCAACCGTTCCCGGGCAGTTGGTGAACAAGTGGGGACCCGGAAACTGGTCCGGTTCCGAGGATGTCAAACTGCGCACCATGCGCTCTGGCATCGCGCTGCAGACGAACGGCAGAAAGCGCTTCCTGATCTACGCCGTGTTCTCGGATGCAACGCCTTCGGCGATGACTCGCGTATTCCAGGCATACCGATTCCGCTACGGTATGCCCCTGGACATGAACGCTCTGGAGCACACCTATTGCGCACTTTATCGGCGTACCGGATCGCAGTTGGTCGTGGACTACTTAATCACCGGAATGAGTCAGGTGGAGAAGTCTGCGTCGGGCCAGCCTGTTCCGCGTTTTCTTGTCGACCCGGACAATAGGGATTTCTTTTACCTAATGCGGCGCAATGAGTGACAAAGGAGGTCAAGCGATGAAAATAAGATATGTATTGGCTTGGGGATTGCTGGGACTCTTCGGGTTCCTGTGCCTCGCCGGTTTCGACTCTGCTCCAAAACATCCCTTACAACAGCAAAACGAAATTCTGTTCACCCAGTTGAAAGACTTCCAAGGCCTGTCTAACGACCAGGTGAATGCGATTCGGAAAATATTCGCGACGTCTGGTTATATTGGGCAAGGAAACCCGGCCGTGACCGAGCACCCGGTTACACCCGAGGCGTGTCAAGCAAAAGTGAAGAGCATGGGAGTGCAATACGAGAATCCCAGATTTGAGAAAATCTGCAAAGCCAAGTACATGGCTCCCCTCTACAACCCGTCGAAGCAGAAACCGGAAGACGCTAAGGCTTGCATTGATCAATTTGAATTCCCCGACATCCCGTGCACCTATCCGGTGGTTTGGGTTAAGGCCCGCGAAGCTGCCGAGATCTGTTCCGCCGAGGGTAAACGCCTGTGCGATGCCCATGAGTGGGAGGGCGCGTGTGCGGGGGATCTTGAGCCCCCCGATTACGAGTTCAACATGCTCAAGGATATGGGTCCGGAAGACGCAATTCACCGCATGCGCTATGCCCACAACCAAAAGTACAGCGCCACCGAATCCTGGAGTTACGGCCCGGAGTATGAAAAGGGAATCTGCGCGACGGGAAGCAAGAAAACTCCCGGTTGTAACGGAGGAAGCTGGACGGGATGTGGCTCCAATACCTATCCGACGGGCGACTTCCCCGCGTGCAAGAGTTCGCTGGACGTGTACGATCTCAACGGCAATGCAGCCGAGCATATGAATCTGCCGATCAATCAAAGTCAAATGTCGAGTCTGGGCAGCACAGAATTAGGCTACACGGAGATGAAAGGCAGCTGGTTCGTCTTCGATACCATTCGGGCTCATCCGGACTGGTGCCGCTGGCGCGCTCCCTTTTGGCACGGAACCCGCGTGATGGATGAGCGGAGTCATGCCAACTATCATCTGAGTTTTCGCTGTTGCAAGAACGTGAACTGAGAGCGACTCAGGGCTCGGGGAAACCAAGGAAGCTGCGGCAAGGCCCTTACGGATTGTTAATGGCTCCTGGCGCAGTGAGAGGAATTCCCAATCGCGGCAAGATGGGACCTTCGTCGCTGAGAACTTTGGCCGCGGATGGATTATGCAGAATGTCTTGGATTGATCGAGGCTGGCCGTCGATCAGAACCACGTCACTGATCAGCCGAATTCCGTGGCTGTAGTCGGCATAGTTAGCGCCATGGACTGTGCTCAAGGGTTGAATCGGCTGCCCCGGTCCGCGATGCCAACCGTAAATGGCAACGCGTCCAACGTTAACGGCCAACCGGTTCGTGAGCACGAGATCTTTCTTGTCCCCGGAGACCAGTTCTCCCAACCGCACGCCGAGCGCGTGGGCTTGATCTTCCACCATCTGATTATGGGTCCAATAATACGTTGTGGATCTCATTTGGGGACCGGCCGGCAGAGGCCGCGGGACGAAGTGATAGCGGGCTTGAAGATAGATGGCGTCAACCATCTTCCTGGTCGGCAAAATAAATCCAAAGCGGTCGGCAATCGCAGCGGCTGTAGGAAGATTCATAGGAATTCGCAGGAAGTCTGCGTCTGAGCCGATTGCAAGATAGTCGGGCGTGACGAAGATGGTCGCCGTGAGGCTCTTGCCACCCGGTAATTCGCAGTGGAGTTCAACCGGCACCAACTTCCTGAGAAACTCAGGAAGATTGCCCTTCAGAATCTCGTCTCGTATGGCCTGCTCTCGTTCTTGTGGGTTCATTTTCGAAACGTATTGCGCGAACTGCGATCCCGTAAGATCCTGCCCAGCCCTCGCCGGTATGCTGCTGGTTAATTCTTCGGTCCGGATGGTCGCGCCAGGGCGCTCACTGGGACGTGCAAAATGTGAAAAAACGAGCAAAGAAAGGGTCACGACAACGTTACGTAACATGTATCTCCGTGTGTTGGGCTCTCAAAGCAAAATGACGGGCCGCTAAAATTGGACTAGATCTCAGTTTACTAGTGCGGAATGGATCGTTCAAACGTGTCGAGGCGCTTAATCCACAATGTGCAGGCCATCTGGAAGAGATGAACTTGTATTGCGCCCACCTGCGACGCCAATCACAGGAGTCCGGAATGAAGTTAGTATAGTTTGAACTTATTTGGCCTAAGTTAGATGGACAAGCCAATGCATCCGCCTGAGCGTCGCGGTTCTGCCAAAATGAAGCGCAACGTCCCCGCGCGCAAGCGGGCGCAAGAGGCGCTGCGCCAGGCGAATGCCTACAACCGCAGTCTGTTGGAAGCCAGCCTTGATCCGCTGGTAACCATCGGCCCCGATGGGAAGAATCACGACGTGAACGCAGCGACGGAAGCGGTGACCGGAAGTACCCGCGCCACACTCATCGGGACGGATTTTTCCAACTACTTCATGGACCCGGAGAAGGCGCGGGCCGGTTATCAGCAAGTTTTCCGCGAAGGTTTCGTGCGTGATTATCCTCTCGAACTGCGACATCGCGATGGCCGTATTACGTCCGTGCTCTACAATGCCTCCGTCTATCGGGATGAAAATGGTAACGTGGTGGGTATCTTTGCGGCGGCTCGCGACATCAGCAAGCGCAAGCACGCAGAGGAAGCACTGCTGACTGACCGAGCAGCGCTTTAGCTCCATGCTCGAAGGCGCGCGGGATTACGCAATCATCTTCTTAGAACTGGATGGACGCATCGCCAGCTGGAACAAGGGCGCCGAACGAATCAAAGGCTATCGAGCCGAGGAAATTGTCGGCCAGCAGAATCTGTTCAGCAATGCCATCAAGTTCCGCCGGCGGGAGGAAGCCCCGCATTCATGTTTCCGCGGCACGGCAGCGGCCGCCTGTGGCGGCGGCTAACCCCAGCCGGGGCGCGACCTTTCAGTTCACTTTGCCGAGCGCAGGCGAAGAGGTTCCAGTGCGTGCCACCGGGGCGTGATAGCGGAACGAGAACCCAGCCATCCCTCCCTGGTGAGTCACCGGCATTCGGTCGTGAACTTGACCGGTTACTGCATTCGGCGTCGTGGTCAGAATCGCGCAAGTATTGATCCAGTTGCCACTCGGGTCCTTTCGATCGGTCTTCTTGCCGAGTTGGGGACCAATGTTGCTGTTGGTCCCCCTCTAAGAACCGTGCGTGAGAGTTTCCAACTCACACGGCTCAAGTTTCTGGAACGCTCAACCATGAGCGCGCACGATGCACAGCGACGGCGTAGCTTCTGGAGAGATAAGGGGTCCAACTCGGGTCGTAAGGACTCAGGCCGGACCGAACCTTAACATGCCCCACGATTCGCACAGAAGCCGCATGATACAAGCGGACACGAACAGGCAAACCGTGCGCGTCCACCATCTCACCGAAGAACCACCAATCGCGGGCTTTCACGCGGTCGAATAACTCTGCTTTATCCAGCCGGCCCCTTTACGGGGATGACGGGCTTGCGCCCAGTGCCAGAGCATCCTGAATATCGCAGCATCGACTCGGGCTCTTGGATCTCGTTTGGATGGGCCCTGCGTGGCAGTTGGATTGCAAGGCAAAAGTCGAGGAAGTTCAGGGAGATGGTTTATGGCAAAAGTGATCGAGTTTTGCGTTCTGGCATTTGCGGCACTCAGTGAAGACCGAAACAGGAACACGTTGGAGATGATAAGATGACCCGGAAAACTGAGAAGACACGATTTTGGGTAATCATCGCGATCATAGCTTCGAGTCTTCTGCTCACTGTAACTCCGCTTTGCTTTGGCCACAGCTCTCAGGCAGCGAACGACTCTTCGACCCCAGCGAATGGAGCAATCGTCGCCCAGCTCGAAGTCCCTCGGCTCCATATCTCTGTTGTCGTTCTGGAAGGGTCAGACCCGAGCATCCTGGCTGTTGCAGCAGGACACATTGAGGGTACATCCCTTCCCGGGCCGTCCGGTAATGTGGGAATCGCCGCTCACAGGGATACCTTCTTTGGCTCGCTACGAAAGATTCGGCCCAATGACATCATCACGGTAGAAACAATCAATCGAAATTTTACTTACGTTGTAAACCGCACGGAAGTTGTCGCGCCGACCGACATTGCAGTGCTGCGTCAGACGACCGATGCAGAGCTGACATTAGTGACTTGTTATCCGTTTCATCACAATGGGCCCTCACCGAAGCGTTTCATAGTTCATGCGACCTGCATAACAAACGCTAGTTTCTGGACATCAGTCACACACAAGCCCGACAGTGAGTGAAATGGCACGTCCGTCACCGCCTTTCAGAATGCGGACGAGAATGTATCCACATGCCAACCAGAACACGGGCTCAAATGCATTCATGGAGAGAAAGCTGCCGAATGCTAAATAAGATGGGAGCAAGCAGAACAGCCAGAGAGGCCAGACCTTGGGCGAAGCGTTCGCCACCGAAAGCGCGCGAGCAGCACAGAAAATCCCCCCCGCGCTTCAGGTATTCTACATCTGTCCTAGGCGATTGAATTGTCGCTGTTGTTAACAGGTCCAGCATGACCGGAATCCGGTCACAATGAAGCATGAGGCGAGCTTGCGGGACAATGGGTATTGCCGCTGGCGAGCAAGTCCGGAATATGAGGAAGCTTAGATAGGTTCTAGTCCCGATTGGGAATCACATTTACCGATAGATTTCTCTCATTGCGTCACAGCTTGTCCTGGCTTTGCTTCCGTCCTCAGAATTATTGTTCATCTGGGGCAAGTGAGTAGGCGAACTTGTACCGCCCGCGAAGCCGATCCTCGCGGTGACGTCCAGCTTGGTCGAAGCGTCGCTTTTCCTCCTCCGTTTCCGGGAGAACTGGTGCCACGGAGATAGGCTTGCCGCTTTCATCAAGCGCCACAAAGATCAGATATGCAGATGACGTGTGGTGGACTTCGCCCGTGTTCGGATCCTCCACCCAAACTTTCACCCCGACTTCCATTGAGGAGTTGAAGACTCGGTTCACGCTGGCCTGCAAGATAAGCAATTGACCGACACGCACTGGATGCAGAAAGCTCATGTGGTCCATAGAAGCAGTCACAACGGGCCTGCGCGCGTGCCGCCACGCCGCGAGTCCACCACAAAGATCGATCAAGTGCATGATATGCCCGCCTAGCACGTTGCCAATGGTATTCGCGTCACTCGGCAGCGCCACCTGCGTGTATTCAGAAAGCGATTCGTGGACGGGACGTCCGGGCAATGTCGCACTACTCATCCGTGCTTTCTCCCACTTGTGAACATCTGAATGCAGATCGAACGACCGTAGGACTGATTGTCGTCATCGGCCTTAGAATTGGGCGCATATTTTCCAGAAAGGCTGATGTGCCCTCCTTGTTATCTTCGGTCGTGGTGCAGATCGGTATCAGCATTGTCCATCTCTTACGGAAGATAGAATCGAATGATGGAGTAGACGACCAGGTCTCCGCCTTGCGGAGTGTGGCCAATTCCACTCCACAGGTTGCGATGCATGTAGGCTACCTGGTTCCCATATTGAATCCGGCCGAAGTCCCCCTGATAGAGGCGGTACCAATAGCCAGCCGTAGTTTCGTAAACATTGCAATTTGCGCCGCTGCAGGTATCACTGCGACTTCGTTCGCGCAGTTGGAATAGCTGACCAGACGAGAACCGTAACCGGCAGGCACCACGTTACCCGTGGAGTCCACCGCTGTGTACGCGTACCTCCCTGCGCACTCGTCGCCGAAATAAGTGTAGAAATCGAGCCGGAGATCGTTCTGTTTGGGCATCTAGCCATTCCGGAAGCAGCCCAGGGAATGGTTTCAACGCTGGATTCCCGGACTCCACGCCATAAGGGTTAGACCAATGGATGACGTACAGACAGTGGATGAAATTGAGTGGCTAGAGCGCGTTTTCGCGGTGCCGGACAAACCGATCACTGAACTTGAATGACCTCTGCGCGGATAATCAAAGACACGACGAGGTGAATGCTAATAGCCGTGGTTTCGGTTGTGGCAGGTGGCCTCTGTTGCCGCTCCAAGGCGGCTATACTCCGACTAGTCGAGCGAGAGGTCTAGACCTTTGGAGCATCCAGCCTCTTCGCCGCGACCACCATTCCAGTTGCGCTGGGTAGTAACGAGTTGCAGAGGCCTATTTATAAATCGTTGTTGCTAGGAGCATCATATGGAAGGCACAATCTCAACGAAAGACTTGAAAGCGCAGCTCGACCACAAACAAAACATCGCTGTGGTCGAGACGCTAGCGCCGAACGTTTTCGCGAAGCCCATATTCCCGGAGCGTTGAACATTCCACCCGAACGAATCAAGGAACTCGCCCCGCAGTTGTTGCCCAATAAAGACGCCGAGATCGTCACGTACTGCACGAACATGCATTGACACGCCAGCGAATACGCCGCCCGTGAATTGGCGGCCATGGGTTACACAAACGTTGCGCATTATCCTGACGGCAAACAGGGATGGATGGAAGCAGGTCTCCCGGTGGAGAAGGCTGCGTAGCGGCGAGAAGCAAGGCGCAGAGCGTGATGTCATCATCATCGGTGAATGGATGATCCTCAGCCACTCGCAGGAGAAGTTCGGATTACGATTCCAGAATGTCTGTGTCAATTTCAAGCTACGGCCCAGGTCTAGCCGAGAGAACCACCACGCTATAGTGCTCGATCTGGCCCAGGGTGAACTCGGCGACGCTGCCATGCAGAGAAAGGCCAGCCAACTGGGGCTGGCCCGCGTCCGGTGAGAGGACCTTTACTTCCCAGCGGCGCAGGTCCTTGGTTTCTCCCAGATCGACCAGCCCGCTCAGGTCCAGCCGCACTTTCATGTTCTCTGCCAGCGTCTGGTGATCGTAGTTGAGTAAGTGGAGAATAAACGTTCGACCGTCGGGTTTCCGAGTCAACTGGCCCAGCACGTAACCGCGCGGCTCCAAGCTGAGGCGAGGACCTTCTGCGGCGTCTTCGGCGCGCGCCGCAATTTCCGGCTCCGCCTTTCCGGCCCTGATGATGAGGCCCCCGCCGGCGGTGAACGCATGCAGCCGGGCCTTTTGCTCGGCGTTGAGCTTGGGCAGATCAGCGGGCATCACCAGCACCTTGAAGTGGTCAAGGGGGATTCCCTTGTCCAGGTGTGCGAGCACTTTAGTCTCGAAGAAGACACTTTGCTTGAGGAATGCATCGGCCAGCTCGTTGTGTGGCTCCGAGGAGATCAGCGCGATTCGCGCCACCGGTGCCGCCTGGTGATATAGCTCCCGATGCTCGACCAGGAAATGGTTGTATTGAGCGATGGCCGTCCAGGCCTCCTGGGCATGCGGCTCGCCCTTGATCAGCGCGGAGAGGAATCGGCCTTCGATGTTGCGCGAGGTGGCAGCGCCAAAAGCATAGGCCTCGGCGATGGAGAGCTTCTGCTCCGGCGGGCTGGGGATGCAGCGTTCGCGCGGGCCGCAGTGGTAAAGGTCGTTCTCATACATCAGCGGCTGCCAAAGCTGCTTCTCTGCGGTCAGATACTTGATATTGCGCGCGTTGCCCACCTGCCACTTATCGCCCCAAACACCCGGAGTGTCTTTGCCGTCCTCCTCCCAGATCACCTCGTTGATGTCATTCATCGCAAACCGGTCCGGCGCAATATGGATATTCGCTTCCACCATGACCTTGGGCCGGCCGGTCTCTCGCGCCTTTCGCTCCGCCATCCGCTGGGTGTCATCGAGCAACTGGGCCAGGCCATCGTTGTAACCAATCATGTTGTCCCAGACGATCGCGTCCACGCCAGCGTCCACCGCCAACTCCGCCTTCTTCAAGAGATACGCTCGCCAACCGGGCTTACGCGCGTCGGCCAGACGGCGGTCCCAGGAAATCTGCAGATCGGATTTGGTCGGACCGGCATAGTACATAGGGATGCCATGCATCCACAAGACGTATTTCTTCGTCTCCGGGTCGTCGCGGTAGGCACTGGAGCGGAACATATTGGATGCCGATAGGTAGGCCGACACGTGGATGCCGTTCTGATGGCAGCGCGCGATTACTTTTTTCAGGTTCTCCCGGTTCTGGCTCTCATCCTTAAACGACCAACCGCTGCTCCAGGTGACCCAGATCCAGTTGAACTCCGCCTGCTTGAGCAATCCGAGCATTTGTTCGAAATCGCGATCATAGATGTGAGTCAGCACGTCCTTCTGTTCGGCGCTGAACTTCTTGCCCCACCAGGTCCGCTCGGCCTTCCAGTTCTCGATTTGTCCGCCGTCCAGCCGGATGAAACGAAAATTCCCCTGCTCGGCCCAGAGAGGCACGTCCTCCGGCCTGGCGCGATACAGTTTTGGCGCCGGTTTATAAGACTGGGAGCCGAGCAGCAGGGACGCGGCGGCCAGACTCATCAGTCCAATACGTCCTACAATGCGAATGCGCTGCATGACTCTTTATCGAACGACCAAAACCTCCATCTGGTCATATTCATTAGAGGCGGCGAGCGCGCCTCCTGGATGACAACATTTCGTCTTTCAGTTTTTGCACGACCACCGGCTTCCGGACACGTCCCGTTAGTTCGCTCACACAACGCAGGAGTGACCGGCGTGAGAACGTCGATACCGAGTGGTCGTTAGAGGTTCCTGCTTCCGATTGAATGGACGACGAGGCAGTCTGTCAACCGTGTGTTTGCTCTAACGCTTACGGATTGAAACGGCTGAACCGTCCGAGGTTGGCACTCCTAAAGCTGGGCTTTGTGGAGGCAAATCAGGCCCGTACGTCGGGCGGCTGTGGTTCGACAATGTCCTGCGTGATCGCCGTTACCCGCCCTACGATCGTAGCCTCAGCCGGATAGCGCACCTGCTGCGCTCGACGCTTGGACTGCTGGCTCGGAACGAGAATCAGCCGACCGTCGAGCATTTCACACCAAGTGCAAACGCAGTATTCGCGGAGTTCCACGAAGAAGATCGGTCGATCATGATCGCCGTGCCAACCGAAGGAAGGGATTTTTCTCTGGCGGGGATCGATGCGCACAAACGCTCCCGGGCGAACGAAAGGATACAGCGTGTAGTCATCCATTCCGACATATCCGTACAATGCATCGGCGCTCGCCATGAGCTGAAGTACGAGCGGCACTTCGTCCCAGGTCGTGATCATCTTGGGCACCAGGTTCGTGCGTTCCACTCGCAGTTTTTCCCGGAGTTTCGCCGCTGATTGCATCGCAGGCCTGTAGGCCTCGGGCACCGGCCCGATTACATAGGTGTGAGGGAGAGCAAGGGTTCTGTGCTCGGTCAGAGATTCGCCGACGGGAACGCCGCACATCCTCGCCAGCCGATCATAGTCGTGCCCATAGATGACACTGAGGGTGTACAGGCGGTGAAGACTGGGCGCGCACCTGCCATTTTCGATGTCAGCGAGAGAAGTGCGGGCGATCTTGTAATCGGAACTCTGCCGTCGTTCGGCGATGCTGTGGCTGAGGGTTTCCACATCGCGCAGCGACAGACCGAGACGCTCGCGCTCATCTCTGAGGCGCTTGCCCCACTCCGGGTTCCACGACGAGGCCCACATCTGATGGCCCATCCCGAAGGAATCGCCCGATGGTACCCCAAACACGCGATCTTTCAACAAGTTTCTGAATTGTTTCCGAAAACCCGAACAAAATGGGCTGCCGGGTGGTCGTCATTCCGGCCACCGAGTCTGCGCATTGTTCTTGGACCCGTCGCATCATGTACTTGTTTTTCATAGCGGAAGCCGAACATCTGGCCGAAGGTCAGGACAGTCGGAAGATAGTTGTGGCGACTACGGCTTCGGCTACTTATAGGAGTGAAATCTGCGAGCAGTCATTCTTGAGCCGAAAGAGGGGGGACGCCAGGCGCGAATCGACCCGGATAGAAGCGCGCTTGTCGAATCGTCGGCGCGGGCGGAGAAGTTCTCGCAGCAATGACCCAGCGAGAGAGACCGTGCCGTCGCGCCCCAGGATTGGTTCACCAACCCGCGCTGCACTACCCGAAAGAGTGCAATCTATCCTCGGCAGCAAGCAACTCACGCTCTACCAGGTCTCGCAGCAGTCGGCGGAGCTCTATGGGCGCTCCTCCCCGTTCTTTCTACCGCACAATCTGTATTACGATCTCCGCGCCGGATCATTCAGACCGAGTATTCACCAGATCTCGGCTTTGAGTCGTATTTCCGGCTATCGCGCGGCCGACTGGCTTCGGGTGTTTGGTTTTGACCTTGAGGACATTACACGGCTCCAGGCGATGCTGCCCTCGAAGCGCACCCTTGTCCTCGACACCTCGCTCACAGATCCGAACGACTGGATCTTGTGGTTCGCCAACAGGTCCGGCAGTGTTTCCGTTCCTTCGATCGCACCGCTGGCAAGGCTTCTCAAATTCGCCCCGACGCAACGGATCAGCTCTCTTCTGGATCCCGGCGGTCGAAGATTTCTTTATGCGAAGATCGGCACGGAAGACACGCTCGCGTTTCCTGATCTCCTTCCCGGGAGCCTCGTGCGAGTAAATCGCGATATGGTTGACCGCAGTCCGCGAGGAAACTCCCCGATTTCTGATCGCATGTTTCTGGTGGAGCACAGCGATGGGTTCTGTTGTTGCCGGATACGCAACCTGGGCGACGGGGTGATCGCACTGCTCGACAACGAGCTCCGTTATGCTCAGGTTGAATTACATTGTCCGCAAGAGGCGAAACTCTGGGGCACGATTGATTTCGAGTTTCGACGATTGCTGGGTGCAAAGGAACCGGAAGTCCCGAAGGACTTGGCGCGACGCTGGAAACCTCACTCGCTTTCCTCCGGACCAAACCTCGGGCAACTCCTGGGAAGGACGCGCAGAAGAAAGGGACTCTCGGTTCGCGATGCCGCTCGCATGAGCCGCATCGCTGCTGAAATTTTGAGGGATGATCGATACGCGGCTTCGCCGAGTTCGCTCAGCGACTACGAATTGCGTAACACCGCTCCGCGGGACTTCCACAAAATCGTTTCCCTGTGTTCCATATACGGTCTGCACCTTGGCGCTGTGATGGAACGAATTGGAGTTGACCTCGGAGAGAGCGGTGCCGAAGCGATGCCGGACCACCACTTGTCCCGCCTCCAACCCGCTGTGACAACCCAGATCACCGACCGAAACATAGCGGATACTGGGTTTGTTGAACAATTCCTGGAAAAGTGCCAGGAAATCCCGTTGTTCTTGCGTCATTGTCTGGAATATTTCTCCGGTTCGGCGCGCGTCTCCCTGGATGATTTCTTCTGGGTAGGCGCAGACGCTGATCCGCTTCACCCTTATCTGGCAGATGGATTGGTTGTCCTGGTAAACCGCCGCCGCAAGGCGCCTCTTCACTTTGCATCGAAGCCGCTTTGGCAGCAACCAATCTATGTTGTTCTCAAGCGCGATGGGAGCTACCTCGCTGGCTGTTGCGGCGTTGAAAATGGCGCACTCGTTGTTTATCCGTATACCCAGAATTTTCGTCGCAATGAGGAATACCGGCTTCATCAGGACGTGGAAGTCGTCGGTCAGATTGTAGCGATTGCCCGAGGGCTTCCTTAGTCCAGAGGAAAGCCAGGTTCGCCCTGGACCGTGCTAGGTTTCTGATGCTTTTCCGGACACCTCTCCGCATCGGCTTGTCTCGAGATAAGACTGTTTCACAAGGGAATCTGCGCAAGTTGATCGAAAGTCGAACAAGTCACTGATGTTCTGGACAAATCAAATGTGCACTCCTACGCTCGGCAGTGATTCTCTGATCACGCCGGCATTTGGGTGGCCACACGTTGTCCTCTGTCCCACAACAGCGAGGGTCTGACTGGCTTCGGCTGCCGCCGGAATTGGTCTGGCTGATCCAGCAGATTCGGCCACTCATTCATTGGCATCTGGCCAGCTTCCTCACGATCACCGCCGGAAGCCTGCTCGCCCTAGTTTCACCACTCCTGCTCAAATGGCTGATCGACTCAATCATTCCGCAAAAAAGCATGGGCTTGCTGCTGCTCGCCGTGGGACTCATCTTCATCGGGCACCTGGCGAGGGTTGTGCTGATCAGCCTGGGCAGCTACCTGATGCTGAGCGCATCACAAAAAATGGCACTCACCCTCAGAGTGACTCTGCTCCAGCACCTCGACACACTTTCTGCCGACTATTACGAAGACACGCCCGTAGGCGCGGTCATGTATCCGCTCCATGAGCCGATCGAGGAGATCGCATATTTTGGATCCGATCTTCTGCCAGCCATCCTGCGCATGTTATTCACGACTGCATTCACGCTGGCGGCGATGTGCGCATTGAGCCGGGGCCTGACATTGGCAGTGGTTCCGCTGGTCCCCGTCTTCCTGGTGACCAGACAACACTTCCGCAAGCAGCTCGCGAATGCCGCGGACGGAGCACAGAGGGACCGCCTTGCCTGGACCAGTTTCCTCGAAGAGCATTTGTCGAGTGTGATTTCGATTCAGTTATTGGGCCAGGAAAAGCGGCAGGAACGGAAAGCGTTCCGCCTGTTTGCGCGCTCCGTGCGATCGCAGCAGGGGCTCTACAAGATCGGGACCTGGTTTACCGTCTGGAGTTCCCTCGCGATTGTCCTGGCGATGTCTGCCGTCATCGGATATGGGGGAAAGAGCGTGCTCGCCGGCAGTTTAAGTGTTGGAAGTCTGGTCGCCTTCTACGGTTTTGTGATCCAACTCTTTGATCCGCTCAGCGGCGCTTCCGAACTCTACGCGAGAACGCAGAAGACGTTTTCGAGCATCCGTCAGGTCCGCGCCGCCCTCAGCCTGCGTCCCAGCGTGAGAAATGCCGCCGGAGCGCTGCTACTCTCCCGCCAGGATGCGGCGGACATCGAGTTTGCCGCGGTTGAGTTTGGCTACTCCCGGAATAAAGGTCTCCTTTCGGTCCCTTCTCTTCGCATCAAGGCCGGCGAGCAAATTGCGATCGCGGGCGAGAATGGAGCCGGAAAGAGCACGCTGGTCAAACTTACGGCCAGGCTGTACGACCCGCTCTCCGGCTCGGTGCGCCTGGGCGCTGAAGACATCCGGAACATTCACCTCCAGAGCCTGCGCCAGGCTGTCTGCTATCTGCCTCGCGATCCAATCTTGTTCGACGGCTCGATCACCTCCAATTTGCGGTTCGTCCGCCATGTGGCCAGCGAACAGGAACTCGACGAGGCCATTCAACTCGTGGGGCTGTCGGCCCTCGTGGTCTCACTGCCCCATGGCCTCCGCCAGCGAATTGGACCGGACGGCTGCCAGCTTTCCGGAGGAGAGCGCCAGCGTCTTGCGCTCGCGAGAGCCTTTTTGCAGAAACCGCGGGTCCTGATTCTGGATGAGGCAACGTCCTGTCTTGATCCGTTGGCAGAAGAGAATATTCTTCAGCATCTGCGCAGCCATCTCAACCTTTCCACTTTCATCGTCATCTCGCATCGTCCTTCAACGTTGAATTCGTTCGAGAGAGTTCTGACTCTTTCCGCCGGCCGAATTGTCGATGACGGCAGACCAACTTCGCCGATCGCTGGACTCTCTTTTCATTCGACTGAGCCCACACGACTACCTGTGAATGCCGCAGAGAATTCAGCTAGTCTTTCCCGTTGATCGCCGATCCGACTAAACGCCCACCTTATATATAAAGAGAATGAGCCGGGATCTTGGGTATTTTGGCTTGAGGGGAACCACCGTGGTTGGATCTCGTTTGATATAATATACACTATCAAGCAATGAGAATAATACAAATTAAGATATTGAACTCTCTTTGTGATATATTAATCTATATCATATATGAAAAAAGATATATCGAATAATATCAAAACCTTACGGCTTGAGGGTCTACCCACTGAGATGCGTCGGGCGCTCAAGCAGGCGCGGGAGAAGCACGGATGGAGCCAGAGGGAGTTGGCAAGCCGCCTCGGACTGACGCAGACGCACATCTCCGGCATCGAGTCGGGCAAGATCGTGCCCCGTTACGACACCCTTCTTGAGCTGGTGCGCACTCTCGACAACGATCTGCTCATGGTGCCGCGCGCGCTTGTCCCCGTGGTGCTATCGCTCGTCCGCGATCAGGCAAAGACCGAAGAGGGAGAAGGCGAAGAACGCCCGCTATATGCCGACGGCGACGAGGAGAGCACCGAGGAGCCGCGCGATGAAGTTTGATCCGAAAAAGCTCAATGCACTATCGGTGCGCCTTCATGGACAGCAGATCGGCGTCATCAATCGCCTCGCGGGCGACCGGCAGATCTTTGCGTTCAACGAGGACTACATCGATGACCACGAGCGCCCGACCCTCAGCCTGTCCTTCAAGGGCCGCACCGGCGGGCTGGTCACGTCCGTACGGCCTGTCACGCGCCGAGTGCCTCCTTTTTTTTCCAACCTGCTTCCTGAAGGGCATCTGCGCGAGTATCTCGCCAAGCTAGCGGGGGTCAATCCCGAGCGCGAATTTTTCCTTCTCGCGGTCCTCGGCGCCGATCTTCCCGGCGCCCTCGTCATCACGCCGCTTGAGGGCCAGGAACAACAAGATGATCGTCATGACGATGACAACGCTGATCATGATCGCCACGACGATCGTCGGCGTGAGCCTGTCTTGCGGTTTTCTCTCGCCGGAGTACAGTTGAAGTTCTCGGCGGTCATGGAAGCATCCGGCGGCCTGACGATTCCGGCCGGGGGCATGGGCGGATCGTGGATCGTCAAACTTCCTTCGGCACGCTTTGCCGCTGTCCCCGAAAATGAATTCGCCATGCTAGAGCTTGCGCGCCGCGTCGGCATCGGAGTGCCGGACAACCGCCTGGTCAAGGCGGCTGAGATTAAGGGCCTGCCCGAGGAGGTGCGCGCGCCAGCAGCCCAGGCGCTCGCTGTTTCGCGCTTCGACCGCGTACCGGGGGGAGCGCCCGTTCACATGGAGGACTTCGCCCAAGTCTTCGGCCAGTATCCGAACGACAAGTATCGATTCCGCAGTTATTCAAACGTCGCTGCGGTCCTATGGGCGGAGATCGGCGAGGCTGCAGTTCTCGAGTTTGTCCGCCGACTCGTATTTTCGGTCCTCATCGGCAACGCCGACATGCATCTGAAGAACTGGTCTCTCCTCTATCCCGACCAGCGCAAGCCGGTCCTGTCGCCGGGATATGACTTTGTAGCAACGCTTTCATATATTCCCAACGACTCGCTCGCCTTGAGTTTCGGCGGCAGCCGCAGTCTCTCGGAAATCACGCCCGACCAAATGCGCCGCTTCGCCGACACCGCCCGGATTCCGGCAAGCCCGTTATGGCAGATTGCAGTCGAGACGGCAGAGCGCACGGCTACTGCCTGGGCCAAACTGGAACACGCCGACTTGCTGCCCAACGATTTGCGGGCCGCGATCAACAGGCAGATTCTCGGGGTTGCCGCCAGGATCAAGTAAGGTACGTCTCTCCTTTGAAGCCCCTTTTTCTTGTGCGCTTCGCCGCAGTCCGCGACCATAAACAAGCGGGATTGGATGACAACGGGATTGCCGCTAGCCGGCAATCCCGATTCGCCGAGCCTACTCGGTCGATCGTTCCTACTCGTTCATTCGTGGTCGAATTTTCCGTCGAATCATTCTTCGTCGATCATGCTTGTTCAATCGTGCGACGCCTCCTGGCAACGCTAATGTGGCTTGTGTGCATGACGACGAACGAGAAATTTCCACAGACGCAGTTTGGACCCGGGCATAGTCGCAACGCAGTACCGGTAAGTGCATGTTGATCCTACGGTTAAGATCGGCGCCCAGCTTCGGATTCAGCTTCTATCGGCGTAATTAGGAGAGAAAAGCGAACAGCGCTCGTTCCTGGTTCGATCAGGCCTTTCTCGAAATCTCAATGCCAGCAAGAACCTCCGGCCGAGTAAGTTGCTTTTCTGGAAATTGTCAACTTGTTCTGGCGTTCGATACCTGAGCGGTGTCAAAGTTCGCCCAGACAGTACAACTTCATCCTGCAATACGACCCGAGTGGGGCTTCCGATGTACCGAGTCGCGGAAAGCGTTCGCAGTAGCCATCGCCAGGATGGAGCCATTGTGCTCGATATCCGGCAAGGCCAGATGTACAACCTCAATCTCGTCGGATCGCGAATCCTCGAACTACTTAAAACGGGAGCAACCGAATCGGCGATCGTCGATGAAATCAGCCAGAGATTCGAGGTGAGCAAGGCGGTGGCTGAAACCGACGTCCGCGAATTCATCGAGTCGCTCAAGCAGCATCAGCTGCTCGAAGACTCCGGATCGAATAGCACGCATGGAGTCAGGACAAGTTCGTGAATTCCCAACCACAATCCGAACGCGAGACCTGGCGCGCCATTGTATTCAGTTCTGATGGAACCAAGGCACTGCTCAAAGTTTCTGAGGGTGGGTTCGTTTTCCCTTCCGTAGAAATTCCTCGCTGGGAGCGATTGGCAGAAAACCTCACAGCTGCGCTTGAAAAACAGTGGGGTTGTGAAGCCGTTTGCCTGTTCACCCTGAATGACTCTTCGCAGCATGGCGGCACCAATGATTCTTACGAAGTGATGGAGTGCTGGCGTGACGACGCACACTCGAGTGACACCATCTGGCAACCGATCCACTCCCTGAGGTCAGACACCTTTGAGGATCCCGCCGAGTACCGGATATTCGAACGGTGCTTCGAGCAGTTGGATCGATATGAGCGCGATCCGGCGTCGCCGTTCGCCCGCGGAGGATCGTTTGCCCGGGTGCGGAATTGGACGCGTGACGCAATCCGCCCTTTTGGCCTCGAACTCGAAACCTCATTCCGGCAACACAACTCGAGCGAGTCTTTCAGCCTGATCCGCTTTGAAAGCAATGGTACGGCGGTCTGGTTCAAGGCTGTGGGAGAGCCGAACCTGCGGGAGTTTCCCATCACTCTGAAATTAGCGGAACTGTTGCCCGAGTTCCTGCCGGAGGTCCTTGCAACAAGGCCAGAGTGGAATGCTTGGCTATCGCGTGAGGTCGAGGGCACAAACCTTGGCAAAACGAAAGATGCTGCGATATGGGAAAGAGCGGCCGCCAAATTGGCCGAGTTGCAAATTGAGTCCATCTCAGGTGCGGATTCAATTCTCGATGCGGGTGCCCATGACCTCAGAACCGACGGGCTGCTCGATTCGGTTGATCCTTTCTTTGAAGTTGTGACGCGGCTCATGGAAGAGCAGACGAAAGCTTCTCCACCGGCCCTGAGCCGGGAGGAGTTGAGCCTGCTTAAGCTGCGACTTGAAGATGCGCTCACTCTCCTTGGCGATTTCGGAATCCCGCACGCTCTGGGACATCTGGATCTGAATCCGTGGAACGTCATTCTGACGCGGAGTAGGTGCGTTTTCCTCGACTGGGCCGAAGCCTATGTAGGTCTTCCGTTCTTCAGTTTCGAATATTTGCTTGAGCATTTCCGGCGCGAGGTCGGTCAAGATGCAGTCCTTGAATCGGCATTCGTCAATGCCTACAGGGCGCCCTGGCGTCAACTGCTGTCTGACGATGTCTCAAGCGAAGCTTTCGCTCTTGCACCACTGGCGGCCGTCTATGCGTACGCAGCTGGAACACAAGCCTGGAAGGATGAAGAAAAACTTCGCGATGCAAAGACGGGTGGGTATTTCCGCAGCCTGGCCCGGAGAATGAACCGGGAGGCAATCCAACTGATCGAGCGGAGGCCGGCATGTCTAAGCTAGCCACCGCTCCTCCGTATTCTCCAGTTGAGCCCGTGACGGACGTTCTGCACGGAGTCCCGATCACCGACCCCTATCGGTGGCTCGAGGACCAGAACTCGCAACGCACCCGGGAATGGCTGGGAGCGCAACACGAGTATGCGCGCTCCTATCTGGACGCCATTCCCGGTCGCGATCGAATTCGAGAGCGGATCCGAGAACTACTGGATGTTGAAACCTACGACGCAGTACAAAAGGCAGGGAACAAATATTTCTTCAGGAAGCGCCTACCTGGGCAGGAACAACCCTGTATCTATTTTCGCGAAGGCACAGATGGCGCAGATCGTCTTCTGATCGATCCCGCCGAGCGCGGAACTGGACCATATACGGCGGTAAAGCCTCTGCATGTTTCTCCGGATGGCCGGTTGCTGCTCTATGAAGTGAAAGAGGGCGGTGAGCGCACGGGCACATTTGAGATCCTGGAAATCGAAACTCGCATAGCCTTGCCCGACATTCTCCCCCGCGGCTATCTGCGAGGGTTTGTGTTTGCGCCGGATTCAAAGAGCTTCTATTACGTCCACGAATCCCTGAAAAGCGAACAACCCAAACGTCCAGTGGCACTGCAACACGTTGTGGGCACGAGCTTCGATGATGATCAGGAGGTTTTCTCGGCCGGTGAAAGTCGAGATCTCCGCCTTTACATCGTGCCCGGAACAACACACATGGGTTTTCTTGTTGTGCATTTCGGAGAAGCAACGTTGACGGATTTCTTCGTATGGTCAATTGGCGGCAGTAGCCCTCCCAAGCCGATCGTCAGAGAGGCGAAGTATAAATTTGGGCCTCTCTTTGTTAAGGACGGGCGTGTTCAGGACGGGCGAATTCTCGCGATTACGGACCTCGACGCGCCGAACTTCCGGATCGTCGAGGTTCGAACGAGACAGAACCGACAACCAGAATTCGTGGACGTGGTGCCTGAAAGCGATGCCGTGATCCAAGACTGGGCCGTTGCCGGCGAACGGATCTGTGTCTCTTACCTTCGCAAACTCAAAACCGAAGTCAATATTTTCGATTTGAAAGGCAGACGACTCGGGCAGCTGCCGGTCGATCCATCGAGCACGGTTCGATTGATCAGCGCTGTCGAATGCACAGATGAACTGCTCTTTGAACAGGAGTCTTTCATACAGCCCGCCCGGACTTGCAGGTATTCGCCAACAGACCGGCAGGTAACTCTCTGGCAGAACCGCATCGTGTCTTTCGATTCCGGGAAGTTTGCCCATCTCCAAGTCTGGTTCGCGGCAAAGGACGGAACGCAAATTCCGATGTACCTCGTGGCGCTCAGGAACGTTCTGGAAGGTGGATCCCATCCGATGATCATGACCTCGTACGGCGGGTATGGCGTCTCGATGACGCCGCAATTCAGTGTCTTCGTGGCGTTTCTGTTGGAAAAAGGCTGTATCTTCGCTCTCCCCAATATCCGCGGGGGCTCGGAGTTTGGAAACCAGTGGCATGAGGCAGCCAAACGACGAAACCGGCAGGTCGCGTTTGATGATTTCCTGTCCGCCGCGGAATGGCTGATCAAGACAGGCCGGACAGAACCACGGAAACTTGCGGTCTTCGGTGGGTCAAACTCCGGATTGCTGGTGGGAGCGGCGATGACGCAGCGGCCGGATTTGTTCCGGGCAGTGCTGTGCATGGTCCCCATGCTCGACATGCTGCGCTATCACCTGTTCGACAACGCGCATGTCTGGAAAGAGGAGCTTGGCACAGCGGACGATCCGGATGATTTTGCTTCACTGCTGGCTTACTCGCCGTATCACAACGTGCACGAGAGAACGGCCTATCCCGCCACCATGATCGTATCGGGAGATTCGGATGACAACTGCAACCCAATGCATGCGAGAAAGATGACGGCGCGACTGCAGGCTGCCAACGGTTCAGACTCGCCCATCTTCCTCGATTACAGCTGCCATCGGGGGCATTCTCCCGTGCTGCCAGTGAGCGAACGAATTGAGGCACTCACGGATCGCATGGCATTCCTCTCGGATCAACTGGGACTGAGCGTTTAGCAGGAGGTTCCTTCGTGACATTCCTCATGCTGCGTGCCTATTGGAAGCTGATCTATTTCGATCTCTATCTCGCGCGAGCGAATTTCGCAGACCTTTATTTGCAGGTGCGGCAATTTCCTCCTGGCCGAGAAATCGTGCCTTGCGACATCACTGAAAAGGTGTGCGCAGCGGTTGATATGGCTTGCATTTGGTACTGGAAGGAAGTGCTCTGCCTGCAACGATCAGCGGCGACTGCCTGTTTACTAAAACAGTGTGGTGTGGCAGCACAGATGGTGATCGGTGCGCAACAGATGCCGTTCAAGGCACACGCCTGGGTTGAAGTTGAAGGACGGGTAGTGAACGACAAGCCGTATGTGCGGGACATATACGCCGTCCTGGAACGGTGCTAGCCAGGGTTCCGACGGGGGCAGAACCATGAGCGTTCAATTCGGCAAGTGTAGCTTCGACGGCAAACCGATCGACATTCAGCGATTCGATGAATTCCGCAATGTGCTCGCTCCATTCGGTCCCGACGGGCAGAGCCATTTCTGCAGAGACAACTTCGCGGTTCTTTACCTCGCACTCCACACCACGAAAGAATCACGGCGCGAGACGCAGCCTTATGTTTCAAGAAGTGGCCTGGTATTCACATGGGATGGAAGGCTCGATAACCGGAAGGACCTCATCGAGAAATTGGGAGGCGAGCTATGCCCGGATTCCACCGATCTTGAAATCGTTGCCGCAGGGCACGAGCGATGGGGATCCGATCTGTTCTCTAACGTGGTCGGGGACTGGGCTCTCTCTGTGTGGAATCCAATGGACCAATCCCTGATCTTGGCCAAGGACTTCGTTGGAACCCGAAGTCTTTATTATTGCGTCGAAAAGAGAGAAGTCACGTGGTGCACCATTCTCGACCCCCTGGTTCGGTTTGCAGGGCACCGGTTCGAACTGGAAAAGGAATACATTGCCCCCTGGCTCTCATTCTTTCCAGCGACCCACCTCACCCCATACGTCGGGATTTACGCTGTTCCCCCCTCCTGTTTCATCCGCTTTCAGCAGGCATCAGCCGACGTTACCAAATATTGGGACTTCAATTCCTCAAAACAGATTCGCTATCGCACCGACAACGAATATGAGGACCATTTCCGCTCCGTTTTCAAGGAATCCGTGCGCCGGAGGTTGCGTTGCGATTCCCTTATCGTCGCCGAACTCAGCGGCGGAATGGATTCCTCCTCGATCGTCTGCATGGCAGACGAAGTCGCGCGCCACGAACAACCAGCATGCGGCGACATCGAAACGGTCTCCTATTACGACAATTCAGAGCCTAACTGTGATGACCAAATCTACTTCACGCTGATGGAACAGAAGCGAGGACGAGCAGGGTGCCATCTCGATTTGAGTCGCGACACTTCTGTCCTCGCCTTCGATCATGGCGGACAGTTCTTTCCAATTCCTGAAGTCAGACACGATTCGGATGACGCGATTGCCTTCGCTCGTCTTCTGCGGACGAAGGGCGCCCGTGCTCTGCTATCTGGGTTTGGCGGTGATGAGGTCACGGGTGGGGTCCCAACACCCATTCCCGAGCTTGCCGACCTTTTGGCGCGGGTCCGGCTTCGTCTCCTTGCTAGCCAATTGAAGCGTTGGGCCGTTCAAAAAAGAAGACCCTGGATTCATTTGTTTTTGGAAACGATTCAGGAATTTTTCCCGGAACGGTTCGCCCGATCCCCAGAGTCAATCCTGCCACTGGCATGGCTGCGGGATGAGTTTGCAAATCAACATGGCGCGGCCATGCTGCCCGATCGAAAGCGAGCCCGAATTTTCGGTCCGCTGCCAAGCTTTCAGATGAGCCTGAAGGTCCTGGAAATTCTCCGCAGGCAACTGGGATGCACTCCGCCGGAATGCCCGTCGCTTTGCGAGAAGCGCTATCCCTACCTCGATCGCGACCTCCTCGAATTCCTCTTTGCCATTCCGAGAGAACAACTGGTGCGTCCCGGTCAGCGAAGATCCTTGATGCGCCGTGCGCTCGCCGGGATCGTTCCAGGGAGAATTCTCGACCGGCGGCGCAAGGCTTTCGTTGTCCGCGGTCCCATAAGCCTCATCGTGAATCACTGGTCAGAAATACGTGAGTTCAGCCGGAAGTCCATGATGGCTGCACTCGGGATTGTCGACGAAGACAGGTTTCTGCGCACGCTGGATGCGGTGCGGGCCGGCTCTGAGGTGGCCATCATCCCTCTGCTGCGCGCATTCGCCTTGGAGCAGTGGCTCAGAAACTCCGAGGTGCGCCAATACCTGGTCATCGGTGAAGCTCGCGAAACAGGCTCAAGTTCGCAATCGAGGCAGACCGAACTCTGTGTCTGATGCAGTCGCCTCGGGATCGATCTCAGCTGAGAAAACCATCTTACGAAAGGAGGTAAACGGAAATGAAATACGTGAAACCGGAAATCACTGTGATCGGCGCAGCC
>Ga0335082_10001657_pt1 | contig 23753 bp, 23 predicted proteins | sample Lox_Sample_41_FD_206718 | JGI IMG/M metagenome (GOLD analysis project Ga0335082, IMG submission 206718) | Soil microbial communities from Loxahatchee National Wildlife Refuge, Florida, United States - Lox_Sample_4.1 | ecosystem: Environmental > Terrestrial > Soil > Wetlands | place: USA...
ACGCCTGGTTGATCGGCCGACCGCACGCTTCGCTGAACCCGTCGCCCGCGAACTCAGCGGCTGTTTCGAACCGGGTCTGTCTTCTGAAACTTCGCTCGCCTGCGGCTCGCTGCGCGCCGAGCGCAATGCGCTCGGCTTGCTATTCTGCGCCGCCTTCGACCCGGGAGATCCGAGTGGCCACACACGAATCATCGCGAAAGCGCGCACGCCAGGCGGAGAAGCGGCGCATCCGCAACCGACACGTCCGCAGCGGCGTGAAGGGCGTCGTCAAGGCCGTCCACACGGCGCTCGCGGCGAGCTCGCAGGAATCCGCCGAGCTCACGCGCCGCGCAGAGAGCGTGATCCGCCGGGCCGCCAGCAAGGGCGTGCTGAGCCACAAGCAGGCGAGCCGCCGCGTCGCGCGCCTCGCGCGCCGCGCGCACCAGGTCGCGTCCAACTAGGACCTTACTCCGCTCGCCTCCGGCGAGCTGCGCGCGGCGTTCCGCCGCTTGCGGCGCGCTGCGCGCGCCATGTTCCCCGAGCCCCGATCTCCGGTGCTTCGAGCGAGCGCCTTGCGGCTGCTCGTCGCGAATCGGAAATGCGTCAACTCGAGAGCGCGAGCACCAGGCGCTCGAGCGCGAGCTCTGCCGGCAGCGCGCCCTCGCCCTTCAGCGCGAGGTCCGTGTCGTGGATCGCGTCGAGCGACGCGCGCAGCCGCGCGGTGCCGAAGCGCCGCGCCTGCTGCGCGAGCTTCCGCTGTACGAAGGCAGGACCCGAGACCTCGGCGCCGTGCGCCACGCGCAGCAGACGACGGAAGTGCGACACGATGCTGCCGAGCAGCACGGGAGGAGGCGCGCCCGCGCCGAGCAGGCGCGAGAGCACGGTGAGCGCGTCGCCGGCGCGACCCTCGCCGATCGCGTCGGTGAGGTCCCAGATCGGCGCTTCCGACGCGTCCTGCGTGCCGGCGGCGACGTGCGCGCGAGTCACCGCGCGGCTGTCGCCGGCGAGCAGCGCCAGCTTCGCGATCTCCTGCCGCAGCCAGAGCAGCTGCGGCCCGGCGCGCTCGGCCAGCAGCTCCGCCGCGCCGCGCTCGAGCGCGACGCCCTGCCGCTCGGCCTCGCGGCGCACGAACGCGGCGGTCTCCGCGGTCCGGCGCGGCGCCGTGCACTCGACCACCGCGTCTCCGAAGGCCCGGACCCAGCGCGCGCGCCGATCGGGCTTCGCCGCCAGCGTCACGAGCACGCAGCTCACGTGCTCGCCGGCCACGTGGTCCGCCAGCAGCCCGGGCAACGCCTCACCGACACCCCCTCGCGACGCATCCGGCTCCTCGAGTACGACGAGGCGGCGCTCTGCCACCACCGGCAGGATCCGCAGCGAATCCCCCAGCGCGCCCGCCTGCACGCGCGCCGCCTCGATCCGCTCGAAGTCGAAGGCGTCGCCAGCCCCCGCGAGCACCGCCTCGCGCAGCGCCCGCAGCGCATCCTCGCGCAGCAGCGGCTCCTCGCCGGCCAGCAGATAGGCCGGCCGCAGCCGCCCTGCGGCGAGCTCGGCCGAGAGCTCCTCGGGTGTCATTGCGCCGCCTGCTGCTCGCCGAGCCGGTCCATGAAGCGCGCCGCGATCAGCGACGCGATCCGCCGCAGCGCCTCCTCGCGGTTCTTGCGCTGCGCCTCGACGTCACCGCTCGCGAGGTGTCGCTCGCTGTCCTCGAAGCGCGTCGGCGCGACCACCACCTGATCGCCGCGCTTCGCATCGAGCTCGAGCGTCACGTGCGTCTCGTACTCGAGCACGAGCACCACGGACGAGAGACTGCGCGCGGTCGTCTCGACGTTGACGATCCGCCCGTGCACCACCACGTCGGCCTTCTCCGGACTCTCTGCGATGCGCGATCCGCTGCGCCGCAGCAGCTCGCGGCGCAGCGCGTCCGCGACGATCCGATCGAGCCCCGGCTCGCCGGCCTCGTTGCGCGGCGTGACGACCGCAATCGTCCCGACCTCGCGCAGATCCCCGGCCGCGAGGTGATAGCCGCAGCCGGACACCAGCAGGGCGATCGCGAGGAGAACCCGAACCTGCATGGGGGCAGACGTATAGCCTGCACGCCGCTCGGAAGACCCATTCCCGATTCGAAACGATGTCGCGCGGAGCGCGCCGCAAGCGCCGAAGGCGCGCAGCGAGCGAAGGCGAGCGGAGTCAAACTCTCAGATTCGCAACTTCCTGCCGCAGCGCCGACGCGTGCTCGCGCAGCGCGCGCGTCACTGCGTCGAGCGTGCGCGCCGCCGACTCCTGCGACTCGGTCGTCGCCTGCACGTGCGACAGCTCGCGCAGCACCGCCGTGCACGCGGCCGTCTGCTCCTGCAGGGCGCCGTCGATCTGCTCGACCACCTGGCGCACCCCCTCGATCGACTCCTGGATCCGCGCGGCGCCGCGCGCCTGCTCCTCCGTCGTTCCCTTCACCTGGCGCGACACGTCCCGCATCGTCACCGTGCCCGCCGAGATCACCGCGCTCGCGCGGTCCTGCTCGGCCGTCGCCTGCTCGATCCGGTGTACCCCGTCGCGCACGCGCTCCATCAGCCCGACCACGTGCCCCGCGGCCTTCGCCTGCGCCTGCACGGCTGTCACGATCCCGGCGATCCGCCGCCCGCTCTCCTTCGACGAGCGCGTGATCTGCTCGAGCGCGAGCCCGGCCTCGGCGGACTGCTCGACCCCGCGCGCCACGCGCGACGTCCCCTGCTCGATCGCGGTCGTCGCCGAGCGCGCCTCCTCCTGCACCGCCGCGATCAGGCTGCCGATCTCCTTGGTCGACGCGAGCACCCGCTCCGCGAGGTCCTTGATCTCCTCGGCCACCACCGAGAAGGCACGCCCGTGCTCGCCCGCCTGCGCCGCGATGATCGCGGCGTTCAGCGCGAGCAGATTCGTCTCGTCCGCCACGTCGTCGATCACGTCGACGATCGCGCCGATCTCCACCGTGCGGCCGGAGAGCCCGCGGATCACGGCTTCGGCGCGCTCCGTCGCCTCCTGGATCTGCTCCATCCCGGCGATCGTCTCGCGCACCTGCGCCTGTCCCTTCTCGGCGGAGGCGACCACCGCCTCCGAGAGCCGCGACGCCTCGGACGCCGCCACGTCCACCTCGCGCAGCGAGCTGGCCATCTCCTCCATCGAGGCGCTCGTCTCCTCCGCCGCGCTCGCGAGGCTCTGAGAGTTCTCGCGCACCTGGCGCACGCTCGACACCATCTGCTCCATCGAGCTCGAGGCCTCGTCCACGCGTCGCGACAGGATCTGCGCCGTCTCCTTCAGCTCCGCGCCGGCTGCGCCGAGCTCGAGGATCGAGGAGCTCGACTCCTCGACCGAGCCGTTCAGCGACGACGACGAGGTCGCGATGCCGCGCACCTGCGCGTCGATCTCCTGCATGCCGGCTGCGGCGCGCGACACGCCCTGGCGCGCGCCCGACGACGCCTCCGAGAGGCCGCTCGAGATCGGCGCGAGCGACTCCGCGCCGGACTCCACCCGCTCGGCCGCCCACTGCACCTTCGACACCATCCCGCGGAGGCCCGCGGCCATCGCCTCGAACGAGCGCGCGAGGTCGCCGATCTCGTCCTCGTTCGTCACCGGCCGCAGCGCGCGCAGATCGCCGCTCGACAGGCGCTCCGCCTCGGCGGAGAGGAGCCGCGTCGCCGACGCGACGTCGCGAGCGAGCAGCTGCGTGGTCACGAGCGTCAGCGCGAGCCCCACCGCCAGGAAGGCGCCGAAGGCGAGCCAGCTCGCGCTCGCGTCACCGCGCACGTCCCGCCAGTCGGAGATCGCCACGGCGAGGCGGCCGTCGGAGAGCCGGCGCCAGCTGAACACGTGCTCCGAGTCCACCGACTCGCTGTCGCCGCTCTCGTAGCCGGCGGCGCCGAGCACCTCGCGCTCGGCCGGCGAGAGGCCGGGCAGCGCCGCTGCGAGCGCGGCCTGGCCGGCGTCCAGGATCAGCACGTGCTCCGCGATCCGGAGCTCCGACGCCAGCGCGGACGCGTTCGCGAGCGCCGACGCGTCGCCGTCCGCGGGATCCCGCGCCAGCCGCTCGAGGAAGGCGCTCTTCTGCGCCACGTCGCGGTGCTCGAGCGGGCGCGCGGCCTGCACGTTGGCGAGTAGCCCTGCGAAGAGCGAGGTCACGAGCGTGATCCCCGCCAGGGACACCCCGAGCTTGCGCGCGAGCGGCACCCGCGGCGTGAGCTGCCCGCGCAGCTGCGGGTCTCCGAGCTCCAGGGCCAGCTGCGCCGCCATCGGCTGGAGCTTCTGCTTCATCACGCAGTAGTGGATCACCGCCATCAGGAAGCCGCCGGAGCCGGCGGCCAGCACCATGATCGCGCCGTCGGAGAAGCGGAAGCCCTCCGACACCACCGTCATCGCGCCGGCGACGAGCGCGCCGCCGGCGACCCACCAGAAATTCCCCCAGCTGAAGGTGCGCACCGGCAGCGCGATGATCGCCGCGAAGCCCTCGCGCAGCAGCGCCGGGTCGGCGCGGCCCGCCGCGCGCGCGTCGAGGCAGCGCACCAGCGGCCGCCACAGGTACTCGTGCATGCGCGCCTGCGCCACGAACAGCACGACGAAGAGCACGCCGACGATCGAGGCGAAGCGCGTCCACTCGACGGCCGACATGCGCAGCAGCGCGACGAGATACAGCGTGATCACGCCGACCGTCGCGAGCGAGAGCGCCGCGGAGACCGCGAGCACGCGCGTCTGGTAGCTGCGTCCGGTGGGCGTCGATTCTTCCATGGCGTACTCCATGCGCCTAGTCATGGTCCTTCAGCAGATCCTTCACCACGGTCAGCACGCGGTTGGCCTGGATCGGCTTGGTCAGATACTCGTTCGCGCCGAGCGCGAGCGCGCGCTCGCGGTCCTCGTCGGCGCCCTCGGTCGTCACCACGATGATCGGGATCTGCTTCAGCGACTCCTCGTCCCGGATCAGGCGGATCAGCTTGAGGCCGTCCATCACGGGCATGTTGATGTCGATCAGCGCGATGTCGTAGTGATCGCTCGAGATCTTGCGCAGGCCGTCCATGCCGTCCTGCGCCTCCACGATCTCGACGTCGCGCAGGCGCCGCAGAGCGAACACCAGCAGCTGTCGCATCGTGGGGCTGTCCTCGACGATCAGAACTCGGTACTTCGCCATGATGGTTTCGCCCTCCGCTCGGGCTACTTGGTGAGCAGGTCGATGAATCCCTGGATCGTGTTCAGCTTGCGCGCCGACTGGGAGTAGAGCCGGGCGGCGAAGATCGCGGTCGCCGCATGGCGGCCGAGCATGTTGAAGAGCTCGTGGTCGAGCGGCGTGAAGCCGCTCTTCTGCTGGAGCAGGCCGTGCACGACGATCGCGCCGACGGGCCGGTCGTGGACGGCGAGCGGCACGCAGACGACGGGCTGCGACAGGTCGCCCCCCCGCTGCGGCACGTCCCAGCAGGTCGCCTCGTGCGCCGCGACCGCCTTGCCGAGCAGGCCCTGCCCGAGCTGGATGCGCGGGAACGACTCGAGGTCGGCGCCCTCGCAGGCCACCGCGCGCAGCTCCCCGGTTTCCTCGTTCAGCAGGTAGACGCCGAAGACCTCCGCGCCGATCAGGTTGATCGCGATCTCGACGATGCTCTTCAGCACCTCGTCGGGGTCGAGCGTGGAGTGGAGCTGGTAGCTGGCGACGTAGAGGTTCGCGAGGTTGTTGTTCTCCTCTTCGATCTCGATGTAGCGCTGCGCGAACTGGTTGTTCTCGCGCTCGACCTGGTCGAGGCGCTCGCGCACGCTGCTGCACTCGGCCTCGAGCGTCGCGATGCGCGCGAGCAGCTCGCGGCGGAGCTTCTCCCAGGTCTCGGGCGAGCGCGCGGCGGTCTCCTGGCGGTCCTGCACGGCGGCGAGCTCGCTGCGCAGGCGCTCGTTCTCGCGCAGGAGCTCGCGCGAGAACTCCGCCCCCTTGCGGAAGATCCCGAGGAACTCCTCCGCGCGCGCGTGGTGCTTGGGGTCGTGGCTGCTCATGTCGGTTCCCTCGTCGACAGCTGCGTTCCGGACGCGCCGCGCGAGCCTTTCGCCTCGCTGGCGCCGATTCCCGTCAGGATCGATGCGGCGATCTCGTGGAGCGGGAGCACGCGATCCACCGCGCCGGAGCGGATCGCCTGCTGGGGCATTCCGAAGATCACGGCGGTCTCCTCGGACTCGGCGATCACGAGGCCGCCGGCCTGCTTGACGGCGCGCACGCCCTGGCTGCCGTCGTCGCCCATGCCGGTCAGCACGACGGCCACGACGCTGCGGCCGAAGTGCTTCGCCGCCGACGCGAACAGGCGGTCCACCGAGGGCGCGTACTTCTCGCGCGGCTGCGGCGACGCGACGCGCGCGACCACCGACTTCCCCTGCGCCTCGAACTCGAGGTGGCGTCCGCCGGGCGCGACGAGCACGCTGCCGGGCGAGAGCTCCTCGCCGCCGCGCGCCTCGCGCGCCGCGAGCGGGGTCAGCCGCCCGATCCGCTCGGCGAAGCCCGCCGTGAAGCCCTCGGGCATGTGCTGCGCGATCGCGAAGCTGCACGCCGGCCGGGTCGAGAACGCGCCGAAGATCCGCATCAGCGCCGCGGGCCCGCCCGTCGAGGAGCCGACCACCACCAGCCGCGGCGCCCCGACGGCGGCCTGCGCCGACGCGACGTGCGGCGGCAGCGCGGCGATGCGGTCGCGCACCTTGTCGATCCGCAGCTCGCGCATCGCGTGCACCTTGCGGATCAGCTCGCGCTCGATCTTCGCGAGCTCGGGCGTCGCCCGCGGCGTCGGCTTGGCGATGAAGTCGACGGCGCCGAGGTCGAGCGCCTTGAACACGTCCTCCTCACCCGAGCGACCGCTGATCACCATGACCGGCGTCGGGCGCTTGCTCATGACCACGCGCAGGAACGTGAAGCCGTCCATGCGCGGCATCTCGAGGTCGAGCGTGATCAGGTCGGGCTCGAGCTCGAAGGTCTTGCGCAGCGCTTCCTCGCCGTCGCGCGCCACGCCCACCACCTCGACGAGCGGCGAGGTGCCGAGCATGCGCGTGATGACCTGGCGCGAGAAGGCCGAGTCGTCGATCACGAGCACGCGGATGCGGTTGCTTCGCGTCATCGGCCGCCCTCGACACGCCGCACCGCGGCGTCCGCGGCGGCGTGGACCGGATCGGGCGCACGCAGCCCGCCGAGCGGCTTGCGGTAGACCATGTCCTGACGCAGATGCCGCAGCTCGAGCGAGGTGGAGAGGTTGAGCAGCGACTCGCTGTGGCCGAGCAGCAGGTGCCCGCCCGGCCGCAACTTCTCCTCGAAGGTCGAGATCACCTGGCGCTTGCCCTCCGCGTCGAAGTAGATCAGCACGTTGCGACACAGGATCACGTCGAGCGAACCGAGCAGGGCGACCTTGCCGCGGTCGAGCAGATTCAGGTGGAGGAAGTCGACGTGCTTCTTCACCTCGTCCGAGATGCGCCACTGGCCGTCCTTCTCGGCGAAGTAGCGCGCGCGCAGCCCCGCCTCGGTCTCGCGGAAGGCATTCTCGCGATAGGTGCCCTGGCGCGCGCGCTGGAGCATGCGGCGCGAGATGTCGGCCGCGTAGACGCGCAGGTTCGCCGCCGGATCGAGGCCCGCCTCCATCGCCATGATCACGATGGTGTAGGGCTCCTCGCCGGAGGCGCAGCCGGCGGACCAGACCGTCACGGGGCCCCCACCGCGCTCGCGCCGCTGCAGCATCGCCTCCGGAAGGATCTCGCCGACGAGCGCGAGCAGCTGCCGCCGCTCGCGGAAGAAGTAGGTCTCGTTGGTGGTGATCTCGTCGACGAGCCGTCCGAGCTCGCCGCCGCCGGCCGCGGCCTGGCGCAGCTCGAGGTGATAGGCGGCGAAGCTCGAGACCGAGAGCTCGCGCATGCGCCGCTCCACGCGGCGCTCCAGCAAGAAGCGCGTCTCGGGGCCGAAGTGCAGCCCGCAATGGCCGCGCACGAGCTCCGCGAACATGCGGAACTCGCCGTCGCTCATGCGCAGCTCTCCGGCCGGCTCTCGCATGCCGCTAGCCCTCGAGCCTCGCGAGCGCGCGCAGCGCCGCGCCCCGCACGAACTCGTCCTGCTCGATGTCGAGGCGCCGCAGGATCGCCGGTGCCGCGCGCCGCAGGCTGCGCTCCGCGATCGCCTCGATCGCCTCGGCGCGCACCGACCAGTCGGCGTGGCCGACGAGCGGGATCAGCGCCTCGAGCGCGCCGGCGTCGGCGTGGACGCCGACGCAGCGGATCACCTCGCGCACCAGCTCGGGCTCGGGACGCTCGAGCAGGCGCAGCGCGCGTAGCGCGAGCGAGCCGCCCGCGCGCGTCGCGGCCTCGAGCGCGGCGAGCGCCACGGGCGCCTGGTCCGCGCAGGCCGTGTCGAAATACGAGAGCGCGGTGGCGCGCCGCTCGGACGCCTCGTCGCCGCCGAGCAGCGCGCCGATGGCGGTCGCGCGCACGCGCACGTCCTCGTCCGCAGCGAGCCGCTCGAGATCCTCCAGCGCTTCGCGGCCCGCGGTTCCGAACGCCCGCGCGACGGCCGCGCGCACCTCGGGCGACTCGTCGCCGATCGCCATGCGGAGCGACTCGCGCGCGCGGCCCGGCTCGAGCCGCGCCAGCGCGTCCACCGCCGCGCGACGCACGGGGGCGCTCGCGTCCTTCAGCAGCAGCTCCATCAGGTCGGCGTCCTGCGCGCGCCCGACCCGGCCGAGCACGCGGGCCACCGCCTCGCGCACCGGCTCCGCGGCACCGGCGAGAGCCGCGCGCAGCGTGTCGATCACGCGATCCGCGCCGCCCTTGCGCGCGATCGCGCACAGCGCCTCGGTCGCCGCGGTGAGCTCCTCCTCGGCCAGCTCGCGCAGCGAGTCGGCGGCCGAGAGCTCGAGTCGCCGCGCCAGCATCGGCACCGCCTGGGGCAGCGCGCGCACCGAGAGCGCCGTCGCCGCCGCGATGCGCACGGCCGGGTCGGCGTCGTCGAGCGCCTCGCACAGGCGCTCACCGCTGCGCGCCCCCGAGCCACGCGCGAAGAAGCCGCAGGCGGCGCGGCGCGCGTCGCTCTCGAGGTCGCGCCAGACCTCGTCGATCGCCGCCTCCGCCGGCGCGCCCATCACCTCGAGCGCCCCCTGCGCGATCGGCTCGAGCGCCTCGTCGCGCGCCGAGAGCAGCACGGCGAGCGCCGCCGGATGGTGTCGCACCGCGCCGAGGAACTGCACGAGGGCGAGGCGGGTCGGCAGGTCCGCCTCGAGCAGGCGCTCGACCGCCGCGTCGGCGATGGCCGGCTGCGCCGCCACGCGCTCGCGCATGCGCGCGAGCAGCCGATCGGCGGAATCGACGTCCGAGCGCGCGAGCAGCCGCAGCAGCGAGCGGATAGCGGCCTCGCGCACCGCGCGCGCCGGTCCGTCGAGCCCCTTCAGCAGGGCCTGCACGGCGCCCTCGTCGTCCGGCAGCCGACCGATCACCTCGAGCGCGACCGGCCGCAGCATCGGGTCGGAGAGCGCGCCGGCCAGATCCGACGCCGAGATCGGCACGTCCTGCGCGGCGAGCGCGTGGAGCGCCGAGAAGCGCACCAGCGCGTCCTCGTCGTCCGAGCGCGCGACCTGGCACAGCGCCGCGGCCGCCGCGGGTCCCCCGATCGCGCCCAGCGCGTCGGCCACCGACGCTCGCACGTTCGTGTCGGCGTCGCGCAGCCGGATCAGCAGATCCGGGATCGCGCGCGCGTCTCCGATGCCGCCGAGCGCGTCCACCGCGAACTTCCGGACGTCGGGATCGGGGTCGCGCGTCGTCTCGATCAGGCGCGGCAGCGCGGCGGCGCCGCGACGCACGAGCGCGTCGACGGCCGCGTTGCGCCGCCCGGGGTTCTCGCCGTCGGCCAGCGCGAGGCAGAGCGCCTTGGCGACGGCATCGGCGTCGGGCCACGCGGCCAGCCGCTCGACCGCGGACTTGCGCACGCGCCACGACGAGTCGGCGAGGCACTCGACCAGCCGCGGCACGACCTCGTCCACGGCGAGCAGCGCCATGCGCTCGACCGCCAGGCGGCGGACCTCCTCGTCCGCGCTCGCGAGGTCGCGCGCGATGGCAAGGCGCTCGCGCTCCGCGTCGGTACTCATCCCGCCATCCCCCGTTGCCGCGCGACGCGCAGCAGCTCGCGCTGCAGGAACTCGTCCGCGGTGCCGACGCGCGGGTCGATCCGGGATCCGAAGAGCGCGCGGCCCTCCTCGAGCTCGACGTCGAGCGCAGAGATCACGTCGCCAGCGCGCACGCCGGCCTCGAACTTCTCCGCGTTGTAGAGCACGATGTCCGACACGATGATGCGTGCGAGGCGCTCCGCCTGCGCGCGCGCCTCGTCGAGCCCGTCGCCGGACGGCATGCGCGGCGCGGCAGCGGGCGCGGGGGCCCGCGCGGGCGCCGGACGCGCCGGCGCTCGTGGCGCGGGCGACGGTGGCGACGCCGCGGCCGGGGCCGCCGGCTCGGAGAGCGGCAGCAGGCGCCGCGGCGTCGGCTCGGGTCGCGGCTCCGCGCCCTGGATCGCGAGGCCGAGGCCCGCGAGGATCGGGCCGAGCGCTTCCGGCAGCTCGGGTCGCTCGACGTAGGCGTCGGCGCCGTAGAGCTCGCCCGGAGGTCGGCGGTAGCGCGAGGGGTCGTGGATCGCGCCGACGAGCACGACGGAGATCGAGCGCAGGCTCTCGTTGCGCTTGATCAGCTCGCAGACCTGGAAGCCGAACATCTTCGGCAGCGCCGCGTCGAGCACGACCACGCGCGGCAGCGAGCGCTGCACCGTCAGGATCGCCTCGACGCCGTCGTGGACGAGCAGCGACTCGAAGCCCCAGCGGCCGAGCGCCGCGCAGACGCTCTTGCCGCTCGCCACGTCCGGGTTCGCGACCAGGACGAGCCGCGAGGTGTCGCGCACAGGCGCATCGGGGGCGGGCGCGGGCTCGCGCGACGGGGGCGGAGGCGCCTCGACGCGCGTGGGCGCGGCCGCAGCCGGCGCCGCGGCGGGGCGCGCGCTGCTCGCGTCGGCCGGCGGGCGCACGCGGAACACCGCCTCGCAGCGCGCGCAGCGCAGCCGCGCACCGTCGGCCGGGAGCTTCGCGACGTCGATGCGATAGCGCGCTCCGCAGGTCGGACACGCGGCGATCATCGGGCCCTCCTGGCTGCCTCGGCAGCCGCTGCGGGATGCGCGGGCTCCGCCGCGCCCTCCTCGACCGGCAGCGCCGACCGGTACACGCATTCGAGCACGTGGTCGAGCGCGACCACGAGGATCGGGGACGCGTCCGGCCGCCGCAGCACGGCGCGCGCGGCGTCGTAGCCCGCTTGCGAGGCGAGCGCCGGCGGATCGCAGAGCGCCTGCGTGTCCGCGGATACCACCTCGCTCGCGGCGTCGACGGCGAGCCCCACCACGAGCCCATCGATCTCGGCGATCGCGATGCGCGTACGCTTGCCGGGCGTGATGCGCGTGCCGCGCAGCAGCCGCCCGAGATCCACGACGGGCACGATCGCGCCGCGCAGGTCGATCACGCCCTCGATCAGCTCGGGCGCGCGCGGCAGCGGCGTGACCGCCTGCCAGCGCACCACCTCGCGCAGCTGCGTCACGTCGAGCGCATAGCAGTCGCCCGCCACCTCGAAGCAGGCCAGCGTGATGTGGCTCGCGTTGGATTCATGCGTCGACATGGAGATCCAGCACCCTCTCGAGGTCGATCAACGAGACGAAGGCGTCACCGCGGCGTACGAGGCCTGCCACCATGCCATCGCCGCCGCCCTGGAGCTGGAGCGACGACTGGGCCGTGCGCAGCACCTCGCGCACGCCATCGACGAGCAGCCCCGCCACGCCGGACTCCTCCCCCTGCACCACCACGATGCGCGCGCGCCGCGTGGGCGCGCTCGGCGCGAGGCCGATGCGCCGGCGCAGGTCGATCACCTGGAGGATCTCTCCGCGCAGCGAGATCACGCCGCACACGGACTCCGGAGCGCGCGGGATCGGCGTGGTCGGGCGTTGGCGCACGATCTCGCGCACGCACTCGACCGGCAGCGCGTAGCTCGCGTCGGCCACCTGGAAGACCAGCAGCTGGCGCATCTCCTCGGCGGGCGCCTCGTCGACGCCGCGCGCCGCGTCCCGCGCCAGCGCCTGCCAGTCCGCGCGCTCGGTCGGCGCCGCCATCACGCCGCCTCCCGACGCCGCGTGGCGTCGTCGACGATGGCCGAGGCGTCGAGCACGAGCACCGGCTGCTGGTCGCCGAGGTCGGTGCCGCCCGCGATGCCGTGCAGCGCGCCGAGGGGACCCTGGATCGGCTTGATCACCGTGTCCTGCTGCCCATAGAGGCGGTCGACGGCGAGGCCGACGCGCTGCTCGCCGATGCCGAGCACGATCACGTAGAGGTTCTCGCCCGCCGGCTCGGCGGCGAGGTCGAACTCGCGCGCGAGGTGGCGGAGCAGCAGCGGCTCGCCGCGCAGGTCGATCAGCTCGCGCCCTTCGCTGCGCTGGATCGCCGTGCGCGGGAGCAGCAAGGTCTCCAGCACCGACGAGAGCGGGATCGCGAAGCGGCGCTCCCCGACGCCGACGATCAGCGACTGGATGATCGCGAGCGTGATCGGCACCGTCATCGTGATCGTGGTGCCGCGGCCCGGCGTCGACTCGACGTCCACCACGCCGCCGAGCGCGGCCAGGTTCGAGCGCACGACGTCCATGCCGACGCCGCGCCCGCTCGTCTCGGTGACCTCGACGCGTGTCGAGAGTCCCGGCTCGAAGATCAGCTCCAGCGTCTCGCGCTCTGAGAGCACCTGCCCGGCCTGGATCAGCCCGCGCGCCTCGGCGTGGGCGCGCAGCGCGGGGGCGTCGATGCCGCGCCCGTCGTCGCGCACCGCGATCACCACGTGATTGCCGCGCTGGAACGCCTCGATCGAGAGCGTGCCCTCGGGATCCTTGCCCGCCGCGCGCCGCTCCTCCGGCGACTCGATCGCGTGGTCGAGCGCGTTTCGCACCACGTGCATCAGCGGGTCGACGAGCGCCTCGACGATCAGCTTGTCGAGCTCCGTGTCGGCCCCGCGCAGGTCGAGCCGGACGTCGCGGCCGAGCTCGCGGCGGAGCCTGCGGATCACGCGCGCGACCTTCTCGAACACCTGGCGCAGCGGCACCATGCGCACGTCGAGCACGGCCGACTGGAGATCGCGCAGCTTGCGCTCGAGCGCCTTGTGTAGCTTCGCGAGCTCGCCGCCGACGCGCGCGGTCGCCGCGTTCTCCTGCAGCCGCAGGGTCAGCTCGCCGAGCACGCCGCGCGCGATCACGAGCTCGCCGACGAGGTTCATCAGTTCGTCGAGCTTGCGGATGTCGACGCGCACCGTGTCGCTGATCGAGCGCAGCGACTCGAGCTCGCCCGTGGGCTCGCCGGGCGCAGGCTCGAGGGCCTGCGGCTCGTCCCCCGGCTCGGGCGCGGGCGCCTCGGTCTCCGCCGCCGGCACGGCCTGCGCGCGCGGCGCCGACTCGCCCGCCAGCACGCTGCGCACCGACGCCTTCGGGAAGTCGAGCGCCGCGAGCAGCTCGTTCGCGGGCAGCTCCGAGGCCACGAGCAGCGAGAAGTTGATCTGCGACTCCGGCGCCGCGCCGGGCGCCGGCAAGGTCGAGATCAGCTCGCCGTGCTCGCGGATCGCGGCCGTCAGCTCCGAGAGTCCCTCCTCGAACGAGAGGATCTCGAAGGTCGAGTCGACGAGCGCGATGTGGCGGCCGCGCCGCACGCTCTCGCGCAGCCGGTGCTCCTCGTACTCGGTCAGCGCGCGCAGCAGCGAGGCGTCGACGGAGAGCCGCGCGAGCGGATCCGCTTCGACGGCCGGCGGCGCCGCCGCGGCCGCGATGCGGCGCGAGAGATCCGCGATCGACGGCTCGGACTCTGCGAGCGCCTGCGCGTCGCCGACCCGCTCGAGCAGGCTCGCGAAGGTCGCGATCGACTCCTCGAGCAGCGCGCACAGCGACGCGTCGACCCGCACGCGGTCGAGGCGCAGCCCGTCGAGGATGTCCTCGAGCCGGTGACCGAGGTCGCGGATCGGATCGAAACGGAACATGCCGGCGAGCGCCTTCAGCGAGTGCGCCGCGCGGAAGAGGCGGTTCACCAGCTCGGGGTCCGGTCCGCGCGACCCCTGCAGCGAGTCGCCCAGATCGGCCACCCCGGCGCGCATCGCGTCGAGGATCTCCTCCGCCTCCGAGACGAACTCGCGGTCCGCCTTCGAACGGCGCTTCGCGCGCGGCCGTCGCGTCGCCACGCTAGTCCTTTCGCGCGCGCGATCGCGCCAGCAGCTCTGCGGCGATCTCGCGCAGATCGCCGGGCTCGAACGGCTTCACGAGGTACGCGTCCGCGCCGAGCTCCAGGCCCTTGGCGCGGTCGCGCTCGGAGCCCTCGGTCGAGACGATGATCAGCGGAACGTGTCGATAGGCGCCGTTGCCCTTGGCGAAGGCGACGAGCTCGAGACCGTTGATGTCCGGCATGTTGACATCTGTAACGATCAGGTCCCAGCGCTCGCGTGGCAGCACGCGCAGCGCCTCGAAGCCGCTCTCGGCCTCGGTGATCTTCACCGACCCTCCGAGCTCCTCGAGCGCGGAGGCGAGCAGCGCGCGCATCGTCGGCGAGTCTTCGACGATCAGGATCCGCGGCAAAGTGGGTCCCCTCCGCGCTTGGAGACAACGGCCTATCGGCGCGCGGAGACGCTTTCTTGAGTCACTCGGCGGACTTGGCGAGCGGGTCTACCCACGCGGTGCGATCGCCTGCGGTTCCAGCGGCAGCGGACGCCTGCCGTGGGGCGCGAGGCCTCAGGCCCCCGAGAGCGCGCGCTCGAGCGACGCCCGGTCGAGCGCGAGCCCGGCCTCGTGCAGCACGATCTCGAGCGCGGTGGTGTCGCCGAGGGCAGCGCCGTCCGGCAGGTTGTCGGCGTAGAGGAGAGCCACCACGCAGCCGGCGCTCTCGATCGGCGCGAGGTAGACCTCGCTCGGGCATGTCGCTCCGAGCCGCGCCAGAAAGGCTCGGTCGCGGGCGCTCGCGGGCGCCGCTCGCAGCGCCCGCCGCTCGCGCAGTACGCGCGCGACGATCTCCGGTCGCTCCGAGGCCACGAGCTGCAGCGAGCGCACGTCCTGCGGCCCTCCCGCCCGGTCGAGCCCGCGCGCCCCGATGCCTTCCACGACCTCGTCGCGCAGCATGAAGAGCGCGGTGCGGGAGAAGCTCTGGGCCGCGAAATCCAGCGCCAGCGTGAGGATCTCGCCCGGCGCGACCTCGTCGCGCAGCCGCTCGCTGGCAGCTTTTACACTGGCGAGCGACGGCCCGCCGCGCGGGGGCGCCGCCACGGGCGACCTTCCGCGATAGCCCTCGAGCGCGCGGCGCACCCGCTCCGCGGCCAGCCGGTGCACATCCCAGCTCGCGGGATCGAGCCCGGGCGAGACGGGCCGCGCCAGCGCGGCGTCGACTCCGGGCGGCGCCTCGGCCTCCTTGCCCGGTCCGACCAGCGCGACCACCGGCATGCGCGGCGCGAGCGCGCGCAGGCGCGCGACCATCGCGTCGGCGCCCGCGACTCCGGCGGCGGCGTCGGGCTGCATGCGGCTCGAGATCGCGACCACCGGCAGTACGCCGCGCCGCAGGTACTGACACACGCGCTCGAGCGCGGCGCCCGCGTGCTGGAAGATGTGGACGCGCCGGAAGATCCCCTCGACGGAGGCCTTCAGCCACTCGAGCGCGCCGAGGTCGGCGTCGAGCGCGACGAGGTGCAGCTCGGAGGCGCCCGGCGCCGACGGCACGGCCGACGCCGCATCGAGTCGCACGGCGACCGGAGCCGGCTCGGACAGCTCCTCGGAGACGAGGATCTCCGCGGCCATCTCCGGCTCGGGCTCGACCTCGGCATCGACCGATCCCGCGCTCGCGAGCGCGAGGCGGTGCGTCGCGGCCGCGCGGGTCGCGTCGGACCCCGCGTCGTCGGCGGGCTCCGCCTCGCCGCTGAAGAGCAGCGCGTCCGCGGCCGGCTCGCCCTCGTCCTCGACGGGGAGCGCCTCTTCCGGCTCGCGCGAGAGCTCGTCGCCGAGGCGGGTCGCCTCCATCGCGAGGTACTGCGTGTTGAGCCCGATCGCGAGCAGCGAGCCCCGCTCGCTCGCGTCGATGTCTTCGCGCACCTCGAAGCGGAACTCGCCGCTTCGCCAGCCGAACATGCGCATGACCGCGCGCTCGACTCCGCCGCGCCGCGCCGCCTGGAGCGAGTCGCTGGTGACGGCTCCCGAGCCGAGCAGCGCCGCCTCGAGCTGCCGCTCCTCGCCCTTCGCGTCGCGCGCCGCGCGGTCGAAGACCTCGGCCTCGACGGCGCCCGCCCCGACCAGCAGCGCGCGCAGCCCCTCGCTCTGGCCCTTCACCGCGGCGCCGCGCACCAGGCCGTCCTGGAGCGCGATCCAGCCCTCGCCGTCGTCCGAGCGCAGCAGCAGACGCCCCGACTTCCGCGCCAGGCTGACGATCTGGAGGATGTCGGCGAGGCCCAGATCCTCGAGGCTTCCCACGAGACTCATCCGCGACTCCGAAGGGAGGCCGCGCGGCCGCAGCCTCCCCCGAACGACAAGAATCGGCCGTCCAGACCGTTACTTGATGCGGATGCGCGCGATCGACGCGCGGCCGGGCGAAGCGGGCCGCATCGGCGAGGGGAGATCCGCCGCGGCGAGCGGCGCGCCGAGGCCCACGCCGTGCGGCAGCTCGCACCGCCGCAGGACCTGCGCGAGCGCCGCCGCCTCGGAGGCGGAGGCGCAGAGCCAGACCCGGGCGACGCCTTCGCTCGCCTCGGATGCGCGGTCGAGCCCCGAGAGCAGCGCCACGGCCTGCCGCGAGGCTTCGACCTCGATGCGCTCCGGCCAGCCGAGGGCGAGGCTGCGCGCGCGAAGCCTCGCCGCCCGGTGGACGGCCTCGGCGGCGAAGCGTGCGAGCGCCGCGTCATCGAACTCCGCGCGCGACCCGAGGCCGAGCGCCATCACGCGCGGGGCCGCGATGCCGCCGCCGGAGGGCACGAGCGCCGCCTCGCCCGCCGTCCCGCAGAGATGACCCGCCGCGTACAGCCGCGAGAGCGCGCCGCAAAGCCGCCAGTCGGCGCGGCCCGCGGCGCCCGGCAGCGGCCGGTCCTCCGAGAAGACCGGCACCACCGCGAGATCCGCAGCCACAGCCTCGAGCGGCGCGCCCGCGATCTCGAGCACGAGCGCGCTCACGCGTCCGCACCTCGCGGCGGCAGCGCTTCGCCCCCGCGCACGCCGCGCGCGACCGCGTCGAGCACGCCGTTCACGAAGGCGGGCGACGGCTCGCTGCCGAACTCGCGCGCGAGCTCGACCGCCTCGTCGATCACGACGGTGTAGGGCGTATCGCTGTGGAGCAGCTCGTAGGTCGCGAGCCGCAGCACGTTGCGGTCGACCGCCGCCATGCGCTCGAGCCGCCAGTTGCGCGCGCAGGCCGCGATGTGCGCATCGATCTCGGCGCGGTGCGCCTCGACCCCGAGCGCGAGCTCGCGCGCGAAGGCGTGGGCGCCACCGCGCAGCTCGAAGTGCGACGCCACGCCCTCGAAGACGTCGGAGGCCGAGGGGCTCGCGTCCCCGCGCGCGCCGACGTCGACGGCGTAGAGCACCTGGAGCGCCGCGCGGCGCGACTGGTGGCGCGGGGCGGGCCGTCGCTCGCTCACGTCGCGCTCTCCGGGGCTACGGCCAGGCGCGGCGCCAGCCGCGCCATTTCGATCGCGCAGAGCGCCGCCTCGGCGCCCTTGTTGCCGTGCGCACCGCCCGCACGCTCGAGCGCCTGCTCGAGGTCGTCGGTCGTCAGCACGCCGAAGGCGACCGGCACGCCGGTGTCGCGCATCACCGCCTGGACGCCGTCGCTGACACCGCGACACACGTACTCGAAGTGCGGGGTGCCGCCGCGGATCACGACGCCGAGCGCGACGATCGCGTCGTAGCGGCCGCTCTTCGCGAGCGCGCGCGCCGCGAGCGGCAGCTCGTAGGCGCCCGGCACCCAGGCCACGTGCACGTCCTCGCTGGCGGCGCCGCGCCGCAGGAGCTCGGTCGTGCAGGCGTCGAGCAGGCGCACCGACACCAGGTGGTTGAAGCGCGAGACCACCACGCCAAAGCGCAGCGCCGCCGCGTCGACGCGCGACTCGTAGAGCTTCACGCGGAGCGCTCCGGCCGCGCGATCAGGTGGAGGTCCGCGCCTTCGCGCCGCAGCGCGAGCAGGCGCAGGGCGGGCGCGTCGCGGAGCGCGCGCAGCGAGAGCGGGCCGACGGCGGCGCGCCCGTCCCCGCCGAGCAGGCGCGGGGCCGCGAACCAGTGCAGCTCGTCCACCAGGTCCTCCCGCAGCAGCGACGCGGCCAGCTCGCCGCCGCCCTCCACCAGCAGCTCCGTCAGCCCCCTGCGCGCCAGCTCGCGCAGCGCGGCGCGCAGGTCCAGCCGACCCCGCTGCAGCGGGGTCGGGATCAGCACCGCGCCGCGCCGAGAGAGCTCGCGGCGGCGGCCGGCAGGCGCCGACCTTGCGCAGAGTACCCAGGCGGAGCCCGGCGCGCCGCGGAAGAGCCGCGCCGCCGGCGGCACGCGAAGCTGCGCGTCCGCGACCACGCGCACCGGTCGGTGCAGCACGCGCCGGCCGCGGCGCGCCGTCAGCGCCGGATCGTCGGCGCGGGCGGTGCCGCCGCCGACGAGGATCGCGTCGGCCGAGTTGCGCAGGCGGTGCGCGGCCTCGCGCGCCGGCGCGCCCGTGATCCAGCGCGATTCGCCGGAAGCGGTCGCGATGCGGCCGTCGAGGCTGGCGGCGAGTTTCAGCACGACGAAGGGCCGACCGCGCAGCACGGCGGACAGGAAGCCGCGGTGCTGCTCGACGCATTCGGCCTCGAGCACGCCGACCTCGACCGCGACGCCCGCGCGCCGCAGCCTCGCGATGCCGCGACCGCACACGCGCGCGTGCGGATCGGGGTGACCGACGAAGACGCGCGCGAGACCCGCTGCGATCACGCACTCGCTGCACGGTCCCGTGCGTCCCGTGTGGTCGCAGGGCTCGAGCGTGACCGCGAGCGAAGCCCCGCGCACCGCGCGCTCGCCGTGCGCGCGCAGCGCGCGCTCGATCGCGACGACCTCGGCGTGCTTTCCGGGCGGAGGCTGCGTGCGGCCGCGCCCGAGCACGCGGTCGCCGCGGAAGACGACCGCGCCGACGGGAGGATTCGGCCAGGTGCGCCCGCGCGCGCCGCGCGCCTGCGCGAGCGCGGCGCGCATCGCCGCCTCGGGCGTCACGACGCGGCGCCGCGCCGCGTCGCTGCCTCGAAGAACTCCGCGTAGTCCTTGGCGTTCTGGAAGTCGAGGAAGACCGAGGCGAAGCGCGCCGCGGCCAGCACGTCGATCCCGACGAGCTCGTCGAGCACGCGCTCGCCGACGAAGCGGCTCGTCACCTCCTTCTCGCCGCGCTCCTGCGCCGCGCGCTCGACGCGATCGACGAGGCGCTCGAGCTCGTCGCTGCGGACCGGGCGCTTGTCGCAGGCGCGCCGGACGCCGGCCAGCAGCTTCTCGCGCGAGAACTCCTCGCGGCGCTCGTCGCGCTTGACCACCTTCGGCAGCACCTCCTCGACGCGCTCGCGCGTCGTGAAGCGCTGTCCGCACTCGAGGCACTCGCGCCGCCGGCGGATCTCGGCGCCGCCCGCGCCGAGCCGCGAGTCGATCACCTTGTTGGTCTCGTCGGAACAGAAGGGGCAGCGCATTCCGACTCACCACGTACCGGCGTGGCGCCGGCGGCGTCCGAGGCGTTGCTCTCCGGGTCTCATCCGCTGAACTTCGTTCGCCTTCGGCTCACTGCGCGCCAGCTTCGCTGGCTTGCTCGTTCCACCGACCGGGATACAGCGGGAAGCGACGGCACAATGCCTCCACTGCGGAGCACACGCGCTGCGCCTCGTCCGCGTCGTCGGGGCGCAGGAGCACGCGCGCGATCAGCGCGCCGACCTCCGCCATCTCGGGCTCTCGCATGCCGCGCGTGGTCAGCGCCGGCGTGCCGATGCGTACCCCCGAGGTGACGGCCGGCTTGCGCGGGTCGAAGGGCACCATGTTCTTGTTGACCGTGATGCCCGCGCGCCCGAGCGCCGCCTCGGCGGCCTTGCCCGAGAGCTCGCGGTCGACGAGCGAGAGCAGGAAGAGGTGCGTGTCGGTGCCGCCCGACACGATCTTCCAGCCCGCGTCGGCGAGCTGCTTCGCGAGCGCGCACGCGTTCGCGAGGATCTGCGCGCAGTAGCTGCGGAACGCCGGCGCGGCCGCCTCCTGGAACGCCACTGCCTTGGCCGCGATCACGTGCATCAGCGGACCGCCCTGCCCGCCCGGGAAGACCGCGCTGTCGATCTTTTTCGCCCAGGCCGCGTCGCAGAGGATCATCCCGCCGCGCGGGCCGCGCAGCGTCTTGTGCGTGGTGGTGGTGACGATGTGCGCCTGACCGACGGGCGAGGGATGCAGCCCCGTCGCCACCATTCCGGCGATGTGCGCGATGTCCGCGAACAGCACCGCGCCGACCTCGTCCGCGATCGCGCGGAAGGCGGCGAAGTCGAGCGTGCGCGAGTAGGCGGTGGTGCCGCACTGGATCAGGCGCGGCCGCACCTCGCGCGCCAGGCGGCGCAGCTCGTCGTAGTCGATCTGCTCGGTGTCGCGCCGCACGCCGTAGGGCACGATGCGGTAGAGCTTACCCGAGAAGTTGACCGGGCTGCCGTGGGTGAGATGGCCGCCGTGGTCGAGGTTCATCGCGAGCACGGTGTCGCCCACCTCGCAGACCGCGCGGTAGACGGCCTCGTTGGCCTGCGAGCCCGAGTGGGGCTGCACGTTCACGTGCTCGGCGCCGAAGAGCGCCTTCGCGCGGCTGCGCGCGAGCTCCTCGACGGAGTCGACGACCTCGCAGCCGCCGTAGTAGCGGTTGCCGGGATAGCCCTCGGCGTACTTGTTCGTCAGCACCGAGCCGGTCGCCGCGAGCACCGCCTCGGAGACGAAGTTCTCCGACGCGATCAGCTCGAGGCCGAGCGCCTGGCGCCTCGCCTCCGCGCGCAGGAGGCGCGCGATCTCGGGATCGGTCTGCTCGAGCGCACGCTGCGCGACGTCGCCGGGCGACGCGGTGTCCTCGTCGATCTTCTCGACGCGGCGCTGGTGGCGCCCGCCCTCGAACGGTGTCGCGAGCCACGCCTGCACGAGCTTCCAGGCCTGCTCGGCGTCGAGCCGGTCGCCCGGCAGCGCGATCATGTTGGCGTCGTTGTGGGCGCGCGCCATGCGCGCCATCTGCTCGTCCTGCACCCAGGCCGCGCGCACGCCGGGGAAGCGATTGGCCGTGTACATCACCCCGAGGCCCGAGCCGCAGATCACGATGCCGCGCGGCACCTCGCCCGACGCGACCGCGCGCGCGGCCGGCGCGGCGAAGTCCGGATAGTCGACGGCGGCCTCGCCCTCGGTGCCGAGGTCGTTCACGGGGTGTCCCTCCGCCTCGAGTCGCTGGCGCAGCGCGGCCTTGAGGCGCACGCCGCGGTGGTCGCTCGCGATGACGATCCGATCGCCCATGGCCCGGGACCCCCGTGGAAGAGGGGGAGTCTACTCGTCGAGCCGGGCGAGGACGAGAGCCGCGTTGGTTCCGCCGAAGCCGAACGAGTTCGAGAGCGCCACGCGCAGCGGGTGCTGGCGAGGCTTCTGCGCGACGTGGTCGAGCTCGCACTCCGGATCCGGCGTCTCGAGGTTGATAGTCGGCGGGATCCAGCCGGTCTCGAGCGCGCGCACGCAGAGCAGCGCCTCGACGGCGCCGGCGGCGCCGAGCAGGTGTCCCGTCATCGACTTGGTGGCCGAGACCGCGAGGCGCGAGACGTGCGAGCCGAAGACGGCACGGATCGCGCGCGCCTCCGAGACGTCGCCCGCCGGCGTGCTGGTCGCGTGCGGGTTCAGATAGTCGACCTCGCGCGGCTCGAGGCCCGCGTCGGCGAGCGCGCTGCGCATGCAGCGCTGCGCGCCCTCGGCGTTCTCGGTGGGCTGCGCGATGTGCGCCGCGTCGGCCGACGCGCCGTAGCCGCGCAGCTCGCAGAGCACCTTCGCGCCGCGCGCGCGCGCGCTGTCGAGCGCCTCGAGCACGAGCACGCCGGCGCCCTCGCCGATCACGAAGCCGTCGCGGCCCTGGTCGAAGGGTCGGCTCGCGCGCGTGGGCTCGTCGTTGCGCGTCGAGAGCGCGCGCATCGCCGCGAAGCCCGCGACGCCGACCTCGGCGATCGGCGCCTCGCTGCCGCCCGCGACCATCGCGTCGACGTCGCCGCGCTCGATCGCGCGCGCGGCCTCGCCGAGGCTGTGCGCGCCCGTCGCGCAGGCGCTCACATGACACAGATTCGGGCCATGGATGCCGTGGCGGATCGCGACGTAGCCGCTCGACATGTTGCAGATGGCCATCGGGATGGTGAAGGGCTGCACGCGGCGCGGGCCCGAGCGCGTCAAGGTGCGGATGCTCTCCTGGAGCGTGATCAGACCGCCGATGCCGCTGCCGATCGCGACGCCGACGCGTTCGCGGTTCGCGTCGCCGATCTCGAGCCCGGCGTGCGCGATCGCCTCGCGCGCCGCGACGAGCGTCATCGCGATCACGCGGTCGAGCCGGCGCACTTCCTTCGGCGGCAGGTCGCCGAGGTCGAGCTCGCCCTTCACCTCGGCCGCGAAGCGAACCGGATACTCGGAGGCATCGAAGGCCGTGATCGGAGCCGCGCCCGAGCGCCCCTCGAGCGCGGCGCGCCACGTCTCCTCGACGCCGATGCCGATCGGCGTGACGGCGCCGAGCCCCGTCACCACCACGCGACGCCGGGACGCGGCGCGGGTCACGCCTCGAGCTTCTGCTTCAGATAGGCCACGGCGTCGCGGATCCGCTCGATGCGGGCCGCGTCGTCGTCCGGGATCTCGACGTCGAACTCCTCTTCCATCGCCATCACGAGCTCGACGATGTCGAGCGAGTCGGCGCCGAGATCCTCGACGAACGAGGCGTCCGGGGAGATCTCCTCGCGGGAGACCCCGAGCTGCTCGACGATGATCTCGGCGACCCGATCCTCCAGAGACATGGTCCCCCTCCTGCCCCGGGCCTAGCCCCGGGCGAACGCCACAACCTCGTCGAGCGCCGCCGCGCCGTCGAGGTTCGCGCGCTGCATCGCGCGCTCGATCCGCCCCACCAGGCCCGTCAACACGCGGCCCGGGCCGATCTCGAGCACGTGGGTCACCCCCGCGCCCGCCATCTGCTGAACCATCTCGGTGAAGCGCACCGGCGCGGTCACCTGGCGCGCGAGCAGCGCAGCGAAACGCGCGGGATCGGCGCAGGGCGCCGCCTCGACGTTGGTCACGACCGGCGCCGACGGCGGATGGAACTGCACGCGCGCGAGCTCGAGCTCGAGCTTCGCGGCGGCGGGCGCCATCAGCGAGCAGTGGAAGGGTGCCGACACCTCGAGCGGCACGGTGCGGCGCGCGCCGTCCTGGCGCGCGCGCAGACACGCGAGCTCGACGGCCACGGCGTCGCCCGAGATGACGGTCTGGGCCGGGCCGTTGTAGTTCGCTGGCGAGACCGCGCGGCCGCTCTCGGCGGCCGCGGCCGCGCAGGCCGCCTCGACCACCGCGGGCGCGCAGCCCATCACCGCGGCCATCGCGCCGCGGCCCTCCGGCACCGCCTCCTGCATGAAGCGGCCGCGAGCCTGCACCAGGCGCAGCGCGTCCTCGAAGTCGAGCGCACCGGCGGCGACGAGCGCGCTGTACTCGCCGAGGCTGTGGCCGGCGAAGCAGGCGGGCGCGAGCG
>Ga0335082_10001658_pt1 | contig 23752 bp, 19 predicted proteins | sample Lox_Sample_41_FD_206718 | JGI IMG/M metagenome (GOLD analysis project Ga0335082, IMG submission 206718) | Soil microbial communities from Loxahatchee National Wildlife Refuge, Florida, United States - Lox_Sample_4.1 | ecosystem: Environmental > Terrestrial > Soil > Wetlands | place: USA...
GCGAGGACCGGTGCTGCCCACAGGAGCGCGAGCAGCAGCACGCATTGTCCGAGCACGCGGCGCGTCATCATCGGTTCAGCCGGGCTCGGATGAGCTTCAGCTGGTCCTCCAGGCCGGCTTGGCGCACCAGTGCGTCGAGTGCGCGGTCGCGTTCGGCGCGCGCGAGCGCGGCCACCCGCCGCACGCGTTCGATCTCGAGCTGTTGCTGACCTTCAGTAGACGACGCCGGCGGTTGCGCTCTTGCCTCGAAATAAGCGTGAACGATCGCGAGGTCCGTCAGGTCACCGCTCAGCTTCCCGGTTAAGACGACCGTGCTCGCATCCGCGGCGAGCGGTGCAGGCGGCGCGCTCCGGGCGAGCCCTTCCCACAAGAGCAGACCGGTCTGCGCGACTGCGGCGCACAGCGAGCCATCTTGGACTGCCTGCGCAGGGTCGATCGTCTCGAGCTTCGGATATTCCGGCTCGACTCGCTCCCACGCGAGCGCTAGCCGAGTTTCGGGCAACGCCGCCGTGTCCGCTGGCGGAGCCAGCAAGCGGGCAGCGCGCGCCTGCTCGATCCGTCGCCGGATCAATTCGCGGGTAGCCTCCCACAGCGCCGCATCGACGGCGCGTTGCTGCTCACGAGCCGCTTCCTCGAGCCGTTGCACGTCGGTCTGGTTCTGCTCCTGCAGCGCCTGATTCAGCTCCCGGATCTGCACGACCGTCATCTGGAGCGCATCGTTGGCCTGCGCCGCCCAGGCGTCGAGCTCGGCGCCGCGCTCGAGCAGGAAATTCCGGTACCGCTCGCCCGTCACGGCATCGGCGAGCTGCTGCTTCGCGTCCCAGTCGGCCTGCGCGCGCGCCTGTTCGGCACGCAGGCGCGCCGCGCCCGCCGTGTCGCCATCGCGCTCTGCGGTACGCAGCGCTTCGCGCACGCGGCGCAGCTCTTGGGCGCTTGCCTGGACCGCCTGGGTCAGCTCGGCCCAGCGCTTGGACTCGGCAGCCGCGAGGCACGTCCGATCGGATCCACAGGTCGTCGAGTCGGCGAGCCCGGGGACGTGCCACGCAGCCAGACAGAGCAGGACAGCAGCGATCCGCGGGAGCGCTTGACGCGCCTGCGTCCGGCGACTTGCCCGTGTCATTCTCGGTCGAGAGCGGGTGCGCCCGCACGCCTCGGACATGATCTCCGCAATTGCACAGCCACGCACCATGAGGCGCCTCCCGCTGATCGTCATCCCCACCCGCGCCTGCGCCCCCCGGAAGTTGCGGCCCGCACCGCGCGCGCCCGCAAGTCTATCGCGCGGCGGCGCGGGCGCAAAGGTCGGGCCAACTTTCGCGCCGGGTCATGCGCGGACGCACGCACGCCCGGCGGAGATCCCGCCGCCCCAGGCTCCGATCTGAGAGAATAGGCCATTGGCGGCGCCGGCCGGCGCTCGCGGCGAATCTCTGGCAGGAAAGGGGCGCAATCATGAGTCTCGCAGTGGCCGACGTCCAGACGGCAATCGACGAGCTGCGTGCGCTGCTCGGCGAGCGCGTGTCCACCAGCAGCGGGGTGCGCGACCACCATAGCAAGGACGAATCCTGGCATCACCCGCATCGTCCCGACGCGGTGGTGTTTCCCGACACGACCGAAGAGGTGTCGCAGATCGTGCGGATCTGCGCCCGCCACCGGACCCCGGTTGTGGCCTACGGCACCGGCACGTCTCTCGAGGGCAACGTCATCCCGCACCGGGGCGGCGTGGTGGTGGACCTCATGAACATGAACCAGGTCCTGCGGGTGAGCACCGAGGACCTCGATGCCACCGTGCAGGCGCGCGTCACCCGCAAGCAGTTGAACGAATACATCCGCGACCAGGGGCTGTTCTTCCCCATCGACCCCGGCGCCGACGCCTCGCTCGGCGGGATGGCCGCCACCCGCGCGTCCGGAACGAATGCGGTCCGGTACGGAACGATGCGCGAGAACGTGCTCGGGCTCACGGTAGTGCTCGCCGACGGGCGCATCATCCGCACCTCGCGCCGTGCGCGCAAATCCGCCGCTGGCTACGATCTCACCCGCCTGTTCGTGGGCAGCGAAGGCACGCTCGGAATCATCACCGAAGTCACGCTGCGCCTGTATGGCATCCCCGAGGCGATGGCCGCGGCCGTGTGCTCGTTCGACTCGCTCGAGGGCGCGGTCAACACCGTCATTCAGACGATCCAGCTCGGCGTCCCGGTAGCGCGCATCGAGCTGCTCAATGACGTGCAGATGGACGCAGTCAATCGCTTCTCCAAGTTGAGCTATCCCATCAAGGACACCCTGTTTCTCGAGTTCCACGGCACCGAGGCGGGGGTGGAGCAGCAGGCCGAGACGGTGCAAGCGATCGCGGCGGAGCATGGCGGCGGCGAGTTCAAGTGGGCCACCCGCCAGGAAGAGCGCGCCCACCTGTGGCAGGCGCGCCACGACGTGACCTACGCCAACAAGGCGCTGCGTCCCGGCTGCGAGATCTGGGCCACGGACGTGTGCGTGCCGATCTCGCGGTTGGCGGAATGCATTCTGGAGACCAAACGGGACTTCGCATCGAGCTCGCTCATCGCGCCGATCGTGGGCCATGTGGGCGACGGTAATTTCCACTGCGGCTTCCTGATCGACCGCAACAACCCGGCCGAGATCCAGGAAGCCGAGCGCCTGAACGAGCGTCTGGTCCTGCGCGCCCTGGCGATGGATGGCACCTGCACGGGCGAGCACGGCATCGGCCTGGGCAAGATGAAGTTCCTCACCGCCGAGCACGGCGAGGCGGTGAGCGTGATGCGCGAGATCAAGAAGGCGCTCGATCCGCTGAACATCCTCAACCCGGGGAAGATCTTCTCGCTCTGAGCCGGGGTGGCTCAGATCGATTCGAGAAACTTGAGCAACGCCTCGCGATCGGGCTTGCTCATATTGCGAAACGCCTCGCGCGACACCTTCGCCTCTCCGCCATGCCACAGGATTGCCTCGGTGGCGTTGCGCGCCCGCCCGTCGTGCAGCATCGCGCTGCTGCCGCTTACAGTCTTCGATAACCCCAATCCCCACAGCGGCGCGGTGCGCCAGTCGCGCCCGCCGGCCCGAAAGTCGGGCCGGTGATCCGCCAGCGCCTCGCCCATGTCGTGCAGCAGCAGGTCGGTGTAGGCGCGGAAACGTTGGTTGGCGAGCTGCGGTAACGCCTCGAACTGTGGTCCCGTCTGCAATTCCGGCACATGGCACACGGCACATTTGGCCTGCACGAATAGCCGCTCGCCGCGCTGGAACTGCGGGTCGTCGACGTTGCGACGCGCCGGCACGGCCATGCCCTGCACCCAGAATTCCAGCTCGGCCCAGTCGCTGTCCACCAGCTCGGGATCGTTGGCCGGCAGCTGCTTGCCGCAGACCACTTGCACCGGCGGGCAGTTCTGCTCGTAGTACAGATGCGAGTTCACGCCCATATCGGCGATGGCCGCCGCGGCGATCTGCTGTTTGACGCTGGGCTGGTTCGCCTTCCACCCGAAGCGCCCGAGCGCCGTGCGCCGGTTCACAGCGTCCCACACGTAGTTGGGGCGGCCGTCGAATCCCTGAGCTTTCTCGCGCTGCGCGACCTCGAGGAGGGTGGATTCGGGCACCGCTTCCAGCAGCCCCAGTCCCAGGATCGGCGGCGCCATCCGCAGCGACAGCATGATGTCATCGCCCAGCGGCCCGAAGTTCAGGTGCTCGATGCGCAGCTTCGGCTTACGCAGCATCACTTGCTCTCCGTCCGCGAAGCTCGCAGCCTGGGGCTCCCAATCCAGATACAGATCTGCCTCCTGCGGCACCGGCTCGCCGGCGTAAGCGAAGTCCACAGACTGCCCCTGCAGCGCGCGGTTCTGGAACTGGTCGCCGTAATTGGGGTGCCCCTTGGGGCCGCCGTGCTCGTCTTGCCCCGCAACGCTCAGGCGCACGAGCATGGACAGCAGTTGCTCGCCGGGAGAGGTCGGCGGCGCACCGCGCCCGGCATGGACGTGACATGCGCTGCAGCGGTCGGCGATGAAGGTGGGCCCCAGCCCCCAATCGCCCTCCAGCGAGCTGATCACCACCCATCTCACGTTGAAATGCAGGCGCCCGAGCATGAACTTCTGCAGCTGCTTGCCGTCGAGCACCGGCGCCGGCTCGGAGTAGGCCGATTGATCGAACCGGCGGATCGTGAAGGCCCCGGCCGAGAGCGCGGGATCGCTGGTCTCGCCCGGCTGGTCCGTCGCCGCGACGGACGCGGCGATCGCGCAGAGGGCAGCGGCGGACGCGAGTAGGGCTGCGCGCATGGACATCCCTGACGGGCAAGTGGGAGAGCCAGCATCATAGCAGCCGGGGGATGGTTCGCGGCGGATGCGCTTGCGCGAGCGGGAGCCCGGCGCGCTGCACCGAGCCGCCGGACCATCGCCTCGAAGGCGTGCGCGCGGCGCTCCCGGGCGTGCCTCTTGCTACGCCCCCCGCGTCCGGACCCCAGCCACGCCCGATTACGACCGGGGCGCAGCTCCCGCGCCACATGCTGCGCGGCGAACGGCGACGGACGATCCGGGCCCGCGGGGACATGAAATTGTCATCGAGCGCGGGCGTTGTGCAGGCATCGAGCTTGGACTAGCATTCCAGGCGCAACCTTCCCGCGAGGTCAAGATGGCAATCGATCCAAGCAATCCCTACGCCGCGCCTACGGCCCCGGTGGCGGATGTCCCACCGGAGGCCGAGGCTGGCCGGTTCGTCCCGGGGGGACGGGCAGTCCCCTCTGGCAACGGCTGGCAGTGGATCGTACAGGGATTCGCTTTGTTCCAGGCGAGCCCGTGGATCTGGATCGTGAACCTCGTCATCCTGCTGGGGATCATGCTCGTGCTGGCCGTGCTCCCGATCGTCGGCAACGTGGCGCTGAACCTGCTGTATCCGGTGTTCGGCGCCGGGCTCATGCTGGGTTGCCGGGCGCTCGCGCAGGGCGAGCCGCTCGAGATCGCGCATCTGTTCGCGGGGTTCAAGGACAAGACCGGCGACCTGGTCATGATCGGAGTGCTGTATCTGGTGGGCATGCTAGCGATTGCGTTCGTCACGGCGCTGTTCGCCGGATTGGGGATGGTCAGTCTCCTGTTCTCCGCGCGGGGGATGGGATCCGTCAATCCGACCGCGTTGCTGCTCGCGCTCCTGGTGATGGCTGCGCTCATGATCCCGTTGCTGATGGCGGTCTGGTTCGCGCCGGCACTGGTAGTGTTCCACGACGTGAAGCCGCTCGACGCCATGCGGCAGAGCTTCCAGGGCTGCCTGAAGAACATCGTGCCCTTCTTGGTCTATGGAGTGATCGGCCTCGTCATCGGGATCCTCGCCACGATTCCGATCGGCCTCGGCTGGCTGGTGTGGGGACCCACCGTGGTCGCATCGATCTATGTGTCGTACCGGGACATCTTCCTCGAGTCCGCCTGACCCTCGCAGCGCGGCGGCCGGCATCGCCTGCGCGGGGCAGCCGGCAACTCCGATGCCTCGAACACCTGATCCGCGCAATTGGGCGTACGCTCCGCATACCGCTGGCCTCGCGAGCCTTCCGCTCGAACAGCTAGCGCTCGTCGCCCCATCGCATGCTCGATACCGCGCGCGCCATCCCCACGCCTGAGGGCATCGAGCTCAGCCTGCGCCTCGCCGGGCCTGTCTCGCGCGCTCTCGCGTGGGCGGTGGATCTATTGGTGCGACTGGCGGTCTTCGTCGCGCTCAGCATCCCGCTCGGCGTGCTGGGTTATGTGGGATCCGGCTTGCTGCTTCTGCTGTGGTTCGCGCTCGAATGGCTGTATCCGACGCTCTTCGAGGTGTACTTCGGCGGCAGCACACCGGGCAAGAGGTCGCTCGGACTGATCGTGGTGCACGCCGACGGCACGCCGGTGGGCCTCACCGCCTCTCTCACGCGCAACCTGCTGCGCGCGGTCGATTTCCTGCCCGCGCTGTACGGCTTCGGCCTGCTCGCGATGACGCTCAGCCGGGAATTCCAGCGGCTCGGCGACATCGCCGCGGGAACGGTCGTAGCCTATCGCGACACGGCGCTCCAGCATGCCGCGATCCCACAAGCGGAGCCGTTGCCGCCGGCCGCACCTTTGACGGCGGAGGAACAGCGCGCCGTGCTGGACTTGGCGGCGCGCAGCCGCTCGCTCACCGAGGAGCGCTCCGAGGAGCTGGCCTCGATCGCGCCGGCCCTGACCGGCGGGTTGCAGGGCAGACAGGCGCTCGAGCGGCTGCTCGCCAACGCCAACTTCCTGATCGGACGCCGCGCCTGAATCTCGCAATGAAACCGGCATGACGCAGCAGGAGTTCGAGACCCGTTACACGGCGCGCTGGGAGGAGTTCGCCGCGTGGTTGCAGCAGTCGAGGACGAAGCGGCCGCGCGGACAACCGCCGCCTCCGATCGATGCATTCGAGGTGCCGGCCCGATACCGCGAGCTATGCCAGCATCTCGCACTCGCGCGCGACCGCCAGTACAGCGGCGACTTGATCGAGCGCTTGAGCCGACTGGCGCTCGCCGGACACCAGGCCTTGTACGGCGCACGCACGCGCGGCCCCGAACGCATCTTGCGGTTCTTGCGCGCCGGCTTCCCGCGCGCCGTGCGCCGCGAGATCGCCTTCGTGTGGTTGGCGGCGTTGCTCTTTTTCGGTCCGATCGCCGTGTTGAGCTTCGCCGTGCCGCGCCACCCGGACTTTGCCTACGTCGTGCTGCCGGCGAGAATGCTCGACGAATTCCAGCAGATGTACGGCGACAGCGCAAAGAGCCTGGGGCGCAAGCGCGAAGCGGACAGCGATGTGGCCATGTTCGGCTTCTACATCTACAACAACGTGCGCATCGGGTTCCAGACCTTCGCCGGCGGACTGCTGTTCGGGCTGGGCACCATCTTCTACCTGCTGTTCAACGGCCTGTTGATCGGCACGGTGATCGGCTACGTCGTGCACCTGGGGCAGTCGACGAATTTCTTCTCCTTCGTCAGCGGGCATAGCGCCTTCGAGCTCACCGCCATCTGCCTCTCCGGCGCAGCGGGGCTCAAGCTCGGATACGTGCTGATCGCGCCCGGACGCCGCACGCGGGCCGCCGCATTGCGCACCGCCGCCGTCGAAGCCTTGCCGTTGGTGGTGGGGCTGGCGGGAATGCTGCTGATCGCCGCCGCGATCGAAGCGTTCTGGTCACCGCGGACATCGGTGCCGCCGCCGGTGAAGTACGGTGTCGGCACCGCCGCGTGGCTGCTGGTCCTGGCTTACTTCGCCTTCGTGGGACGCCAGCGTGGAGCTTGACCGCCTCGCCGTCGTGCTGCGTCAGCGCAATCCCTGGGAGGCGATGGATCTGGGGTTCGCGATGACACGCGAGTGGTGGCGTCCGGCCTATTGCGCGTGGCTGATCGCGCTCGCGCCTCCCGCGCTGGCCGCCGTCGCGCTGTTGCCGCCCGGCTGGGCGATCCTCGTGGTATGGTGGCTCAAGCCGGCGTTCGAGCGCATCCCGCTGCACGTGCTCGCCGGCGCGGTGTTCGGCTCTCCGCCGCCGTTGCGGGACACCTTGCTCGGTTTTGCATCGTACGCGCGCAACGGACTGCTGATCTCGCTGCTGCCGCCAGTGAGGGCGTTCCTCTGGTCGCGCTCCTTCGATCTGCCGATCCGGCAGCTCGAGGGCGCGCGTGGCCGCGAGCGGCGCAGCCGCACGAAACAGCTCCATCGTCGCGCCCAGACCTACGCGGTGAGATTGACCGCTGCCTGCATGGGCTTCGAGCTGGTGGTGCTCGCGTCGCTCATCGGCTTGTACGATCTGGTGCTGCCGGCCACGGTCCAGGATTCCTTCGACATCTTCGCGCTGCTGCGCGCGTGGGCAAGCTCGCGGCTGGGCCAGTTGGTGGCCGCGCTCTATGTCGTCTCCGTCGCGTTGATCGGACCGCTCTACGTCGCGGCCGGCTTTGCGCTCTACCTCGCGCGGCGCACCCAGCTCGAAGGCTGGGACCTGGAGGTGCAGTTGCGCCTCATCGCGCAACACGCGCACGCGCGACAGACGTCGTCCCCGGTGGCGACCCGGGCAGCGATAACGGCGCTGCTCGCGCTCGCCGTAGTGTTGGGGATCGCGCTCGCACCCGAGCCTGGTTTCGCGCAGGGGCACAGCGAGAGCGCCACTCGGGAAGATGCACCGCACTCCCCCGCCGGCGCGCCGGCCGAACCTGGCGCAGACGCCGGAACGGCACCCGCAGCGCTCCCGGTTTATCGCCACGGCCGCGCTTCCGCCGAGATCAAGACTGTGTTGGAACTCCCGACGTTCGACCGCTACAAGACTCGGCTCGCGATCAAGCCTCTGCACAAACCCGAGCCGGAGGAACGACCCAACCTCGACGCCCTGCACTCGCTCATCCGATCGATTGCCGAGGTCATGCGCGTGGCCGCATGGGCCTTGCTCGCCGCATTCGTGGCTTATGCGCTGTACTGGGTACTGAGGCGGCTGGATTGGCTGCGTCCCGAATCGATTGCGGCGTGGACGCCGCCGCCAACGTTGTTCGGCCTGGACGTGCGTCCCGCGAGCCTGCCCGAGGATGTCGCCGGTGCGGCCGCTGCGCTCGCCGCACAGGGCGATCTGGTGGGTGCGCTGTCGCTGCTGTATCGCGGATCGCTCGTCGCGCTGATGCACCGAGACCGCATCGAGCTTACAAGCGGCGACACCGAATCCGACTGTCTGACCAAGACACACCGGCAAATGGCTGAGCCCGCGCATGCCTACCTGGTGCGGCTGCTCTTGGCGTGGCAGCGCGCCGCGTACGCGCACCGCACGGTGCCGCCCGCCGAGGTGCAACAGCTGGCTGCCGAGTGGCCCGCATTCTTCCGGATGGGGCCTGCAGCATGATCTCTGGCGCGAGAGGGCTGCAGCGTGCTGTTGTCATTGCCGGTCTCGGCTCGGGAGCGGCCCGATGAAGCAGCGCGCGCTCTATCTGGCCGTGGGGGGTCTCGCGCTGTGCGCGCTCGCCTTCTGGTTCACGCAGAACTACGCCGTCGTGCACGAGCGGGTAGAGGTGGGCCTGCAGGGCGAAGCCCGCGCGAACTGGCTGCTCGCAGCGAGGATGCTCCTGCAGCGGATGGGCGCGCGCGTCCAGGAGACGAGCGAGCTGCGCGGCTTCGAGATCATCGATCCGACCGCCACGGTTTTCCTGAGCGCCGATCGAACCGAGCTCGACCCAACTCAGACGCGGGCGCTGCTGGGATGGGTGAAGGGCGGGGGTCAACTGGTGATCGCCGCCGGGCAGCAGCAGCACCGGGATCCGGTGCTCCAGGCCATCGGCGTGCACGTGCGGGCCGCGGAACCGCCCGGGCCGACCACCGGGGCCGACGACGTCGCGCTGCCGGACGGCTCCCATGTCCGCGTCATGCTGCGGGCCGCTTTCGCATTCACCGTGGAGAGCGGACAGGCAAACTGGCAGCACGATTCCGGCGGCGAAACGCGCATGCTGCGCGTCTCGGTGGGAGACGGTCTGGTTACCGTGATGCCCACGTTCGCTCCGTTCAGCAACGCCGAGATCGGTCGCTTCGATCACGCCGAGCTGCTGTGGTGGCTCGCCGAGCGCCAAGGACAGCAGCCGGTCGTCTGGATCGTCCGCCACCTGCGGGCGCAGAGCTTGCCGCAATGGCTGATCGACAACGCGCTGCCGGCGATGATCGCCTTCGCAGTCTTCCTGCTGCTGTGGCTGTGGCGCGTCATCCCGCGGTTCGGCCCGGTGCAGCCCGCGCCCGCGGCGGATCGCCGGCGCTTGGTCGAGCAGCTCACCGCGATGGGCCGCTTCTATGCCATGCAGCGACGCCTGCCACAGCTCGTGCAGACGCTGCGGCAGGACGGGCTGGAGCTGTTGGAAAGCCGCGCCCCGGAGACGCGCGGTCTGGAGGGTGAGGCGCGTCTGCAAGCGGCGGCGCGGCTGGCGCGGCTGCGTGCGAGCGACATCGCCCATGCATTTTCCGCCACCGTGCGCACACCACACGACTTCACGCTCGCGGTGCGCGCTCTATCGCTGTTCCGCCAGCGGCTGTCGCTTCCAGCGCGCAACCAGTCGAGCCGCAGGCGCCCGGGCTCGGCTGCCGGGACGCCGCCCTCGGGCGAGCGCCGCCGCGCGACGCGACAATGGCGGCTGCATCGCGAACCCATCCTCGGCGCCCGCGACCACGAGAGACAACGCACATGAACGAGACCATGGTGAGCGACATCGGCAGCCAGGCGCTGCGCGCGGTGAGCGCCTTGCGCAAGGAGATCGCCAAGGCTTTGATCGGTCAGAACGCCGTCATCGACCAGGTGCTGATCGCGCTGCTCGCCGGCGGTCACGTGCTGATCGAAGGCGTGCCGGGCATGGGCAAGACGCTGTTGGTCCAGGCGCTCGCCAAGACCTTCGACGGGCGCTTCGCCCGCATCCAGTTCACGCCCGACCTGATGCCGGCCGACGTGACCGGGCACACGCTGTACGACCAGGCCACGCGCCAGTTCACGACCCGGAAAGGCCCGGTATTCACCAACCTGCTGCTCGCCGACGAGATCAACCGCGCTCCGGCCAAGACGCAGGCGGCGCTTCTCGAGGTCATGCAGGAAGGACAGGTCACCATCGAGGGCACGCCGCACCCGCTCGAGCCGCCGTTCATGGTGCTCGCGACGCAGAACCCGATCGAGCAGGAGGGCACCTACGCCTTGCCGGAAGCGCAGCTCGACCGCTTTCTGCTCAAGATCCGCATCGACTTCCCGCTCCTGGAAGACGAGCACGAGATGGTGCGGCAGGTCACCGCCAACCGGGTAGGCGACCGGCTCAACGTCGACGCCGTGAGCGCGCTGATCAAGCCGGGATCGGTGCTCGCCCTGCAGCGCTATACGGCGCAGCTCACGGTGGACACGCGGGTGTCGGATTATGCCGTTCGCATCGCTCGCGCGACGCGGAGCTGGCCGGGGCTTGCCGCCGGCGCGAGCCCCCGCGGGGGGATCTCGATCGTGCGCGCGGCCCGTGCGCTGGCGCTGCTCAACGGCCGCGACTTCGTGACGCCCGACGACGTGAAAGGGGTGGCACTGCCTGCGCTGCGGCACCGGGTGACGCTCGCGCCCGAGGTGGAAATCGAGGGCCAGGGTGCGGACGCGATCCTGGACGCGCTGCTGCAGAAGGTCGAAGCCCCGCGCAGTTGATCTCGCCGCATGCTGCCCTCGCCCCGCTTGGTTCGACTCGCTCTATTGTGGCTGCTCTCGGCGCTCGCCGCATGCGTCTGGGTGCAACTCGCCTCCGGCTGGCTGGTGGCGAGCGGCGTCCTGTTGCTGGTGGTGCTGGCCGACGCCTTGCTCGCCGTGCGCGGCGTTCGCATCGAGGCGCACCGGCTGCTGCCCGGCTCCGCACCGCTCAACGTCTGGACGCAGGCGCGGCTGCGTCTGTCGAACCGCGACCGATTGGCCCTGCCGTGTCAGGTGTTCGATCACCACCCGGCACAAGCGGCGGTCGAGGGGCTCCCGCTGGCGCTCGCGCTCCCGGCGGGCGCGTGGGCGGAGTTGAGCTACCGCCTGCGCCCGGTCAGCCGCGGCGATCTTCACTTCGGCGCGGTGGAGCTGCGTCTGGGTTCGCCTTTGCGATTGTGGCAGCGGCACATGCGCGTAGGCGAGTCCGGCGTGCTGCGCGTGTATCCGAACTTCGCCGCGCTCACACGCTACGCGCTGTTCGCCACCGACAACCGGCTGGCACAGATCGGCATCCTGCAGCGCCGCCGCCGCGGCGAGGGGCTCGACTTCGACCAGTTGCGCGAGTACCGGGAAGGCGACAGCCAGCGCAAGATCGACTGGAAAGCGAGCCAGCGGCTGCAGAAGCTGATCTCGCGCGAATATCAAGACGAGCGCGACCAGCAGGTGGTCTTCCTGATCGATTGCGGCCGGCGCATGCGCGCCAAGGACGGCGAGTGCTCGCACTTCGACCATGCGCTGGACGCCGTGCTGCTCCTCGCTTATGTCGGCCTGCGCCAGGGGGACGCGGTGGGACTGATGACCATGAGCGGCCCGCATCTGTGGGTGGCGCCGCGCAAGTCGCAGGCCATGGTGAGCCACATCCTGAATCAGGTCTACGGCTTGCAGCCGGGCCTGCTCACCAGCGACTACCACCAGGCCGCCGTCGAGCTCGCCCGGCGCCTGCACAAGCGCGCGCTGGTGGTGCTGATCTCCAACCTGCGCGACGAGGACGACGAGACGCTGCTCCCGGCGCTGCGGCTGTTGCAAAGGCGCCACCTGGTATTGTTCGTCAGCCTGCGCGAGAGCGCGCTGGACGAGGCGGTGGCTGCCCCGGTGGAGAACCTCGACGACGCGCTCACGCACGCGGCCGCTGTCGAATATCGCCGCCGCCGCGACACCGCGTTTGCCCGGCTCAAGCAGAGCAACGTGATGTGTCTGGACGTCGCCCCGCAGCGCCTGGCGTTGGCGCTGGTCAACCAATATCTCGACGTCAAGCGTAGCGGCCGGCTCTGAGCGGTGGACGATCCGGGGGATCCGTTGGCGGACGGTCGATCCGGTTCCCGGTACGCATTTCGCTCGGGGCGCCGTTATTAAGGGGTGAAGCCGGGCCCGTCGAGACCCCACCGCCGTCGCGGGCCGTGCACGTTCCGGCAGGGCGGTGCTGCAACGATCCGCGAGAGTGCCCGGTATGCAACCAACCGTCCTGACCCGCCGTTTCTTCGTGTCCCTCTGCACCGCCATGATGGGGTTGTATACTGGCTACTGCTGTGCACAGGCCGTCTACAAGTCGACCATGCCGGATGGGCGAGTGATCTACGGCAACGCACCTGCGCCCGGCGCCAAGACCGCGGAGCCCATGGCGCCGCGCACCGAGAACACGGTTCGCGGTGCGACGCCCGAGCAGCAAGAGACGGTGCAGCGCCGCCAGTCCGAACGCGAGCAGCGGGACGCCAAACAAGCGAAGCTCGCGGAGCTGGAGCAGGCGCTCAAGCAGGCCGAAGCGGCGCGCGCCGCCGGGCGTGAGCCCCTCGAAGGCGAGCGCACCGGCACGGCCGGAGGGGGGAGCAGGCTGAACGACGCCTACTGGACGCGACAGCACGAGCTCGAGGAAGCGGTGGCGGAAGCCCGCACAAGGCTGGACCAGGCACGCGCGGCTGTGCGGTAGCAGCGCGGAGCACTGGCGCAGGCGAGCGCTGCCAAGCCGATAGCATAGGCTGCGCCGACGGGAGACCGTATCCCGCCGCGGGCAGCATCGAAGGGGGAGACCGGATGTACGCGCTGCGCCTGAGTGTAGTCGCGCTGATGCTGCCGATCCTGGCGGCCTGCGCCACGCAGAAAAGTGCCATCAACTTGAGCGTGGGCCAGCACCCCGAGCGGCCGCTGCCGCACAAGGTGCTGCTGGTGCAGCCAGACATCCTGGTGCATGAAATCTCCACCGGCGAGGTGGTGGAGAAAGTGGACGAGTGGAGCAAGCAGGCCTCGGACCACGCCGCTTCGGCGCTGGCACAAGCGAGCAGCGGCCGGGGCCTGTTCGAGCTGGTGGAGCCGGGGCCGATGTCGCCGGAGGACAAGGCCACGCTCGATGACTATTCCGCACTCTACGCACTGGTTTCGGGCAGCGCCCACACCGCCCAGGCCTCGCCGTACTCCGTGTGGCGGGAGCGCGCTGCCGAGTTCGATTACACGCTCGGTCCGGGCCTGCAAGAGTTCGCCGACCGCAATCACGTGGAGGCGGCGGTGTTCCTTGTCGGCACCGACTATATCTCGACCGCCGGGCGCAAGGCGGCCATGGGGGTCGGGATCGCGATGGCGGTGCTCACCGGGATCTACGCCGGGCCGGTATCGGTACCGTCCTTCATGTCCGTGGGCGTGGTCGACATGCGCAGCGGCGACCTGATCTGGTACAGCACGGATGTGCGCAGCGGGGGGCAGGATCTTCGGGATGAGGCGCTGATGAAGGAGATCGTCGAGACCCTGCTCAAGACGTATCCATCGGCCTCGAAGAGCGCCGATGCGAAGAAATGACGCCGCGCTGGCGTGCACCGCGCTGCTGGCGCTCAGCTCCTTCGCGGCGCCGGCCGCGCCTGTTCCGCCGTTCCCCGACGCGGCCGCGACTCGACAGGTGCAGGGGGAGGAGCAGCGTGTCTGGAGCCAGGGGCAGCAGATCTCCCGAGCGCTTATCCGCGGGGGCCTGGTCGATCCCGATCCGCAGACCACCGCCTACGTCCAGCATGTGGCCGACCGGCTGTTTCCTGAGTTCGCCGGCAGTATCAAGTTGAGCGTGCTGAAATCGCCCGATCTCAATGCATTCGCGCTGCCCAACGGGGACATCTATATCAACCAGGGCCTGCTCGCGCGCTTTCAAAACGAGGCGCAGCTCGCTACGGTGCTCGCGCACGAAGGCACGCACTTCACCAACCGGCACGGCTATCAGAGCGAGCAGAGTCTGAAGAACAACGCCGCCTTCGCCAGCATCGGCTCCATCCTCGGCGTGCCGGTCCTGCCGCAACTGCTGGCGGTGTCGTCCATCTTCGGCTTCTCGCGCGAGCTGGAGACCGAGGCCGACGTGCAGGGGTACGCTCGGCTGTCGCGGGCGGGCTACGATGTGCATGAGTCGCCCAGGGTGTTCGAGCACCTGATCGCGGACATCAAGGCGCAGGACATCAAGGAGCCGTTCTTCTTCGCCGACCACCCCAAGCTCGCCGACCGCGTAGCCAACATGCGCAAGCTGTCGGCGGGCGCACCGGCGGGCGGCGACGGGGCAGACCGCGCGGACTATGCCCGGGTCATGCAGCACACGCGCCTGGAGAATCTCGCCACGATGCTGTCGATGCGGCGCGAGAAGAGCGCGCTCATCATGCTGCAGGACGCCAGCTACATGAGCGAGCTGCCACCGACCGCGCGTTATTACCTGGGCGAGGCGTATCGGCTGCGCGGCGCACCGGGGGACGCCAAGCTCGCGGAGGAGGCTTACTCGAAGGCGGTGGAGGACGTCCCCGAATTCGCGCCGAGCTACCGCTCGCTCGGGGTGCTGTATCTCAAATCCGGGCAGTACGCCGCCGCACAACGCAATCTGGAGCGCTACCTCGAGCTCGCGCCCGAGGCGCCCGACCGCAAGTACGCCGAGAGCTATCTGCGGTTGGCGAAGCAGAAGGGAGGAGAACCGTGAGATACGCAGCCGCGTTGATGCTCGTTGCGCTGCTGGCCGGCTGTGCGGGCCAGCCGGCGCGCGTGAAGGAGGCGCGCACCGACGCGCCCGACAAATCCTACGTGGTGGAGCTTCCCGTGGGATGGATCCAGCAGACCACACAGGACAAGCGGCTGATGGCCAGCCGCGACGGGTTCCTGCTCGAGGTGATCGTGATCGCTCACCGGCCGCTCAAGGAGGCGTTCCCCAAGACCAAAGCGGCCGCGACCGACTCGCTGCTGCCTTCCGAGCTCGCGGAGCGCGAGCTTGCCGAGAACAAGGCTCAAGATCAATTCCTCGCCGCCGCGACGGTGGTGAGCAACGAGCCGTTCGAGATCTCGGGACGGGAGGGCTTCCAACTGCGCATCAGCTACCACAACAATCGCGGTCTCGAGCTGCAGCGCGTCGTCTACGGCGTCGCCGACAAGTCCGGCTACTACCGCATCGCGTTCGAGGCGCCGATGCTGTACTACTTCGAAACCTACTACCCGCAGTTCGAGAAAGTGGTGGCATCCTTCCAGCTGGCCGGCGGCAAGAGCTGACGCTTGCCGCGCGCGGTGCGCGAGCGCGCGCAGGGTAGGCTAAGCTACGAAGCCGACCTGACGATGCGTGCCGTCGCAGAACGGCTTGTTCTTCGACTGACCGCAGCGGCACAAGGCGGTCTCCATGCCGGCGAAGATCAACCCCACGACGGGGTGACTCACCTCGACCGGCCCGTCCAGCCGGAGCGGACCGTTAGTGCGCAGCGTTACACGCAGAGCGCCGGACTGGCCCGGCTCACTCATCGGGTGCGCCGCCTGCGGTGCGGCTGCGTCTCGGAAGCCGGTGCGGCCGTGGCTGCCGTCGCAGTAAGGCTTGTTCGCGGACTGCCCGCAGCGGCAAAGCCACGCCTGCGTCTCGGCGCCGACCGGCTTTCCTTCCATGCTGACGATCTCGAGCTGGCCCTGACACTCGAGCGGGCCGTTGGTGGTGACGAGGATGGTGTTCATGGCGTCTCCTACTGCGCAACCCATCCGCCGTCGATGCTCAGCGCAGCGCCCGTGATCGAGGCGGCGGCGTCGCTGCACAGGTAGAGCACGAGCGCAGCGACGTCTTCGATCTTCACGAACTGCTTGCTCGGCTGCCGCTCGAGGATGACCTTGTCGATCACTTCCGCGCGCGCGATGCCGTGCACCTTGGCCTGGTCGTCGATCTGCTTCTCCACCAGCGGCGTGAGCACATAGCCCGGGCAGACCGCGTTGCAGGTGATCCCCTGCTTCGCCGTCTCCAGCGCAACCGTCTTGGTGAGCCCGACCAACCCGTGCTTGGCCGCGATATAGGCGGACTTGAACGGCGAGGCCACCAATCCATGCGCCGAAGCGATGTTGACGATGCGCCCCCAGCCCGTGCGCTTCATGCTCGGCAGTGCAGACCGGATGGTGTGGAATGCGGCCGAGAGGTTGACCGCGATGATCGCGTCCCATTTGTCCAGGGGAAACTCGTCCACCGGCGCCACGTGCTGGATGCCGGCGTTGTTGACGAGGATGTCCAGCGCGCCGAAACTCTCGATCGCCTCGGCCACCATGGCGTGGATCTGCGCCGGCCGCGTCATGTCCGCGCTGGAGTGGATCACCTTCACCGCGTGGGCCGTCTCGAGCTCGCTGCGGATGCGCTTGATCTCATCGGAGCCGCCGAACCCGTTCAGCACGATATTCACCCCCTGCTCTGCGAGCGAGCGCGCGATGCCGAGGCCGATGCCGCTGGTGGCGCCGGTGACCACGGCGGACTTTCCTTTCAGCAATGCGACCTCCTCCTGCCAAGCGGTTGCGTCACAGTCTAGCAGAGACCTCGGCAAGCGAGGCGTGCGACTCCGGACGCAAGCTTCTTGGCGCAACTTACAGGCAACGCTGCGCGCGCTAGAGTATCGTTGTTCACGCGATCCAGATCGAGGCCACCATGGGACTGTTTAGCGGCAAGCGGCCCACAGACTTGGGCGTCAACAACGGCCGGCTCAAGCCGATGCCCGCATCGCCCAATGCCGTGAGCAGCCAAGCGCAGGACGCACGGCACGCGATCGCGCCGCTCGCCTACGACCGCACGCGCGAAGAGGCGATGCAGGCGCTCATCAAGATCATCGAATCCACGCCGCGCACGCGCATCGTCACGCGCGAGTCCGAGTACCTCTACGCGGAGTACGCGAGCGCGCTGATGCGCTTCGTCGATGACGTGGAGTTCTACTTCCCACCCGACGCCAAATTGATCCACGTGCGCTCGGCCTCACGGCTGGGCCACCGCGACTTCGGCGTCAACCGCGCACGCATCGAAGACATCCGCCGCCGGCTGGCGGCAAGCGGCACATAGCTTTGGCGCACGGTGTCAAGGCTTGCTTTCTCTGCGTGCGCCGGCACACAATGCAGTCATAACGAGACCATTGGGCCAAAGCGCCAGCTGTGACATTATTTGACTTTGGCCTTAAAGGGAGGCCTTCCATGCAAGTCGAACCCGGCACCCGCCGCCGCATCGCGCCGTCTCACCCCGCGCACGCGACCACCTCCGTCGTTCCCTCAGCGCCAGAGCCCGGTTAGCTGCTCTCGGCACGGCATTCGTGACAGCTGGGATAGCTGCTTACGGGTTGTGGAGATCCAAGACCGCGTCTCTTGCATGCCGCGATTGCTCCACCGTCTGGAGCGCCCGGCAAAGGTCAGGCGCGTTTGCGAATAGGAAGGTCATTCCATGTTAGTCGGACGACATTTCACCTCTGAATGTGCGTCGGGTCTCGCGCCGCGACGCGAGTTCCGGCGTAGCGCGTTCCCATCCTCTGGGACTCGGGACGAGGAGCGTGCACGGCGAACGAATACTCCGCGTTTCGCGCTGCGCAAGCTCGTCGGTCGATGCGTTCTGATTGCCGGCACTCTCGCATCTCAGGTCTCCCTCGCCGATTTCCCGTCCGCGTGCCAGCCGCTTGGCTCGCTGGAGTGCAGCGGGTTCCATATCGAGCCGTGGCGCTACCTGGCGCTAGGATGCAGCGTCAGCGCGGGCGCGTACTTCACGTCTCCGGGGGACGCCGCCGCCGCGGCCATCCAAGCCGATCTGCCGCTCACGTACTACTGCTCGGTGGACATCCAGGCTACCGGGTGGAAAAGCGACCCCGACTCGCCGGCCTCGATCGCGTGCGGCGGAACATACAGACTCCCCCAGTACTTCTACGGGATCGAGGAATATAACCTCGCGCTCTTCACCGTGACGGCGGTGTATTCGCGGATCGACCTCAACCCCTGCACCCACACGCTCGTCAGCACCGACGTCGCTCTGGTACGGCGCGACCGTTGGATCGGATGCGACAACGACCAGATCTGGTGGGGATCTTACTGCTCGCGTTCCTTCAGCAAGATGGACCTGGGGAAGGGCCTGGGCGAGCCCCCGGCAGGCTGCTGCAAAGCTAATCCGGTCAACTTGGCGTCGGGCAACAAATACCAGAGCGAGCTCGACTATCGGGGAACGGGGGCTTTTCCGTTGGTGTTCGAGCGGCACTACAACGGCGAGATGCGGACGGACAACTCCACGCGGACCGTCTACTTTCCGCCGGAGTACTTCCAGAGCTTTGGCGAGCTGGGGCTGGTGCAACTGGGGATGAACCGGATCGGTGTGAATTGGCGGCACGGGTACGAGCGATCGATCCAGCTCGCCCCGGCGCAGGACTTCACCACTGCAGTAGCCCTGCGCGGCGACGGCAAAGTGCTGCGCTTCACGCTCTACAATGGACAATACTATCCGGACGCGGACCGGTCCGAGCGCCTTGCCGTTAGCCTCGACGCTCAGGGCAACCCTACCCAGTATCACCTCACCACCGAGCAGGACGAGGTCGAGCTCTACGATGGCTCGGGACGCCTGCTATCGATCACCGATCGCGCCGGCCTGACGCAGACGCTTACCTACGATACGAGTGGCCGGATCACCGTTGTCACCGATCCCGTGGGGCGCACACTCACGTTCGGTTATGACACCGCCGGCAGGATTCAATCCGTGACGGACCCCGGCAATCAAACCTACAACTACGCGTACGACACGGCGAACAACCTGGCCTCCGTCAGCTATCCGGACGGGCACACGCGCAGCTATCTGTACGAGAATGCCGACCTGCCCCATGCCCTCACTGGTATCCAGGACGAGAACGGCAGCCGTTACGCGACATGGAGCTACGACGACAGCGGCCGCGCGACGTCCTCCGAGCATGCGGGTGGCGTCGAGCACTTTGGCTTCAGCTATTCCGACTCGTTTCCATTCGTCGCTCCAGTCACTGTGACCGACGCGCTCGGCCAAGCGCGGACCCACAGCCTGCAGCTCCTGCACGGCGTCCCCCGCGTGACGCAGCTCAGCGGGCCGCCGTGCACTGGCTGCGGTCCCGCCTCGTACAGCTACGACGCCAACGGCAACGTGGCCTCGACCACCGACTGGAACGGCAATCAGACCAGCCGCACCTATGATCTCACGCGCAACCTGGAGACTCAGCGCGTCGAGGGACTCACGAGCTCCGGAGCGCCGACTTCGGCCACTCGCACGATCACCACCCGGTGGCATCCGACATTCAGATTGCCGGTCCAGGTCGCCGAGTCCAAGCGCGTCACCGGCTACACTTACGACACCCAAGGCAACCTGACTTCCAAGAGCATCCAGGCCACTGCTGATCTCAACGCCTCCCAAGGTTTTGGCGCCGCTCCTAGCGGCACTGCGCGCACTTGGACGTACACCAACATCTATTCCGCCACGACTCCCGGTTTGCTGCTCCAGCAGATCGTCGACGGCCCGCGCACCGATGTCTCGGACATCACCACTTACGTCTGGGACAACTCGGGCAATCTCATCACCGTCACCAACGCCTTGGGCCAAGTCACCACCCTTAGCAGCTACGACGCGCACGGCCGGCCGCAGCAGATCACCGATCCGAACGGCCTCGTAACAACGCTCACCTACGACCCGCGCGGGCGGCTCACCTCACGCAACGTGGGAGGCGAACTCACCTCGTACACCTACGACGGGGTGGGCCAGCTCACCCAAGTCACCCTGCCCGATGGCTCTTTCCTTGCCTACACGTACGACCCGGCGCATCGGCTGATCCAGATCCAGGACAATCTCGCGAACAAGATCATCTACACCCTGGACAACATGGGCAACCGGGTGCAGGAGCAGGTGCTCGATGGCGGCGGTGCGCTGAAGCGTACGCGCTCGCGGGCGTACGACAGCCTGAACCGCCTGGCCCAGGACATCGGCGCGATCGCCACCGAGACCACCACGTACGCCTACGACAACCAGGGCAATCTCACCTCGATCACCGATGCGCTGAGCCACACCACCATCCAAGCCTTCGATGCGCTCAACCGCCTGGTACGCATGACCGATCCCGCGAGCGGTCAGACCCAGTACAGCTACGACGGCCTGGACCAACTGACCGGGGTCACCGATCCGCGGAGCGTGGCCACCGCTTACACGCTCGATGGCCTGGGCAACCTCACCCAGCTCCAAAGCCCCGACAGCGGGGTCACCACCAGCACGCAGGATGCCGCTGGCAACCTCCTCTCCCAGACCGATGCGAGGGGCGTGGTGGCGAGCTTCAGCTACGATGCGCTGAATCGCCTCACGCGCGCTGTCTACGCCCCGCCCTCCGGCTCCAGCGTGCCTGCAGTCACGCTCACCTACAGCTACGACCAGGGCCCGAACGGCCTGGGCCGGCTCACCGGCTTTAGTGACCCCTCGGGCAGCACCGCCTACCGCTATGACCAGCACGGACGGCTCCTCTCCGAGACGCGCACGCTCTCGGGACTTGCCTACACCACGGCGTACGGCTACGACAGCGCCGGGCGCTTGATCCGCGTCACCTACCCCAGCGGCCGGAGCGTGGACTACGGGCTGGATGCGCTGGGGCGCATCCAGCAGATCGACACCAGCTTCCAGGGCACCAGCCAGACGGTGGTGAGCAGCGTGGCCTACCAGCCGTTCGGGTCAGCGAGCGCCCTGCTTTACGGCAACGCCCAGAGCTACAGCCGAAGCTACGATCTGGACGGGCGCATCTCGGCTTACAGCCTGGCGGGGCTGAATCGAAATGTGCTCTACGACGATGTCTCGCGCATCGTAGGCTTCAGCCACGCCAACCCGGCGCTCAACCAAAGCTTCGGCTACGATACGCTGGACCGACTCGTGAGCTGGTCCTCCTCCACCAGCAACGAGAGCTTCGCCTACGATGCCACCGGCAACCGCGTGAGCCAGGCCCTGGGGGCCAATAGCTCCACCTACACCTACCCCACCACCAGCAATCGCCTCTCCTCGATAACCGGCGCCAATGCGCGCAGCTACCAGTACGATGCCGCTGGCAACACGCAAACCGATGCCACGCGCAGCTTCGCCTACGATGCGCGCGGGCGGTTGATCCATAGCGGCAGCGGAGCGTTCGCTGCCGACTACCAGGTCAACGCCCTGGGCCAGCGGGTGCTGAAGTCGCCTTCCGGCGCAGCAGCCAATGTGTTTCACTACGATCGCAGCGGCCACTTGATTGCCGAATCGGACGCCTCCGGCCACCCGCTCAAGGAGTACGTGTGGCTGGCCGATATGCCGGTTGCGGTGCTCACCACCAGCGCTTCCGCCCCGAGCTGCCCGGCCGCTCCGGTGAGCGATGCGGGTACAAGCTTTGCGGCGTTGAGCGAGAACGAGGGGCTGGAGGTCGATCTGGGCGAGCCCGATCGCGACGACTGGCAGTGGAGCCTGGGCACCAACACGCAGGCGAGCGGGCAGTTTGTGTCGTCGAGCTTCGACTGGGACGAAGGCAAGCGCTACCGCTGGACGCTCACCTACGATGGCAAAGGGTCGGGCAAATATAGCGTGTTCGACGGGGCGAAGAAGCTCGCGTCGAGGACTTTCCGAGGGGGCGGGGCAAGCAGCTTCTTGCATACGGGCAATGCGCTGCGCTTCTTGGTGCGGAGCGGCGCGCATACCCGCGCGGGGGATTTGATCTCCGTGAACATCACCACTGTGGGAAGCAGCGCGGTCAGCCAGACGCTTGTCACCGGTAGCAGCGGAGGCGCAAGCCAGCAAGCGGCTTACTTCGCCGGCAGCAGTCTGAGCACGGGGTTCAGCGTCGAGGGCACGATCGAGCTGCATGTGAAGCGTCATCGGCGCCATCGCGAGCACAAGCTGCAGTTGGAGTTCTTGGTGAATGCGGGCAATGTGAGCTGCAATCAGTCGGCGCAGGCGAAGGTGGAGCTGGCCTACATCCAGGCCGATCAACTCGACACCCCGCGCACGGTGACCGATTCGACGCAGAAGGTGATCTGGCAGTGGGACAACCAGGAGCCCTTCGGGGCGAATGCACCCAATGAGGACCCGGATGGAGACGGCAAGCGCTTCACGCTCAACCTGCGCTTCCCGGGGCAGTACTTTGACAGCGAGGCGGGGTTGCACTACAACTACTTCAGAGATTACGACGCCAGTACGGGTAGATACGTGGAGTCAGACCCCATCGGGCTAGGAGGTGGCTTCAATACCTACTTGTATGCTTACGCTGACCCGGTACTTAGTGCCGATGCATCGGGGTTGCTCACCCGTCCGGTTCCAGGCGGCGTGCGACCCCCTGATCACGGCGCACCCAGGGGGAGCACTTGCGGCGCGCCACGGACTTGGCCAAACGGTCAGCCACGCCGCGGCGGCCACTCTGGTTTAGATCTATTGCAGGCCGTTGGGGGAAACATAGTGGCGCCAATAGGTGGTGCAGTTAGGGACTCGACGACCAGCGACCCGGGCATAATGATTTGCCAAACGAACGGTTTGTTATGCTGTGGAAATACGTCGGTTCCGAAAGAAACGTGCTACAGGCTCGTGCACATTGACCCAGTTACAACGACAGGTGAAGTGCAAGAGGGGACGGTTGTCGGAACGGTGCGTCAACCAAGCGGCCGCGGCATCGACCCTCACGTACATGTCGAGCTGTACGAGACAGAATGTGTCAATGGAAGGCCACGTCGATCAAGAAAGTGTCCGCCGTTTCAGTGACCCACGAAGTGGTGCGCCAATGAAGCATACAGACGACATACGCAGCTGGGCATTCACGCTCCTTCTCGGCCAGTCGCTCCCGGTCAGCGCGGCCTTGTGTCCTGAGTCTCCGCCGGCTGCCGTCAATGAATATTACTCGGCCATCAGGCGCATGGATTTCCAGACGCTTGAGGCGCTTACAGGAAGTAGGGGCTGGATTCAGAGCGAGCGAATAGTTGAAATGTCCAAGGGACTGGACCATTTCGAGATTATCAGCGTGAGAAAGATCGCCGGTAAGGACCACACGACAAAATGGGGTGTTCATGTCCGGGTTCGCGAATACTGGAAAGATCCCAGCAGCCAATCGTTCGGCTACTTCTTTGCCGTCCCATCTGGGAATTGCTGGAGGATCGAGGATTTTGGGACGGAGGAAGAAGAATAAGGTGGCGAAGCCCGTCCTCGGCTGGTCGCGATCGGGTCAGGCATGATGAGGTCAGGAGCAACGGGGTCGGCGTGACGGGGTCACGCCTGGATAATTGCATATCGCTTAGCCGCTTCGCTTTCTGCCTCGCTTTGTAGGCTTGTTCTCCTCCGGCGGCCCGAACCTGATCGGTCGATCCAAGGTCCTCGTTCGATGAAACGCA
>Ga0335082_10001659_pt1 | contig 23742 bp, 19 predicted proteins | sample Lox_Sample_41_FD_206718 | JGI IMG/M metagenome (GOLD analysis project Ga0335082, IMG submission 206718) | Soil microbial communities from Loxahatchee National Wildlife Refuge, Florida, United States - Lox_Sample_4.1 | ecosystem: Environmental > Terrestrial > Soil > Wetlands | place: USA...
CGCTCCATCACGCCCTCGCGTCGCCAGGCGAGCGCGTGCGCGGGCATCGCATCGAGCACCTCGTTGGCGATGATCACGCCGCGAAACCGCTCCGGCAGCCGCTCGATCCAGCGCGCGCGGTCGTGCAGGCGCTCGCGCTGGCGCGCGGCGAGCTCGGCGCTCGTTTCCAGGATCAGGTAGGGCGTGCCGGGCAGCGCCTCGAGCAGCGCTGCCGCGAGCGTGCCGCTGCCCGCGCCGAACTCGAGGACCGGCTCGCCCGGCGCGAGCAGCGCCTGGACCTGGCGCGCGAGCGTGCGCGCGAACAGCGTCCCCATCTCGGGCGCCGTGGCGAAGTCGCCGCTGGCGCCGAGCTTCGCCGCGCCGCCCGCGTAGTAGCCCAGCCCCGGCGCGTGCAGCGCGAGCTCCATGTAGCGCGCGAACGGGATCCAGCCGCCCGCGGCGGCGATTTCGGCGCGGATGCGCTCGACGAGCCGCGCGCTCGCCGCGCGCGCATCCTCGCCGGGCTCGGGCAGCATGCGCGCCAATTTAACCTAGAATCCGCGGCATGACGGGCGACTCGCTCGAGAGCAAGGTCGCGCTGGTGACGGGCGCCGCCCGGCGCCTGGGCGCCGCGATCGCGCGGCGGCTGCACGCGGCGGGCGCGAGCGTCGTCATCCACTACCGCGGCGCGGACGACGCGGCCGCGGCGCTCGAGCGCGAGTTGAACGCCGCACGCGCCGGCAGCGCCGTGCGCGTCAAGGGCGACCTGCTCGCGCCGGTCGCGCCGCAGGCGCTCGTCGGCGCGGCGCTGCAGCGCTTCGCGCGCCTGGACTTCCTCGTCAACAACGCCTCGGCTTTCTATCCGACGCGCCTGGGCGAGATCGAATCCAGCCACTGGGAGGAGCTGATCGGCTCGAACCTGCGGGCGCCGCTCTTCCTCGCGCAGGCAGCCGCGCCGCACTTGAAGCTCGCCGGCGGCGCGATCGTCAACGTCGCCGACATCCACGCCGAGCGGCCGCTGAAAGGCTACGTGGTCTACAGCGTCGCCAAGGCCGGCCTCGCCGCGCTCACGCGCTCGCTGGCGCTCGAGCTCGCGCCCGGCGTGCGCGTGAACGCGGTCGCGCCGGGCGCGATCGCCTGGCCCGAGGATGGCCAGTTCGAGTCCGACGAGCGCAAGCGCATCGTCGCCACCACGCCGCTCGCGCGCACCGGCACGCCCGCGGAGATCGCGCAGGCGGTACACTTCCTGTGCACCGCGTCGTTCGTCACCGGCCAGGTCGTGGCGGTGGACGGCGGGCGGTCCGTGTTCCTCTAGGCCTCCAAGGCATCCGGGCTCCCGATGAGCGTCGTCACCCTGCATCGCGATCCGCGCAAGCAAGCCTACGAGGCGGGCAAGCTCGCCAAGCGCCTGCGCCGGCAGGCCGGCGAGGCGATCGCGGACTTCGGCATGATCGAGGCCGGCGACCGCGTCATGGTCTGCGTCTCGGGCGGCAAGGACAGCTACGGCCTGCTCGATGTCCTGCTGCAGCTGCGCGAGAAGTCGCCGGCGCCCTTCGAGCTCGTCGCGGTGAACCTCGACCAGAAGCAGCCGGGCTTTCCCGCCGAGGTGCTGCCGGCCTATCTCGCCGGCCTCGGCGTGCCGTTCCGCATCGTCGAGCAGGACACGTATTCGGTCGTGAAGCGCGTGCTGCCGGAGGGCAAGACGATGTGCTCGCTGTGCTCGCGCCTGCGCCGCGGCGCGCTCTACCGCGTCGCGGGCGAGCTCGGCGCGACCAAGATCGCCCTCGGCCACCACCGCGACGACATCCTCGCGACGTTCTTTCTGAACCTGTTCTTCGGCGGGAAGCTGAAGGCGATGCCGCCGAAGCTGAGATCCGACGACGGCCGCCACGTCGTCATCCGCCCGCTCGCCTATACGCGCGAGGACGACCTCGCGGCCCATGCCGCCGAGAAGCGCTTCCCGATCATCCCGTGCAACCTGTGCGGCTCGCAGGAGCACCTGCAGCGGCGCCAGGTGCGCGCGATGCTGCGCGAGTGGGAGGCGCGGCACCCGGGGCGCATCGAATCCATCCTGCGCGCGCTCGGCGACGCGCGGCCCTCGCATCTCATGGACCGCAAGCTGTTCGACTTCGCGGGCCTGAAGGCATGAGGCGGCTTGCCGGCCTCCTGCTCGCATTCGCCATGGCGGGCGCGCGCGCCGGCGACTGGCCCGAGCAGCCGCTGCACCTGAGCGCGGGCATCGGCGCCGCGCCGCTCGCGCGCATGATCGCGCCGGGGCTCGCGGTGGCGCTGGGCGAGCCGATCGTGCTCGATCCCCCGGGGCTCGAGGCGCCCGAGGGCTACGGCGCGGTCATCTTCGGCACGCAGGAGATGATCGACGCGGTCCTCGGCGGGCCCGCCGAGCGCCGCGCGCTCGATTCGCTGGTGCCGGTCTCGATGGTGGCGCGCATGCCGCTGGTGGTGCTCGCGGGCCCGCGAGCGGGATTCGGCAGCCTCGAGGGCCTGATCGAGGTCGCGCGCCACAACCCGGACGCGCTCGCCTACGCCTCGAGCGACCGGCCGCAGGAATTCGCCGCGGCGCTGCTGTGCGAGACCGCGGGCATTCGCCTCATGCACGTGCCCTACCGCGGCGTCGAGCGCGCCTTCGCGGCCGCGGCCTCGAACGAGGTGCAGGTCGTGCTGGAGACCGCGGCCGCCGCGCGCGCCGCGGTCTTCGGCGGCGAGCTCGTCGCGCTCGCGGTGACCTCGCCGCGCCGGGTCCCCGGGCTGCCCTCGATCCCGACCGCGGCCGAGGCGGGGCTGCCCGGCTACGAAACCGGCGTATGGTACGGGCTCGCGTTCGAGGGCCCGGCGCCGCCGGGCGGAGTTGCACGCCTGGCCGCGGCGCTCGATGCCGCGCTCGCGCGCGAGGACGTGCGCCGGCGCTTGGCGTTCGCGTCGTTGCAACCCGCCCCGGGCACGGCGCAGGCGCTCGCAGCGCAGATGAAATCGGACCTCGCGCGCTGGCAGCGGGTGCGCGAGAAGGCGGGAATAGAGCGGGAGAGGCCATGAAGCCAGTCGAAAGCGTGAACCGGGAGGCCCAGGCGCTGGAGGGCATCGTTCCCACGGTCGACCTCGCGGCCGAGGAAGGCCGCAAGGACTTCTACGAGCGCGCGAAGCGCCAGCACCTCGCCCCGCTCTGGCGCGTGCTGCACGGCCTCGTGACGGCGACGCCCGCGACGCGCGCGCTGCCGGCGCTGTGGCGCTACGCCGACGTGCGCCCGCACCTGATGGAGGCCTGCGAGCTGATCGGCGCGGCCGAGGCCGAGCGTCGCGTCATGGTGCTCGAGAACCCGGGGCTGCCGGGACAGTCGCGGATCACGCAGAGCCTGTTCGCGGGCCTGCAGATCATCCTGCCGGGCGAGGTCGCGCCCGCGCACCGGCACGTCGCGAGCGCCCTGCGGTTCATCGTCGAGGGCAAGGACGCCTTCACCGCGGTCGCGGGCGAGCGCACGATGATGGAGCCGGGCGACTTCGTCATCACGCCGTCGTGGACCTGGCACGACCACGGCAACGAGGGCTCGGGCCCGATGGTGTGGCTCGACGGCCTGGACATGCACGTCGTCAACATGCTCGCCGCGAGCTTCCGCGAGGACCTGGGCGGCAAGGCGCACAAGCTCGAGCGGCCCGAGGGCGCGGCATCGGCCGAGTTCGGCAACAACCTGCTCCCGGTCGATCTCGAGCACCGCTCGCAGACCTCGCCGATCTTCAACTACCCGTATCGCAAGTCGCGCGAATCGCTCGACGCACTGCGGCGCACGCGCGACCCCGATCCCTGGCACGCCTACAAGATGCGCTACATCAATCCGCTGAACGGCGGCTGGGCGATGCCGACGATCTCCACCTGGCTGCAGCTGATGCCGAAGGGCTTTCGCAGCGCGCCGTACCGCTCGACCGACAGCACCGTGTTCACGGTCGTCGAAGGGCGCGGCCGCAGCACGGTCGGCGGCGAGACTTTCGACTGGGGCCCGCACGACATCTTCGTCGCGCCGAGCTGGATGCCGCACGCGCACGAGGCGTCGGCGGACGCGGTGCTGTTCCTGTACTCCGATCGCGTGATCCAGGAGAAGCTCGACCTCTTTCGCGAGGCGAAGGAGAAGGCTTGAGGCGCCGGCGCGTGCTCGGCGTCGCCGCGCTCGCGCTCGGTCTCGTGGTGGTCGCGGCGGCGATCGCGCGCGCGCAGCAGGACTGGCGTAGCGCGAGCCACGCGCCGGTGGGCCTCGCGCCGGACCCGGCGAGCGCGCCCGAGGCCGTGATCCAGGTCTACGACGCACGCACGGTGGGCGTGCGCGGCGTCTTCGGCGTGCACACCTGGATCGCGGTCAAGCCGCCGCGCGCGAAGGCCTACACGGTGTACGAGGTGATCGGCTGGAAGCTGCGCTGGGACGACACCGCGCTGTCGGTGCGCCAGCGCGATCCCGACGCCCGCTGGTACGGCAACGCGCCGGAGCTGCTGGCGGACGTGCGCGGCGCCGCGGCCGAGGCGCTGATTCCGCGGATCGACGCCGCGGCGAGGAGCTACCCGTACGGCGACGAGTACCAGGCCTGGCCGGGGCCGAATTCCAACACCTTCACCGCCTGGGTCCTGCGCAGGGTGCCGGAGCTCCGCGCGGACCTGCCGGCGACGGCGATCGGCAAGGACTACCTGCGCGGGCGAGTGCTCGCCGCCGCGCCGAGCGGACACGGCCTGCAGATCTCGGTAGGGGGGCTGCTCGGGATCACGGCGAGCCCGGTCGAAGGGCTCGAAGTGAACGTGCTGGGCCTCGCTTTCGGGCTCGACCCCTGGCCGTTCGCGGTCAGGCTGCCGCTTGCGGGGCGGTTCGGGATGGCAAGCTTTCGCGGATCGGGAGATTGACGAGCGCGGCGGCAGCCGAGAGGGCCATGTCCGCGTACCACATCCACTGGTAGGAGCCGGAGCGCTCGTAGGCGATGCCGCCCAGCCAGGCGCCGAGGAACCCGCCGACCTGGTGCGACAGCAGCGTCATGCCGAACAGCGTCGCGAGAAAGCGAACACCGAACAGCTTGCCGACGATGGCCGCAGTCGGCGGCACGGTGGCGAGCCAGGTCGCCCCCAGGCCCACGGCAAAGACGTAGAAGGTGAGGGCGGTCTTCGGCGCGGTGAGGTAGAGCGCGATCAGCAGGGCGCGCGAGCCGTACATCAGCGCGAGGATGTACTTGCTTCGCCAGCGGGCGGTGGCGAAGCCGGCGGCGAGGCTGCCCGCGATGTTGGCGAGGCCGATGATCGCGAGCGACCAGCTCGCGACCGTCGGCGGCAGCCCGCACAGGTTCACTTCCTGCGGCAGGTGCGTCACCAGGAAGGCGATGTGAAAGCCGCAGGTGAAGAAGCCGAGGTTGAGCAGGACGTAACTGTTGTCCTTGAACGCGCCCCCGAGCGCTCGCCAGGGCGACTCGCCCGCCCTGGGGTGCGCGGCCGCGGCGGGCTCGCGCGGCGCGACCGCGCGCACCAGCGGCAGCGCGGCGAGCGCCATGGCGGCGAGCGACCACAGCGCGGCCATCCAGCCGAGCGCCTGGATGAGCGCCTGCGCGACCGGCGCGAACACGAACTGCCCCAGCGACCCGCCCGCGTTGACCATGCCGGCGGCCTTGCCGCGCGACTCCATGGGCAAGCGCTGCGCCGCCGCGCTGATCAGCACCGAGAAGCTGCCCATGCCCGAGCCGATCGAGGCGAGCAGGCCGAGCGTCACGATGAGGCCGAAGCTGGAGCGCATGAGCGGCGTGAGGGCGAGGCCCGCCGCGAGCAGGATCGCACCGGCGGCGAGAACCCGGCCCGGGCCGTGGCGGTCGGCGAGCGCGCCGGCCACCGGCTGGATCGCGCCCCAGGTGAACTGCCCGATCGCGAGCGCGAAGCTGATGGCGGCGATGCCGAGGCCGGTCGAGGAATTGAGCGGCGAGATGAACAGGCCGAACGCCTGGCGCACGCCCATCGTGACCATCAGGAAGGCCGCCGCGGCGAGCGTGACGACGAGGGCGGCGCGGGAGCGGTCGGGCATGGCAGGGGTGGGCGGCGATTGCGGAGCGCGCAGACTAGCTTCTATACTTGCATTATGCAAGTGACAGGTTCGCCCCGCCGTGCGCCAAAGGCCTAGCCGCGGCGCCGCGCCGCGCTCCAGTTGCCCGGTCGCCTGCGCGCTTGACGTCGCCGGAGACAGGTGGACCCTGCTCGTCGTGCGCGACCTGCTGCGCGGGCGGCGCACGTACGGCGAGCTCGCGGCCGCGCCCGAGAAGATCCCGACCAACATCCTCGCCGACCGCCTGCGCCGGCTCAAGGAGGGCGGGATGGTCCGCGCGGACCTGTATCAGAAGCGTCCCGCGAGATATGCCTACTCGCTTACGGAGAAGGGCCTCGGGCTGAAGGAAGTGCTCACCGCGCTCGCGCGCTGGGGCACCCGGAACCTGCCCGGGACCCGCGTCTTCCCGGAGTTCAGGCGCGCCTAGCCGCCCGCCCGGTGCGACTTTCCAAGTCGACGATGACATATACTTGACATATGTCGATCGATCCGGGGGCCGCCCGATGAAGGCGATGCAGAGCACGATGGTGTACCTCACGCCGGAGCAGAAGTCCGGCTTGGCCCGGCGCGCGCAGCAGAGAAAGACCAAGGTCGCCGCGGAGATCCGCTCGGCGGTCGACGCCTACCTCGCGGGCGTCACCCCGCAGGAGCTGGAGCTGCTCGACGCCGCGACCCGCCGGGCCAAGACCGAGATCGACGCGATGGTCAGGACCGCCGACCAGATGATCGCCGACCACAAGGCGTTTCTGCGCGAGATGCGGGCGCTGCGCAAGGACGCCGGCCGATGAGCGCGATCCAGGACCTGCTCGACCGGCTCTCGGGCGTCTCCGGGCTCAAGGACCGGCTGAACGACCTGCACGCGACGCTGCGCGACCACCAGCACTTCATCCTCGACCACGAGCGGCGTCTCGCCCGGCTCGAAGCCGGGCCCGACCGGACGCCGACCCGGCCCAAGCTGCGCTTGTCAAAATAGTTTTGACAGTCTAGACTCCGCGGCACGATGAACTGCGCGGAGCAACTGGTCGGGATCTTCGGCAGCCAGGCCGAGGTCGCACGAGCGTTCCAGCTCGATCGCGCGGTCGTCAATCACTGGGTGAAGACCGGCTACGTCCCGGCCCGCTGGGCGGGGGAAGTCGAGCGCATCACCCAGGGGCGGATCACTGCCCTCGACATCGTCCACGAAGCGAGCGCGAAGAAGCCCGTGCGCGTGAAGTCGCGCCCGGACGACGCGCCCTTCGGCATGCCCCCGGAGAACCCCGCCATGTCCCAATTCGCCCCCGCCAAGCGCATCACGTCCTTCCATCCGCCCCAGCGCACGCTGATGGGGCCGGGCCCGACGGAAATCCACCCGCGCGTGCTCACCACGATGAGCCAGCCGGCGATCGGCTACCTCGACCCGGTGTTCGTCGAGATGATGGAGGAGCTGAAGTCGCTGCTGCGCTACGTCTACCAGACCAAGAACCCGCTCACGTTCCCGCTCTCGGGCCCGGGCTCGGTCGGCATGGAGTTCTGCTTCGTCAACCTGGTCGCACCGGGCGACAAGGTCCTGGTCTGCCAGAACGGCGTGTTCGGCGGCCGCATGCTCGAGAACGTGATCCGCTGCGGCGGCAAGCCGATCGTGGTCGAGGACAAGTGGGGCGAGCCGGTCGACCCGCAGAAGGTCGAGGACGCGCTGAAGGAGCACAAGGGCGTGAGCGTGGTCGGCTTCGTGCACGCCGAGACCTCGACCGGCGCGCAGTCCGACGCGAAGGAGCTCACGCGCATCGCGCACAAGCACGGCGCGCTCGTCATCGTCGACGCCGTCACCTCGCTCGCGGGCACGCCCGTGCGCGTGGACGAGTGGGAGCTCGACGCCATCTACTCGGCGAGCCAGAAGTGCCTGTCGTGCACGCCGGGCCTGTCCCCGGTGTCGTTCTCCGAGCGCGTGGTCGAGCACGTGAAGCACCGCAAGGACCGGATCCACAGCTGGTTCATGGACATGAACCTGCTGCTCGGCTACTGGAACGCGGGCACGCGCACCTACCACCACACCGCGCCCACGAATTCGCTCTTCGCGCTGCACGAGGCGCTGCTGCTGATCCGCGAGGAGGGGCTCGAGAACTGCTGGGCGCGCCACCAGCGCCACCACGTCGCGCTCAAGGCCGGGCTCGAGGCGATGGGGCTGAAGTTCCTCGTCAAGGAGGAGTACCAGCTGCCGCAGATGAACGCGGTGCTGTGCCCCGACGGCGTGGACGAGGCGCAGGTGCGCTCGCGCCTGCTGAGCGAATTCGGCCTGGAGATCGGCGCGGGCCTGGGACCGCTGAAGGGCAAGATCTGGCGCTTCGGCCTGATGGGCTACTCGTGCCGCCCCGACAACGTGATGCTGTGCCTCTCCGCGCTCGGCTCGGTGCTCGACGACATGGGCTATCCGGTGCACGTGGGCGAGGCCGAGGCGGCCGCGCACGGCGCCTACGCCCAGATGCACGCCAAGGACGCGCAGCGCAAGAAGCGCGCCGCGTAGACGGATTCGTCAGCGACTGCAAAATGGGGACAGTCCCCATTGGGCAGTCCGGGGACGCCGCCGGTCGGCCGTCCGGGCGAAAGGGCAGATTTTCACGGCCGCTCCGGTGAGCGGGTGCTAGTCTCGCCCTGTTATCCGGATGTCCATGACATTGCTGCGTAAGTCACTGGTTGCGCTGGCAATGGCGCTTGCCGCGACGAGCGCCCAGGCGCAGATCGCCTTCCGGGCTGCGGCATCGGCCGCCTCGGCAGTCGGGGCCTCGGGTACCGTGAGCTACGTCGGCGCGGGCGCCGCGGCGACGGCCAATGGCTGCACGCAGACGATCAACCCCGCGATCCCGGCGGGCACCGCGGGCGACATGCTGATCGCATCGGTCACCGCCGGCGACACCGCGACGATCACGATGAACGGCTGGAGCGTGCTCTACGCCAACCAGGCGGGCGGCTACCAGGCGGCGGTGTACTGGCGCATCGCCACCGGGGGCGACCCCAACTCGATCACGCACTCGGGCGCGGGCTGCAACGTGATGATCGGCGCGATTTCACGATTCAGCGGCGTGGACACGAGCTCCCCGTTCGACGGCGGCGTGGGCGCGTCCTACCAGAACGCCAACACGGTGACGACCGGCAGCATCACGACGACGAACGCGACTTCGATGCTGGTCATCTCGGCGCATACGAACGACAACTCGAACACCGGCGTGCCGGGCGGCTTCACCGAGGCCTGGGACTACCAGACCACGACCGGCAACGACGCTTCGGTTTCGATCAAGTACGAGGCGCAGACCACCGCTGGCACGAAGGGCCCGTACAACATGTCGAAGACCGCGGGCAGCGACCCGAACCACGGGATTCTGTTCGCGCTGAAACCGGGGCCCGCCGGGCTCACGATCAACCGCCCGGCCGGGACGATCGCGGGCGATGTCATGCTCGCCTTCATCAGCGTGCGGAGCGCCGCGGTGCAGATCACCGCGCCCGCGGGCTGGGCGTCGCAGGCCGCGGTGGTGCAGAACGCGGGCAACAGCAGCCGGCAGCAGCTGTTCTACAAGGTCGCGGGCGCCGCGGAGCCCGCGAGCTACACCTGGACCTTCGATTCAGCGCACCAGGGCGCGGCGGGCGGCATCGTCAGCTACTCCGGCGTGGACACGGCCGCCCCGATCAACGCCTACGGCGGCAACGTCACGCCGCAGGGCGCCGACACGAACCTCCAGCACCGCGCGCTCGCCGTCACGACCACGGTCGCCGACAGCGAGGTGGTCACTGCGCACAGCTTCAGCTCCTCGGATGCCTGGACGCCGCCCGCGGGCATGACCGAGCGCGTCGACATCGCCTCGCAGCCGGTGCCCAACGCCGCCGGCGTCGCGATCGAGATCAACGACGCGGCGCAGGCCGCGGTCGGCAGCACCGGCGCGAAGCTCGCCACCGCGGCCGGCAACGGCGACACGGGCGCGGCGCAGATCGTCGCGCTGAAGCCGCTGGTCCAGCAGCCGGTGCTCGTCTGGTACATGGACCAGGCCGCGTGGAACGGCACCGCGGGCGAGGTGATCGACTCGAGCGGCAACAACCTCAACGGCCGCGCCGTGAACGGCACCACCACGCAGCAGACCACGCCCGCGATCCCCGGCAACCCGGGCACCTGCCGCTACGGCAGCTTCGACGGCGTGAACGACTACGTCGAGGTGGCCAACAACGCGCTGCTCGACATTACCGACGAGCTGACCGTGATGATGTGGCTGCGGCCCACGGTGTATCCGACCGGCGGCAACCTGAAGTCCTTCATGTCGAAGGACAACAACTACGAGGCGCACCTAGACTCGGGCGGCCACGTCTACTGGTGGTGGGGCGGCGGCGCGCAGCAGCTCACCTCCGCGGGCACGGTGCCGCTCAACGCCTGGACGCACGTGGCGCTCGTCTACTCGCGCGCGGGCGCCTTCCAGCGCATCTACATCAACGGCGTGCAGGACGCGAACACCAACAACCAGAATGCGCTCCTTGCCACCAACACGCTGCCGTTCCAGATCGGCGGCGACCAGGGCTTCGCCGGCCGCGAGTGGCAGGGGCTGGTCGACGAGGTCTACGTCTTCCACAGCGCGCTGTCGCAGACGCGCATCCAGCAGTACATGGCGCTCGCGCACGCCTGCACCGTGACCATGAACCACTTCTCGATCAGCCACTCGGGCAGCGGCGTGGGCTGCGTCGACCAGCCGATCACGATCACCGCGCACGACGCCGCGCACAACCCGGCGGACGCGGGCGCGCTCACGATCACGCTCACGACCAGCAACGGCAAGGGCACCTGGACCGGCATCCAGTCCGGCGGCGGCGTGCTGAACGACCCGGTGGCGGGCGACGGCAGCGCGACCTTCACCTTCAACTCGGGCCAGACGACGGTGACGCTGCTCTTCCGTTACGCGAACCTCTCGTCGACCAGCGAGACCTTCAGCTTCAACGTCTCGGGCGGGGGCTTCACCGAGCACTCGGGGACGGCGACCGCCGCGGACGATCCGGACTTCACCATGTCGCAGGCGGGATTTCGCTTCCGCAACGTCGAGGACGCCAACGAGACGATCCCGCTGCAGCTCTCGGGCAAGCCCTCGAACACCGGCTTCAACGCGCGCACGATCCGGCTGCAGGCGATCAACACCAACACGTCGAGCGGCTCCTGCGTGAGCCTGTTCGCGAGCCAGTCGCAGACCGTCGACCTCGGCGCGGAATGCAACAGCCCGGCCACCTGCCAGGCGCGGCAGGTCAGCGTGAACGGCTCGAACATCGCCACGAGCGCCGACAACGGCGGCGCGGGGGCGACGAGCTACACGCCGGTGAGCCTCGCGTTCAACGCGAGCTCGGAGGCCGACGTCGTCCTGTCGTACCCGGACGCGGGACAGATCTCGATGCACGCGCGCTACGACCTCAACCCGGCCGTGGCCGGCTACGAGATGGTGGGCTCGTCGAACACCTACGTCGTGCGGCCCTTCGGCCTCGCGTTCCCGGGCGTCGCGCACCAGAGCACGGCGACGGGAGCCGTGCTCGCCGCTGCGGGCGACAACTTCGCGATGAGCGTGCAGGGCTTCCAGTGGGCCGCGGGCGAGGACGCCGACGCGGACGGCGCGCCCGATGCCGGCGTCAACATCGCCGACAACGGCACCGTGCCCAACTTCGCCGGCACCGCGACGATCGGCGCGAGCGCGAGCCTGCCGGGGGTCGCGGTCGGGACCGTGGCGCGCGGCGCGACCTGCGCCAGCGCCCCGACCGTCGCGATCGCGAACGGGGCCGGCAACGGCGCCGGCAGCGCTGCCGACTGGTGCTACAGCGAGGCCGGCAACGTGCTGCTGACCGCGAGCGTGCCCAATTACCTGGGCTCGGGCTCGAGCGTCACCGGCACCAGCGCGCTCGACGGCGTCGCGGGCGGCGGCTACGTCGGGCGCTTCAAGCCCAAGTACTTCGTGCTCACGGGCTCGCCGACGCTCACGACGCGCTCGGACCTCGCGTCCTGCGCGCCCGCGTCGAGCTTCACGTACATGGGCGAGCAGCTGGCCCTCGACTTCTCGCTCGAGGCGCGCAACACGCAAGACACCGTGACGCAGAACTACACGGGCGCCTACGCGCGGCTCGACCTGTCGACGAACGCGGCGCCGCTGCACATCGGCGCGCGCAGCGGCGCGACCAACCTCACGTCGCGCGTGGATTCGAGCCTCACGCCGACGGCGAGCTTCTCGAACGGAGTCGGTACGATCGCCGCCAGGACCGGTATCCTGCGCGCGAGCCCCGACAATCCCGATGGCCCGTTCGCCAATACGCAGTTCGGCATCGCGCCGGTGGACTCCGACGGCGTCGCCATGCAGTCGTTCGACCAGGACGTGGACGGCGTCGGCGGCAACGACCACAAGGCCGTCGGCCCGGTCACCGAGCTGCGCTATGGGGTCTTGCGCGTGCAGAACGCCTACGGCGCGGAAACCAACGGGCTGCGGGTGCCGCTCGAGGTGCAGTACTGGAACGGCAGCAGCTTCGCGCGCAACACGGGCGACAGCTGCTCGCGGCTCGCGCGCTCGGACATCGCGCTCGCGTTCTCGAGCGGGCTCGTCGCCTGCAACACCGCCGTGATCGAGCCGCTGCTGACTATGGCGAGCGGCGCGTCGATGCTCACGCTCGCCGCGCCCGGCGCCGGTACGCGCGGGATCGTCACGCTCACGCCGCAGCTCGGCACCGCCGCGGGCAGCTATTGCCCGGCCAAGGGAGCAAGCGCGGCCGGGACGACCTCGGCGGCCCTCGGCTACCTGACCGGGCGCTGGGACGATTCCGCCAACCCCGACGGCGTCGCCAGCACGAGCTACGACGACAATCCGTCGGGCCGGGCGACCTTCGGCCTCTACGGCTCCGTGCCGAACAGCTTCATCTTCCTGCGCGAGAACTACTAGGACGCCCCATGCGCGCACTTCGCGTCCTGGCGGGACTGCTCGCGCTCAGCCTCGGCGCGCACGCCGCGCCCGCCGCAGCCGCGGCGGCGTTCGAGGCCGCCGGCACGGCGGTGGGCGGCACCGGCGCCGTTTCGCCCGCCTGGCCCGCGCACGCCGCGGGCGACGTCGCGCTGCTGTTCGTCGAGACCACGGGCGGCCAGACGGCGACGCTGTCGACGCCCGCGGGCTTCGCCGCGGTCGCGAACAGCCCGCAGTCGACGGGAACCGGGACGAACGGGACGCGCATCAGCGTGTTCTGGGCGCGCGCGACCTCGGCCGCGATGGGCGCGCCGACGGTCGCGGACCCCGGCGACCATGTCTACGCGCAGATCCTCACCTACCGCGGCGTCGTGGCGACCGGCAACCCGTGGAACGTCACCGGCGGTGGCGTCAAGGCGGGGGCGAGCACGTCGGTCACGGTGACCGGGGTGACGACGACGGTGGCGCAGACGCTGATCGTGCAGGCCGTCGCGCGCGACAACGACTCCGCGGCGGCCGCGTTCAGCAACGAGACGAACGCGAACCTGTCCGGGCTCGCCGAGCGCACCGACGCCGGCACCGCCTCGGGCAACGGCGGCGGGTTCGCGGTCTGGGACGGCGTGCTCGCTTCCGCGGGCGCGACGGGAAACACCACGGCCACGGTGACGAGCTCGATCAACGCCTTCCTCACGATCGCGCTCGTCGAAGAGACGCCCTCGGCCTTCTCGTACTGGAGCATGGACCAGACCGCCTGGAACGGCACCGCGGGCGAGGTGACCGACAACGGCACTGGCGGCTTCAACGGCACGGCGGCGAGCCTCGGCACGCCGCCGACGACGGCCAACACGTCTCCGGCCGTCGTGGGCTCGCCGGGAACCTGCCGGTACGGCGTGTTCAACCGCAGCAACAAGGACTACGTCGCGCTGGCCGCGGGCTACCCGGACCTGGCCGCCGCCGCGGGCGCGTTCACGATCACGGCCTGGATCAAGGCCACCGATACCACCCTCGCGGGCCAGCGCATCATGATCGACGACCAGAACAACACGACGCCCGGAGGCTGGGGCTTCAGCGTCGGCGAGACGACCGCCTCGGGCGCGGGCGGCCTGCGCTTCTTCTACCGCCAGGGGACGACCTTCATCCTGGACACCGCCCCGATCCCGAGCGGCCAGTGGCTCTTCGTCGCGGCGACCGTGAGCCTTGCCGCCGGCACGAATGCGAGCCGCGCCGTGCTGTACGCCTTCGATACCTCGGGCACGCTGTTACAGACGGCCACGGACGTCTTCACCTGGACCGCGGGATCCGATCCCGGGCCGCCGTCGCTTGGGGGCGAGACCAACGCCTCGGGCGAGAACACGAACCAGTTCGGCTTCGGCGGCAGCCTGGACGAAATCCGCGTGTACCGGCAGTTCCTCAGCCAGACCCAGCTCGACGCCATCCGCCAGATCACGCACGCGTGCTCGGTGCCGATGAACCACTTCTCGATCAGCCATTCGGGCAGCGGCGTGGCCTGCGTCGACCAGGCGATCACGATCACCGCGCACGACGCCGCGCACAACCCGACCGACGCGGGCGCGCTCACGATCACGCTCTCCACCAGCAACGGCAAGGGCAGCTGGGTCGGCATCCAGTCCGGCGGCGGCGTATTGACGGACCCCGTCGCCGGCGACGGCAGCGCGACCTACACGTTCAACGTGAACCAGACGCAGGTGACGCTGCTCTACCGCTACGCCGACCTGACCGCCACGGCCGAGACATTCAGCTTCAACGTCTCGGGCGGCGGCTTCACCGAGCATTCGGGCACCGCGATCGCCGCGGACGACCCGAGCTTCACGATGTCGCAGGCCGGGTTCCAGTTCCGCAACATCGACGACGCGAACGCGACGATTCCCTTGCAGCTCTCCGGCAAGCCTTCCAACACGGGGTTCAACGCGAAGACGCTGCGCGTGCGGGCGATTCGCACCGATACTGCGACGGGCTCCTGCACGGGGCTCTTCGCCAGCCAGACGCGCAGCGTCGACCTCGGGGCGGAATGCAACAGCCCGGGCACCTGCGCCGGGCGGCAGGTGAGCGTGAACGGCACCAGCATCGCCACGAGCGCCGACAACGGCGGCGCGGGCGCCTCGAGCTACACGTCCGTGTCGCTCACGTTCAGCGCGGCATCCGAGGCCGATACCGTGATCGCGTATCCCGATGCGGGGCAGATCTCGCTGCACGCGCGCTACGACCTCGATCCGGGCGTGGCCGGCTACGAGATGATCGGATCCTCCAACACGTTCATCGTGCGCCCCTTCGGGCTGGCGTTCCCTGGCGTCGCGCACCAGAGCACGGCGACGGGGACGGTGCTCGCGGCGGCGGGGGACAACTTCGCGTTGACGGTGACGGGGTACCAGTGGGCCGCGGGCGAGGACGCGAACAGCGACGGGGTGCCGGATGCGGGCGCGAATATCACGAACAACGGCACGGTGCCGAACTTCGCGGCGACCGCGGCGGTGAGCCGCAGCGCGAACCTGCCGGGCGCGGCGCTCGGGGCGCTCTCGCGCGGGGCGACCTGCGCGAACTCGGCGACGATCGCGCTTGCGGGCGGCACGGCGAGCGCGAGCGACTGGTGCTACAGCGAGGCGGGCAACGTGCTGCTCACGGCCACCGTGACCAGCTACCTCGGCTCGGGCTCGGACGTCACCGGCTCGAGCGCGCTCGACGGCGTCGCGGGCGGGGGCTACGTCGGGCGCTTCAGGCCGAAGTCGTTCGTCGTGACCGGCACGCCGACGCTCACGAACCGCGCCTCGGCCTCGTGCTCGCCGGCCTCGAGCTTCACCTACATGGACGGCGACCTCTCGCTCGGCTTCACGCTCGAGGCGAGGAATACCCAGAACGTGCTCACGCAGAACTACACCGGGGCCTACGCGCGGCTCGACCTGTCGACGAACGCGGTGCCGCTGCACATCGGCGCGCGCAGCGGCGCGACCAATCTCACGGCGCGGGTCGACTCGACCGTCGTGCCCGCGGCGAGCTGGTCCAACGGCGTGGGCACGATCGCGGCCAAGACCGGCATCCTTCGCGCCACCCCCGACAACCCCGACGGCCCGTACACCGGCACGCAGTTCGGCATCGCGCCGGTGGACTCCGACGGCGTCGCCATGCAGTCGTTCGACCAGGACGTCGACGGCGTGGGCGGCAACGACCACAAGGCCGTCGGCCCGACGACCGAGCTGCGCTATGGGGTCTTGCGCGTGCAGAACGCCTACGGCTCCGCGACCAACGGCCTGCGGGTGCCGATCGACGTGCAGTACTGGAACGGCACCGGCTTCGCACGGAATGCGGGCGACAACTGCACCCGGCTCGCGCGCTCGGACATCGCGCTCGCGTTCTCCAGCGGGCTCGTCGCCTGCAACACCGCGGTGGTCGAGCCGGTGGTCACGATGGCGAGCGGCGCCGCGGTGATGACGCTTGCCGCGCCCGGCGCAAACGGCATCGTCACGCTCACGCCGCAGCTCGGCGCCGCGACGGGCACCTACTGCGCGGCCAAAGGCGGCGGCACGACCGGCACGACCTCGGCCGCGATCGACTACCTGACCGGCCGCTGGGACGACTCCGCCAACCCCGACGGCAACGCGAGCACGAACTACGACGACAACCCGTCGGGCCGGGCGACCTTCGGCCTCTACGGCTCCGTGCCCAACACCTTCATCTACCAGCGCGAGAACTACTGAAAAAGGGGGTCAGATCAACATTTCCGGACGGCCCCGCGCGATGCGCAGGCGGCGCGAGAAATGTTGATCTGACCCCCTTTTTCGGAACTACTGAGCTAGAAGCGGAACAGCACGTTCATCGACCACATGTCGAGGGTCGCGCGCCCGGTCTCGAACTCGTCGCCGGCCTTGCCGTAGTCGTCGTAGTCGAAGCGCAGGCCCCAGCGCGGGGTGACGTCGAACTGCGCGCTCGCGCCCCAGGTCAGGTTCATCTTCGTCGACACGCAATCGTCTGAGTACGTGGTCTGGCAGAACCGCGTGGAGTACACGGGGCCCTGCGCCGACGCGAAGCTGAGCTTGGTCAGCGTCAGCGCCGCGCCGCCGCGCGCCATCAGCGAGACCCCCGAGCCGCCCAGCGGCAGGATGCCGACCACGCCGAGCGTGAGCGCGCTCGCGTCGTAGTTGAAGCTCGCGTTCGAGCCGCCGGCGGTGCCGTAGCGCAGCTTGTAGCGCCCGAGCGCCGCAAGGCCGAATTCGACCGCGACGTTGGGCGACAGGCGATAGCCGCCGAAGGCCTTGCCCCCGGTATTGCTGTTGTCGACGCCCGAGAAGGGCACGTTGGTGAGGCCGGCGAAGTCCGCCGTCTCGAAGTCGGCGTGCGCCTCGCCGATGCCGCCGCCGACGTACCAGCCCGAGTTCTGCGCGGCGGCGGGGCCGGCGAGACCGAGCGCGGCGAGCGCCGCCGCGGCGAGTGCGATGCGCTTGAGGTTCATGGCATTGGCCTTTCGTTGATCAGCGCCCGAGGGCGCCGTTGAATCTTGCCGCAAGCTGCGGCCGGCCGGCGGTGGCGTCCATCACGGGCTGCATGGACTCGAGCGCGGTGAGCCTCTCGGCCGGCGCCGGGTGCGTCTTGAACATGAGCGCGAGCGAGGAGTCCGCGGGATTCATCGCCTGCAGCGTCTGCAGCACCGAGGGCAGCCCGTAGGCGTCGTACCCGGCGCGCGCCGCGATGACCACGCCGAGGCGGTCGGCCTCGAGCTCGTCGTCCTTGTCCAGGCCCCGCGCGAAGAGCTCCGAGCCCGCCGAGAGGAGCTTTTCGCGCCGCTGCAGCGCGCCGGCGTTGCCGCTCGCGTAGCTGCCGGCGACCGTGTTGGCGAGCTCCAGCTGCGCGGTCTTCTGCAGGGCCTTCAGATGATGCTTCTTCAGCACATGCACGATTTCGTGCGCCAGCACGCCGGCGAGCTCGGCTTCGCTGCGCATGCGCGCGACGAGTCCGCGCGTGACGAGGATGTGCCCGCCCGGCGTGGCGAAGGCGTTCACGTCCGCGGTGTCGATGACGCCGAAGCGCCAGGGCAGGTCCGGGCGCTCGGTCTGCAGGGCGAGCCAGCGGCCGACGTCGTTCACGTAGCGCTGCAGCGCGTCGTTCGGCACCAGCGGCGCGGCGCCGAGCAGCTTCGCGGTCATCTCGGCGCCGATCTGCACTTCCTCGGCCTCGCCCACCTCGTTGGTCGCCTGCTTCAGGTTCTTGCCCGCGTCGAGCAGGCGGTTGAGGTTCAGGTTGAACTGCGCCTGCGCGGGAAGCGCGGCCAGCGCGAGCGCCGCCGGGAAGGCCAGCAGCCGCGCGCGGCTCATGGGCCCGCTTTCGGGTAGTCCACGGGGACCGCCTCGAGATTGCCGGCGGCGGCGAAGCTCGCCGCGGCGGGCTTGTCCACGCCGTAGCCGTCCATCTTCCTGAGCTGGGCGGGGTTCGGCTGCGCGTTGGCGAGCTGCGCCCCGTCGAGGCCGCGCACGCCGGTTGCCACCTGCGTGCCGCTCGTGCCCGTGCGCGCGACGTTGACCGCCTGCACGATGCCGAGGTCGCCCTGCTTCGCCTCGCCCGCGCCCGCGTAGCGCAGCGCCAGCATGCGCACCCAGCCATCGCCCGGCGCCGCCTTGACGCGAGTCCAGCCGCCCCTGCGCTCGAGCGCCTCGACCTTCGTTCCTTCGGCGAGCGGCGCGAGCGTCGCGGCGTCGCTGGCGGGGTCCTTCTTCAGGTCGACCGCGCGCGCCACGGTGGCGGGCTCGGCGAGCCCGAGCGCGGGGAGCAGCAGGGCGGCGAGAAATGCGGCTCTCACGGTCTTCTTCGCGGCTCGAACAGTTCCACGGGCTGGGCGCGGCCCTTCACCGGGTAGGTGCCACATGATACGAAATCGAACGCGCCGGCGCATCGCATCATCGTCTCGCGCGACACGAGGATCCGGCGCCCGGCTTCCTTGGTCAACCCCTCGATGCGGCTCGCCGTGTTCACGGTGTCGCCGATCGAGGTGTACTCGCGGCGCTTCTCCGACCCGATCAGGCCCACGACCGCCGGGCCCGAGTGCAGGCCGATGCCGACGTCGAAGCCGGCGCCCGCCTCGCCGAGCTCCTGCCGGAAGGCGACCAGCTCGTCGGCCATGTCGAGCGCGCAGGCCACCGCGCGCTTCGCGTGCTCGGGATCGTCGAGCGGCGCGCCCCAGAACGCCATGATCGCGTCGCCGATGAACTTGTCGAGCGACCCGCCGTGCCGGAAGATCACCTCGACCTGGCGCGTGAAGTAGCGATTCAGGATCGCGACCACCTCCTCGGGCGCGCGCGTCTCCGAGAGCGTGGTGAAGCCGCGGATGTCGGAAAAGAGCAGCGTCACGTCGCGCGTCCTGCCCTCGCCCTCGAGGCCGCCGCGCTCGAGCAGCTGCTTCACCACGTGCGGGTTCACGAAGCGCGAAAAGAGCGCCACCGCCTGCTCGCGCACGCGCCGCTCGCGCAGGTACGCCGCGAGCGCCGAGGCGAAGTAGAACAGCCACGCCGCCGCGAGCGGCGCGAGCAGCGGCAGCAGCAGCAGCCGGCCGGCGGCGAGCCAGCTCACGACCAGCGCGCCCGCGCTCGCCGAGCCGAGCGCCGCGCCGCTGCGGCTCGCGTCGACGTTGCGCGCGAACGCGGCCCAGAGCGCGCCGACGAGCAGCAGCGCGAGGCCGAACGGGATCCAGTCCGGCGCGCGATGCATCGCGCGGCCGTTCTTCAGGTTCTCGATCGCCGTGGCGAGGATCTCGACGCCCGGCTGCGTGGCCGAGAGCGGCGTCGCGCGCAGGTCGCCGAGCCCGGGCGCGGCGGCGCCGACGACGACGATCTTGCCCGCGAACTCGTTCGCCGGGCGCCGGCTCGCCGAGCGCTGGAAGTCCTCGTACAGGTCGGCGAAGGCGACGTGCGGCAGCCCGCGCGCGGCGCCGCGCCAGGCGAGGATGAAGTCGTCGGCGTCGGGCACCGGGTAGCCGAGGTCGAGCGCGACGCGCGCGGGCAGCGACGGCAGCGCCCAGCCGCCGACCACGGACCGCAGCAGGTAGCGCCGGCCGACGCCGTCGGCGTCCTCGAGGAAGTTGACCGGCCCGCCCCGCCAGAGGGCGTTCGGCAGCGCGAGCGGCGGCACGACGGCGAAGCGCGTCTTCGGATCCGCGCCGGGAAGGCGCACGAGGCCCACCAGCGGCGCGAGCTCGCCCGCGGGCGCGCCGCGCGCGTCGATCTCGGGCTCGAGCTTGACCATCGGGAAGAAGACGTTGCGGTGCGGGAGCGCCGCGTCGATGAACGCGCGATCGCTCTCGGGGCGCACGACGTCGCGCTCGGAAAACAGGATGTCGAACACGACGGCGCGCGGCTTCTGCGGCATCAGTCCCAGCAGCAGGTCGGCGTACACGACGCGAGGCCACGGAAAGCGCCCCGCCTCCTGCTCCATGCGCGCGAGCGTCGATTCGTCGATGTCGACGACGACGACGTCGGGATCCGGCGCGAGCCGCGCGGCGTGCCAGCGCACGAACGTGTCGAGCAGGCGGTCTTCGAGCGGGCCGAGCGCGTGAACGGAAAACAGCTCCAGCGCGGCGAGCACGATCGCCGCCGCCGCGAACGCGGCGAGGAGCCGCTTCACAGCTTGAGGCGCCTCCAGATCTCGGCGGAGAGCGCGGCCTGGTTCAGCGTGTAGAAGTGCAGGCCCGGCGCGCCCGCCGCGAGCAGCTTCTCGCACAGCGCCGTCACCACGTCCAGGCCGAAGGCGCGGATCGAGGCCGCGTCGTCGCGGAAGCCCTCGAGCTTGAAGCGCATCCAGCGCGGGATCTCGGCGCCGCAGGCGTCCGAGAAGCGCGCCAGCTGCGAGAAATTGCCGATCGGCATCACGCCCGGGAAGATCGGCACGGCGATGCCCGCGGCGCGCGCGTCGTCGAGGAAGCGGAAGTAGGCGTCGGCGTTGTAGAAATACTGCGTGATCGCCGCGTTTGCGCCGGCGTCGACCTTCTTCTTGAAGTTCCTCACCTCGTCGGCCGCGTTGCGCGTCTGCGGGTGGAACTCGGGGTAGCAGGCGACCTCGATGCGGAACCAGTCGCCGGTCTTCTCGCGGATGAAGGCGACCAATTCGCTTGCGTAGCGGAACTCGCCCGAGGCCGCGAGTCCCGAGGGCAGGTCGCCGCGCAGCGCGACGAGGTGCCGGATGCCGTGCGACCTGTAGCGCTCGAGCTGCTCCGCGACGTCCCTCTTCGACGAGGCGACGCAGGAGATATGCGGCGCGGCCTCGTGGCCGGCGGCGATGATCTCGAGCACGGTCTCGAGCGTGCCCTCGCGCGTCGAGCCGCCGGCGCCGTAGGTGCAGGAGAAGAACCGCGGCCTGAGCTTCGCGAGCGCCTGCCAGGTCGCGCGCAGCTTCGCCTTGCCCTCCGGCGTCTTCGGCGGGAAGAACTCGAAGCTATTGTCCGCCATTCTCGTACGGCTTGAGCGCCGCGTAGACCGCGCGGTTCGCGGTCGCGTCGGTGCCGGCCTCGCGCGCCATGCGCGCCACTGCGCCGGAGAGCCAGGGCGCCTCGAGGCGCGTGCCCGCCTCGAGGTCCGCGGCCATCGAGGCGCGCATGTCGGGCGTGAAGGTGTCGGCCTGCGCGAGCGTCTTCGCGACGAGGTCGTCGGCGAGCTGCACGCCGCGCTTGCGGCCGAGCGTCCAGACTTCGCGCATCACGGTCTCGAGCAGCCACCGCAGGTCGGGGTCGGCGCGCACCACGCCGATCGTCTTGCGCGTGACGGCCGTGGTGGCCGAGACCGCGACCAGCAGCACGAACTTTTCCCACAGCACGCGCTCGATGTCGGAGGCGAGCTCGGCCTCGACGTTCGCGCCCAGGCAGGCGGCGAGGAAGGCCTGGGCCGCCGCCTGCTGCGAGGGGCGCGTGACGCCGAACCGCAGGCGCGCGATGGGGCCGGTCTGCACGATGGTGCCCGGCTCCGCGATCCGCGCCGCGATATAGGCCGCACCGCCCATCACGTGCTCGGCGCCGAGGACCTTGCCGATGCGCGCGATCGACTCGACGCCGTTCTGGAACGGGATCACCACGCCGCCCCTGGCGACGAGCGGCCGGATCTGCTCGGCGGCGCTCTCGGTGTCCCAGAGCTTGACCGCGAAGAGGACCACGTCCGCGTCGCCGAGCTCGGCGGGCGTGTCCGAGGCCTTGACCCTGATCGTCGCGTCGCCGCGCGGGCTCTTCAGCGTGAGGCCCTTCGCCTTCATCGCTTCCAAGTGCCTGCCGCGCGCGACGAAGGAGACGTCCTGCCCCGCCTGCGCGAGGCGCGCGCCGAAGTAGCCGCCGACCCCGCCGGCGCCCATCACCGCGATCTTCATTGGTCGTCGATCCTTTCCACGTGCACGCGGATGCGCCGCTCGGGCAGCAGCACCGAGGAGAGCGCCCACGAGACGATGCTGTAGACGATCGCGCCGAAGAAGCCCGACCAGAAGCCCGCGACCGTGAAGCCCTGCAGGCTCGAGCCGACGAACCAGAACAGCAGCCCGTTGATCACGAAGATGAACAGGCCGAGCGTCAGCAGCGTCGCCGGCAGCGTGAGCAGGATCAGGATCGGCCGGATGACCGCGTTGACCAGCCCCAGCACCACGGCCGCGAGCAGCGCGGTCCCGATGCTCTCGACGTGGATCGAGGGAATAAGGTAGGCCACCGTCAGCAGCGCCAGCGCGTTGATCAACCAGACGACGACGATCCTCAGCATGAGAACCCCTCGCAAATGAGAAAAATGGGGACTGTCCCCATTAATAGCGGTAGTGGTCGCTCTTGTATGGGCCCGATTTCGCGACGCCAATGTACGCCGCCTGCTGGTCGGTGAGCTCGGTGAGCTGGGCGTTCAGCTTCTTCAGCTGCAGCCGCGCCACCTTCTCGTCCAGGTGCTTGGGCAGCGTGTACACGCCCACCGGGTACTTCGCCGTGCTGGTGAAGAGCTCGATCTGCGCGATGGTCTGGTTGGCGAACGAGGAGCTCATCACGTAGGACGGGTGGCCCGTGGCGCAGCCCAGGTTCACCAGGCGCCCCTTGGCGAGCAGGATGATCCTCTTGCCGTCGGGAAAGATCACGTGGTCGACCTGCGGCTTGATCTCTTCCCACTTGCACTTCGAGAGCGACGCGACGTCGATCTCGTTGTCGAAGTGGCCGATGTTGCACACGATGGCCTGGTTCTTCATCTTCTTCATGTGATCGTGCGTGATCACGTGGTAGTTGCCGGTCGCCGTGACGAAGATGTCGGCCTTGTCCGCGGCCCAGTCCATCGTCACCACGCGGAAGCCCTCCATCGAGGCCTGCAGCGCGCAGATCGGGTCGATCTCGGTCACCCACACCTGCGCCGAGAGCGCGCGCAGCGCCTGCGCCGAGCCCTTGCCGACGTCGCCGTAGCCCGCGACCACCGCGACCTTGCCCGCGACCATGACGTCGGTCGCGCGCTTGATGCCGTCGACCAGCGACTCGCGGCAGCCGTAGAGGTTGTCGAACTTGGACTTCGTCACCGAGTCGTTGACGTTGATGCCGGGGAAGAGCAGGCGCTTTTCCTTCGCCATCTCGTACAGCCGGTGCACGCCCGTGGTCGTCTCCTCGGTCACGCCGCGGATCTCCTTCGCGACCTTCGAGTACCAGCCCGGGTGCGCGGCGAGCTTCTTCTTGATCGCCTTGAACAGCGCCACTTCCTCCTCGCTGCCGGGCTTGGCGAGCACCGCCGGGTCCTTCTCGGCCTTGATGCCGAGGTGCACCAGCAGCGTCGCGT
>Ga0335082_10001661_pt1 | contig 23730 bp, 25 predicted proteins | sample Lox_Sample_41_FD_206718 | JGI IMG/M metagenome (GOLD analysis project Ga0335082, IMG submission 206718) | Soil microbial communities from Loxahatchee National Wildlife Refuge, Florida, United States - Lox_Sample_4.1 | ecosystem: Environmental > Terrestrial > Soil > Wetlands | place: USA...
ATGATCTGCAGCAGCGATCCCACATGCAACGAATCCGCGGTCGCGTCGAAGCCGATATAGGCTGTGAGGCCGCCCTTCTGCGCCTCGCGGTCGAGCTCCTCGATCGCGGTGCATTGGTGCAGGAAGCCGCGGTCGATGAACCGCCGCAGGAAGTCGGATTTCGGTTGGAACGCGCTGGACATGGTACGGCCTGGATTTGAATGCGGCCGTGGTTTAACACGGGGTTCAAGTTGAGTTCCAGAGGGCAGGATGGGCAAGGAAGTCTGGGCGATCGGCCTGATGAGCGGCACCAGCGGCGACGGCATCGACGCGGCGCTCATCCGGACCGACGGCGAGACCGTTGCCGCGGTGGGGCCGGGGATCGGCGAGGCCTATGATCCGGCCTTTCGCGCCCGGCTGAAGGGCGCCTATGGGCAGTGGGATCCGCCGGCCGGGCTCGAGCGCGAGCTGACCGAGCGCCACGCCGCCGCCGTCCAGCGCCTGCTGGCCGAGGCCGGCATGGCCGCCGCCGAGATCGGCGTCGTCGGCTTCCACGGCCAGACCATCCTGCACGAGCCGGAGCGGCACCGGACCCGGCAGATCGGCGACGGTGCGCTGCTGGCGAACCTGACCGGTATCCCGGTCGTCAACGACTTCCGCTCCGCCGACATGGCAGCGGGCGGCGAGGGGGCGCCCCTGGCGCCGGTCTTCCATCGCGCGCTTGCCGCCGGGCTGGAACGGCCGGTGGCGATGCTCAATATCGGCGGCGTCTCCAACGTGACCTGGATCGGCGAAGGAGGCGGGCTCATCGCCCTCGCCAATCCCTATTTCGCGCGCCCGGCGCCGAAGTCGCTGGACCGCGATGCCTTCAAGGATTTCTCGATCGATGACCTCAGCGCTGCCGACGGCGCCGCGACGCTGACCGCGATCACTGCGGCCGCGATCCACGCCGGCATCGCGCGCCTGGAGTCGGCGCCGAGGCGCTGGCTGGTCTGCGGCGGCGGCCGGCACAATCCGGTGCTGATGGCGGCGTTGCGCGCGCGGCTCGGCGCGTCGGTCGATCCCATTGAGGCGATCGGCTGGAACGGCGACCTCATCGAGGCCCAGGCCTTCGCCTTCATGGCGGTGCGCGCGCTCGGCGACCTGCCGATCAGCTTCCCGGGCACGACCGGCGTCCGGCAGCCGACGACCGGCGGCCGGCTGCACCGGCCGCAGGCACTGGCGATGAATCGGGGGTAGGCGCGCTAGCGGGTCGAGCGGGCCTTGGCAGCCGCTTCCGGGATCGCGGTCACGAGGTACTGGTCGACCGCTTCGGCGAGCTGGTCGAGATGCTCGTTGAAGAAGTGGCTGGCGCCCGGGACGACCTTATAGTCGATCTTGATGCCGCGCTGGTGGCTGAGCTTCTGGATCAGCTTCGCCACGGCTTCCTGCGGCACGACCGTGTCCTGGTCGCCCTGGATCACCAGGCCGGAGGACGGGCAGGGGGCGAGGAAGCTGAAGTCGTAAACATTGGCCGGCGGCGCCACCGAGATGAAGCCGCTGATCTCCGGCCGGCGCATCAGGAGCTGCATGCCGATCCAGGCGCCGAAGGAGAAGCCGGCGATCCAGCACTGCGCCGCGTTCTGGTTCCAGCTCTGCAGCCAGTCGAGCGCCGCCGCGGCGTCGCTCAGCTCACCTTCGCCGCGGTCGAACTTGCCCTGGGAGCGGCCGACCCCGCGGAAATTGAAGCGCAGCACCGAGAAGCCCTGGCGCTGGAACGACTGGTAGAGCGAATAGACCACCTTATTATTCATGGTCCCGCCATGCTGCGGGTGCGGGTGCAGCATGAGGGCAATCGGCGCGTTCGGGGTGGCGCTCTGCTGGTAACGGCCTTCGAGGCGGCCTTCCGGCCCGTTCAGAATGATTTCCGGCATGTGGGCTTGGATTTTTCTTTATCTTGCAGTCGCTTAGGTGAGGCAGGCTGGATCTTGAGCCCGGTGCGGATACCTTAGTGGACGTCAGGGTCTTCCCTGAGCTTCCATGGCCTTGTGACCGTGCTAATTCTTGACCACGTTACTAGGGCATACTATATGTCCGCCAGGATTTGCATCGGCCGTCTTGCGAGCAGATACCCGAGCGGCACGATCCACTAAGGCCCCAACGGCGCGACAGTAAACACGATGGCGATGCGGATTTTCAAGCGGATAAGGGAAGAAGTGGACGCCACCATGGCCCGCGATCCGGCGGCCCGGTCGCGCCTGATGGTGATCCTCGCCTATCCCAGCTTCTATGCGGTGATGTTCCACCGGGTGGCGCACCGGGTCTATGGCGCGGGTTTCTACACCCTCGCCCGGATGATCTCCCAGTTCTCCCGCTTCCTGACCGGGATCGAGATCAACCCTGGCGCCCGGATCGGGCGACGGCTGTTCATCGATCATGGCATGGGGGTGGTGATCGGCGAGACGGCGATCGTCGGCGACGACGTCACCCTCTATCACGACGTCACCCTGGGCGGCATCTCGCCCTCGATCAACTCGGCCTCGCAGGTGAACGTGAAGCGCCATCCGACCCTGGAGGACGGGGTCATCGTCGGCGCCGGTGCGCAGATCCTGGGCGACATCGTGGTCGGTCGGAATGCCCGGGTCGGCGCCAATGCGGTCGTGGTGAAGGACGTGCCGCCGGGCGTCGCTGTCGTCGGCATTCCCGGCCGCGTGGTGAAGCCGAAGGACGCCTGCACCGAGTTCGATGCCTATGGCATTCCCGGCCGCGAGCTGCCGGACCCGGTGTCGCGGGCGATCGACGGATTGCTGGACCAGATTTCCCGGCTCCAGGCGCGGGTCGCCGCGCTGGAAGCCGAGATGCCGGCGGGCGCGCTCCACATGAATGGCGATGTGAACGGGGCGCCCGCAATCTCGAGCGGAGACGCGCCGGAGACGGTGATTGCCGCCTCCGACGAATATCCGCCGAGCCCAATTTAAGGAGGACCTGCCGTGAGACTGAGCACGAAGGGACGTTACGCCGTCATGGCGCTGGTGGATCTCGCCGGCCACAGCAACGGCCGGCCGGTGGCGCTGGCCGACATTTCCGGCCGCCAGGAGATCTCGCTCTCTTACCTGGAGCAGCTCTTCGCCAAGCTGCGGCGCGCCGGGCTGGTGAAGTCGGTGCGCGGCCCGGGCGGCGGCTACCTGCTCGCCCGCACCGCCGACGACACCCGGATCTCCGACGCCATCATGGCGGTCGACGAGCCGATCCGCGCCACGCGCTGCAAGCCGAATTCCGGCGCCGGCTGCCATACCGACAAGAGCCGCTGCCTCACCCACGATCTCTGGGAAGAGCTGTCGCACCAGATCCACCTGTTCCTGAACTCGGTGTCGCTCGCCGACGTCTGCGAGCGCCGCGTGCTCGGGCGGTCCGGCGCGGTCGCCAAGGGCGACGGCACGGAAGCGCCGGTGACCACCAATGGCACCGGGGCTGGCAGCGGCAACGGCGCAACGCCGCCGCAGCCCAGCACTTCCTCGACGCCCGTCGCCGCCGAATAAGCCTGTTCACAAGAGAAGAATCCGCGACCGCCATGCCGACCGCGATCTACATGGACTGGAATGCCACGGCGCCGGTGCGCCCCGAGGCGCAGCACGCCGTCGCGGCGGCGCTCGCCTTCGGCGGCAATCCGTCCTCGGTCCACGCCTTCGGCCGGCATGCGCGCAAGACCATGGAGGAGGCGCGCGGCCGTCTCGCCGATCTCGTCGGCGCCGCGGCGGAGAACGTGATCTTCACCTCCGGCGGCACCGAAGCGAACGTCCTCGCGATCGGCAGCCGCGGCGAGCGGCGCCTCATCGTCTCCGCGATCGAGCATGACTCGGTGCTGAGGCCGGCACGCGATGCCGGCGCTGCGACGATCCATGTCACGCAGGACGGCGTCGTCGATCTCGATCACCTGCGCTTCCTGCTGGAGCAGGATGCCCGCCCGGCCCTGGTCTCGCTGATGCTTGCGAACAACGAGACCGGCGTGATCCAGCCGGTGGCGGAGGCGGCGAAGATCGCCCACGACCATGGCGCGCTGGTCCATTGTGATGCGGTGCAGGCGATCGGCCGCATGCCGGTCGATCTCGCGGCGCTCGATGTCGATTTCCTGACGCTCTCCGGCCACAAGCTCGGCGCGCCGCAGGGCATCGGCGCACTGGTGCTCGGCCGCGCCGTCGCGGTTGCGCCGCTGCTGCTCGGCGGCGGCCAGGAGCGGGGCCGGCGCGCGGGAACCGAGAACCTGCCGGGCATTGCCGGCCTCGGTGCGGCGCTGGCGGCGCTGGAACCTCGCGAGACCGTGCAGGTTGGCAGGATGCGTGAAGTGTTGGAGCGCGGCCTCCAGGAACAGGATCCGGCGGTGACGATTTTCGGCGCGGCGGCGCCGCGCCTTCTCAACACGCTCTGCTTCGCCGCGGGTTCGATGACCGCGGAGACCGCCATTATGGCGCTCGATCTCGCCGGGATCGCGGTCAGCGCCGGCTCCGCCTGCTCGTCCGGCAAGGTGAGGCCGAGCCACGTGGTGAGCGCCATGGGTTTCGACGCCGCGACCGCCGCGCGGGCGATCCGCGTCAGCCTGGGCCATGAGAACACCATGGCCGAGGTCGATGCGTTCCTCGCCGCCTGGTCGCGGATCCATGGGTCGCGCATCCAGGCGCCGCGCAACGTCGATGAGCGGGTTCAACCCGCAGCTTGAGATCAAGGCCAGACAGGCACACATGAACACCCAGGCACACATGACCATGACCAACAGCAATCACGCTCTCGAGAACCGGCCGAAGCTGCCGGTCTATCTCGACTACCAGGCGACCACGCCCTGCGATCCGCGCGTGGTGCAGGCGATGCTGCCGTACTTCACCGAGAAGTTCGGCAATCCGCATTCCCGCAACCACTCCTATGGCTGGGACGCGGAGGAGGCGGTGGAGAAGGCGCGGGCCGAGATCGCTGCGCTGATCGGCGCCGACGAGAAGGAGATCATCTTCACCTCGGGCGCCACGGAATCGAACAACCTGGCGATCAAGGGCGTCGCGCATTTCCAGAAGGACCGGAAGAACCACATCATCACGGTCGCGACCGAGCACAAATGCGTGCTCGATTCCTGCCGCCACCTGGAGCTGGAAGGGTTCCAGGTCACCTACCTGCCGGTGATGCAGAACGGCCTCATCGATCTCGAGCAGCTGAAGGCGGCGATCACCGACAAGACCGCGATCGTCTCGGTGATGGCGGTCAACAACGAGATCGGCGTCATCCAGCCGATCGCCGAGATCGGTGCGATCTGCCGTGCGCGCGGCGTCTACTTCCACACCGACGCGGCGCAGGCGGTGGGCAAGATTCCGCTCGACGTCAACGCCATGAAGATCGACCTCCTGTCGATCTCCGGCCACAAGATCTACGGCCCGAAGGGCATCGGCGCGCTCTATGTGCGCCGCAAGCCGCGGGTCCGCATGGAAGCGCTGATCCATGGCGGCGGCCAGGAGCGGGGCTTCCGCTCCGGTACCCTGCCGACGCCGCTCTGCGTCGGCCTCGGCGAAGCCTGCGCTATCGCCCGGAAGGAGATGGGTGCGGAGGCGGAGCGACTGAAAGTGCTGCGGGACCGGCTCTACAACGGGCTGAAGGCGCGCCTGCCGGACATCTATCTCAACGGCGATCCCGACCGGCGCATCCCCGGCAACCTCAACGTCTCCTTCGCCTATGTGGAGGGCGAGGGACTGATGATGGGGATCAAGGAACTGGCGGTGTCGTCGGGCTCGGCCTGCACCTCGGCCTCGCTGGAGCCGTCCTATGTGCTGCGCGCTCTGGGGGTCGAGGAGGAGCTGGCGCACACCTCGCTCCGGCTCGGCCTCGGGCGGTTCTCGACCGAGCAGGACGTGGACTACGCCATCGAGCACATCGTGCAGGCGGTGACGCGCCTCCGCGAGATGAGCCCGCTCTGGGAGATGGCCCAGGAAGGCATCGACATCAAATCGATCGAATGGGCGGAGCACTGAGCACGCCCCCCTTCATCCGAAGGGCGATCGACGAAATCCTGAGGGAGTACGACCATGGCCTATAGCGAAAAGCTGCTGGAGCACTACGACAACCCGCGCAATGTCGGCGCATTCGAGAAGGGCGAAGGCAATGTCGGCACCGGCCTCGTCGGCGCGCCCGCCTGCGGCGACGTGATGAAGCTGCAGATCAAGGTCGGCGCCGACGGCCGCATCGCCGACGCCAAGTTCAAGACCTTCGGCTGCGGCTCGGCGATCGCGTCCTCCTCGCTGGCGACCGAATGGGTCAAGGGCAAGACGCTGGAAGAGGCGGAGCAGATCAAGAACACCGAGATCGCGCAGCACCTCTCGCTGCCGCCGGTGAAGATCCATTGCTCGGTCCTCGCCGAGGACGCGATCAAGGCCGCGATCAAGGATTTTCGCGAGAAGCAAGAAGGGCGCGAGAAGCAGAGCGGGAAGGATAAGGCCGCGGAATGAACGACCAGGCGTTGAACACTCCCGCGCCGAACACGGAGGCCGTGGCCGCCGGCGCTGCGAAACCGCGCCGCGCGCCGCGCCCGCGGCCGGCCGCGATCGCCCTGACCGCCGCGGCGGTCGAGCGGGTGAAGGCGCTGCTGGATAAGCGCGGCAAGCCCTCGGCCGGCATCCGCATCGGCGTCCGCACCAAGGGTTGCTCCGGCCTGTCCTACACGCTGGAATATGCCGACGCGAAGGGTCCGGCCGACGAGGTGGTGGAGCAGGATGGCGTCACCGTGCTGATCGACCCCAAGGCGACGATGTTCATCCTCGGCACCGAGATGGACTATGTGGAGGAGAAGCTGCAGACCGGCTTCGTCTTCCGCAATCCGAACGAAAAGGGCCGTTGCGGCTGCGGCGAGTCTTTTCACGTCTAGAGTGAGGCCGTCCAGAGTAGGGCCACGTCCAGAGTCCAGGTGCGTTTCTCCGATGTCGCAGAGCGAGCACGAGCGATCCCAGTCATCGCCCGAAGCGGGTCCGATGGCGCCATGCTGGTCCTGCCGGCAGCCGGTCGCGCCGCGCGCGCTCTTCTGCCATAGCTGCGGCGCGGTCCAGCCGCCGGGCAATCTCGACCATTTCGCGCGGCTCGGCGTCGCGCCGGGCTTCGACCTCGATCTCGACCGGCTGGAGAAGCAGTATCTCGGCTTCCAACGGGCGATGCATCCCGACCGCTTCGTCACCAAGACCGCGAAGGAACGGGCGATCGCCGAATCCCAGGCGGTGGCGATGAACGAGGCCTATGAGACCCTGAAGGATCCGCTGCGCCGCGCCGCTTATCTGCTGGAGCGCGCCGGGCGCGTCGCCGCCGTGGCCAAGGACCAGACCGTCAACGATCCCGAGCTCCTCATGGAGGCCATGGAGGCGCGCGAGCAGCTTGCCGAGGTCGAGACCATCGCGGCGCTGGAGGCGCTGCAGGTGGAGGCGGGCGCCAAGGCGATCGATCTCATCGCGCAATTGTCCAAGGCCTTCGCGGCGGACGATCTCGACGCCGCGAACCGCGCGGCGACGCGCATGAAGTATTGGCGGAAGTTCCTGGAAGATTCCCGGGCGCGCCGCGCTGCCCTCGAGGATTCGCTGGGAGAGGGCGCGTGAGCACGATCCTGCTGCAGATCCACGAGCCCGGCGAGACGCCCGCGCCGCATGAGGAGGAGAAGGGCATCGCCATCGGCATCGACCTCGGCACCACCAACTCGGTCGCCGCAATCGCCGAGCAGGGCAAGCCCGAGATCCTGCGCGACCCGGAGGGCGACGGCCTCATCCCCTCGGTCGTCGCCTATGCGGGCGCCGAGCCCGTGGTCGGGCGGGCGGCGGTGATCCAGCAGATGCGCCGTCCGGAAACGGTCGTCAGCTCGGTGAAGCGGCTGATGGGCCGCGGCGCCGCCGACCTGAAGTCGCTTTCGGGGACGCTGCCCTACGAGATTCACGGCGACCAGCAGGTCGGCATGGTGCGGCTGAAGGTGGCCGGGCGCGTGCTGAGCCCGGTCGAAGTCTCCGCCGACATCCTGAGGGCGATCAAGACTCGCGCCGAGGCGGCGCTGGGAAGGGAAGTGCATCGTGCGGTCGTCACGGTGCCGGCCTATTTCGACGACGCCGCCCGCGCCGCCACCAAGGACGCGGCGAAGCTCGCCGGCCTCGAAGTTCTGCGCCTGGTGAACGAGCCCACGGCGGCGGCGCTCGCCTACGGCCTCGACCGCGGCGCGGAGGGACTCTACGCGGTCTATGATCTTGGCGGCGGCACCTTCGACATCTCGCTGCTGCGCCTGCAGCAGGGCGTGTTCCAGGTGCTGGCGACCGGGGGCGATGCCGCCCTCGGCGGCGACGACTTCGATCACGCGCTGGCGGAATCCGCCTTGAAGGGCGCCGGGCAACAATCACCGACCCTGGTCGAGGCGAAGAACCTGCTGCTGGCGGCGCGGCGCGCCAAGGAGATCCTGACTGAGCGCGACAGCGCCGAGCTGTTCGGCACTTTGGGCGGCCAGGAGTTCCGCGAGATCGTGGACCGTGCCGCGTTCGAGAAGCTGATCGAGCCGATGATCGCGCGCACGCTCAAGGCCTGCCGCCAGGTGCTGGAGGACGCCCATATCACCGCCGCCGAGGTGAAGGGCGTGGTGCTAGTGGGTGGTTCGACCCGCGTGCCGGCGGTGCGGCGCATGGTGGCGAAGTTCTTCGGCCGCGAGCCGCTGGCCGACATCAACCCCGACGAGGTGGTGGCGGCGGGCGCCGCCCTGCAGGCCGAGGCCCTGACCCGCGGCGGCGACACGCTGCTGCTCGACGTGATCCCGCTCTCGCTCGGCATCGAAACCATGGGCGGCATCGTCGAGAAGGTGATCGACCGCAACACCGCCATCCCCGTCGCCAAGGCCCAGGAGTTCACCACCTACCAGGACGGCCAGACCGGGATGCAGATCCACATCGTGCAAGGCGAGCGCGAGACCGTGGATGCCTGCCGCTCGCTCGGGCGGTTCGAGCTCAAGGGCATCCCGCCGATGGCGGCGGGTGCGGCGCGGATCCGCATCACCTTCGCGGTCGATGCGGACGGATTGCTCACGGTCAGCGCCCAGGAGCGGACCACCGGCGTCAAGGCGGAGATCGCGGTGAAGCCGAGCTACGGCCTCGGCGACGACGAGATGGCCGACATGCTGCGCGACAGCCTGACCCACGCCCGCGAGGACATGGAGCGCCGGCTGCTGATCGAGGCCCGGGTCGAGGCGGAGCGGATGCTGCTGGCGCTGGATGGCGCCCTCAAGGCGGACGGCGACCTGATCCCCGCCGCGGAGCGCACCGCCATCGAGGCTGCGGTCGCGAAGGTGCGGCAGACGGTTCAGGGCGAGGACCGCGACCGGATCGGGGCGGCGGTCGAAAGCCTGGAGCAGGTCACCCATCCCTTCGCCCAGAGGCGCATGGACCGGGCGGTCGGCCAGGCGCTGAAGGGCCACAGCCTTGACGAGGTCGAGGCGAGTATGGCAACTGACCGCGCCGAATAGCGATTTCCCCGTAAATAGTGATGAAAGCCCGGAAAACCGGGTTCTGGAGAGCTTTGAGATGCCGAAGATGACCTTCATTAAACCGGGCGGCGAACGGGTCGAAGTCGAAGCCCCGCTCGGGCTCTCCGTGCTCGAAATCGCGCACCGCAACAACATCGACCTCGAGGGCGCCTGCGAGGGCTCGCTCGCCTGCTCGACCTGCCATGTGATCGTCGATCCCGAGTGGTACGACGTGCTCGAGGGGGCGACCGAGGACGAGGAGGACATGCTCGATCTCGCCTTCGGCCTGACCCACACCTCGCGGCTCGGCTGCCAGATCAAGATGACCGAGGAGCTCGACGGCCTGACCGTCACACTCCCGACTGCGACTCGTAATATGATGGTCGAGAAGTAGGCGAATCCTTTCCGTGGCCAGGAAGCTCAAGTGGACGGACGTCCAGGACATCGCGATCGAGCTGGAGGAGGCGCATCCCGACGCGGACGTCGTCAATCTGCGCTTCACCGATCTCTGGAAATGGGTGCGCGAGCTTCCGGTCTTCGACGACGATCCCAAGAAGTCGAACGAGAAGATCCTCGAAGCGATCCAGGCGGCCTGGCTCGAGGAGCGAAGTTGAAAGGTGGCCCGATCCTGAAGCTGATCGCTCGGCCCTGGGTCGATCCGGTCTGCCTCTGGGGGCTGAAGCGCATCTTTCCTGCATCTCGCGCCTGGGCGGCCGCCGGGATTTCCAACGGCGATCCCGATCGCTTCGCCGCCGAGCTCGATCTCGGCCGCGTGCCGCCCGGCATCGGGAAACGCCTCAAGAAGACCGCCGATCTGAAGCGCACCTCCGACGACACCTTCGGCCGCTGGCGCGATACCGTCTTCGGCGGGACCGGCGATGTCTGGGCGGCGGAGGACCAGCGGCGGAATGCGGCCCAGGCCTGGTTCGGCCATCGCTTCGCCTATCTCCTGTTGGCGCGCCGCCGCGGCCTTCCCGCGGTCAGGCTGGATGTGCCAACGCCGGCCGCGGTGATGGACGAATTCGCCGAGACGATCCTCGATCCCGATCCCTATTTCGGCCTTCCGGACCGCCTGCCCGAGGTCGAGCGCAGCCGCGCGGTCGCGAACGGCAACGTAATCGAATACTGGCTGCGCTTTCCGAGCCCGGGCGGGGACAACGACACGGTCTACGCCCATGTCTATGAGCCGAAGCAGAAGCCGGGCGGTGATCTGCCGACATTGATCTTCGGCCACGGCCTCGCCATCGAGACCGAGATGATGAAGGGCGACCTCCGCGGCTATGGCTCCGTCGCTGAGCGCGGTGTCCGCGTTATCCTGCCGGACGGTCCAGGTCATAACCGCCGCGTGGCGGACGGACTCTATGGCGGCGAGAGCTTCATCATGGCGCCGCCGAGCTCGGGCCTTCGCCATCTCGCCCAGGCCGCGAAGGAGTTCGGCATCATCGCCGCCTGGGCCCGCGGCAATGGCTCCAGGCACGTCGCCTTCAGCGGCATGAGCCTCGGCGCGCTGACCTCCCAGGTCGCGGCCGGGCGCACCGGCAAGTGGCCCGCGGAGGCGCGGCCGGATTCCCTCATGCTGCTGACCACCACCGACAAGGTTAGCAGCCTCGCCTTGGATTCCGCCCTGGCGGTGATCGCCGGGCTTGATGTCGCGGCCCAGGCCCAGGGCTGGCGGCCGACCAGCTTCGTGCCGCTCGCCCCCATCGTCGATGCCGCGCCGACCCCGCCGGTCGATCCGGAGCGGATCGTGCTCCTCATTGGCGAGCGGGACACCGTGACGCCGATCGACGGCGGCCGGCGCCTCGCCACCAAGTGGCGGGTGCCGGAGAAGAACCTGTTCCGCCGCGACCAGGGCCATTTCTCGGCCGCTTTCGGGCTCAGCGTCGATCCCTCGCCGTTCCGGCGCATCACGGAAATCCTGGTCGGCTGAGCCCCGCCGGCCGTGCTAGACTGATGCCATGGATAGGACGCTGAATTCATTAGGATTTGCCAAGCCGCCCGCCGCCACCCGCGTGGTGGTGGCGATGTCCGGCGGCGTCGACAGCTCGGTCGTGGCGGCCCTGTTGAAGAGCGAGGGCTACGATGTCATCGGTGTCACCCTGCAGCTCTACGACCACGGCCTCGCCTTGCAGAAGAAGGGCGCGTGCTGCGCCGGGCAGGACATCTACGATGCGCGCCAGGTGGCCGATCGCATCGGCATTCCGCATTACGTGCTCGACTACGAGAACCGGTTCTCCGATGCGGTGATGCAGGATTTTGCGGATTCCTATCTCGCCGGCGAGACGCCCATTCCCTGCGTGCGTTGCAATCAGCGGGTCAAGTTCCGCGATCTCCTGGACCAGGCGCGGGCGCTCGATGCCGACTGCTTGGCGACCGGGCACTACGTACAGCGGGTGACGGGCGCCGGCGGCGCTGAGCTGCACGCCGCCGCCGATCCGTCACGGGACCAGAGCTATTTCCTGTTCGCGACCACCAAGGCGCAGCTCGATTTCCTGCGCTTCCCCTTGGGCGGCATGCCGAAGACCGAGACCCGCGCCCTCGCCGAGCGCTTCGGCCTCGCCGTCGCGGCGAAGCCCGACAGTCAGGACATCTGCTTCGTGCCCAACGGCAACTACGCGAGCGTGGTCGAGCGGCTGCGCCCCGGTGCTGCCGAGCCCGGCGAGATCCGCCATGTCGACGGCCGCGTGCTCGGGCAGCATGCCGGGGTCATCCATTTCACCGTCGGCCAGCGCAAGGGGATCGCGGTCAACGACCAGGCGAACAGCAACGAGCCGCTCTACGTCGTGCGGCTCGAGCCTGAGCGCCGCCAGGTGATCGTCGGACCAAAGGCGGCGCTCGCCTGCGAACGCATCCAGCTCCGCGAGATGAATTGGCTGGCCGGCGAGGCGCAGGACCTGCCGGTCACGGTGAAGATCCGCTCCATGAGCCAGCCGGCGCCGGCGCGGATCACCGTCGCGGGGGACGCGGCGACGGTAGCGTTCGACACGCCGCAGTTCGGCGTGGCGCCGGGCCAGGCCTGTGTCGTCTATCAGGGGAGTCGTGTGCTCGGTGGCGGCTGGATCCGCCGCCAGCATGCGGGGAATGCGGCCCAGGCCTCGGCGGCCTAGCCGAATTTTGGGGGGAACGGCATGGATCTCGCGGAACTGACCGACGCGTTGCGCGGTCACGCAGGGCGCAACGTGAAGCTCGGCTACAAGGTCAAGTTCACGCTCGACGACGGCGTGATCTTCTGGGACGGGACCGGCGCCACGCCGGAGATCGGCAATGTCGAGAACGGCGAGGCCGACACCACGATCGCCATCAGCGCCGAGAATCTCGAGAAGCTGATGAAGGGCACGCTCGATCCCACGCTCGCCTACATGACCGGCAAGCTCAAGGTCGAGGGCAAGATGGGCGTCGCCCTTAAGCTGACCTCGATGTTCGCGGACTAGTTCTTCGCCGCCGCCAGGATCGGGCCGGTATAGGCGGCTTGGACCAGGATCGCGGTCTTCAATCCATCCATCGCCGGCGGGAGATCGAAGCTTTCGGCGCTGCCGTCCCAGCCGCCGAGCCTCGTCAATTCGTGCACCACGTTCTTGTGCGGCAAGGTGCGGCCGCCATTCTCCCCGCGGGCGACCGGGACCTGGACGACGTTGGGGTCGTAGCGCACCAGCCAGACATCGGCGGCATCCGCTTGCGCCGCGCCGGCGCCGATTTCAACCTTGTCACCGGCGAGCGCGACGGTGGTTGCGGGCTTCGCGGCATTCCGTTCAGCTGCCGCCGCTATCGCCTGGTCGAGTTCCCCCGCATCGGCGCCGACGATGTCGCTCTGGCCGTCGATCACCATCTGCGGTGTGTAGGCGGTCGCACGGTGAAGCGTGCGCTCGTAGTTGTATTGCCGGGTGGTGTATTCGGGTTTCGCGAAGGAATCCTTCCAGCCGAGATAATCCCAATAGGTGACGCCGAAGCTCAGGGCCAGCACGTCGGGCCGGTCGCTGACCGCAGTGAGATTGTCGTTGGCCGGCGGGCAGGAGGAGCAGCCCTGGCTGGTGAAGAGCTCGACCACGACCGGGCGGCTGCCCATGGTCTCGGCGAGACTAGGCTGCGTCAGCCCGAGCATCAGGCCGGCCGCGAGGAGAGCGAGGGATCGCATGACATGCCTCCGGATCGATGGACTTGGAGACGGTTCGCGGCAAGTCGCCGCGAGGTTACGCCTCCGGGGCCGAATTCAATGACGTTGAGCGACGTTCGGTCAGAATTCTCGCGCAAAGGTTGTTGTGGAGCGGGAAGTGCGCTATACTCTTGCTCGCGGACCAGACCGGACCTTTACAGATCGCAGAATCGGTTTGGCGGCCGCCGACGGCATTTCCGCCTTCATTCTCAGAGGCTTAGTGCGCCCGGACAGGGTCTCCGACGGGCCGCGGCCGTAAAGGCCGTTACCGCGCTCCGGCTACGCGACCACCTGCCGGACCAAGGTGCCGCGATCGACCAGGAACTCTTCCAGCGCCTCGAGGAAGAGGTCGATATCGGCCTCCGTATGCGCCAGCGAGAGGTTGCCGGTGATGCGGCGGGTCACATAGAGGCCGCGCTGGAACATGTCGAGCTGGAACAGTTTCTTCAGCGCGGCGAGGTCGCGCTCGCGGCCTTTCTCCCCGGCGTCGAGATCGCGGACGCTGCGGATCGGGCCGCGATGGAAATGGAGGCCGAAGATCGAGCCGATGCCGGTCATCTGCAGGGCGATGTCGTGTTTCGCGGCCACGGCGTTGGTGCGCTCCCGGAGCTGGTCCCCGAGACCGTTCATGCGGTCGAGCGCCGCCGGGGTCAGCACCTTGGTCAGCCCCGCATGACCCGCCGCCATGGCAAGCACGTTGTTGTTGAAGGTGCCGCCATGGGGCAGGGCATCCGGCCGGCTCGGATCGAACCGGTCCATGATGTCGGCGCGGCCGCCGAAGGCGCCGATGGTCATGCCGCCGCCCACATACTTGCCGAGCGTCCCGAGGTCGGGGCGGATTCCATGTCGCCCCTGCAGACCACCGGGCCCGAGACGCGAGGTCATCACCTCGTCGAACACCAGGAGCACGCCGTGCTCCGTGCAGGCCGCGCGCAGCGCGTTCAGGAACTCGGGCGTGCCGGGGATGCCGCCGCCGCTGCCCTGCATCGGCTCCAGCAACACCGCCGCGAGCTGCGCGGCATTCGCGGCGATGTCGCGTCGCGCCGCTTCGACATCGTTGTAGCGCGACTGCACGAAGGGGATCGGCACGTTCAATGGCGAGGCGCCGTGGCTGAAATAGAGCAGGCTGCCGTGATAGGCGCCGTCGAAGATCATGACTGCGGGCTTGCCGGTCACGGCCCGCGCGGTGGACAGCGCCAGCAGGTTGGCCTCGGTGCCGGAATTGCAGAACCGCAGGCGCTCCAAGGCGGGGAAGCGGGCGGCGATGGCGTCTGCCAGCGCATGCTCATAGATGTTCGGCCCGCCGAGGGTGAGGCCGTCGTCGATCGCCTGTTTCAGCGCCGACTGGATCACCGGCTCGGAATGCCCGAAGACGCCGGCGGTGTGCTCGTTGATGAAATCGACGTAAATGTGACCGTCGGCGTCGGTCACTCGGGCGCCTTCCGCCCGGCGGATGGTGAGCGGGAAGGGACCATAATGCAATGTTGTCCGGGTGTTGCCGCCGGGGAGATGGGCGCGGGCCCGATGGTTCAATTGCGCGCTTTCGGGATTGGCGGCGACGTAGCGCTGCTCGGCCTCGGCGACCGCCGATTCCAGATGCTGGTTGGTCTGACGGCCGATCGTGCCGGCATCCGCGCGCGCAGTGCTCATGGTCGTGCCCTCCGTTTGCTGGATCATAGCCGGCGGAGGGCCGGCTCCGAAAGGGACCGGCGTTCCAGGCTTCCTCGAGGGCGGCCTCCGACTGCGCATCAGGGCCGCAGGGATGGATAGTGCCCTATGCCGTTCCGGCGCGGAGAGCAATTGCTCCGCAGCCCTGCTAATGCCATAACCCACCGATGATTAATGGAATGCCGATCCGGAAGGAATCGGGCAGGTTGGCTGCCTTGGACGGATTGCGGGGCTGGGGTGCCCTTTCCGTGGTCCTGTTCCACACCTACGTCTCATCGTTTCCGCTGAGCGAGACCTCGGCGGAGATTCTCCGGCGGATCGTTCTGTTCAACGGCGAGTTCGCCGTCTGGGTGTTCTTCGTGGTCTCCGGCTTCAGCCTGTCGATCGGCTTCTTCGAGACCGGCGATCGCCGCGGCATCCTGAAGATCGGCGCAGGCCGCTACGTCAGGCTCGCAATTCCCATCCTGGCCGCGTCGATGATCGTCTGGCTGCTCGGGCCCCTTCTGGTTCCGGTCGCGGACCGGCCCGCGAAGTTCCAGGAGGCCATCACACATGCCCCCTCTATCGTCGAGACCTTGTATTTCGCGCTGTTCGGCACGTTCTTTCGTTACAACGTCCACACCGCACTGATTCCGCCGCTGTGGACGATGCCCTATGAGCTCTACGGCTCGATGATCGTCTTTGCCGCGTTGCTTCTCATCGGACGCTGGCGCTGGCGGATCGCCATTCTTGCCGGGATGGCGGGCGCGTTCTATCTCCACTACCCGGCGTATTCGGCGTTCTGCTGCGGCGTGATCCTGGCCGCGATTCACGTCCGGGTGCCAAGGGTCGGAGCCTGGGCCCTGGTCGTGCTGCTGGTTGCCCTCATCAGCTGTGCGCTCCTGCCTCCTACAGACCACGGGAAATGGTCGATCTTCATCGCCGTACCGATCGTGTTTTGTGCCGTCTCGAACGCGCAGGTCAATGCGTTCTTCGATCGGCCTTTCAGCCGATGGCTCGGCACGATCTCATTTCCTCTCTATCTCAACCATAGCGTGATCTTCTACACCTTCGCCATGGCGATGCCGCACGGGCTCGTTACGAATATCGCAACCGATGTCATAGCCCTGGTGCTGGCGACGCTGTTCGTGCCGATGGACCGCCTCGGCACGGCTGTCTCGCGCTGGTTCGGACGTTTCATCGTCGCGAAAGCGGCATCTCTCCGCCCGGCATGGGCCGCCAAATGGCGCCGGCCACACCCCGATCTTCAATCCATCCCGGAAACGCGAAAGACGCCGGCCCCGCAGCCCGAAGGCTGAGGAGCCGGCGCAGCACCGGCACTCGGCCCACTCCGAAAGGGACCGGCGTTCCAGGCTTCCTGGAACCTGACGCCGGCGTTATGCTTCAACTGTTATGCCCGAGACCGCCACCACCATCTATCCTCCGACCAAAGCGGGCCAGCCGCAGCCGGCCCTGGAGCAGGTGCTGTGCGATGCCTATGCCAGCGAGGTCAACGTCAGTATCCAGGGCTTCTGGAACGTCGGCTGGGTCGTCCGGCTGGGCGACGCCGTGACCGGCTATGACGCCGAGGAGAAATTCGCGGCCGGATCGTTCGAGCTCATCGCGCCCTGGCTGGTCGTTTCGATCTGCTGGCTCTATCCGGAGACGCCCTTCGCCAAGCAATACCGCAAGCGCTTCGGGTGAGCCCGAGGGCCGGCGACGGGGGAGGGAAGGAATTGGTAGCACCGGACGGATTTGAACCGCCGACCAAGGGATTATGATTCCCCTGCTCTACCGCTGAGCTACGGTGCCACCGGGGCCCGAAAGGGCCGGAGCGGCCAGCCTATAAAGCGGCGGCCCCGGACTGTCAAGAAACCCGCAAGGCTTTGATTCGACGGAACGATATCCGTGGATCCAGGAGTTCGGATCTTCCTGGATGGCGGTGCGGCCGGCGATCACAACTGCGGCGGGGCGAAGATGGTCTTGCCGTTCACCTTGATCTCGACATCGACCGCATAGGTCTTCAGTGCCTTCGGGTCGATCTCGATCCCGAGGCCGGGCGCGTCGGGCGCTGCGATCTCGCCGCTCGCATTCGGCGTCAAATGGTTCGCGGTCAGCTCGACGGCGAGGCGGCTGAGATTGGTCGGGTACTCGCAGATCGCATCGCGCGCGATCCCGGCATAGGGCTGCAGCGAGGCGCTGAGCGCGAGGTTCGAGGTGAAAGTGTGGTTCACATAGGTGACGCCTTTGCTCACCGCATAATCCGCCACCTGCTTCGCAGGCCAGAGCCCGCCGATCCGACCGCAGTCGATCTGCACGAAGCCGACGCTGCCATAGTCGATCAGGTGCTTCGCCATATGGGTGTTGTGTGCCGCCTCGCCGCCGGCGAGCTTCACGGCGCCGCTGCGCGGGGCGAGCTTGCCATAGGCCTCGTAGGAAGAACCGCCGAAGGGCTCCTCGAACCAAGTGGCCTTGACCGCGTTGAGGGCGGGGATGCGTGCCGCCGCCGCCTCGACGTCGTCGGCGAAGATCTGGCCGGCATCGATCAGCAGGATGCCGTCCGGCCCCAGCCCGGCGCGGGCCGCCTCGAGCTGGGCGACGTCGGCCTTCAGGCTTGCGCCGAACGGACCCCAGCCGAACTTCGCGGCCCGGAAGCCCTTGGCGCGGATATCCCTGGCGCTCTTCAAGGTGTCGTCCGCGGTGTCGCCGAACAGCACCGAGGCATAGGGCGTCTTCGGATGCGACTTCGCGTAGCCGAGCAGCTTCCAGGCCGGTTCGCCGCGGACCCGGCCGAGCAGATCCCAGAGCGCCACCTCGATGCCGGACCAGGTGTGCGGCGCCTGGAGGAGGTCCATGCAGTTATAGGCGATGGTCGCGGCGATGCGCTTGATGTCCTCCGGCCCGTCCAGCGTCTCGCCCAGCACCGAGGCGGCGACCGGGCGGCAGGCGCCGTGGGACATCGGACAGACGAAGGCGGCGATCGAGGGCAGGGGCGCCGCCTCGCATTCGCCCCAGCCGACATGGCCGCCGGCGGTGACCCGCACCACCAGGGCGTCCTGGCTGCCGTCGCCTGCGGTGGTGACGACCGGCATCGAGAGATAGAAGAAGTCCACGCTGTCGATTTTCATGATGTCCCCTGGTTGCAGCGCCGCATGCGACGGGCGTCGCGATGGATCAGCCGCCCATGCGGTGCGAGAGCTTGGTTGCCGCCGCGCGCACCGCCTCGATCAGCTTCTCGCGGTTGCCCTTGGCGAGGCGCTGCTCCGGCGCCACGACGCTGATGGCCGCGATACAGTGGCCGCTGGCATCGACGATCGGCGCCGAGACGCAGCCGGCATGCTCGTTGGCCTCGTTGATCTCGGTCGCGTAGCCGCGCTTCCGGTAGCGCCGGATCTCCGCCATCAGCGAATCGACGTCGGTGTTGGCGCGTCCCGAGGGCGACTGGCGCACCGTATCGGTCAGGAATTTCCGCAGCCGTGCATCGTCGAAATCGGAGACCAGCAGCCGTCCCGCCGCCGCCCAGTTCACCGGCACCCGCGAGCCGACCTGGCTGATGATGCGGAGCGGCTTCACGCCCTCTTCCTTCAGGAGCACCAGCATCCAGGGTTCTTCGAGTACCGAGAGCTGCACGGTCTCGCCGGTCGCGTCGCGCAACTCCTCCGCGACCTTCGCGCCGTCCTTCAGGAGATCGACCTGACTGCGATAGGCCATGCCGAGCTCGAACACCTTGTGACCCAGGAATAGGCCGCGGTTCCTGCCGTCGGGCGAGACATAGCCTGCTTCGACCAGCGTGTTGACGAGGTCGTAGGCGGTCGATTTCGGGATCTCGAGCGCGCCGATGATCTCGGCGATGGTAACCGGCCGGCCGCGCGTCATCATGAACTCGAAGATCGCGATCGCGCGGCGCACGCTGCGCGATCCGCTTTCGTCGCCGCGATCCTTCGCGCTGCGTCTCGCCGGCTTCGGCTGCAGCGCCGCGCTGCGCTTCGCTCTGGACCGCGTCTGCGGCATCGGCAATGCGGACTCCAACCTCTTGACCGGCTTTCGGGCGGGCAGCATAGTTGTGTCCGACATTCTAGAGCAAGGTCCAAAATGCCGGAAAACGGCGCGGCGACCTTGCGATGAGTCCGAGAAACAGGGTCGGACGATGGGGAGCGTGATGGGTCTGCTGGCGGATCAGGTCTGCATCGTCAGCGGTGCGGGCCAAGGTCTGGGGCGCGCGGTCTCGCTCGAGATGGCAAGCGAGGGTGCGACCGTTGTGCTGCTGGAGCGCAATCCGAAGACCCTGGATGCCGTCGCGGCCGAGATCTCCGGCGCCGGCGGCCGCGCCGAGCCCTATCGCCTCGACCTCACCGACTACGACGCCTATGCGCGCGTCGTTGCGGACGTCATGCGGAAGTGCGGCCGGATCGACGCGATCGTCAACAACGCCGCCATCAATCCGCCCTTGAAGACCATCCTCGACGATACGCTGGAGGATTGGCGGAAGACCATCGCGATCAATCTCGAGGCCGTCTACATGGGCTCGAAGCTGGTCGCGCCGCACATGGTCGCGCGGAAGGAAGGCCGGATCATCCACATCGCCTCGATCCAGGGATTCGCCTCCAGCGGCGAGGTCGGCGCCTACAATGCCGCCAAGGGCGGCATGATCGCGCTCACGAAGTCGATGGCGGTCGAGCTTGGGCGCCACAACATCCTGGTGAACGCGGTGGCGCCGGGCTTCATGTCGACGCCGATGTCGGTCATCAACGGCGTCAACGAGACCGAGACGCCGGACTTCATCGAATGGTACTGCGACAAGGGCAAGATCCCGCTGCGCCGCACCGGCTATCCCGAGGACGTTTCGGGCACGGTGGTGTTTCTCGCCTCGCGCTATTGCCGCTACATGACCGGCCAGCTACTGGTGGTCGATGGCGGGTTGATGAGCACATTCTAGAGGCAACGAACAGGAAGGCTCGAACCATGGCACAAGAATATGGAACCAACGGCGTCTCGCGTCGGACAATGCTCAAGGGATCGGCCGGGCTGGCCGCCACCGCAGCGTCGCTCGGCATCGTCCCACTGCGCGCGGCGCGTGCCGATGCAGCAGCCCTCAACATGTGGTGGTGGGGCGAGCAGGAGCTGCCCGGCCTGCAGGCCTTCGTCGATGACTCGGTGAAGAGCTATACTGCGGCCGCGGTGAAGCCGATGCTGCAGGACACCAACGTGGTGATCTCGCAGTTCCAGACCGCGGCGGCGGCGGGCAAGGCCCCGGACATCCAGTATCTCTGGAATGGCATCTATCACATGGAGAGCGTGTGGCTGGGCTACCTGCAGCCGCTCGACGGCCTTGTCAGCGACGAGGTGGTGAAGGCGTCGAACCCGACCCTGCTCAGCCATTACGGCGGCCACGTCTATCGCCTCGGCTGGTATCCGCAGCCGATGACCTGGTCCTACAACAAGGATGTGTTCGAGAAGGCCGGGCTCGATCCCGAGAACCCGCCGAAGACCTGGGACGACTTCCTCGCCGCTTGCGACAAGGTGAAGACGAAGGGCATCGCGCCGGTCGGCGGCGGCATCCAGGACGGCTATTGGGGCGAATGGTATTTCGGCCACGGCCTGTCGCAGAATATCGACAGCACCGGCGAGGCGATCGACCTCTTCACCGGCGTGCGCGATTTCAAGGACCCGAAGTATCACGAGCACTGGGTGCGGCTGGAGGAGTTGAAGAAGCACGACTTCCTCAATCCCGACATGTCCTCGCTGGAGCTTTACCCCGGCATCGATCTCATCGTTTCCGGCAAGATCGCCATGGGCGTCTCGGTGGGCGCGCGCCTGCCGGACGACAGCAAGAAGAGCAACGACCGGGTCGGCACCATGGTCATGCCGGTCTATGGCAAGGGCAAGATGGCCGGGAAGCCGATCCTCGACGCCCAGGGCCTCGGCATCTCCAAGGACGCCAAGGACCCGAAGGCGGCGGCCGCTTTCCTCGAATACTTGAACTCGCCGGAGCGGTTGAAGGTGTTCTGGGACAAGACCCACTGGCTGCCGACCAACAGCAACTTCGACACCTCCGTGATCTCCGATCCCGCGGTGAAGAAGATGTGGCACGATTACGGCCAGTCGGAGAACATCCCCTACGTCTCCAACGTGGTTCCGGGCCAGTTCTACGACAACGCCATGGTGCCGGCGGCGCAGCAAGTGGTGCAGGGCAAGATCACCGGCGAGCAGGCGGGCGAGCTCGCCGCCAAGATTGCCAAGGACTGGCGCGACTTCAATCCCGACATGGTTGATCACTATAAGCAGTGGGCGAAAGACCTCGCCTGAGAGCCGCTTTTCTTCCGGCCGTCACGTCGCATATCCTGCGGCGTGACGGCCGCTTGCCCTGCGTGCCATGAATCCGACCGCCCGGTTCACGCCCTATCTCTACATTCTGCCGCTGCTGGCGCTGCTCGGCTTCGTCTTCGGCTATCCGCTGGTCCGGATCTTCGAGTTCAGCTTCAAGCAGGTCCGCGGCATCAACGGGCCTTGGATCGGCTTCCGCAATTACGAGCTCATCCTCGGCCAGGACCTGTTCTGGCAGTCGGTCGCGCACAACCTGCTGCTCCTGATCGCCGTGCCGGCCATGGTCGGCTGGTCGCTGCTGGTCTCGATCGTGCTCTATGAGCGCGTGAAGGGCTGGAAGCTCTATCGCATCCTGCTGTTCGTGCCCTACATCCTGGCGATCCCGATCATTGCCGTCGTTATGAAGAAGATGTTCCAGTTCTCCGGCCCGGTGAACGACGCCCTGAACTGGCTCGGCCTCGACTTCCTGGCGCTGGACTGGATCGGTTCCTCGGACGTGGCACTCTGGACCGTGATGCTGATGATCATCTGGCGGGAATCGGCGCTCGGCATCATCCTGTTCCTGGCGCGGCTGCTCAATCTCGACGAATCCCTGATCGAGGCGGCGCGGCTCGACGGCGCCAACTGGTGGCAGCGCGTGCGCTACGTGATCCTGCCGCAGATGAAGGTGGTGATCGAGTTCTACATCGTGGTCAGCGTCATCACCATGCTGTCCTCGGTCTTCTCCTACGTCTACATCATGGGCGGTGGGCGCGGCGGGCCGGGCACCTCCACCATGGTGCTGGAGCTCTACATCTTCAGCGCCCTGGTGAAGATCAGCCTGCCGGGCGTCGCCTCCGCGGTATCGGTCCTGCTGTTCCTGGTATCGCTGCTGCTGATCATCCCGCTCTTCGCCGTGCGGCGCCGCGCCAACGAGGAGGAAGTTGGTGGCTGAGGCCTCGCGCCTCGTCGTTCCGCGGGAGCCGCGGCTGAAGCCCGACCGGGCTCTGAAGCACGGCGTCCTGCTGCTGGCGAGCTTCCTCGCCTTGGTGCCGACCATCTTCATGGTCGTAACCGCCCTGAAGAGCGCCGACGAATACACGACCAACAAGGTCGGCTTCCCGCAGGTCTGGGTGTTCGACAATTTCCGCACCGTGCTGTTCGACAGTCCGTTCTTCGCCTGGATGGCCAACAGCCTGATCCTGGCCGCGGGCTCGGTCGTCCTCAGCACCGCGGTCTCCTGCCTCGGCGCCTATGCGATCGCGCGGATGCGGTTTCCCGGCCGCAGCCTGCTGTTCTCGCTGAGCACCGCGCTGATGGCGGTGCCGCCGGTGGTCATGATCGTGCCGCTGTTCGTGCTCTACACCCAGCTCGATCTCATCAGCACGTATCAGGGGGCCATCCTGATCTATGCCGGCCTCATCACGCCGTTCTCGGTCTATCTCCTCACCACCTTCTTCCGCACCCTGCCGAGGGAGCTGTTCGAGGCGGCGCGCATCGACGGGGCGGGGGATCTCCTCATCCTCTGGAAGATCGTGCTGCCGCTCTCTCTGCCGGCGCTTCTCACCCTGGTGGTGGTGAACGCGCTCTATGTCTGGAACGATCTCATCATCGCCATCATCTTCCTGCAGGACGATTCCAAGCGGACGCTGATGGCGGGGATCAGCGTGTTCCAGGGCCGCTACGACAACCAGATCCCGCTCACCATGGCAGGGATGGTGATCGCCAGCGCGCCGATGATCATTCTCTATGTCGCGTTCCAGAAGTACTTCATCCAGGGCCTGATGGCCGGCGCGGTCAAGTGAGCGCCGTCGTTCTCGCGAGCGACCGGCTCAAGGTGACGATCACGCCCGAGGTGGGCGGCACCATCACCGGCGTGGAGCATCGCGGCCTCGGGGCCTCGGTGCTGGGCACCGTGCCCTGGCTGCCGGAGACGACGCCGCTCGATCCGGACAGCGTGCGCGACGAGCCGGTCTGGCTGACGCGCTTCACCGGTGGCTGGCCGCTGCTGTTCCCGAACGGCTGCGACGCCTGCATGCATGCCGGGGTCTTCCACGGCTTCCATGGCGAGGCGTCGATCACGCCCTGGCAGGCGGAAGCGACGCCGAGCGCCGTGCGGATGGCGCGGCGTTTCGCGGCAGTTCCCGTCGAGATGATCCGGGATCTCTCG
>Ga0335082_10001662_pt1 | contig 23730 bp, 21 predicted proteins | sample Lox_Sample_41_FD_206718 | JGI IMG/M metagenome (GOLD analysis project Ga0335082, IMG submission 206718) | Soil microbial communities from Loxahatchee National Wildlife Refuge, Florida, United States - Lox_Sample_4.1 | ecosystem: Environmental > Terrestrial > Soil > Wetlands | place: USA...
CATGTGGTATTACGTCCGCACACCCGGCGACCCAAATGCCATCACCACGGCGGTCCGCAACGAAGTGCGCGGTCTTGACGCGAACCTGCCCATCTACGGCCTGCGAACGCTCGAAGCCCAGATCGAGCGCAATCTGATCACGCAGCGTCTTGTCGCCGGGCTTTCCGCCGCCTTCGGCATCTTGGCAACTCTGCTGGCGGTGATTGGCCTGTATGGCGTCATGGCTTACCTGGTCGGACGGCGTTCGCGCGAGATCGGCATTCGCATGGCCCTCGGCGCAGGATCGAAGCGCGTCATCTGGATGATCCTGCGTGAGGTGGTGGTGCTGGTGGCGATCGGGCTTGCCATCGGGTTGGCGGGAGCGCTCGGGCTTACCCGGCTAGTGAAGGCGCAGTTGTTCGGTGTCACGCCGTGGGATCCCGGAATCATCGCGCTCGCGATGCTGAGTCTGAGCGCCGTGGCGACGTTTGCGGGCTTCGTTCCGGCGCTGCGCGCATCCCGGACCGATCCGACGCATGTGCTGCGGTACGAGTAGCTTTCGACGTGGGACAATGATGCGGGGCATCTGACGGGGTTCCGCATGGGACGCGTGCGATTTGAAGGATTTGAATTCGACCAGACTTCCGGGGATCTGCGTCGCGACGGGAAAGTCGTCCGGCTGCAGCCGCAGCCGTCCCAGGTTCTGTCGCTTTTGATCGTGGCTCACGGCCAAGTCGTGACGCGCGAGTCTCTGCGGCAAGCGATCTGGGGCAACGATACATTTGTTGACTTTGATCGCGGGCTTAACTTTTGCATTTCCCAGATCCGTTCAGCCCTCGGCGATTCGGCCGAATCACCCGCCTTTATCCGAACGGTTCCAAAGCGGGGCTACCAGTTCATTGCACCCCTGGAACAGCCTGTTGTTTCGCGGAAGTTGCGCGTCGGTCACGGGACCTTGGTCTTACTGGCTCTCGTGCTCCTGTCGATACTTCTGATCTGGCAGCCGTGGAGCCGGCCTCCGATTACAATCGCCGTTGCGCGTTTCGACAACGAGACAGGCAACCCGGACCTGGATCGCTTCGCCGATGGGCTGACCGATTCACTGGTCACCGAGCTCACCAATGCCGGCAAGTACGAGGTGATTGGGAACGCGTCAATCTTGCGCCAGCCTCGCGACCGCCGCGACCTGTCGGCGATCGGCAGTTCATTGAAAGCCGGCTACGTTGTCATCGGCCAGGTACAGCAAAACGATTCCCGGCTTCGCGTACTGGCCCACCTGATCCGGCTCCCCGACCAAAAGCACTTGACGGTTACCCGTTTCGAGCAGGCCCTCGACGACCCGCTGGGGTTACAAACCCGCATCGCACAGCAGATCCGCACCGATTTCGCTCGCCGGCTGGCCTCCGCAAGTAATTGATTCGGTTCCCTCACATTTTCCTCACCTCGATTTATCGCATGGCGCGGCACATGTGCGGGTAGGATTTGGCGAGAGGAGCAATCGATGCACGAAGAATTCTCACGCCGCCTTGCGCTGAAGTCGTGGGCGGCGGGCTTTTTGGCCACGCCGCCGGTGTCCCCGCCGGTCAACGAGGCGTTTCCAGCCCAAACGGCGGCCCTGGTTCGCGAAATGGTGTCTATCTCTCACGGAAACGTAAAGCGCGTCCGGGAATTGGTAACAGCCCATCCGGCGTTGGCCAAGGCGTCGTGGGACTGGGGTTTCGGAGATTGGGAAACGGCACTGGGAGCGGCGTCGCATGTCGGAAACCGGGAGATCGCCGAGTTCCTGATTGCCAACGGCGCGCCGCCGACGCTGTTTTCGGCGACTATGCTCGGTCATTTGGATACCGTGAAAGCGATCATTGCAGCTGATCCGGGAGCCCAGCGCATTCCCGGACCTCACAGCATCAGTCTGCTGGCTCATGCCAAGGCTGGCGGCCCGGCGGCAAGGGCCGTGTATGACTATCTCGATTCGATGGGCGATGCCGGGGCTCCGCCGGCCGTCCCGCTGACTGAGGAAGAAGCTGCTGTCTTAGCCGGAAGTTACAAGTTCGGCGCGGGAGCGACGGACCGGATTCAGATCACCGTCAACCGGGGACAGCTTTCCTTCGAGAGGGAAGGCACGGTTGCGCGGGGCCTGGTCCACTTGGGAGAGCGCGCATTCCATCCTGCCGGGGCGGCTGCAGTGCGCATCCGGTTCGCGCCAGACGATGGAGGCATCGTCATGACCGTCCATGACCCCGATCTCGTTCTGACCGCGCGCCGGAGCTAGCGGGGCGGGTCGATGTAGCGAGGAAGACCAAATCGTTACCGAGTGCGCCGATAAGCCCTTCGGGCAGGGCCGAGACGTAATCCCATTTCCCGGTAGCCTTGTCGAGCTTCGTCACGCCGTGCATGGTTCGGCTTACACCTCGCCGCTTTGGGCAAGCGTCCACCCCGCAAATCAATGGCTACAATAATGGTTTCACCATGCCGAAGCAGGATCAGGTGCCCGAAAAACCCCTCGCCTTCGAAGCCGGCCTTGCCGAACTCGAAAAGATCGTGCAGCAGCTTGAATCTTCGGAACTTCCACTCGAGAAAGCCATCGAGCTTTTCGAGAAAGGCATGCAGTTAAGCGAGAGCTGCCGCAAGCAGCTGACCGAAGCCGAAACCAAAGTTGAAATCCTGCTCAAGAAGGGCAACAAGGTGGAAGCCCAGCCCTTCCCCTCCAACTCTGACGACGACACGAATGTCCCTTTCTGATTACCTCACCACGCAAGGCCAGCGAATCGACGCGGAACTCGACCGCCTTCTGCCGCCCGAATCTGAACCGCCAGCCACCATCCACCGCGCCATGCGCTACAGCGTATTTGCCGGCGGAAAGCGCATCCGCCCCGTCCTTTGCCTGGCGGCGGCGCACGCGGTGTCGCCCGACGAGCCGGAAGGACTGTTGGCCGTTGCCTGCTCGCTCGAGTTCATCCACAGTTACTCGCTAATCCACGACGACCTTCCCGCAATGGACGACGACGATCTACGCCGCGGCCGCCCCACCAGTCACAAGGTCTTTGGCGAAGCCATGGCCATCCTGGCGGGTGACGCGCTGCAGTGCATCGCATTCGAAGTGCTTGGCTGCGTTGGGGACGCCCGGCTGGTTCACGAACTCGCCCGCGCTTCCGGGTCTGTTCGGGGCATGATTGGCGGCCAGGTTCACGACGTCGAGGGTGAGGGCCAGCCGCCGACGGCGGAACTTCTCGAACAGATTCATCGAGCCAAGACGGGCGCATTGCTTCGAGCGAGCGTCCGGCTCGGGGCCATCCACGCCGGCGCCACGGCCGAACAGCTCGACGACCTGTCGCGCTACGGGGCGCACACGGGCCTCGCGTTCCAGATCGTCGACGACATTCTCGACGTCGAGCAGACCTCCGAGCAGCTCGGCAAAACAGCCGGCAAGGACGCGGCGCAGCACAAGATCACGTTCCCGGCCGTCTACGGCCTCGCACGTTCCCACGAAATGGCGGAGGCCGAACGCCGCGAGGCCCATGCCTGCCTCACAGGCTTTGGCGACGGCGCGCGCTGGCTGCGCGAGCTCGCCGATCTGGTCGTGGATCGCAAGGCATGAAGGCGGAGCGCCGGCGGATCGATCAATTGCTTACCGATCGCGGCCTCGCGCCTTCCCGTGAGAAAGCCCGCGCCCTGCTGCTGGCCGGCGCGGTTCGCGTTGCCAACCAGCGCGTCGATAAGCCGGGAACCCTGGTTGACCTCGATGCCGCGATCGAGGTGGCCGAACAGATGCCCTACGTAAGCCGCGGCGGCTTCAAGCTCGCTGCCGCGCTCGACCACTTCCACGTCGATCCGGCCGGCCGTGTATGCCTCGACATAGGAGCGTCGACAGGCGGTTTCACCGACTGCCTTCTGCAGCGGGGGGCCGCGCGGGTCCATGCCGTCGATGTCGGCCATGGCCAGCTCGACTGGAAGCTGCGCAACGACTCGCGCGTTGTCCTTCATGAGGGTGTGAATGCACGTTTCCTCCAGCCCGCTGACCTGGGCGAAACCGTCAGCCTGGCTGTCTGCGACGTGAGCTTCATTTCCGCCACGCTGATTTTGCCGGTTTTGCCGCCCGTTCTCGGCGATCCGGGCGAAATCGTCATCCTGGTGAAGCCGCAGTTCGAGGTTGGCCGCGACCAGGTGGGCAAGGGCGGCATTGTCCGGGAGCCTTCGCTCCACCGGGCCGCCTGTGATAAGGTGCAAACCTCGGCAGCCGCGCTGGGCTTTGCCGATATCGCTATCGTTCCGAGCCCGATTCTCGGCGCCGAGGGAAACAGGGAGTTCCTCCTTTATGGACGGCATACGCACCATCGGCATCATTGCTAAGCCCGACGTCGATCGCGCGCGCACCATCGTGCCCGCGCTGATCGACTGGTGCGATCGCCACAACATCGAGGTTCGGGTCGATGAGACGACCGCCACCTACGCGTTCGGCCTGCGGTCGGTAGCCCGTGATCTTGTCCCTGACGGCTGCCAGCTTGTCGTCGTCCTGGGGGGCGATGGGACTCTGCTATCGGCGGCGCGCGCCATTGACGGCCGCGACATTCCCCTGTTTGCCGTCAATCTCGGCGGCCTCGGTTTTCTCACCGCAATCACGGTCGAGGAGATCTTTCCGGAGCTCGAGCGTGCCCTTCGGGGCGAACATCGCGTGGGCCTGCGGCGGCTACTCGACTGCCAGGTGTATCGCGGAGAAGAGGTCATCAGCCAGTACGAAGCGCTGAACGACGTGGTCATCGCCACATCCGCTCTGGCGCGAATGCTCGATCTCGACGCGTGGGTCGACCAGCAGTACGTTTGCCGGTACAAGGCCGACGGTCTCATCGTAGCCACGCCGACCGGCTCGACCGCCTACAGCCTCTCCGCCGGAGGACCCATCATCTTCCCGTCCGTGGGCGCGCTCTGCCTGACGCCCATTTGCCCGCACATGCTGACCAACCGCCCCGTCCTCGTCGCGGACACCAGCGTGATACGCATCCACAACCGTGCGGGCGACAACCAGGCCTACCTCACCATTGATGGACAGGTCGGCGAACCGCTTAAGGAAGGCGACCAGGTCAGTTGCCGGATGTCTGAAAAGGCTCTGCACCTCATCCGCCCGCCCCGAATGCGGTTCTTCGATGTGCTGCGCGCCAAACTCAAATGGGGGGAACGTTGAACCTGCTGAAACGAATCTCGCTGACGACCTGGATTTTCATTGGTATGGTCGCCGGCATTCTCATCGGCCAGCTCTGGCCCGGCGCCGGAAAAGAGCTTGGCATTCTGTCCACGATCTTTCTTCGGCTGATCAAGTCGATCATCGCCCCGCTGCTGTTTGCCACACTGGTGCACGGCATCGCCAGCGTCGGCGACATCAAGACGATGGGCCGCATCGGCGTCAAGGCGATCATCTATTTCGAGATCGTTACGACAATTGCCCTTGTTATCGGGCTGGCCACGGTGAATGTCGCCCGCCCCGGCGTCGGCATGACGCTCCAGAAGGGCGCCGGCGAGGTGGCCGCGATGAAGGCCGATACCAGCATCAAGGGCATTCTGGAGCACACGTTCCCGGCCTCGATCATCGACGCCATGGCCAAAGGCGAAGTGCTGCAACTGGTGGTCTTCTGCTTCATCTTCGGCATCGCCTGCACGGCCGCGGGCGACCGGGCCAAACCCATGATCGAGTGGTGCGAGTCGCTGGCCGAAGTCATGTTCAAATACACGGGCTATGTGATGTACTTCGCGCCGTTCGGCGTCGGCGGGGCGATAGCCGCCACCGTCGCCGACAAGGGATTGGGGGTTCTTTTCAACCTCGGGCAGCTTGTGCTGACGCTGTTTGCCGCTCTCTGTATTTTCGTCTTTGTAGTTCTCGGTGCTGTCATGGTGCTGACGAAGGTCCCCATCCACCGCTTCTGGCAGCACATCCGGGAGCCTTACCTGCTTGCGTTTGCCACGGCGTCGAGCGAATCAGCGCTTCCGCTTGCGCTTAAGCGCATGGAGAAGTTCGGGGTCCCCGAGCACATCGTCGCCTTTGTGCTGCCGACGGGTTATAGCTTCAATCTCGACGGCAGCACGCTGTACCTGTCGCTGGCATCCGTCTTTGTGGCTCAAGCCGCGGGCGTCGATCTGCCGCTTTCCACGCAGATCCTCATGATGCTCACGTTGATGCTCACGTCGAAGGGAGTAGCGGGGGTGCCGCGCGCATCGCTCGTGATTCTTTCGGGAACGCTTGCGACGTTCAACCTGCCGCTCGAAGGCATCGCCGTGATTCTCGGAGTGGATACCATCATGGACATGATGCGCACGTCGGTGAACCTTCTCGGCAACTGCCTGGCCAGCGCTGTCGTTGCCCGCTGGGAAGGCGTCACGTTTCCGCGCGAGCTAAGCACCGATCTCGAAAGGATTTGACATGCATCTCGGCGCCGTCACCTATAACGTCCTGAAGGACTGGGACCTCGAGACCATTCTCAAAAACCTCGAAGAGGCCGGTTTCGAGGCCGTCGAGCTTCGGACCGGACATAAGCACGGTGTCGAACCGGCGCTGAATGAGGCCGAGCGAGCCCGCGTGCGAGCCCGCTTCGAGCGCAGCCCGGTGCGGCTGCTGAGCTTCGGCTCGACCTGCGAATTCCATTCGCCCGACCCGGCAGTCCGCGCGAAGAACGTCGAGGACGGGAAGCGCTGGATCGAGCTCGCGCACGACACGGGGGCCTGGGGAGTGAAGGTAAGGCCGAACGGCATCCCCGCCGAGGTTGGTCCCGAACAGACATTCAAAAATATTGGTGCGTGCCTGCGCGAGCTCGGCGATTACGGCGCCGGGCGCGGTGTCGAAATCTGGATGGAGGTGCACGGGCCGAATACGCAAATCCCAACGGCCAGCGCCGCCATCATGAAGGCGACCAATCACCCGCAGGTTGGGCTTTGCTGGAACTCAAACCCTACCGATGTCGTGAACGGCAGCGTGAAGCAGAGTTTCGACCTGTTGAAACCGTGGATTAAGAACGCGCACATCAATGAGCTTGCCAACGAGAAATACCCGTGGCGCGAGCTGTTCACTCTCTTGCGGCAGGCGAACTACGAACGGTATACGCTCTGCGAAGCCGCCGAAAGCAAGGAGCCGGAGCGGTTTCTGCGCTGGTATCGCGCGTTGTGGAAGGAATTGAACCGCGCATGATGTGCAGTACTCCTGTGCGAAACCGCTCCCTCACGGTCGCGGCTCAGATTCTATTGCTTTCTCTTTACGCCGCGCCGCCAACTCCCGATTCCCATTTCGGACACCCGATTGGACAGGACCGTACCACCCTCGAATGGGCGCAGGTCGTCAACTACTTCTATAAACTCGCTTCCGAATCGGACCGGATCATGGTGCGCGAGTTCGGCAAATCGACCGAAGGCCGGCCCATGATCGTGGCCTATGTCTCAGCTCCCGAGAATCTCAAGCGTCTCGAGTATTACCGCCAGATCCAGAAAAAGCTCGCCGACCCGCGGACGACGACTCCCGAAGAAGCGCGCAAGCTGTCGGCTGAGGGCAAGGCGATCGTGCTGATCACCTGCTCGGTTCATGCCACCGAGCTCGCCTCAACCCACACCGCCGTCGAGTTCGCCCATCGCATGGCGACGGACAATTCGGCCAAGACGAAAGCGATCCTCGACAACGTCATTCTCATGCTCGCGCCTTCCATCAATCCGGATGGACTCGACATCGTCACAAAGTGGTATCGCAAGACAATCGGCACGCCGCACGAAGGGACCTCCCCGCCCGAGCTGTATCAGAAGTATGTCGGCCACGACAATAACCGCGACTGGTACATCTTTTCGCAGGCGGAAACCCGGGCGGTCGTAAGCCAGCTTCACAATCCCTGGCATCCGCACATCGTGTACGACGTTCACCAGCAGGGCGCCTTTGCCTCGCGGATGTTCATCCCGCCTTGGCTCGATCCGCTCGACCCCAACGTCGACCCCATCATCGCCCAGGAATCGAACATGGTCGGCATGACCATGGCAGCAGACCTGACGGCGGCCGGGCGCAAGGGCGTCGTGGTAAATGCGATTTACGACTTCTGGACACCGGCGCGCCACTATCAGGCGTATCACGGCGGGCTTCGCATCCTGAGCGAATCGGCCAGCGCGCGGCTGGCTTCGCCCATCACCGTCCGTCCCGAACAGATCGCCAACCAGGCTCTCGGCTACATCCCTCGCGAACGGAGTTGGAACTACCTCGAACCATGGCTCGGCGGCGAATGGCGGCTGCGCGACATCATCGACGACCAGTTGATTGCCTTTGAGTCGCTGCTTTCGACGGCGTCGTCGCGCCGCGAAGAGTTCTTGCGCGCCTTCTACGCCGTCAACCAGCGGACCATCGAGCGCCGGACGCCATATGCTTTCGTCATCCCGGCGCAGCAGGCCGATCCCGGCGCAGCGAGAAAGCTGCTCGAGACTCTGGACTTCGGTCTGGTCGAAATTGAGCGGGCCGGCGCCGCCTTCCAGTCAGGCAGCAAGGAATACCCGGCCGGAACCTTCGTCATCCGCATGCGCCAGCCCTTTGCCTCTTTCGCGAAGACGCTGCTCGAGCGCCAGCATTATCCGGACCTCCGCCAATACCCGGGCGGCCCGCCCAAACGGCCGTATGATGTGACGGCGCAGACCCTGCCGTTGTTGATGGGGGTTGCGGCAGACACGGTGGATGATCAATTTCAAGCCCAACTCACGCTGACCCACGACTTCTCCGGTTTCCGCGGCGGACTGCTGTCGCAAGGATGGCTCGCCGCCTCCGATTCAGATGCCTGGAAGCGGGTCAATGCCGTCTGGAGTCAGGGGCGGCCGGCCTGGCGCAATCCACAAAACGGCAACTTTTATCTCGGGCCGGCGCAGCCTCCGGGATCCATCGAAATCAGGAAGCCGCGCGTGGGACTTTACCGCGGCTTCATGCCGAACATGGACGAAGGTTGGACGCGATGGATCCTTGAACAGTTTGGCTGGGACTACAAGAGTCCCGGCAACACGGACATCCGGACCGGCAATCTGCGTTCAAAGTACGATGTCCTCGTCTTCGCCGATTCTTCACCCGCTTCCATCCAGAACGGTTATCGTCCAGGCTCGATGCCCGAAGAATACACCGGAGGTCTGGGTTTGGAAGGAACGGCGGCGCTGCGCGAGTTTGCCGAACAAGGGGGCCGCCTCATCTTCTTGAACGACGCCACCAGCTACGCACTCGATTTCCTCGATGTGAAAGCCAAAAACGTCTTGAAAGGCGTTTCGAACCGCGACTTCTACTGCCCAGGCTCTCTGCTCAACGTGCGGGCTGAAACCGGCAATTGGCTCACTTTCGGACTCCCCTCCGAATTCACGGTTTGGATGGAGCAGAGTCCGGTTTTTGAGCTTGACGAAGGCGTGGCGGCGGTACGGTACTCCCAGTCCCCGGTACTCGCGTCGGGTTGGCTGTTGGGCGAGAAATATCTTGCGGGTAAGCCGGCGTTGGTCGAGGTGCCGCGCGGCAAAGGAACCATATTACTGTTCGGTTTCCGTCCGCAGTACCGCGCCCAGAGTTATCTGACTCTCAAATTGTTTTTTAATGCTCTCCTTGGTCCTAGTTCTTGACGCGGTCACTCAGTTAGCGGCATCATTCTCAGACGAAGGAGACTTATGCCTCTGTCCAAGCGACTTGCAGCCGAATTCTTCGGTACTTTTTGGTTGGTTTTCGGGGGGTGCGGCAGCGCCGTTCTGGCCGCCGCGTTCCCCAATCTCGGCATCGGATTTGTGGGGGTGGCGCTGGCTTTCGGGCTCACCGTCCTTACGATGGCCTTTGCCATTGGCCATATCTCAGGATGCCATTTGAATCCCGCCGTTTCCGCCGGACTATGCGTCGCGAAGCGCTTTCCGGCCGGCGAGCTTCTTCCGTACTGGGCGGCACAGGTTATTGGCGGCATTGCAGCCGCCGGCGTGCTCTACGTCATCGCCAGCGGCAAGGCAGGCTTTGACCTCGCCGGAGGTTTTGCGTCGAACGGCTATGCCGAGCATTCGCCGGGCGGGTACTCGCTGATGGCCTGCCTGACGGCGGAAGTCGTTCTCACCTTCTTCTTCCTCTTCATCATCCTCGGCGCCACGGACAAACGTGCCCCGGCCGGGTTTGCGCCGATCGCGATCGGTCTCGGACTCACACTCATTCACCTCATCGGCATCCCGGTGACCAACCTGTCGGTGAATCCGGCGCGATCCACGGGACCGGCGGTCTACGTGGGCGGATGGGCACTGCAGCAACTGTGGCTCTTCTGGATTGCACCGCTCATCGGTGGAGCCATCGCGGGCGTTGTCTACCCCGCCATCGCCGGGGAAGCGGAACCGGAGCCGAAGATGCGCGCCGCCACGGCGAAAGTCTGAGCATGAGCTTCGGCGGTCTTCTCGATCGGTGAGGAGTAACCGCCGCCAAGTGTAATGATGAGCGGAAGGCCTGCGTCCCGGCAGGCTGCAACCACCAGGTGGTCGCGCCGGGCCAGGCCTTCCAACGTCAATTTCAACCTTCCGAGCGTATCGTCCGCCAGCCCATCCACACCGGATTGATAGAACACCACCTCCGGTGCAAACTCGAAGACCCGGGGCAGCGCGGTCTCGAGAACCGTCAGGTACTCATCATCGCCTGTCCCGTCCGCCAATCCGATATCCAGTTTCGACGCGCGTTTACGGAACGGGAAGTTCTTTTCGCCGTGAATCGACAGTGTGAAAACCTCGGCGTCCTCTTCGAAGATTTCAGCGGTTCCGTCTCCCTGGTGAACGTCCAAATCAACCACCGCGGCTCGCCGGCCCAAGTGGCGGATGGCCACGGCGATGTCATTGAACACACAGAAGCCCGACCCTTCCGCGTGGAACGCATGATGCGTGCCTCCCGCCAGATTCCCGCCCCAGCCTTTCGCCAGCGCGTCGTCACAGGCTTTCAGCGTTCCCCCAACGCTCACGAGCGTGCGTCTCACCAGACCCTCTGACCACGGAAACCCGATGCGGCGCATGGCCGCCGCATCAAGCTTTCCCTCAAGGAACCGCCGCACGTAGTCAGCGGCGTGCGCCTTGGCGATGACGGCAGCATCCGCCGGCGGCGCGGGCTCGAACTCGAACAGGCCCGTGGCGGCCAGCCGCTCGCGCACCAGCCGGTATTTGGCGACAGGGAATCGGTGTCCTGCCGGTAGCGGAAACGCGTGGTGGTCGCAATACCAGAGCCGGGTCATTCGTTGCGCAGAGCACGGAGCGGGTCAAGGCGAATCGCCCGCAGCGCCGGGACGCCCGTGGCGACGGCAGCGGTTACCCCTAACACCACGATGACGGTCGAATATGTGGCCAGGTCGTAGGTCCTTACCCCGAATAACTGATTCGCCACCAACTGCGAGGTTGCCGCTGCTCCAGCAGTCCCAACGATAATTCCCGCAAGCGACAAGCCCAGCCCGTTCTCGAGAATCAATCGCAGAATCTGACTCGGCCTGGCTCCGACCGCGACCCGAATGCCCATCTCCTTCACGCGTCCGACGACAAGCTGGCTCATCACCCCATATAAACCAACGGCCGAGAGACTCAAAGCGGCAACGCCAAAGAATCCCAGCAGGGTCAAGACAAATCGTCGTCGTCCGAATGAGGATGCGGTCAATTGGTCCATGGTCTGGATCTCGTGCACGGGAACCTCGGCATCCATCTCGTGGACGATGGCCCGGAGGGCCGGGACGAGAGTCGACGGATCATTCGCCGCCTGAACCGCAATCGACAGGTACGGCGATGGTGACTGCGCATAAGGGGCATACACCTGCCCGCTTGGTGCGATGTCAAATCCATCGTGATGAATCGTGCCCACCACGCCTACGATCTCAAGCCAGCCTTCTCCGAGGCTCCCTGTCTTGATACGCTTCCCGATCGCATCGGCCGCCGGCCAATGCCGCCGGGCAAGGGCCTCGTCAATCACCGCAACGCGGGGAGTATCGGCGCGATCAGTCTCGCGGAACGTTCTGCCCTTCAACAGGCGAAAGCCCATTGCCTCAAAGTAGCCCGGGCTTGCCGATCGGATGTCGATCACTTTCGCGGGGCCGCTCTTGCTTTCTTCCTGCCCCTCCACCTGATATCCGTCCTGCCATGACCCGGCCGCGAGGGGAATCAGCGAGGCTCCTCCAACGTGCGCGACGCCCGGGATCTGCCGGATGCGGCGTTCGAACTCCTCGTAAAACCGCGACACTGCCTCGCGCTCCGCATACTTCGGACCCAGTGGTGTCACGCGGCATGTCAGCACATGATCCGTTCGAAAGCCCGGATCCACCGATAGCACGTTTTGAAAGCTTCGCATCAGGAGTCCGGCGCTCGTCAGCAATACGACGGAAAGAGCCAACTGCAGTACGACCAGCAGATTGTTGAATCGCAGCCGGGCCGTGCCCGTGAGGTTCGCCGCCGCGTCTTTCATGGCGGCCTGCAAGTCGCTGCGGGTGCCCCGCAGCGCCGGCATCATGCCAAACACAAGACCCGCCGTTATGGTCGCAAGCAGCGTGAAGCCAAGAACACCCGCATCCAGCCGGATCTCCCCCACCCGGGGCAAGTCAACGGGAACAATCCGCAGTAGGGAACGCAATGCCAGCGCGGCAACAAGGGTCCCGGCAAAACCACCCAGACCGGCCAGCACAAGGCTCTCGGCCAGCAACTGGCGGATCAAACGCGCCCGGCCCGCGCCGAGCGCGCTTCGGAGGGCCATTTCCCGCATTCTCGCCGCGGCCCTCAGGGCCAGAAGCCCGGCGACGTTGAAGCAGGTAACCATCAACAGGAAGCCCGCCGCCGCGAACAACATCCAAAGTGGTTTCCTGAAATCACCCGCCATCGTTTCCCGCAACGACGTCACGATTGTAGTGAAATCCGCGCCCTTCTGAAACACGTCGGGGCGCGACAGTGCCATCTGCCGCCCCACCGCGTCGGTATTCGATTTCGCAGTGTCCAGGGCAATACCGAGTCGCAGCAGTCCCAGGCCCTTGAGGTAGTTGCCGTTTGTTTTGTCGGGATTCACCCGGATCGGCCGCCACAATTCAGCGCGCTCGGGGTACTGAAACGACGGTGGAGCCACACCGGCCACCAAAGCCGGTTCCCCGTCGACCTTGATGATCGTTCCGACGACGTCCACTGAGCCGGAAAACCGCCGCTGCCAGAGCGCGTGGCCCAGCACCACCACAACCGGGCTGCCCGGCCGGTCCTCTTCCGGAACGAACCATCGCCCCAGGTACGGCTCGACGTCCAGCGCCGCGAAGAAGTTGTCGCTGACCTCGGCGCTGTGGACCCTCTCTGCGCTACCTGCATCGGCAACCGTGCTCTCCGCTCCCGCATAGGCGGCGAACTGCTCGAACACCTGGGCGTGGTCCCGATAATAGGCGTAGTTGAACTCGGTGAGCGAGTAGCGGTCCAGTCCATACTGCGGCGCGCTCTGTTGCAGAACGACAAGGCGATCGCCGCCGGCGAAGGGCAGGGGATTCAACAGCACGCCCTTCACTACGCTCGAAATGGAAGCCATCGCCCCCAGGCCGAGGGCAAGAATCAGAATGGCGACGGCGGCGAAGCCCGGATTCCGAGCCAGTTGCCGCCATCCACAGCGCACGTCCTGCCAGAGGTTCCCCATATCACCCCATAGACGCCCGGTGCGCGGCGCGGTTAGCCGCAAGTTCCTCAGCGCCGCGACAAGTCGCGGATCCAGATGTCCCGGAACAGCATGTTCCCCTCGCCGCCGGCATGCAACTGCAGGGCGATGGTGCCGTCCAGGAACTTCGCTTTCGGATCGGTGAAGTCGACCATCTGCACGCCGTTCAGCCGCGACGTGTAGCGGTTGCCGTGCACGGTGACCAGCATTTCATTCCAGTCTGCCTGCCGGACCACGGATTCGTTTTCGGGCGCCGGCCAGACAATCCAGTTTTGGCCGAATCCGTAGATGCCGGCCGTGTGGTGCATGAACGTGCAGTCGATCTCGAACTGGGCGCCCTGGCTCACGTCCACGGTGCCGGGAGTGAATCGCGTATGGAAATAAATGCCGCTGTTCCCGTTGCCTTCGCATTTGAACCGCAGGCTCAGTTCAAAGTCCTTGTAGTCTTTGTTCGTCTGCAAGTAGCCGTAGGCTTTCGTGATGGCCTTGCCTCGAAGCACGCCATTCGGTTCGATGACCCATTCCTCTTTCCCGACGTTGTTCCAGCTCGTGAGGTCTTTGCCGTTGTAGAGCTGAACCCAGTCCTCACCCGGCGGCTTCGGCCTCTGTGCAAATAGGGCGCTGGCAACGAGCACGAGAAAAACGATCCTCAGTTTCATACCCGCTAGCATATCCGTTCTCCCCACACCCGGAATGCTATATGATGACCGCACTCTATGCTGACCCGCAGAGACTTTGTCATGTTCAGTGCAGCCGGCATGATCAGCAAGGTGGATGGCGTCATGCTCGGCGCGCAAAGCTACAGCTTCCGCGACCGGTCGCTGGATGAAGCCATCAAGGGCTACCAGGACGTTGGCCTCACCTGGGTGGAACTCTACTCCGGCCACCTCGAGCCTAAAGGAGCTACCCGCGAACAACTCCGCGACTGGCGCAAAAAGACACCTCTGACGTTCTTCAAAGAAGTGAGGGGCAAACTCAAGTCCGCCGGACTAAAGCTCTACGCCCTGAACTACAGCTTCCGCGAAGACTTCGACGACGAGGAGATCGCCCGCGGTTTCGACATCGCCAAGGCTCTCGGGGTGAAATACATCACGGCTTCTTCCAACGTCTCCACCGCCAAACGCATCGACCCCTTCGCGCGCAAGGCCGGCATCTACGTCGGCATGCACAACCACTCCCGCATCGTCGCCAACGAATTTGCCACGCCCGACGACTTCTCAAAAGCCATGGCCGGCATGTCGAAGTACATCATCATCAACCTCGACATCGGCCATTTCTTTGCCGCTGGTTTCGACCCCGTCGCCTTCCTCGACCAGCACCACGCCCAGATCTGCACGATCCACATCAAGGACCGCAAAAAGAACCAGGGCGAAAACATGCCCTTCGGCCAGGGCGACACCCCCATTAAGGAGGTGCTTCAGCTCCTCAAGACCAAGCGGTACCCTATTCCCGCCATGATCGAGTACGAATACAAAGGCGCGGACACCGTCGCCGAAGTCCGGAAGTGTTTCGAGTTTTGTAAGCAAGCTCTGGCCTGACCATGCACACTCGTCGCGAGTTCATGCTTCGCAGCGCCGCTGCGATTCAGCTCCCTCCCGTCGTCACGAACTCGCCGCTGCTCAGCCAGCCGCGCCTCGGCGCCGAGTTCTTCCTCAACGCCACGGAGACGCGCGCGTCGGTCGAGAACCATTTCAGGCGCATGGCTGAAACCGGACTCACCGTTGCCCGCATTTTCACGCTGTGGGACCAGATCGAGCCTGAGCGCGGCCGCTGGGACCTCTCCCGCTACGATTGGATTTACGATGCCGCCGCGGCCAACCGCATCTTTATTGCGAACACTCTCTGCTCGGAAGACCCGCCCGGCTGGATGGCCACCGCTCCCTTCTATCACGCCTGGCGCGACCTTTCGAATCCTGACCTCCGCCCCTATTCGGAGATCTACCTCGAAAAGGTCGTCACTCACTACCGCAATCATCCAGCTCACGGCGTCTGGCTGCTGCAGAACGAGCCCGGCATCCGTGAAGACGTCGCCCCCTACATCCTGGCAGCCTTCGCCCGCTGGCTCGAAAAGAAGTACGGCTCGGTCGACGCGCTGAACAAAGTCTGGTACCGGAAACTCCGCCGCTTCGAGGACGTCCCGCCTCCGAGCGAGCCGCGCAACGCGGGCTGGGGCGACTACCCTTCGAACCTCGACTGGCGCCGCTTCCGCTGCGACCACCTCGCCGAGCAGCTTGCCTGGATCCACGCGCAGATCGACAAACACCATCCCGGCGCGCTCACCCACATCAACCCGCCCGGCCTCACTGCCAACATGCCCGCCTCCGGCCGTGACATGTGGAAGATGAAGCCCACGGCCCATTTCCTCGGCGCCTCGATGCACGCCTCCTGGCACTTCGGCATGTTCCCCCGCCACGATTTCGGCGTCGCCTACGCCTACTGCTGCGACCTCATTCGCAGCGTCTCGGCGCCGGCGCCGTGGTGGGTCACCGAACTGCAAGCCGGCCCTACCATCTTCACCGGTTCACGTCCGCTCAATCCCACTGGTTCCGAAATCACGCGCTGGCTCTGGGACGGCGTCGGCAACGGAGCCCGCGGTATCGTCTACTGGCTCTGGCACCCGCGCACCGAAGGCAATGAAGCCGGTGAATGGGGTCTCGCCGGTCCGAATGGGGAAGCGACGGACCGAACGCGCGCCACCCAGGCCGTCGCCCAGGTCCTCGAAAAACACGCGGATTTCTTCCGTGCGGCGAAATCTCCGCCGGCCCGCACGGCCATTCTCTACCCGCGCGATGCCATGATTCTCTACGCGGTCGACGGCTGGCGGCGCCCTACCGACGAACTCGTCCATTCGCTCCTCGGCTGCTACAAAGCGCTCAGCCACGCTCACGTACCTGTGGATTTTCTCGACGTCAGCGAACTCGAGGGCGGCGTGGCCTCCCGGTATCGCGTTCTATACCTCCCGTACACCTCCGCTCTCTCGGAGCGCTCGGCCGCCGCTCTTCACGACTTCGTCCGAAACGGCGGCACCCTCTGGGCCGACGGCCTCGTTGGCTGGAAGGACGAGCAGGGCCGCACCATGAAACTTCCGCCCGGGCCGCTCGCAGACGTCTTCGGCTTTACGCTCGATGAGCTCGAAGCCGCGTGGGAACCCTTCTCCTTCACCAGCAACAACGACAAAGCTGGCGAGCTCTTCCGCTGCCTGATTTCGCCCTCGACCTCGGCTCGCACTCTCCTTCGCGCGCCCGGCGGCCGTCCGGCGGCCGTTGAAAACACCTTCGGCAAAGGCCGCGCAATTTATTACGGCACGGCCCTGACGCTCAGCTACCTCCGCCGCGAGGATCCTGCCGTGGCCCAGTGGATCGCCGCCGCGGCCTCTTTCGATCTCCCCGTCCAGCTCACGGCGGCTCCGGAACGCGTGGTCTTCCGTTATCTCGAATCGCCAAATGAGTCCGCCGCCGTCCTCAGCAACTGGGGGCCATCCGGCCGCGCGTCCCTCAGTGCGTCCGCAAGCATCCGCTCCGCCACCGAACTCACCTCGAACTCGAACATTCCCGTTACTCATGCAAACGGCCGCTCGGAACTCGCGTTCGACATCCCCGCCGAATCCTCGGTGGTAATTCAACTTCAACCCGCCTAAAAGGAACATCCGGCTCTCAATTCTCGTCATTCGGGTCATGCACGCCTGGTCTGACGATCTTCGTTTCGCCTTTCGCATCCTCAGCCGCCAGAAGCTTCTCACCCTCGTTGCCGCGGCAACGCTAGCCCTTGGCATCGGAGCCAACACCGCCATCTTCAGCACCGTCTCGGGCATCCTCTGGAATACATTGCCGTACCCCGAGTCCGAGCGGCTGGCCGCCATCTGGGGCGCCAACCCGAAGATGGGCTTCAATCAGGCCAGCGTCTCGTTCCGGGACATCGAGGATTGGCGCGCTGTCCAGAGCTTCGAGCGTGTTTCAGCCTGGCGCTTCTTCCAGGTCAGCCTCAGCGGCTCGGCCGAGCCCCGCAGCACCCTCGCCGTCGAATCGGACGCCGAGCTTTTCGAAGTACTTCGCGAAAAAGCCGCCCTGGGCCGGACCTACGACGACAACGAACGCCAGCCCGGCGAGCACCGCGCCGCCATCATCACGGAAAGCCTCTGGCGGCGCGATTACGCCGCCGACCCCGGCATTCTGGGCCGCGATATTCGCCTCGATGGAGCCAACTACACCGTGATCGGCATCATGCCGCCGGGCTTCACGCTTCTTTACAGCGACGCCGAAGTCTTCATCCCCCTGCGCCTGACGCCGGAACAGAAAACGAATCGGGATACTCGCGGCCTGCGCGCGCTCGCTCGCCTCGTGCCCGGACACACCATTACCCAGGCCGATGCCGAACTACAGACCCGCGCCAAGGCGATCGAAGCCACTGAACCGGAAGCCTATCGCGGCTGGACCGCGCACGTTTCTCCGCTTGAACTCGACGTGATCGACAAGGGCGCCCGCATGTCCATCGAAACGATGTTCTGGGCCGTCATGGGAGTGCTGCTCATCGCGTGCGCGAATCTCGCGGCTCTTCTGCTTGCTCGAGGCGCTCTCCGCCAGCGCGAACTCGCGATCCGCGCATCCATGGGCGCAGGGCAGGGAAGAATCATCCGCCTGCTTCTCACCGAAAGTCTTACCCTCTCTTTCCTCGGCGGCATCCTAGGAGCGGGCTTTGCAGCCTGGGCCATCCCCGTCCTCCGCAGCATTGCCCCCGAGAAGTTCCCCCGCCTCGAGTTCGTTCAACTCGATCCCAAGGCGCTGCTCTACACGTTCCTCCTGTGCGTCACCACCGGACTCATCGCGGGCCTCGCGCCCGCCTGGCTGCTCAGCCGCGGCGAACTGGCCTCGACGCTCCGCGAAGGCGGCCGCGGCGGCACGTTCTCCCGGCAACGGCTGCTGCAGAGCCTGGTCACCGCCGAGGTTGCGCTCGCCATGGTCCTGCTGACCGTCACCGGGCTCCTGGTGCGCAGCCTGATCGGCCAGATCTACGGCGATCCGGGCTTCGACCGTACACACCTGGTCACCGCCGTGGTCACCCTGCCCAAGGCTCTCTACGCGCAAGATCGCGAACAGGCCGAGTTCCATCGTGCCGCCATCGCCGCCCTCCGTCGCGACTCCCGCATTCAGAGCGCCTCCGTCGTGCAGAGCCTGCCGCTTGGCGGCAGCAACACCTGGTATGTCGTCGATATCGAGGGCCGCGCCCTTGGGCCGAATGAGCGCAACATGGCCGGCTTTCTCGCTGTCCTTCCCGGCTACTTCAACACCCTCGGCGTGCCGGTGCTCGAAGGCCGCGACCTCAGCGACACGGACTCCGGCGACACGCTGAAAGTCGCCGTCATCAACCAGACCATGGCCCGCCGCTTCTGGCCGGACGATCCGCATCCAGTCGGCCGCCGCTTCCGGGCCGGCGGCCCGAACGATCCCGGACCCTACTTGACCGTTGTCGGCATCTGCCGAGACGTCCGTCATCAGGGACCGGCCTTTCCGCCGCGACCCGAGATGTTTGTCCCCATCACCCAAACCTCCAGCCGCCGGATGATCTACCTCGCTCGCACCAACGTCGCACCTGCGCGGGCCGCGGACGCTGTCCGGGACGCCATCTGGTCCGTCGACCGCAACCAGCCTATCTCCGATCTCCAGACCATGGACGAGCTGATCGATCGCCGCCTTGCCGGACCACGCGTGACGGCCCAGATCCTCGGCTTTCTCGCCGCGCTCGCTTTACTGCTTGCCGGCCTCGGCATTTACGGAGTGCTGTCGTACTTGACCAGCCAGCGTGCCCGCGAGATCGGCATCCGGGTCGCCCTCGGAGCCGTGCCCGTCGATATCGTCCAGCTCGTTCTCCGACGAGGCTTCCTGCTCTCCGGACTCGGGCTCGCCATCGGTCTTGCCTGTGCTGCCGCCACCGCTCCGTTGATTCGCAACCTGCTCGCTGGCATCCAGCCGCACGATACAACTTCGTTCCTTCTCTCCGGAGGGTCGCTGCTCGCCGTGGCCCTATTCGCCTGTGCTTTCCCGGTCGTGCGGGCATTGCGAACAGATCCGGTCAGCGTGCTCCGCGAAGAATAACTCACCCGGCGCGCGTACCGTCCGGAACTGGCAGCTCCGGAATGGCCAGCACGGGCCGCAGGCCGTCGGCGAATCCGATGTCGAACAACATCCCCTCGCTGACGACGCCGCGTATCTTTCTTGGTTCGAGATTGACTACGAACAGCGCCTGAACGCCCTTCAATTCCGAAGGGCGTTCACGCTCCAGCCGGATTCCGGCCACGATCGTACGCTCGTGGTCGCCGAAGCCCACGCGCAGCCGCACGAGTTTGTCCGCGCCGGGGATCTCTTCCACGGAGAGGATCGTCCCGACGCGGACGTCAATCTGCTCGAGAACAGAGATCGGAACTGCCGGTTTGACGGCTGCTGGTTGCATCTCAGAAGTTCAGCTTGCCTCCAAGCTGGATGTTGCGAGTGCCCGTCGCACTCACAATGCTCCCGAATGACGATGTGTTGATGACTGCTGAGGGGTTGGCGAAGTTCGTGTGATTGAACAGACCGAACGTCTCAAACCGGAACTGGAACCGCACCCGCTCCTTGATCGGGAAGGTCTTCGCCACGGAGAAGGTAACTTCCTCGGCGCCCGGTCCCCGCAAAATATTCCTGCCGGCACTCCCGTAAGCGAAGTTTTGAACAGCCGGGTACAGATCCGCGATCGTAAACGCGGTCGCATCGATGCAGCCCACCAGGTGTCCTCGTCCGCAGTAGTAGAAACCCTGTTCGTTCGTGCTCGTCGTGCTGGTGGCGAGAGTGCCGGTTTCCACGGCCGTCACCTTCGCATTCGGAATTGATTTGCCGCTTGAATCGGTAACATTGCCGACCAGCGATGTCGTCGTCGCAATCTGTGCGTTGACCGTTGCCGTGGAAGCCGTGACAAGGAACACGGCTGCTAAGCGAAACCGTTGCATCAATAAACCTCCCCAAGTCGGACCAGTTGGGATCCCTCAGGTATCCCGATTGGGGTCAGTGTACAACGGTCCGCCGCCAGATCGCAGGTTCTTTTGTTTTGACTTTTTGGTACAGACTCAGTAGGCCGTGAAGCAGAACACCTGATTTGAGCCTTCCGGCGAGAGGCAATACTCACCGTTCTCCAGGAATTCATTGGCTTCGATGCGGTACAAGGAGCCGCCGAGGCGATGCACCATCATGAAAATCGGCTTCGACGCGTTTTTGCCTTTTTTGCCGGACGCCAATGCGAGCAGACGCTGGCCGCCCTTCGATTCCATTCGATAGAGCTGCAGCCTGTCAGGGCTGATCTTTTGCGACTGGAAGATGAAGATTGGCTCGGGCAGCGGGGTGCGCGCCGTGGAGGTTGCTCCGGGCACGCTGTACATGGGCCCGTCTTTGCCGGAGCTTTCCCTCGCGTCGGCGATTTCCGTTTCGATCAACGTTGTGGCGTGCAGAATGTAGGGAACGTCCTGCCTGGAAGGGCGCGGGCCATCATACTTCGTCGATTGCGCGGCGGCCAATGCCGCCCCCAGCAGGAACAGGCCAAACATCCTCATATCCCAATTCTCTCACTCGGCTTGGCCAACGGATATTGCCGCCAGCACTTCGTCCAGCGCGGCGTCATCGACAGGCTTATGCAGCACCATCGTTTCCGGTACGGGATTCGATGCGGCATTAATCGCGGCGTCCTCGGACAGGATGATGATGGAGCCGGTGTGCCGCCGCACCCGTTCGCACAGCTCCACCCACGCCATGTCGGCCAATCGCGTCGAGGAGATCACGGCGTCGAATCGAAGCCGTTGCGCCAGATCGAGCGTGTCGGTGCCGCCGGACGTCGGAACGACACGGTGATGTCGCGCACTCAGCAGGTTTACCAGGTGCCGCTGGCTGGAAACATCCGGCTCCGCAAGCAAGAACGTCATGGGACGCGCAGACGGGGAAGCGGTGCGGGATGCCGGCTGCGAAAGCCCGGAAGCTTGAGTGAGCGGCAGTTCGACTTCGAAACGGGTGCGTCCGGCGTTCGGCCGGTGAACTAGAGAGCCGCCGTGATTCTCCAGAATCCCCCGGCAGACGTCGAGGCCCCAGGCGCCGGTCTCCGCTTCGGAAGCGGCCTGTGTTGGCCCCGTATAGTCGATCTCGATCAGGACGCGGTTATTGCGGACCCGGGTGGCGACCTCCAGCCGCCGCTCCCGTGCGTTCTCGAGCGACTGCTCGGAATGCAGCAGGAGGCTGAGCAGGGCCTGCTCGATCTGACCTTGCGCTCCCAAAATGACAGGCTCTTCGGCGGTCAAGGAGACAGTACTCGTGATGCCTTTCAGGCGCCACTGCTGCGCGCGAAATTCGGCCAGGCTTCGCAGCAGCGTGTTCACAACCAGGGGACGCGCCCGGCTCTGCTCCCCCCGGCTGAAGGAAACCAGCCGCGCGAGGGTATCGCTGGCTCGTGCCGCTTCGGAAGCAATGGCCCGGAGTTCCCGGTCGCTCGCCACCTCATGGCTTCGCGCAACCATGCGCTGCGCCCGTTCGGCGATCAACTCCAGGGGGGTTCGCAGTTCCTGGGCGACGCCGGAGATCAACTGGCCGGCCGCGCCCAGCTTTTCGCCGCGCAGAATCTGCTCGCGGAGAAACTGCTGGTCGAGCAGCTTGAGCGCGATGGAGATCTGGTTGGCCAGGTGCTGCAGCGAGGCGCGTTCATCCCGGTCGAAGCTGCGCGCCGCAAGATCAAACTCGAGTTGCAGGACGCCGTCGACCTCGCCTTGCGCAAACATCGGCACGCAGAGAGCGCTGCGTACACCCGGACTCGGGTCGTTCAGGGACACCACATCGCCGCTCGCGAAGGCTCTCACCGGCTGGGGTGCCGTCTTGTCGGGCTCGCGTCCAACGGGCATTGCTTCACCGGTCTTCCCGACGGGTTCCAGCGCTCGAGACTCGCGGCTGAAGGCAAAGACTCTAACCGTGCTGGCCCCAACAGCCGTCTGCAAGCCCTGTTCCAACCGCTTCAGGATTTCAGCGGGCGACCGCGCCGAAAGGATCTGCTCGGAGAGCCCATTTAACTCGGCGGCGAGCCGCCGCCATTGGTTCAGCTTCTTCTCGCGGGCCCACCACACCAGGGATGCCAGGAGCACCGATACGGCGGCAGTGGCTGCCACCGCGCCCATCTGGCTGGCGTTGCTCAGGAAGTGGCTCATGATGCCCTCTGCTGTTCCAGCCACTCGGCCAGGCGTGGATCGTTGAAGTCGGACACGCTGACATCCACGTCGGGCACGGGCCGCATCGCCGTCTCAATACCGACGACCCGGGCGCCGGAGGCTCGTGCGGCACTTACTCCAGCCAGAGAATCCTCGATGATGATCGTCTCCTGAGGTCGAACTCCCAGCTTCTCCATGGCCAGCAGAAACACTTCCGGATCGGGCTTGGGCCGGTGAACCTGGTGGCCGTCCACAATCACGTCGAAGTGCTCGCGCAGGCCGGCCATGTCCAGCACGAAGTCGATATTCTCAGGCTCGGCGTTACTGGCAAGTGCGCGGCGCGCCTGACGTGTCCGTTCCAGGAACCCGCGGATACCGGGCACGAGATAGCGCTCCAGTTGCGGCGCCATCAGCTCTCGGTACAGCCGCTCCTTCGCCGCGCCGTGCTCGAACGAAACCGCCGGTGGCAAGTCTCTGCCGATGAGGTCCGCCACAATCTCATCGTTGCGCTTGCCGTGCATGCGGTCGAGTACGCCCTCGGCCTCAATGCCAAGATTTCGCAAATACAGCGTCCACGACTCGGTATGAACCGCCGTCGAATCAACGAGCACGCCATCCATATCGAAGATCAGAGCGAAACGCGAGAACTCGACCACTTTCTCACGGATGATATCACGCCGCGCGCATACCCTCGTAAGTAGAGATAATATCCTCGATGGATCTCTTTGAGGAGATTGTCCGACTTAGGCGGCTGGGACAGAAGTGCGCACTGGCGACCATCGTCGAAGTCAACGGGTCGATCCCCAGCTATGAGTCGGCCAAAATGCTGGTACGCGAGGATGGTTCGCTGGCAGGCACCATCGGCGGCGGTTGCGTGGAAGCCGACGTTTGGAACGCCGCCCGGGACGTGATTGCG
>Ga0335082_10001665_pt1 | contig 23710 bp, 16 predicted proteins | sample Lox_Sample_41_FD_206718 | JGI IMG/M metagenome (GOLD analysis project Ga0335082, IMG submission 206718) | Soil microbial communities from Loxahatchee National Wildlife Refuge, Florida, United States - Lox_Sample_4.1 | ecosystem: Environmental > Terrestrial > Soil > Wetlands | place: USA...
AAGTATGCCCGACTGGGGCCCGCCGATGGGCCCGCTCTACGGTACCGGCCCCCTCGTCATCCTGGATGCGACGAGCGACGTCGGAGAGCAGATGGAGTGGCTCGAGCGCGAGAAGCCCGCCTATCTCGCAGGCCTTCCCGAGACGATTGGCGCACTCGCGCGGCGCTACCGCGCCACCGGGAAGACGCTGCCGGGCCTGTTGGGTGTGCGCACGGGAAGCGGCACGATCGACGCCGAGTTTCGGGCGCTCTGTCGCGCGGCCTGGGGCGTCCCCGTCACCGCGATCATCCGCGTCGAGGAGGTGGGCACGGTGGCGCTGCAATGCCCACGGCAGGAACTCTATCACGTCCAATCCGAGGGACTACTCCTCGAGGTGCTACGTCCGGACGGAAGCGCCTGCGGTCCCGGCGAGACCGGCCGGCTCGTCGCGACCACGCTCCACAACTTCGCGATGCCGCTCTTGCGCTACGTGCTCGACCTCGCCGCCGAGCTCGGCCCGCCATGCTCCTGCGGTCGAGGGCTTCCGGTGCTGACGCGCGTCATGGCGGCCTAGGGATCGAGCCTAGCGCGGGATCTAGGGGCCCCGGTTGCTGCCGATGGAGCGGCATATCGGGTTGGGCGGAATCGCTCGTGACGACATCCGGTGCCACGTCGAGCGACAACGTCGTCCCCCATGCGGCGATGGCGCCATCATAGGATGGGCGCTGAACGCGACCGCGCCGGTTCAGCACATTGACGGCGGGCGCGGCCCGTAGCCAAATGCCATCAACCTGGGGTACGCGGGCACCTGTGAGGCCATGGTGCCCCGTGGGGGACGCAAATGGACATAGCGCTCGCTCCGGCGATTGCTCTCGGTGTCTTCGCGGCGGTGATCCTCGCGATCGCATCGAACCGTATGCACATGACTGTCGCGGCCTCGCTGGGGGCGGTGATCCTGCTGATGACGGGGGTGCTCTCCGCCCAGCAAACGAGCGAGACAATAAATCCCGGGGAAGACACGATCGCGCTCTTCTTCGGCGGCATGGTTGTCGCACGCACGCTCATCCCGACCGGCCTCTTCGATTATCTCGGCGGGATCATACTGCGTCTGGTGCGCGGGGAGGGCAGGCGGCTGATGATCGCCATCGTGATCATTGCGGCCCCTATTTGCGCCGTCCTGCCCAATGCAACGGTCGTGATCTTGCTGGCGCCGCTGATCATCAGGCTTTGCGAGCGCATGGGAATCGATTTCGTGCCGCCGGTGATGCTGCTCGTGTTCGTCGCGAACACCGCGGGGCTGCTCACCCTGGTCGGAGATCCCGCGACCTTCATCGTCGGCAATTCCGTCGGGTTGAGCTTTTCCGAGTATTTGCATCTCCTGAGCCCAGGCGCGCTCCTCGTCGTCGCCGGCTTGATCGCGATATTGCCCCTGATTTTTCGATCGGTCTGGCGCGCGCGCGTGTCCGGCGGCGGAGCCGACGCGCTCCCGCGCATCCAGCGGCCGCTCGTTATGACCGCGTGCCTCGCTGTGCTCTGTGTGATGATCGTGCTCTTCGTGTTCGGGGAGAGCTTGCCCAATCCGATCGCGCCGCCGGCCGTCGCCATCGTCGGATCGACCCTGGTGCTGCTGATTGCCTACTGGACCCGGCTCGACGACGTCGGCGCCATTCTCCGGGATGTCGACTGGGAGTCTCTGCTGTTTTTCGTCTTCATCTTCGTGCTGGTGGGAGCGCTCGAGAAGACCGGCGTGATTGCCGCGCTCGGGAGCACAATGGGAAAGATCTTGGGCGGCAACGTGACGATCGCGAGCATATTGCTGCTCTTCTGCATCGGAATTCTCTCGAGCGTCATTCCCAACATCGCGCTGGTCGTCGCGATGGTGCCGCTCGTCAAGCAATTCGCTGTGGGTGCGGGGCTCGCCTCGGAAGCTGCGATCGAGGCCGGCTACGGTCACATGCCGGATTCCGTAGCGGCGCTCTTCTTCGCGATGTGCTTCGGTGCAACGCTCGGTGGCAATGCCACGCTGCTCGGAGCTTCCTCGAACATCGTTGCGACGGGTATCTGCGCTCGCGCAGGAAGGCCCCTGAGCTTCATGCGGTTTCTGAGCTACGGCGCGCCGGTCACAGCGGTCCAGCTCCTGATCTCCGCCGCCTATATCTGGGCGCGGTTCCTCTGACCGCGCCGCCCGCGGCTCAGGCGACGCCGTATTTCTTGAACCAGGCGAGCATCCGATTCCAGCCGTCCTTCGCTGCCTTCTCGCGGTAGCTGGCGCGATAGTCGGCGTTGAATCCGTGCGGCGTGTCCGGATAGATCACGATCTCCGAGGGCTTCTTCGCGACCTTCAGCTTCGCCTTCATCTCCTCGACCTTCGGCGCGGGGATGCCGGGATCGGCGCCGCCGTAGAGGCCGAGCACCGGAGCCTTCAGGTCCTTTACGATCTCTAGCGGATCGGTCGGCGCCACGTCGGAGAAGGGCTTGAGCGGTCCATACCAGGCGACGCCAGCCTTGAGCCTGGGATTGTGTGCGGCGTAGAGCCAGACTTCTCGCCCGCCCCAGCAGAAGCCGGTCACCCCGAGCTTTGCGGTGTTCGCCTTGCCCGACGACTTCGCCCAGTCGACGGTGGCGTCGAGGTCGGATGCGACTTGCGCGTCCGAGACCTTGGAGATGATCTCCTTCATTAGGTTTGCGGGATCGGCGACCTTCGCGGGATCGCCCTGGCGTGCAAAGAGCGCGGGTGCCACCGCGAAATATCCCGCCTTGGCGAAGCGGCGGCAGAGATCCTGGATGTGCTCGTGGACCCCGAACGCCTCGTGGATCACCAGTACCGTCGCGAAGTGGCTGCCTTTGGCGGGCATGGCGCGATAGGCGGGGATCTTGCCGTCTGCGACGGGGATCTCCACCGGACTTGCCTCGAGGCTTTTGGTGTCGGTCGTGATGACGGTGTGCGCCTGCACCGGCTGCACCGCGAGGGCGAAGCCCGTCGTGATTCCCGTGATCACGAGGTCGCGGCGCGAGAAGTCCACTTTGGGCAGCAGGCTCTTGAGATGATCGCCATCCATTGAAGTATCCCCCGTTCCCTCTGGCGCAGATGAGGCCAGATTAGTGGCGTCGGCTCTCGTTCAACCGTCACGTTGGTGTGAGGGCTATTTCTTCTCCGAGGCGGCGGCGCCGTATTGGACGTGCATCTCGATCACGGTGCAGCCGCTACCGCTCGGCATCAGATAGGCAAGGTGCGAATCCGGCGCTTGATAGCCGAGAAGCGTCTTGGTCTCCCACACGAGCTTCCAGCCTTGGAGCCGCGCCTCGCGGACGGCGATGCAGCTATCGACGAAATAGCCCATGATCGCCGCAGCGGTGTCGCAGCCGCCGGATTTGGCGGGGCTCACCGTGAGGATCGCAGCGCTCTGCGGGCGCTCGATCGCGAGCACGCTCGTGAAGCTGCTGGTATCCGCGGCCTGATTGTTCCAGGTGTCGGCGGCGGCATAGGGGGAATCGCGGACGATCTCGCGCGTCGCAGCGTCGAGCGCGGAAAGACAGGTCGTATAGCCGCTCTTCTGCGCGTGCTGCGCCGGAAGTGAGGCTTGGGTTTCGGGCGGTGTGGGCGCAGCGGGCGTTTGATCCGGCTGGGCCTGCACAGGTGGTGTGGGCGCGGGCGCGGGCGCGTTTTGTTTGGGCGCTTCCTTGGCGGTGGGCCTGCGCTGGTTCTGCCCCAGGCCATCGCCCGACAGCAGCACGCCTATCACGCCCGCACCCAAGAACAACAGGAGCGCGCCCGCAATCCGATGGAACCGGTTCATCGCTACTCCCTTCAGATCCGACGGCACCCTACTGATGGTTTCCGCGCTCAGAAAGGGGTATTTTTCACCCTGATGGGTTAACCGATCATCCGTCGTTGGCAGTATCTGGGTGCAGCGCTCGATGCCTTTGAGGGCGCGTGGGCGGCGCCGCTATACTCGCACGCCGAGCCCTCGCGCAGAGAAGGAGATGCCGCGTATGACCGCCAATCCACGCTGGACGCGTAGGCCTGCGGGCTCGACCTGGGGCGATTTCGGAGTTGACGATCAGCGCGGACGACTCAACCTGCTGACGCCAAGGAAAGTGCTAGAGGGGATCGCAGAGGTGAAGGAGGGTCGGACCTTCTGCCTGTCGCTGCCGCTCGACTATCCCGGCGGCAACAAGCTCAATCCGCGCCGGCATCCGCCGAAGCTCCAGCCGACGATGCGCGACGGCAATCCCAACATGAACATCCCCCTGAGCCTCTTCGATCCGCATTGGACCGACATCGTCTCCGACGATGCCGTCTTCCTGCATCTGCAGTACTCGACGCAGTGGGACAGCCTTGCCCATGTAGGGCAACTCTTCGACGTCGACGGCGATGGCGAGCCGGAGATGGTCTATTACAACGGCTACCGTGCAGGCGAGCACATCGTGGGTCCCGTCGACTACAGCGAGGGCCGCCAGCCGCCGGCCGAGGGCGAGACCGGCGCCCGCGCACTCGGCGTCGAGAACATGGCGACCGCCTGCATGCAGGGCCGCGCGGTCATGATCGATCTCGAGGCGCATTACGGGCGCGAGCGCAAGCTCGTGGGCTTCGAGGACCTGATGGACGTTCTCACCAAGGACAGGGTCGTCGTCGAGGAAGGCGACATGGTCTGCATTCGCACGGGTTTCGCTCAGGTCCTGCTGGAGATGAAGAAGGATCCCGACGAGAAGGTTTTGCATGGCGCTTGCGCCGTCCTCGACGGGCGCGACCAGCGGCTCCTCAACTGGATCACCCGGAGCGGGCTCGTCTCGCTGATCTCCGACAACTACGCGGTCGAGGCGCATCCCTCGCGGCCCTGCGAGGACGACCACTGCGCCTCCTTGCCGCTCCACGAGCATTGCCTCTTCAAGCTCGGCGTGAATCTGGGCGAGATCTGGTATCTCTCCGAGCTCGCGGATTGGCTCCGCGCGCACAAGCGCAACCGCTTTCTCCTGACGGCACCTCCGCTCCGGCTCCCCGGCGCCGTCGGCTCCCCCGCAACGCCCGTCGCCACGGTCTAGCGCTGCCGAGACCCTCACCCTCCCGCGCCCGTCGCGAAGCGGCTGTAAGGTTGAGGGTCTCGCGGATCAAACCTGACGCTCGACGAGCGCGTCGAGGACGATGAGGCCTTCGCCGCGCGAGCGCAGCAGGACGGGATTGAGATCGACGGAGGCGATGCGGCCTTCGGCGGAGAGCATGATCTCGCCCAGTCGTACGGCTGCGCGTGCGAGCGCGGGTGCGTCGAGCGGCGGCTCGCCGCGGACGCCCGCGAGGAGCGGCGCGATCCGCAATCGCTCGAGCGCCTCGAGCGCATCGGCCTCGCCGAAGGGAGGCAGCAGCACCGCGATGTCCGGCATCGCCTCGACGTATTTGCCGCCGTCGCCGAGCATCACCACCGGGCCGAAGACGGGATCGAGCCGTGCGCCCAGCACGCATTCACGAGAGCCTGCGGCCATCGCGGCGACGATGACGCCATCCCGCGCCACCCCCATCGTGCCGAGCTTCTCCCATTGCGCGCGGAAAGCAGCAGCGGCGCCTTCCTCGTCGGCGATGCCGAGCTCCACGAGCCCGTGCTCGCTCTTGTGCGGCACCTCGGCAGAGCACGCCTTGACGGCGACGCGGGGACCGAGCGCGCGGAAGGCCGCGCGGGTCTCGGCCTCGCTCCGGCAGAGCCGGTAGGGCACGACGGGAATGCCGTGCACGGCGAGCAGCTCCAGGCTCTGGGCTTCGTTCAGGAACCGCGTCGAGCCCGCGGGCACGCGCACCTCGCGGCGCGCGGGCGGCGGCGGGAGCTTCCGGCGCAGCAGCGCCCAATGCGAGGCGAGCTGGTCGAGTGCGTCGATCGCGGGAACTTCCGCGGGAAAGACCGGGATGCCCGCGGCGCGAAACGGCGCGGCGACGCTCGCTTGCGGGATCGCGACCGCCACCGGCTTTCCGGTCGCGCGCGCGAAATCCGCGGTGTCGCGCGCGAAAGCCTCGACATCGTAGCCGACGCCCGCGACGGGAATGGAGATCAGCGTGAGATCGACCGCGGCATCCGCCGCGAGGATCGGGAGGATCGCGGAGAGGAGGCGACTGTTGGAGAGAAGCGCTGCGGTGATGTCGATGGGGTTCGTCACGGTGGCAAAGCCCGGGAGCGCGGCCGCGAGTGCCGTCCGCGTTCCCTCCGCGAGCGGCGCCATGGGCATGCCGCGCTCGGAGGCGCGGTCGGCCGACATGACGCAGGAGGCGCCTGAATTGCTGATAGCGACGAAGCGGCGTCCCTCCGGGCGCCAGCCCTTGAGATAGAGTTCCGTGGCGTTGACGAGGTCGGCCACGTCGCGCGCGCGCCAGATGCCCTCGCGGCGGAAATAGGCATCGACCGTGCGGTCCTCGTTCGCAAGCGCCCCCGTGTGCGAGCGCGCGGCCTGCTGTCCCGCCGCAGTGCGCCCGGCCTTGAGCGCGACGACCGGCACCTCCCGCGCCCGCGCCGCCGCTGCGACCGCCGATATCGCTGCGGCATCGGGAATGGATTCGAGGTAAAGCAGCAGCAGCTTCACGCCGGGATCCTCGACCACGGCGCGCGCGAGCTCTGCCACCGTTACGTCGGCGTCGTTCCCCGTCGCGTGCGTGTGGCGCACGCCGACGCCCCGCCCTCGCAGGAGCCCGTAGGGCACGACGCTCATGGCGCCGCTTTGGCTCACGATCGCGACGGGCCCATCTTCGGGCGGAGCCTCCAGGAACATGGTGGAGAAGCTCAGCACCGCGCCGGTGCCGAAATTCGCGAGACCCTGCGAGTTCGGGCCGACGAGGCGCATCCCCGCCTGCCGCGCGCGCGCGACCATGGCGCGTTCCTGGACGCGGCCCGCCTCGCCGGTCTCGCCGAATCCCGAGGCCATGACGATGACGGCCTCGACCCCCGCGGCCGCGCAGTGATCGACTGCTTGCACCGCAGCCTCGCCCGCGACCGCGACGATCGCGAGCTGCGGCACTTCCGGCAGCGCCGCGAGATCGGGAAAGGCTTTGTGTCCCTGGATTTCCGGCCGGTTCGGATTAATCGGGAAGACGCGACCGCGAAAGCCGAAGCGGCCGAGATAGTGGATCGGCCTGCCGCCGATCTTGTGCGGATTATCGGAGGCGCCGATCACCGCGACCGAGCGCGGATCGAGGAAGGCAGCGAGGTTGGCTTTCATGAGAGCTGGGGTCTTCGAAATTGCGGATCGACCGGTCGCGAGCGCGGCCCGCACCATGCTCCGATCGACTGCGCCCGTCCAGTCATGGGGTCCTATAGTGCCGAGCTCATTCCCGTTCGGCACGCGGCAGCATCCGCTCGCCGAGGCGGCGAAAGCCGATGCGCACGCGGGCACCGATCGCGAGCCCGGACTCGGCATGGGCCATCATGCGGAAGCCTTCATCGAGGTCGATGAGGACGATGTCGTAGGGCGCCAAGGCCGCGAATTCCGGAGTTGGCGCGCGCGCGACCGTGGTGAGGGTGTAGACCGTCCCACGCCCCGCCGAGACCTCCCAGCGCGGCGCGGCGCCACAGCCGGCGCAGAAAGGTCGCGGAGGGAACTGCGCTCGGCCGCAGGCGCTGCAGCACTGGTAGCGGAGCTCGCCCGCGGCGCAGCCGGCCCAGAAATATGCCGCCGTCGTCTCGCTCATTCCCGCTCCAGCACCAGGCTCACATGGGCGGAGAGCACGCCACCGTCGCCGTGCACGAAGGCGAGCCTCCGCTCGCCCGCTTGGCGGGCCTCGGCTCGGCCGCTCAACTGACGCGCCGCTTCCAGGAGATGGGCCATGCCGCCGGCGACGCCGCAGTGGCCGAAGGAGAGGAGGCCGCCATGCGTGTTGAGCGGAAGACGCCCCTCGCGCCCGAAGACACCCTCGCGCAACAGCGCCGCTGCCTGGCCTCGATGCGCGAATCCGATCTCCTCGAGCTGCGCCAAAACCGTGATGGTGAAGCTGTCGTAGATTGCGAGGAGGTCGATCTCCTCGCGCGTGACACTTGCCTCGGCGAAGGCGCGGCGAGCAGCTAGCCCCGCGCCGAGATCGCCGACCTCGATCGAGGAGACGTGCTGGTGCCGCGTCGCCTGTCCCGCGCCGCGGAGCCGCAGCCGATGCGCACCCGTCGGGGCGGCGCTCACCACGAAGGCCGCGCCGCCGTCCGAGATAGGGCAGCAGTCCAGAAGCTTCAGCGGCGCCGCGATCACTCGCGAGGCGAGGACATCCGCCGGCGTGATGGGATCGCGGAGATGGGCGCCAGGGTGGCGGCCGGCGTTCTCGCGCATCAGCACGGCGAAGCCCGCGAGGTCTTCCTCGCGGAGGTCGTGCTCGTGCAGGTAGCGGCGTGCCACGAGCGCGTAATAGGCGGGAATGGTCGGCCCGAACGGAAGCTCGTAGTCGGGATGACCGACCTGGGCGAGGCTTTCGACGGTGCGGTCGCGGCTCTGCCCGGTGAGGCGGTTCTCGCCGGCGACGACGAGGACGTGCCGGCATTGCCCGCTCGCGACGAGGCGCATCGCAAGCATGGCCATGGCGCAGCCGGTCGCGCCGCCGAGCTGTATCGCGTGCGAATAGGCGGGCGCGAGCCCGAAATGCTCCGCGAAGACTGTCGAGAGCATCAGGTGGGGGAAGACCGTCGAATAACCGCAGAGGAGCCCGTCCACGTCGCTCCGCGCGAGCCCCGCTTCCGCAAGCGCGGCGCCGGCCGCGCTCGACATGAGCGAGAGCGTCGTCTCGCCCTCAAGCCGGCCGAAGCGCGTGTCGCCGAGCCCGGTGACGTAGGCCATGCGCGGCTAATGCGCCTCGAGGAGGCGCTCGACCGTCTGCTGCACCTCGAGCCCCTCGCGGAAGCTCGCGAGGGAATGCGGCTTCCCCGCGAGCATCGCGGCGAGGCTGTCGAGCTGCGCGGCGTAGGAGCGCTGGCGGTCGGTCCCGGGCCCGAAATCGACGGCCTCCCAGGCGCCGCCACGGCGCTGACGCGCGAGGCTGTACCAGTTGTGGAGGCGCAAAGCGCCGGTCTCGCCGTAGGCGACCCAACTGTTCTCGTCCATGGCCGAGGTGGTGCCGACGCCGCCGGTGAGACGCACGGGTATATCCCCCGCGTAGAGCTCGGCGCTGAGGCCGGTTTCCGCGCCCCTCCCATCCTCGGGATAGGTGGTGTGCGCGCGCACGATGCGGAGCGGACCGAAGGCGCGGCGCGTCAGGAAGAGGAAATGCGAGACCACCTCGCGCACGAAGCCACCCTCGCGGCGGAGGGCGAGCCAGGAGGCGGCGGCGGCCTGCCATTCCCGGGGCCAGCGTGCGAAATCGGTCCTGATCTCGACGCACTCGATGGGGCCGAGCTCACCGTTTCCAAGCGTCTCCATGATGAGCCGCGCCGCCGGCGCTGAGGAGAAGGGGAAATTGATCGCAGCCCTGAGGCGCTCCCGCTCGACGCGCTCGGTCATCGCCGTGGCCTCGGCGAGATCGATCGAGAGCGGCTTCTCGCAGAAGACGGTCTTGCCGTGCGCGAAGGCGAGGGCGGCGTGGCCGAGATGACTTGCGGGAGGCGAGGCTATGTAGATGCAGTCGAGTGCGGGATCCACAACAAGCTCCGCAGCGCTCTCGGCGAGCCGGATCGAGGGATGCTCCTTTGCCACGCGCCCAAGCGCCGCGGCGGAGGGATCCCAAACCGCCCGCACGCGATGGGCTCCATGCGCGGTCATGTTCGCGAGCATCCGCTCGCCCATGACGCCGAGTCCGATGATGCCGATTCCGTAGGCCATACTTATCCCCCGTCCCCCGCGCAGGTGTAGCGGCCGGCGGACAGCGAGTCGCCTGGCAAGATATACCCCTTTAGTACGGCACCGTTACAATGGCATCTGGAGACGCGCCGAGGTTGTAACGCCTTTCAATCAATTGGATACTGGCAATAGTATACTTCGATTTGCCAGAGACAATTAGAGGTGAAGTTAAGATTCGTTAATGATATCTGACTTTTCAACCCCAGTTAATAAAATATTGCTGGAACAAAAGCGTTCAAATGCCCTAGAATTTTAACCAGTTTTGGGAGTTGGGGAGCTTGCGGGACAAGAATCCGGGTCGGGCAGAACTCGGGCGATAGACGGAAAAATAGATACGCTGGGGAACCTCCAATGACCGCACACATCCAACTCGTCGAGCTTGGCCGCACCAACGTTCCGCTACCGACCCAGAATACCGCCAAGATCGAGGCTCCGCCCCCCTCTCGCGGCGAGATTTCAGCCGCCACCGTCGAGGCGCGCGTTGCTGCCATTCCCTTCGAGGAAATGGACGTCGTATTCGACGGCAGCGAGGGCGTTCTCTTCGCCTATTTCCATTTCCTTGGACGGCCGAGCTTCACGCCGGCGATCCTCCGCGACATCGGGCGCGTCCAGGACATGGTGCGGACGCTCTTCGCAGCGGGCGGCGGCACGGCGCCGATCAAATACATCGCCTGGGACTCACGCATGCCCGGCGTCTGGAACCTCGGCGGCGACCTCGATCTCTTCGCGACGCTGATCCGGCGCCAGGACCGCGACAGCCTCATGCGCTACGCGCGGGCCGTCGTCGAGGAGGGCTATTCCAACGCTACGAATCTCAACCTCCCGATCATCACGGTCTCGCTGGTGCGCGGCGACGCGCTCGGCGGCGGTTTCGAGGCGGCACTGTCCTCGAACCTGATCGTGGCCGAACGGAGCGCCAAGTTCGGCCTCCCGGAGATCCTCTTCAATCTCTTCCCGGGCATGGGTGCCTACAGCTACCTCGTGCGCAGGATTGCGCCCGCCCAAGCCGAGCGGATGATTACCAGCGGCCGGCTCTACACCGCCGAGGAGCTCTACGAGATGGGCGTGGTCGACGTCATCGCCGATGACGGCCATGGCACCGAGGCGCTCTACGAGTTCATCGGCCGCAGCGGCCGCCGCCATCCCGCGCACCGCGCCATCTTCCGCGCCCGCGACCGCGTCAACCCCCTCAAGATCGACGAGCTCATGGACATCGCGGTCACTTGGGTCGACACGGCGCTCGGCCTGACCGAGCCGGACCTTCGCAAGATGGCCCGCCTCGTCGCCGCGCAAGACCGCCGCCGCGAGCGTCCAGCAGCGGAATAATCGATTTAGCCGAGGGCGCTTAGCCGCGCCGCGCTTCCTGCACCTTCTGGCGGAGGGCGGCATCGAGCTTCGTGTATTCGCCGCGGAGCTTGTCGAGGAGAGAGGCGCCCTCCTTCTCGAGCTGCTGCGCCGTGAGGTCGCGGAGGGAGAACAGGGTGCGATAGAAGCGGACGGCGCCGATATGGGCGGCGCTGCTGCGAAGCGAATGCGCGTGGTCGCGGAAGGCGCGGATGTCGCGCTTCGCCGTAGCCCGCGCCATGTTGTCGAGGATCTCGCGCACGTCCGAGCGGAAATTCTCGATCACGTCGTTGAAGAAGTCGCTTCCCGCGCCAAGCGCCTTCAAAGCCTCGACGGCGGCCTCGTCGAGGACAGCGCCGCCATCGACGCCGTAGCGGGGATGCTGCGCGATCGGGGTGACGACACTGGGAGCGGCAGGGCTCGAGGGAAGCGCGCCCTCGGAAGCGCGCTCGGAGACGCTCTCGATGGTAGCAAGCAGGTGCGCAGCCTCGATCGGCTTGGTTAGCACACCGTCCATCCCGGCCTCGCGGCAGAGGCGCTCGGTCTGGCTCGTCGCATCGGCGGTGAGCGCAAGGATCGGCAGTCTCGGCTCGTCCATATGCGCCATGCGATACAGCTTTGCCGCCTCATAGCCGCTGAGTTCGGGCATGTTGATGTCCATGAGGACGAGGTCGATGCCGGGCTGGTCGAGAATCTGCAGCGCCTCCTCGCCGTCATTGGCGGTAACGCAGGCGTGTCCCGCGAGCTCGAGGATGCGCTGGATGATCATGCGATTGGGCGCGTTGTCCTCGGCGAGGAGGATCTTGAGCGGCCGCCGCGTCGCGGTGATCTCGCCGGATTTTCCGGGCTCGTCGCCTTCGATTGCGGGCGCATCCGCCGTCTCCGGCGCAGGCAGCGCACGGAGTGCGCGGCAAAGCTGCGCTTCGTCGACTGGATCGATCAGCAGCGAGGAGACGCGCGCGCCTGCAAGGCTCGCGAGCGAGGCTGCATGACCCGCGTCGGAGAGCAGCAAGGTCAGCGGCTCGAGCGTCGCGGTCCCGGCGCGACCGGAGACGCTCAGGGCATCCACGGGATCGCGGCGGCCGTCGACGAAGAGGATGGGACGCGCGTCGTCGGGCGGGCGCGCCGAGATGAACTGCGCCGCCGCCGCCACGTCGCGGAAGCTCCGGAGTGTCCCGTGCCAGGTCTCGACGTGCTGGTGCAGCCAGGTCACGAGCGTGCTGTCGTCGGTGACCGCGAGGATCACGCGCTTGCGCAGATCGAAGCTCTCGACGGGCTCCTCGGGCTCGCGCGCGAAGGCGAGCTCGACCGTGAAGGTGCTGCCCTTGCCGGGAACGCTCGTGACGGAGACGGTGCCGCCCATGAGCTCGACGAGCTGCTTCACGATCGCAAGGCCGAGGCCCGTGCCGCCATAGCGGCGCGTCACCGCGCCGTCCGCCTGCGTGAAGAGATCGAAGATCTTCTCCTGCGCCTCCGGGGGTACGCCGATCCCCTCGTCGCGGACGGCGAGCCGGAGGCCCGCGCTCACGGCGTCGACGGCGATCGCGTCGACGGTGACGGAGATGCGGCCCTTCTCCGTGAACTTGATAGCGTTCGCGACGAGGTTGGTGAGGATCTGCCGAAGCTGATGCGGCCAGCCCCGGAGCGCATAGGGAAGCTCGGGATCGACGCGGCAATCGAGCCGCAGATCCTTGGCGAGCGCCTGCGGGCGCAGCATCGCAAGCGTGCCGTTCAGGACCGCGTGCAGGTCGAAGGGCTCGACCGTGGGCGCAAACTTGCCCGCCTCGATCTTGGAGATGTCGAGGATGTCGTTGATGAGCGCGAGGAGTGCTCGCGCCGATGAGTTCATGGTCGCGAGCATGTCGCGCTGGCGCGCATCGAGCCGGGTCCGGCGCAGGATCGCATCCATGCCGATCATCGCGTTGAGCGGTGTGCGGAGCTCGTGGCTCATGATCGCGAGGAAGCGGCTCTTGGCGGCGTTCGCCTCCTCCGCCTGCGCCTTCGCCTCCGTGAGGTTGCGGATGAGCGCGGTCAGATAGGCCGGGAGCACCATCAGCGAGAGGACGAGGCCGAAGGCGAGGGGCAGGTGGAGCTGCCAGAACGGCGTCGTCGCGATCACCGAGGAGAAACCGATGACGCTCGCGACGGTCGACTGGAAGAGCGGCCGGAGCCCGTAGCGCAAGCCGTTGCCGATGCCGACCCAGAGGTAGATCCCGTACCAGGCCGCCGCGGACTCGCCGCCGAAATGCAAGTAAATCGAGAGGAAGCCCAGATCCGCGAGCATCGCGAGCCGACGGCGCCACAGCGACTGCCCCGGCCGCAGCATCAGGTGCAGAAGGAAGCCCCAACTCACGACGACGAGGCCGATGCCGAGGAGCAGCACCGAGGTCACGAGCCAGGGATCGCCGGGCTCGAGGCTCAGGGCTGCGAGGCTGTAGTCGAAGACGATGCTGACGAAGATGACGCGGATCAGAATCTGCTCGTGCTCGCTGTCGGCGCGAAGCGAGAACTCCCGCACGATCTTGTCGAGCGTGCGCCAAAGCGCGGTGACGCCGCAGGCGGCAGCGCCCACGAGGAGGCCGCCTAGGAGCGGCAATCCGTTCAGCGGAAAATAGGAGGCCTGCTTCAGGCCCCAGAGCACATAGGCGAGGAGAGCCGGCGAGGCAAAGGCGACGACGGCGAGCGCGAGCACGACCGTGCTGGCGCGCCGGCGTATCGCGGGATCGATGGTATCAGGGGAGGGCGAAGTCCGCTGTTCGATCACGGCGTCGCTGCCCCTCCCGATCGATCAGCCGGACCCGCTCACGGCAAGGTGGCGGGGTCGGGAGCGCGATGCTCCGCCACGCCCACAGCCGGGAGCCGGACCGAGCGCTCTGCGGGGAAGACGACCGTCACCGTCGTGCCCTCGCCCTTGCGGCTCTTTATCTCGAGCGTGCCGCCATGGAGCTCGACGAGGCCGATCGCCAGCGGCAGGCCAAGGCCCGTCCCCGCATGCTTGCGGTTCCAGGTGCTAGCTACCTGCCCGAAGCGCGTGACAGCGGTCGCGACTTCCGCCTCGTCCATGCCGATGCCGCGGTCGACCACGTCGATCGCGACGGCGCCGTCCTGGCTCCGCGCCTGCAGGAGCACGCGGCCGCCGGGATGGCTGAATTTGAGCGCGTTGGTCACGAGGTTCAGCAGCACCTGCTTGAGCTTGCGCGAATCCGCGCGGAGCCGCGGCAGCTCGCGGTCGATCTCGGTGTCGATCGCGACCTCGAGTGCGCCCGCGCGATCGGAGACGAAGTGGAGGAGGTTGCGCACGATCTGCGCCACGTCCAGCACCTCCTCCTCGATCTCGAGCTTGCCGGCCTCGAGCTTGGAGACATCGAGAATGTCGTTGATGATGCCGAGGAGATGCTCCGCGCTGTTGCAGATGTCGCGCGCATATCCGGAATACTTGGAGTTGCCGAGCGGCCCCAGCACTTCGTCCGCCATGAGCTGCGAGAAGCCGATGATGGCGTTGAGCGGCGTCCGGAGCTCATGGCTCATATTCGCGAGGAACTCGGTCTTGCTGTGATTGGCGAGCTCCGCGTCTTCCTTCGCGGCGAGCACCGCGAGCTCAGCCTTCTTGCGGTCGGTGATATCGAGCGAGACCGTCACCACCAGCATCGGCCGGCCGACGTCGTCGTCGAGGACGGCCTTGTTGACAAGCAGCACGCGCTCCTCGCCGGTGAGGTCGCGCACCACCGCCTCGAAGGGGGCCGGCAATACCTCGCGTGTGATGACCTTGCGGTCCATCTCCATCGCGGCCTCGGCCTCGGCGCCGGGACGGAGCTCGCCCGGGGTACGCCCGATCATCGCCTGGACGGGGCGCCCGATCGCGCGGGCGAAGGACTCGTTCGCGAAGACGAAGCGGCCTTCCTTGTCGGTGGCACTCACGCGCACGGGGACTGCGTCGATCACGCGCAGCAGAAGCTCGTGGCTGTGGCGGAGCGCGTCCTGGTGCCGTCGCTCCTCCTCGATCATGCGCTCCTCGAGCGAGTTCGCGCGCTCCCGGAGCAGGAGCTGCTGGTGCCGGAGCGTCAGCAGGTTGCGCGAGCGCACGCGGAACTCGTGGTGATCGACCGGGCTCAGGAGATAGTCGGTGGCGCCCGCCTCGAGCGCGCGGTAGCGCAGGTCCTTGTCCTCGTAGGCAGTGATCACCATCACCGGCACGTCCGCGCAATTGGCGAGCGTACGGAAACGCCGGATGAACTCCGCGCCGTCGAGCTCGGGCATCTTGAAGTCCGTGATGACGATGTCCGGCTCTTGCGTGGCGGCGAAGGCAAGGGCCGCCACGGGATTGTCGAACGTCTTGACGGTGACGCGATCGCTCAGCGACGTCGCGAGTCGCTCAAGGATCTTTAGGTTCGTAATGCGATCGTCTACGATCGCCACGATCTGCCGTCTCACGCCCGTCAACCCGTTCCCCATGGCCCGCCGCGTGGAACGAGCGAGTCGCTCCCGCAGCCGTCGGCAGTCCGATTCGGTCCCGGGACGTGCGTCCCAGGACATCGTTCCGCCACCACCTCAACCGCGCCCTTCTGGGGTACCGTGGGACGAGGATATCGACCTTCCGATCGATCCCACTCCCTCCGGCACCGCGCATTCCGCCGGTTTCACGGTAAAGTCCGGCATTCTCTGAATAATAGCGTATACTTAAGAATTCGTTATCAAACCAGGACATTCGCCAGTCCCCTGAAACGACTCGGGAATTCTCCCCTCCTGCGACTCCGTCTAAGTATCGGAAATATCGAGACTCGACTGGCCCACTCCGGGGAAGTCGGCGACGGCTGAGCTATTTGAATGGGCAAATATTAAGGGGGTATGGCTACCCGTCGTGACGATATCGCCGGCGCGAAGACCCCGGCCGAGTTTGGCCGCGTGATTGGCGAGCCAAACCAGGAGCCGCAGCGGATGGCCCGCCGCGTTTCCGCCGCGAGCTTCGGCCGCAGCCCTGCCGTCGAGGGTCAGCGTGACGGGCTGGTTCAAGAAATCGACCGAGCGCCAATCGGCGACCCCGGGACCGAAGCAGAAGCCGCCGTTGCTCTGGATATCCGCGAGGCGCGCCAGCGGCGATGCCGCCTGCCAGTCGCCTAGGCGCGATTCAACAAGCTCGATTGCGGGATGGACCGAGAGGATCGCCGCAGCGACCTCGGGCTCGGCATAGGGTGTGGGACGCGGTGGCAGGTCTTGCCCGAAGCGGAAGGCGAGTTCTGCCTCCAGCCCACGCACCTTGAGCCGCGTCCCGCCGAAGCGCGCGGGCGAGGGCTGCACGAGATCGGCGAGGAGCGGTGCTGCGGCGGGCTCGGCGCTGGGCGAGGGCGCGCCCACCTTCCAGCCCACGATAGGCCCGAGCCGAGGGATGAGCCGCTGGATGAGCGCGCTCTGCACACGGTAGGTGGCCTCGATGTCGCCCGGCACTAGGTCCGGCGGCAGCTTGAGGAGCGTCCCCGTCCGCCACGCCTCAGCGAGACTCTCCGCGAGCTCCATCGGCGGATGTTGGGTCATGCGATGGCTCCTCGCTCCAGTCAACGGGTTCGATATGGTAGCTCACCGACCGGCACTGCAGCCAATGTCGATCAGGGCTCGGATCGCCATCGCTTTTCGAACAGCATTGCGGCGAGAAAGGCCCTCGCGTTCTCGGACCCTCATGTGGTTCGACAAGCCACGAAGGCTTGATCGACGAGGTCAATCATCAGCAGGTGATAGAGCGCGTAGTAGGCACCGGAAATGGCGCGACGCAAGCTTGCCTGGCGAGGCCGCTTCGGCTCCTTCGATGCAAGGTGCTTGGCTTGTGCCAAGAGATCATCGGGCAACGCCAAGACTCAACCCGCCGCCTCTTGCCTAGTTCTGAAACGGATGTAGGGGACGCGCCCGATCTTATGCGCGAAGAGCTTGGCCAAGACCGCGTGCCGAAGTCGGTTGAGGACTTGGATGCTCGGTGCATTGGTCGGATAAGAAGGGCCAAGGAAGAACGAAATCCAAACCGCTGCATCGCCCGTAGAGTCGTCTCCGAAGCGCAATTCGAATAGGCGAAATCCTTCGGGCTCGGCAGCTTGCTTGACCAAGCCTCGTATCTCGTCGGCTTCTATGGCTGCCATACCAGAGTGGTCGGAAGCATCTGTGATCATCGAATGAATATATCCACGCCGCGGCCAATGTGTATGTGGACTCGCGCAAAAACGCCGCCTTATGAATTGTCACGTCTCGCCATTGCCCGCGTGCCTTACCTACGTCACGATGGCGCCGATGCCGACTATACCCGCCTCCCGTCGCCGTGCTGCGGCGCTACGTCGCTCCTGGCTCTTTCTTCCGGGCGCGGAGCGGGCGGGGCTGCTCGCCGCGACTGCGTCCGGTGCTGATGTGCTGATCCAGGAACTCGAGGATTTCACGCCGCCTGTGCGCCGGTCGGAGGCGCGGAGGCTCGCGCCGGAGATCTATGACGCCTGGCGCGCCGCGGGAGCAATCGCGGGGGTGCGGATCAATCCGCTGGAGACCGAAGGCCACATCGATCTCGCCGCGGTCATGGCGGGAAAGCCCGACGTCGTCCTCATGTCCAAGGTCGCGGAGCGGCGCCAGGTCGTGGCGCTCGCGGAGGAAGTGCTCCGCCTCGAATATGCGCATGGCATTCCCTCGGGCTCGACCGAGCTTGCGCCCAACATCGAGACCGCCCGCGGCCTCATCGAGACCTACGCGATCGCGACCGCGAGCCCGCGTGTGACCGCAGTGCTGGGCTCGACGGAGGACATGGCCGCGGACCTCGGTGCGCCCCGCACCCGCGGGGTCGAGGAGCTGCGCTATGTACGCCAGCGCCTACACTTGGAATGCACGGCGGCGAAGGTTCTGACGATCGATTGTCCATACACCTTCGCAGATGTCGCGGGCTGCGAGGCCGATGCGCGCACGGCGCGGAGCATGGGCTACATCGCAAAGAGCGCGGTGAACCCCGCCCACATCGCCACGATCAATGCGGTGATGACGCCTTCGGCCGAGGAAGTGCGCCAAGCGCAGGCCGCCATCCGTGCCTTCGAGGCCGCCCGCGCTCGCGGCGAGGACCGCGTCGAGGTCGATGGGCTCATGGTGGAAGTGCCAACCTATTTCAGCGCCCAGCGCCTGCTTGCGCGCGCGAAGGCGCTGGGGGTCGCGGGAGCCTAATCCGCTCCGGCCTTTGCGTTGCCCGCGAGATAGTCGAGCGCTGCTTGCGCGCCGCCGCGCTTGTGGGGCACGCCGGCGATGCCGAGCCCCATCTCCACTCCGGCCAGCGTTCCCATCAGCATGAGATCGTTGAAGTCGCCGAGATGGCCGATGCGGAAGACTTTGCCCTTGAGCTTGCTGAGGCCCGCGCCCAAAGACATGTCGAAGCGCTCGAGGATGATGCGGCGGAGTTCGTCGGCATCGTGCCCCTGCGGCATCACGACCGTCGTGAGCGAGCTCGAATACTCCCGCGGATCGAGCGCGAGCACCTCGAGGCCCCAGGCCTTGATGGCGCGCCGCGTCGCCTCGGCATGCCGGTCGTGCCGCGCAAAGACGTTGGCGAGGCCCTGCTCCTCCAGCATTGCGAGCGCCTCCCTGAGGCCGTAGAGCAGGTTCGTCGCGGGCGTATAGGGAAAGAATCCTGTGTCATTCGCCTCGATAAATGGATCCCAATCCCAATAGGAGCGCGGGAGACGCGCGATCTTGTGCGCGGCGAGCGCCTTGGCGGAGATCGCGTTGAAGCTCAGGCCCGGCGGCAGCATCAGCCCTTTCTGCGAGCCCGCGACGGTCACGTCGACGCCCCATTCGTCGTGCCGATAGTCGATCGAGGCGAGGGAGGAGATGGTGTCGACGAGGAGGAGCGCGGAATGGCCGGTCTCGTCGATGGCGTCGCGCACCTCCGCGACGCGGCTCGTGACGCCGGTCGAGGTCTCGTTATGGACGACCATCACGGCCTTGATTGCTTGCGTCTTGTCGGCTGCGAGGTGCTGCTTCACCGCTGCGGGATCGACGCCGTGCCGCCAGTCGCCGGGCACGAACTCCACCGAGATCGAGAGGCGCTCCGCGAGCGCGCGCCAGAGCGTCGCAAAATGTCCGGTTTCGAAGGCGAGCACGCGATCGCCCGGCGAGAGCGTGTTGACGAGGGCCGCCTCCCAAGCGCCGGTGCCGGAGGCGGGATAGATCGCGACGGGGCCGAGCGTGCGAAAGATCCGCTTCATGCCTTGCGCGACCGCGCGCGCCATCGTTGCGAATTCCTGGCCGCGGTGATCCATGGTCGCGTTGTCGATGGCGCGCAGCACGCGATCGGGCACGTTGGTAGGGCCGGGTATTTGCAGGAAATGGCGGCCGCTGCGCGGACTCATGACGTACTCCATGTTCGGATACGTCACCTTGCCGCCAAACCTGACATGCCGCAAGAGCGCGGCTTGCAATCTCTCGGCCCCTCGGCGCAGATTGCGGGCGCAAAGGACTCAAAAGGAAACTCCGTGCCCGGGTTGAAGGTCGATCGAGATGGCGGACGGCACGAGTAGCGTTGGGCGAGGGACGCCGGGGGATCCGAGCCTCGAGGCGCGCCTCAAGCGCGCACTCGAGGGCGAGGTTCTGTTCGACGCGGGAAGCCGTGGGCGCTACAGCACGGACGCCTCGATCTATCAGGTCGAGCCCATCGGTATTGCAATCCCCAAACACAAGAACGACGTGGCCGCCGCGATCGCGATCGCGCGAGAATCCGGCATCCCGGTACTGCCCCGAGGCGGCGGCACCTCGCAATGCGGTCAGACTGTGGGCCGCGCGCTGGTGCTGGATTGCTCTCGCTACTTGAGCGGCATCGTCTCCGTCGACAAGACCGCGCGCCGCGCGGTTGTGCAGCCGGGCCTCGTCCTCGATACGCTCAACAAGCGGCTCCGGCAGGACGGACTCTTCTTTCCCGTCGACGTCTCCACCAGCAACCGCGCGACGCTCGGCGGCATGGCCGCCAACAACAGCTGCGGCTCGCGCTCGCTCCGCTACGGCAACATGGTGCACAACGTGCGCGCGATCGAAACGATCCTCGCGGACGGCACGCAGGCGCGCATGGGCGAGGTGCCCGGCAATTTCGACGAGAGCGCGCTCCCCGAGCGCTATCGCGACCTCGTGCGCGATATGCGCGCGCTCCACAACCGCGAGGCGGACGAGATCGAGCGCCGGTTCCCGAAGTTGCTGCGGCGCGTCGGCGGCTACAACATCGACATGATCGACGACGTCGGGCACAACATGGCCCAGCTCCTCGTGGGTTCCGAGGGGACGCTCGCCTTCTTCAGCGAGATCGAGCTCGATCTGCAGCCGATCCCCTCGCACCGTGTGCTCGGCGTCTGCCACTTTGCGACCTTCTACAAGGCGATGGCCTCGACGAAGGCGATCGTGGCGCTCGATCCGACGGCGGTCGAGCTCGTCGACCGCACCATGATCGAGCTCGCGCGCGAGATCCCACTCTTCCGATCGGTGGTCGAGCGCTTCGTCAGAGGCGAGCCCGAGGCGCTGCTGCTGGTGGAGTTCGCAGGCGAGGATGCCCAGGAGAATCTCCGCCGCCTCAAGCGGCTCGTCGAGCTCATGGGCGATCTCGGATTCCCCGAGAGCGTCGTCGAGGCGACGGACCCGGCCTTCCAGTCCGCGGTCTGGGACGTGCGCAAACAGGGCCTCAACATCATGATGTCGATGAAGGGTGAGGGAAAACCGATCTCTTTCATCGAGGATTGCGCGGTCTCGCTCGACGATCTCGCGGACTACACCGACCGCCTCAACGGCATCTTCAAGAAGTACGGCACTTACGGAACCTTCTATGCGCACGCCTCGGTGGGCTGTCTGCATGTGCGGCCCGTACTCAACCTCAAGCAGGAGCTCGAGGTTCGGAAGATGCGCGCCATCGCCGAGGAAGCATTCGCGATGGTGCGGGAATACAAGGGCTCGCATTCCGGTGAGCACGGCGACGGGCTCGTGCGCTCGGAATTTCACGAGCCCATGTTCGGAAGCCGCCTCACCCGCGCGTTCGAGGAGGTGAAGGACCGCTTCGACCCGCAGAACCTCTTCAATCCCGGCAAGATCGTGCGCCCGCCCAAAATGGACGACCGCACGCTCTTCCGCTTCAAGCCGGATTACCGCGTGCCGCCCTTCGAGACCGCGCTCGACTGGTCGGAGTGGGGCGGCTTCGCTGGCGCGGTCGAGATGTGCAACAACAACGGCGAATGCCGCAAGGCCGATGCCGGCGTGATGTGCCCTTCCTACCGCGCGACGATGGAGGAGCAGCATCTGACGCGGGGCCGCGCCAACACGCTCCGTCTCGCGATTTCCGGCCAGCTCGGCCCGGACGCCCTCGTCTCCGAGGCGATGAAGGAGACAATGTCGCTCTGCGTCTCCTGCAAGGGCTGCAAGCGCGAATGCCCGACCGGCGTCGACATGGCGCGCATGAAGATCGAGTTCCTGGCGCAATACCGCGGGAGACACGGGCTCTCGCTGCGCGAGCGTCTCGTCGCCTACCTGCCGCGTTACGCGCGCTTCGTCGCCTGGGCGGCGCCTCTTCTCAACCTGCGCAACCGCTTTCCGACCCTGGCGCAGTGGGGCGAGCGTCTCACGGGCATGAGCGCCAGGCGCGCTCTGCCGCGCTGGGCCGCAACGCCTTTCCGCCCGGGCCCGGTCGCCGGCGAAGGGCCGGAAGTTGTTCTCTTTGTCGACACCTTCAATCGTTGGTTCGAGCCCGAGAATGCCCGCGCCGCCGCCCGCGTGCTCGCGCGCGCGGGTTATCGCGTCATCGAGGCCTCGCCTAAGGGCGGGCGCGCGCTCTGCTGTGGCCGCACCTTTCTCTCGACCGGGTTGGTGGCCGAGGCGAAGGCGGAGGCGCAGCGTCTCCTCGCGGCAGTGAAGCCCCATCTCGAGCGTGGCTGCGCGATCGTCGGGCTCGAGCCCTCTTGCCTATTCACGCTGCGCGATGAGTTCCTGGCCTTGCTCCCCGCAGATGACGCGAAGGCGCTCGCTGCGCGGGCGAAGCTCTTCGAGGAATTTGTCGCGGAGGAATCGGCGGCCGGCCGCTTCAAGCTCGCCCCCGGCCGCAAAGTCCCGACGAAGGTGCTCCTGCACACGCATTGTCATCAGAAAGCGTTCAACACGATCCCGGCCGCCATGGCGGCATTGAAGGTTCTCCCAGGCCTCGCCGTCGAGACCTTCGACTCCACCTGTTGCGGCATGGCCGGCGCCTTCGGCTACGAGGCCGAGCATTACGATGCCTCGCTGAAAATCGGCGAGCTCGGCGTCCTCCCGAAAATGCGCTCCGCCGACGCGAGCACAGTCCTTGCCGCCAGCGGCACGAGCTGCCGGCACCAAATCAAGGATGGCACCCAGCGAGAGGCACTCCACGTCGCACGGATCCTAGACGAAGGATCGGCGTGAAACTCCCTCTCCCGCGCCTCGCGCAGGAGTCGCAGATTTACTTCATCGGCTTCAGCGGTGTTGCATCCGCGGGGATCGGGTAGCGGTCGACGTTGAGGCACATCGAGACGAGCGAGTAATAACCGAGGATGCCGATGACATCGACCACGCCGGGCTCGCCGACGTGCTCTTTCAGTCGCGCAAAAACCTGGTCGCTCACCTGCTTGGTATAAAGAAGGTCGGAGCAGAATTCGAAGACCGCGGTCTCGGCGGCGGACATCGCGGCCGGGCGCTTTCCCTCCGAAATTGCGGCAATGATATTCGGATCGAGCCCGGCATCGCGCGCGAGCTTCGCGTGCGCGTACCATTCGTATTGGGCGGTCCAATGACGCCCGCAGACGAGGATCGCGAGCTCCTTGAGCTGAGGCGGAAGCGCGGTGTGGAAGCGCAGATATTCGCCGACGCGCTGCGCACGGTCCGCGAGCTCGGGGCTACGGAGCATCGTGTTGAAAGGGCCGCGCAGCGAGCCGCGGGGACCGGCGGTGATGCCATCAGCTGCCTTACGCTGCGCGGGTGTCATCTTCTCCGGGGGAATGCTGGGGAAGCGGGGCTCGGTCATGCTGGGCGCTCCTCGTTCTGATCGTTCAGGCGTCGAACCCAACGAGGCCGCGCGCGAAGGCTTGGGCTTCGAAGGGTCGGAGATCGTCGGCGGATTCGCCGACGCCGATGAAGTGGATGGGCAGGCCGAATTTCTCCGCGATGGCCACGAGCACGCCGCCGCGCGCGGTGCCGTCGAGCTTGGTCATGGCGATGCCGGTGACGCCGACCATGCCGCGGAAGATGTCGACCTGCTGATGGGCGTTCTGGCCCACGGTCGCATCGAGCACGAGGAGCACTGCGTGCGGCGCTGCGGGCGCGGCCTTCTTGAGCGCGCGCACGACTTTCTGCAGCTCCGCCATGAGGTCGGCCTTGTTGTGCAGGCGGCCCGCGGTGTCGATGAGAAGCACCTCGGTTCCCTCGCGCCGCGCGCGCTCCACCGCTTCGAAGGCGAGCCCCGCGGCGTCGGCGCCAGCCTCCTTTGCGACGACGGAAACGCTCGTGCGCTCACCCCAGATCTTGAGCTGCTCCACCGCCGCCGCGCGGAAGGTGTCGCCAGCCGCCAGCAGCACAGAGCGGCCCTCGCCCCGAAAGAGCTTCGCGAGCTTGCCGA